>VFQM010001563.1_pt1 | contig 19624 bp, 17 predicted proteins | sample 3512391 | NCBI WGS metagenome assembly VFQM01 (sample SAMN10412369, study PRJNA504923) | tailings metagenome | isolation source: Replicate 1 from Balatoc abandoned mine | place: Philippines | reverse complement strand
CCCTCGCCACACCGTCTCCGATGTTCACGCGTTTGAGGGTGAAGAAGCCGCCGAGCAGGAAGTCGCCGTCCTCCAGGAGGATATTGCCGCTACCGTAGACGTTCCACTTGCGGCTGTCGTCCGGGAACGGCCAGCGGGCCTTCTCCTCGCCGGTCATCCAGTCGAGGGCAATGTACTCGTAGTTGCCCTTGGTCTTAGTCGCAAAATAAATCCAACCCGTGGCTGCGGACACGACTGGGACGACGACATCGGTGTTGTCGATCTCGCGGTTGATCCACGACTTCTCCCAGCGGTGTTCCCTAGGGTTCCAGTTCAGCCTCTGCGCGCCGGTCGGTGCGGGCCGCGTCAGGCCCGCGGTCATCGCGTTTCCCCAGATCTCGCCGGGAACCGGCCTTGGGTACAGGCAATTCAGATAGAGCGCGCCATAGCCAAGCACATTGGGTGAAGGCTCGATCGTGGCCTTGGAAATGTCGATCTGGATCTGGTCGGCAATGCGCCGGGACTTTTGTGCCGGGTCTCTGCCTGAAGTCGTCCGGGATCTTGTCTCGCCAGAAGGCCACGGCATGGGTGCCGGTTGGGTCGCCATCCGAGATGATCACGAGCTTGTCGGGGTCGTCGCCGAAGCCCATCAGCGTGGGCGTAGTGCCGGAACCGCCGGACTGGGTGAGCGATCCCATCGCAATCGCCTGCTCGCGGGTGGCGATGTTGTATTCCGAGGCCCAACCGCCGTCGGCCTCATCGGTCGATAGCTTGCTACCCGTCCACACGATCTTAAGCATCCGCTTGGATGTCACGCAGTATGTGGCCGTCTCGTCGAAGCAGATGCTGTTCTCGACCGCCTCGCCGGGGAACGGTAGCGTGCCCATCAGGTTCAGGTCGCGGTCTAAGAGAAACATGCCGCCTTGTGCTGCCACCGCGAGATGGCCGTCATAGGTCATGCCCAAAGTGATGATTTGACCCTTGGCAAGGTCAGCGGGCAGCTCGCTTGCGAAGTCCTTGCTTTTGGCGACCCGGAGCGGCTTTTTCGGGTCGTTGTCGTCGGTGGATTTGAGGATCTTCATGCCGCCATAGGCCGCGTAGTGAAAGCCATCCTTGTCGATCAGGTTGTAAGTGCCATTGAGGGCCGTCTCCCGGCTGAACCCGAGGTCGGACAACTTCTGCGACAGGGCAATGATCTTTGCGTCGTCCTTCGCTCGGGCCGCGGCGTCGGCCTCGTCGACGAGGGCTTGGATCGCCTGCGGCGTGGCCTTTTCGGCCAAGGCTTCGAGGCCCGGGTACGGCAGGAACGAGACGAGTTCAAAGGCTTCCCCGGACCCATTGATCTTGCGGACGCCTTCACAGCCGGAGGCAATGATGATGGTCGCGTCGCCTACCTTCTTCAAAGTTGGGCTGCAGGTGAAAACGGTCGGCAAGACCTTCACGTCCGCCGTTTTCAACTGCCGCCCCTTGGTTGGGCCGGCCTGGGCGACCGAATCGGTGGCGGCAGGATTGAAGTGGGTCGTGGGGTAGACGCTGTCGGTGAGCCACGGGTTCCTCTGCGGCATGTTTGGAAGTGTCTTTGGGGTTGCTGTTGCTTGTGCAGCCATTGCAGCCATCGGAACTGCGCCGCCCAGAGCGGCAGCCGCGGCCATGCCAGTGAGCAGCACGCTGCGACGGCTCAGGCGGGGCTCGGTGATTTCGGATTTTCCGGTGGTGCGCATGGTCAAGGCATCCTCCTTTTGACAAGTCGGCGAAGGTGACGCGAGCACGCGCGGCCTATTTCTCCCCTTCGATCACTTCACGTTCTCGATGTCGGGAAGCTTCCAGGTCTTGTCGAACAGCGGCTTTTCGGGGCCGTAGAAGCGGATGCAGAACTCGAACTGGCTACCGGCTCTGGTGGGAATCCAGTTCGAGGCCCTGTCGGAAGGCGGGGTCGGGCCGATAGTGAGGTCCACCGAGCCATCGCTATTGGTCTGAAGCCCGGGCGTCTGCGAGCCGACGCCGACGTACGGCACGTCGCGGAAGAACGTGTGCGTCGCGCGGTCGTAGGGAACGGCGGACCAATATTGTTTCACCGGCACATTCGCCGGGACGGTGACGCGGTAGGTCTTACCTCCGTCGAGGAAGTTGCCCGCGCTGTCCCGCAGCGTGAAGAGATAGAACGAGCCGCCGCCGAGATGCTTCTCGCTGGCGAAGGCATAATAGTACATCAAGCCGCGGGCATCGACGGAGTAGCGGTCAGGTTTTTCAAAGCGCGTCGGCATTGTCGCGAGCGCTTCCGGAGGCGCGACGACGACCCATCGCTTGTCGTCATAGTATGGTGGGAAAGATGTCTCGAAGCGGAGGTTGAGCCATGCGCGCGCTTCGCGTGTGGCGGTATCGAGGATTTCTTTTGTCTTGGAGTCGGGATCGAATGGCTTGCCCTTCTCGATGCCGATCGACCTGAGCACGTCGATCATCGCCTTGTCGCGGTCCAGCCAAGACTCGCTCTGTATCGTTCGGTCGAGCGATACAAAAAAGCGCTCGTCATAAGGAATTGACGCATCGAAGACGGCCTCGGAGACGTCCACGAATTTCGTCATCGGAGGATTTCCTGCCTGCGCGAGCGGATACAGCTTAATCCGCTTGGCGTATGCGACGGCTTTGGCGAGATCTTCCGCGCTGCCGCTCCTGAGAACGGACCGCAGCAAGGCATAGTTCTCAAAATATGACGACGGCAACGGAATGTAGCCGTCGGGCACGGATTGCTGGGTATTCGGCGGCAAGATGAGGTACTTGCCGCCCTTTCCCTTGTCGACACCTGCGGGACCAACCGTCTCCAGCGGATTCTGCCAAAGGTCCATGATCGAGCCGGTAATCGAGCCATCATCGGCGGGCGGGATCTCCAGCACCATCGGCCCCGCGTCTTTGGTGTTGATGAATGGCAGCAGGTAGACCAGGTCGGCATTGGGCGTCAGTGTCTGGTTCTTCCAGTTCTGGAGCTTGGGCATTATGACGATCTGGTTCCAGTCGCCGCCGGCGCTTTTCAGCGCCTGAACCATGCGCTCGGTATTGACCGCCGGCATGCCCCAATTGACCGCCTCGATGGCACGCCGCTCAATCGTGCGACCCTCAAGCTCGTCGGCAGAGAATGATTGCGCATGAACTGGTGCGATTGCGCAGACAATGGCGATCAGGAGGAAGATTTTCTTCATGGCACCGTCTCCATGCATCATTGTCATCGTGGGAATTCAATGCCGGCAGCCAGTCTATGACTGCCATGGAACATCTGCAACGCCATGCCTCCGCCGAGAAAACCGCCTGCGCGGGAAGGGGATGCAATTTCTGACTGGTGCTTTCGTCGATCCGGCCGGGAATGTGCGGGCCGCGAATAATATCGATCTTATCGATGAAGTTTGTCTGCGGCCGAAACGCGGGTCCGCGGTCGGATCGTCGGTGTCGGTCGAGAAGGCGTGGAGCACGCCACGTGCGCCGAACTTCCACGACATGTTTCCAGGTTCGGACGCTCCACAACCCGATTTCCCTCGCTTAGGCCGCTCCGCGTGCCTTGTCGTCGCTCACTCTGGCCATGATGAGGTCCCGGCAATTTAACGTCGGTCATCTGTGTTCGAGACGTCGCTGAATGTCCGCTATCACGTTCCGGACGCCCGAGAGTGCCCGAGAGACCGAGGTTGGCCGCAGGCTGATGGAAACCCCGGGCGTCGGGCCGTTGTCGGCGAGTGCATTCGTGGCCACGGTCGCCGATACGCATGCGTTCAAGTCGGGTCGCTGTCTTTCTGCCTGGATCGGCTGGTGCTGAAGCAGAACTCGAGCGGGGATCGGCTGGAGCCGGCATAATAGAACGGCAATCTTGCGCGCTGGTTGAATGCTCCTGAAGCTATCCGGGGATCGGTGCACGGTTCCATTCACCGGCTTCCGCCAACAGTGCGACATGGCCATCACTCGTCCCAAGCAGGATGTCTGCAACGACAGCGCGTTTGAAGTAATGGCCGATCGCGCATTCTTCGGTCATGCCGATCCCCCCGTGCAACTGGATGGCTCGACCGCAAACCTTCTTCGCTGCCTGACCGACCAGGAACTTGGCCTGGGAGGTAGCGCGAGCGATGGCATCTTCCTCGCCGACCTCGATCGCGGCAAGCAGGGCAAAAAGCACCGAGCGGGCAAGCTCCATCTCCGTCGCCATGTCGGCAAGGCCGTGCTGCAGCACCTGGAAGCTGCCGATCGGCACACCGAACTGCTGGCGACTCCGGACATAGTCCGCGGTGATCTCGATGGCCCTTTCCATCGTTCCGACAAGCTCGCCGCAGAGGGCTGCGGTGCCAAAGGCAAGGCCGCGCCTTACTGCCGGCAGCGCCCTTTCCGAATCCCCGAGCAGGGCGTCACGAGGGGCCAGGACGTCGTCGAACACGAGGTTCGCTGCCCGGCTCCCGTCATGCAGCGTCACGACGGTTCGCGCGATGCCCGGCGTTCCTGCATCGAGCAAAAACAGAACTACCTGCTCCTCGTTCTTGGCGGAGACGATGAAACTGTCCGCCTCTGCACCACCCAGCACGAGCGTCTTGCGTCCGTTGAGTCTGTAACCACCCTGCACCTCGTGGGCCGTCAACGTGACGGGCTCGGCCATGCCGCGTGATTGCGGCTCGCTGTATGCCAGTGCGACCCGATGCCCTCCCGTGGCGACAAGAGGCAGGAGCCGATCTTGCTGCTGTGGCGAAGCCGCCGCGATCAGCGTCTGCGGTCCCAGGACTGCACAGCCGAGGTGAGGCTCGACCACCAGGCCCCTGCCGAACTCTTGCGCGATGAGCACCGTTTCGACGATACCCCCGCCAAAACCGCCAAATTCCTCCGGCAGCCCGGCCGCTAGCCAGCCGTTCTCGGCGAAGAAACGCCAGTTGTCCGCCTGGCCCGTCCCTTTGTCGTGCAGCAGCGCCATGCGCTTTTCGAAGTCGTAGCGCTGCTCGACGAACCGGCGCACACTGTCTTGCAACATCTTCTGTTCGGTATTGAGATCAAAGTTCATGGTCGGCGCCTCAAAGGTTGAACATCGACTTGGCGATGATTCCGCGTTGAACCTCGCTGCTGCCGCCATAAATCGTCGCGGCGCGGCGGAAGAACGTTTCCCGGGCAATGCCCTGCGCAAAGTCCGGCAGGAACGGGAAAGCCGCTGCTGCGTCGCCCCCGTCACACGTGCTGATCGCGCCGAAATCGCCGAGCGATTCGGTCATGAAGCTGGTGATACGCTGTTGAAGCTCCGTGCCTCGTAGCTTCAGCATGGAGCCCATCGCATGAGCCACCGGGCTGTGGTCCTGCTCCATGGCCGCCACGCGCGCCACCATGAACACTATCGCCTCCAATTCCGCTTCCAGCTTCGCCAAGCGAAGAACGAACTCGCTACGTTCGGTCAGAGGCCTACCTCCGGCGTGCAGGCGCGGAGCAAGCTCCCGCAACTGGCGTATGTAGCCGCGCAGCGCCGGCAGATCGGCGGTGGAAGCATGTTCGTGGTTGAGCAGAAACTTCGTGATGGCCCAGCCCTCGCCCTCGTCCCCGATGCGGTTGGCGATGGGTACGCGGACATCATCGAAGAAGACCTGATTGAGATGATGGCGGCCATCGATGCTGATGATCGGACGCACGGTGATACCCGGCGACCGCATGTCGACCAGAAGGAAGCTGATCCCGGCCTGTTTCCTTACGTGGGGATCGGTCCGGACGAGCAGAAAGATCCAGTCGGCCTGATGCGCGAAGCTGGTCCATAGCTTGTGGCCATTGACGACATAGACATCGCCATTCCGCTCGGCTTTCGTGCGCAGTGAAGCCAGATCGGATCCCGATCCGGCCTCCGAGAAGCCCTGACACCAGAGACGGTCGCCACGCAGGATAGGGGAAATGTGTTCTGCCTTCTGTTCCGGAGTGCCGAACCTGTTCAACACCGGACCAAGCAATTTCTGCGCGAACGGGTCCTGCGACGGCGTACCGGCAAGCGCACATTCCTCCTCGAACGCGAGGCATTGTTGTATCGTCCAGCCTGTGCCGCCATCCTCGAGTGCCCAACCAGGGGCGCCCCAGCCGCGGTCGGCCAAGATGCGTTGCCAGCGCGTTAGCTCGGTGCGGGGCGACCGCATCTCCCATGGCAGGTTCTTCAGGTCGTCTGGCAGTTTCTCGGCTAGAAACTGGCGCACTTCCTGACGAAACGACGCCAGATCCGTATCGGGTGTGAAATCCATCTGTAAGCATCCTTGGGCGGTCTTGAAAATGTGCGGCGACGCTGCGAACCGCGGCGGCCTAAACGACGGGCGCCCCGATCATGCCCCGCCGAAACCGCCCGATCCGGTTGGGACGCCCCCTTGTCCCGGCAACCGCGCGGTTTCCCCGGTCACGTCCCGGGTCATTGGGCAGGATATCGTTCATGCATTCGTTTCTTCGCTGTCCATCCGCCGCAACACCTTTTGGCGCAGGTCGCGCTTGAGGATCTTGCCCATCGGATTGCGCGGCATCTCATCGAAGAAGAACCAGTGCCGTGGCATCTCGTAGTCGGCCAGCAGGCCGCGGCACCGGTCCACCATGCTTTCGGTATCGGGCCGGATGCCATCTGCGAGCACGAGGCATGCCGCGACTGCCTCGCCGAGGCGCGGATGCGGGACCGCCACCGCCGCAGCCTCGGACACGCCAGGAATACGATACAGGGCCTCCTCGACCATCGCGGAGGAAACCTTGATCCCGCCGCGATTGATCACATCCTTCTTGCGATCGACGAAACGCAGAAGACCGTCCTCGCCCTTGATAAAGATGTCGCCAGAATGCAGCCAACCGTCGCGGAATGTTTCGGCAGTCGCCACTGGATCGTCGTAGTAGCCCATGGACATGCTTGGCCCGCGAAAGCACAGTTCCCCGGGCTGCCCGTCGGGAACTGGCGCGCCCAGTTCATCTATGAGCCGCAACTCGCAGTTCGGCATCGCCTTGCCCACGCTGCCCGCCTTTTCCGGCAGCCGGTCTGGCGGAAGCCATGCACCGCAGGGCCCGCTTTCGGACAAGCCCCAGCCATGAACCTGCTCCATCCATGGCCAGACGGCTGCGATGCGGGCAATGGTGGCAGCAGGCATCGCAGCTCCACCATAGGCAAGTCGGCGCACCCGGCGCAGCCCGTAGGCTCCGCCCTCGGCCTCGTCCAGCATGAACTGCAGGATGGACGGAACGCCATGATAAACCGTCGTGCATTCCGACTCGATCAGCCGCAGGCGCTGGGAGGTCGTCAAAGCCGGTTCTGTGACGAAGCCAGCTCCATGGACCCACGGCGCCATGCAGCCAATATTGAGGCACGAACTGGTGAAGAACGGGAAAGCGCCCTGATAAATGTCCTGCGGACCAAGATCGAGGATAACCCCGGAGCTGAATCCCGTCGCCAGCATGCTGCGATGGGTATGCATCACCGCCTTGGAGCGCCCGGTTGTTCCCGAGGTGAACAGAAGGCAGGCCAGATCGCCCGGCTCGATCACCGTTTCGGCGACTGGATCGATATGGGTGACGGTGGGTTCGGGCCAACACTGCGCCTCGTCTGCCGCATCTAGCAACACGAGGTGTGGAGCGCCAAGTCCTCGTAGCCTTTCTGCTGCCGCGCTGATTGTCACCACGGCAGAGGGCTTGGTCAGCGCAAGTGCATGCGCTATTTCGGGGTCCGCCGCGCGCGTGTTGAAGGGAACGGCGACCGCGCCGATGGCAAAACAGCCCAATGCAGTCAGAACCGCCTCGCGCGCCGCCGCGTTGTCCAGATAGATCGCGACGCGCTGGCCTTTCTCGACCCCCAGTGCGGCAAGACCCGCCCCGATCCGCCGTCCATAGAGATCGAGATGCGCATAACTCAGCCGGTCGCGATAGCCGCACCAACTTGGCGCTGAAAGCGCCAACGCCGTAGGCTGTCTTCTCGCACGAAATGCCATCAACGCAGGCACCGTCATGCCACCCAGCGCGGCCCAGTCGGGTCCGGCATAGTCCTTCATAGCGGCCTCGGTTACCTTGCGTTCTCGATGCCGGCGAGCGTCTCCTCAGCGACCGCTGCCCGCAATGCGTGCTTAAGAACCTTGCCAGCCGCGTTGCGCGGCAGTCCGTTCATCAGGACCAGCCGCTCGGGAAACTTCTGCCGAGCCAGCTTTGCGGCATCGAGAAAACGGATCATCGCGTCGAAATCGAGCATCGCGCCCGGACGGAGTATCACACAGGCACAAGGGGTCTCGCCCATCCGGGGATGCGGCATCGCAACGACTGCCGCTTCTGCAATCGAAGGATGCTGATGTAGCACGTCCTCGATCTCCTTGGGGCTGATGTTCTCGCCGCCCCGGATGATCAGGTCCTTCTTGCGCCCAGTGATCGTGATATAGCCGTCAGGATCAACGCAGCCGAGATCGCCGGTGCGGAAGTAGCCGTCGGCATCGAAGGCATCCGCATTGTGCTCGGGCTTCGTGTAGCCGAGCATCACCTCGGGACCGCGTGTCAAGATCTCGCCCTCGCGACCCGCCGGCAGGTCCACTCCGGTCACAGGATCGACGATCCTGACCTCGTGATTGCAGATAAGCCCGTCGGTGGTCGCCCCGCGTTCGGCAGGTTGGTCCGGTGGGAGGCCCAAAGAAATGGTAGGCCCTTCGCTGCAGCCATAGGCCCGAAAGACCCGGCAGTTCGGCAGGGCCGCGCTCGCGCGGAGGATGATTTCGGGCGAAACGGCAGCACCGCCACTCACGAAGAACCGAAGAGACGACAGCCCGATGCCACTCTTCTCGACCTCATTGGTGAGTTCGGCCAGAAACGGCGTGGCGCCCAAACCGATCGTCACCTTGAAGCGCTCGATCAATCGCACTGCCTCGGCGGCCTGCCACCTGTCCATCAGCACAACCGGCACACCGAGCGCGAAGGGAAGCTCCAGCGCATAAAGATAGCCGGTGATATGGGTCACCGGCGAAGGCATCAGCACTACCTCTTCGGCCGAGGCATCCCAGAACCGGATCGTCGCATCAATATCCGAGCGCAGCGTGTTGTGGCTGTGCAGTACCCCTTTCGGCTCACCGGTTGTGCCGGAAGTATACAGCAGCAGCTTGACGGCATTGGCATCCGGATCGGAAAAGTCCTCGATGGCGGCCCCGTCCTCACGCAGCCATTCCTGGAACTCGTCCGAGCCTGACGCCGGTCTCAGGCAGATCACATGTTCAAGTCCGGGCAGGTCGGCCCGCAGCCGCTCGACCATGTCTCGATAGCCGATGCCTCGGAACGTCTCGGGAATGAACAACGCTTTGGCGCGTGATTGCTTCAGGATGAAGCCAACTTCGGCATCGCGATAGATCGGCACGATCGGATTGCAGACGAAGCCACCGATCGCCGCCGCGAGATTGATGATCACGGTTTCGTGCCAGTTGGGCAGTTGGAAGCTCACCACGTCCCCGCCATTGACGCCACGACGGCGAAGGGCGGAAGCAAGACGCAACGCCTGCTCGAACACCTCACCAAAGCGGAGCTGGACATCCCCGTCGACGACGGCGATCCGCTCGGGGAAATCCCGTGCGCAACCCGCGGCAAGCTGCCGCAAGGTGACACCCGTCCACTGGCCGCTGGCGGCGTAACCTTCGATGATCCCGTCATCGAGCCGAACCTCCCAGCCGCTTACATCCATGCTCATTCCTTCCTCCCTTACATGCCGCGCCAAGATGCGCGGCTGGATCCTATCGAAGACCGCCACGGACGATCTTCATGTATGTCCGCACCACGTGCTCAGGGACGGCGGCTGGCGTGCCGTCCGCTTTCTCGGCGTAGCGGTTGTACAGGTAGCTTCTGGCCGCAAGCAGCACATAGACCACCGTCTCGATCTCGCTGCTTGCGAAATCCCGAATTTCGCCGTTTTCCACGGCGCGGCGGAGCGCCTCAATATAACGCTGCTCGACATGCCTGTGGTGCTGCGCATAGGCGACAGGTGCCGCGAACTCCGCCTCCCGGATCAGCCGGGAAAAGCCGGGATTGGCTCTCATGTAATCGAAGAAGGCGCGAAAGCCGCGTTCCTCCATATCGAACACGTCGCGGGCACCCCGCGTGTGCTCTCGGATGAAATCGAGCATCTCTACCCCAACATAGGGCAGCAGCTCGTCAAGAAGCGTCTGGCGCGACTCGAAATAGAGATAGAAGGTTCCCTGGGCGATGCCGGCCACCTCGGTTACCCTGCCGACGGTGGCGCCGGCATAGCCGTGCTGGCTGACCACTTCCATTGCCGCGCGAAAGATCTTCGCGCGCGTCTCGCCCATCAGCTCTTTACGCGACAGGCGCTTGCGTCGCCGCGGTTGGGGTTGTTGTGACGGAGTGCTCCCGGCATTGGGAGCATCGTCTTCATTGCTGGAGGAGGCGCTGGTCGGTGTCATTATGATCATACAACAAGATAGCGGTTGACGACGTCAGGCTGGCTATCGAATTCAGGCCAGGTTCCCTGAAATACGATGCGGCCGGTGTCGATCACATATACGTACTCGGTACATTTCCGTCCAAACCACAGGTTCTGCTCGGTCAACAGCAAGGCCGTGCCGTGTTCATGCCGGGCCGAATTCACCTGCTCGGCCATCTGCTCGACCAGGATGGGAGCTACCCCTTCCGTGGGTTCGTCCAGCAGCATGCACAATGGCCGCGGCATGAGGCCGCGCGCCACCGCTAGAATCTGCTGCTGTCCGCCGCTGAGTTGACTGCCCATGCGTTGCCGCAGATCGGCGAGCACAGGAAACAGACGGTAGATTTCACCCAAAGTCAGGCTGCCGCGGTCGCCTGCCGCATGACGCGCAAGCAGAAGGTTCTCGTCCACCGTCAGGTGGCTGAAGATGCGCCGATCCTCCGGTACAAGTGCCAGACCGGCGCGGGCGCGCAGATGGGTGGGCATGGCAAGCAGGTCTTGGTCCATGAAGCGCAGTTCGCCGGATACCTGTGGCCCGCCGCCCATGATACTCTTGAGCAGCGTCGTCTTGCCGGCACCGTTGCGCCCGAGCAATGCAACGCCCTGTCCAGGAGCGACTGTGATATTCAACCCGTCCAACACAAGGCTATCGCGATAGCTTGCGCGCAAACCTTTCGCTTCAAGCATGTTGGCCCCCGTGACCCAAGTATATCTGGCGCACCTCTGGTGAGACACGAACGTCCTCGGGACTTCCGCTGGCGATAACTTCGCCATAGTTCAGCACCGTGACGCGGTCGGCCAGTTCGAAGACGATATCCATATCGTGTTCGGTGAGCAGAACTGACACGCCGCGCTCTGCCGCCACCCTCTGTATTGTCCGTGCCGACGCAGACCTGTCGGCGGGAGACATGCCCGCAGTCGGCTCGTCAAGCATCAGCAGGGTCGGGCGCAGCGCCAGCATCATGGCGAATTCCAGCCGTTTCCTGTCGCCATAGGCCAGCGATCCCGCGATCTGGGTGTGGCGCTGTTCGAGCCCCATGTATTGCAAGGCCTCCATGGCCTCGTCCTGTATCTCCGGGTCGGGAGTGATCCGAAAGCTGAACGGCCAGAGCCGTCCGGTCTGCCGATGTCGGGCTTCCACCGCCACGATCACGTTCTGAAGCACGGTATTCTCGCCGAATATCCGCGCCACCTGGAAGGTACGCCCCACCCCCATGCGGATGCGCAGATGGCCGCCGAGCCTTTCGACGCGCTTGCCGTCGATCTCTATGGTACCCTGACTGGGCAGGATCTCTCCGCTAAGCGTCTTGAACAGTGTCGTCTTGCCGGCCCCGTTGGGGCCGATGATCGCATGGATTTCCCCTTTACCCATGTTCAACGAGACGCTTTTCAGAACCTTGATGGCGCCGTAGGACACAATCAGCCCGTTGGCTTGCAGTATCTGTTCTGTCATGACGCGCGCCCTTCGTCGTCGCGCAGCACTGCCCCCTCGACATGCCGGGTCTTGGAGATGCGCTGTCGCAATCTCTCCAGGCCGCCGATCAGTCCGCCCGGGACGATCAGGACCACCAATAGCAAGACGGCGCCGACGATGAGTTCGGAAAGCCCGACGATGTTGCGGGTGGCATGTTCGAGCCCCATGAAGACGACGGCGCCGGCCACCGGTCCCCAGAAGTAGCTGACCCCGCCCACGAGAGCGAACAGGATCGGGAGCGCCGAATGCGTCCACTGCGCCAGATCTGGCGTCAGCAACTGGGCCATTGGAGCATAGAGACCGCCGGCCAGGCCGGAGAACACACCGCTGGTTATGAACGCACCCAAGCGCAGCGCGTGGATGTTGCCCCCAAGCATGGTCACCCGGTCCGGCTCTTGCCGTGTCGCGGCCAGCAGCCGGCCGAACCGATTGTGCCACAGGACATAGAGGATGCCTCCCATCAGCACGACCAAAACCAGCGTCACATAGTAGAGGTTGTTGCCGCTCGAAAGATCGATGTCGAACAGACCGGAGCCGATCACCGGACGCTTGATGCCCGTCATGCCGTCCTCACGCCCGAGCAGGGTCGATTTCGAGATCAGGATCCGGATGAGTTCCGCGAAGGCCAGCGTCAGGACAGCAAAATAGATGCCGCTGGTCCGGCGCATTCCCACGATGGCAATTGCCGCTGCCGCCATACCGCCGACGCCCCCGGCAGCCAGCCAAGCCCCGGCGAATGTTGCCTCGGGGTGCTGCAGAAGCAGGCCCGTCGTATAGGCCCCGACTGCGAAGAACGCCGCATGGCCAAAGCTCACGAACCCTGCAAGACCGAAGATCAGGTTGAAGCCGAGCGCGAAGATCATGTTGATCATCACGACGGCCGACAGGAAGATGAACCCCCGTCCACCCCACAGCGGTATGCTGGCGAAGATCGCGACGAGCACGAGGGCAATCGCGATGTCACGCCGCAACGCGTCGTTTTGGAGAGGAGCCGCCATCAGTGCAACCCCTTGATTAGACCCTGCGGCCGCCACATCAGGATGCAGATCAGCGCGATGTAGAAGAACAGCCCCGGAATCGCGGCAACGAACAAATCGCCGAACGCGGTGACAATGCCGAGCAGGATGGACGCGAGGAACGCCCCGCGGATGTTCCCCATCCCGCCGACGATGACCACGCCGAAGGCTTGGATGATCACAGTGCTGCCCATTGTGGGCGACAGGCCCTGGTTGATCGACAGGATCGCACCGGCCAGCCCTGCAAGCGCGACGCCGGCAACGACGATGGCAACCAGGACGACACGCTCGTTGATGCCCAGGAGGCCGGTCATCCAACGGTCGACCGCGACCGACTGCATCGTCTTGCCGATCGTCGTCCGATGGACGACGTAGTCGAGCAACAGGAAGACGACAACTCCGCAGGCCAGCACGAAGAGGACGAATTTCGGGATATAGAGCCCTGCGATAACGAACGCCCCACCCAGCTCGGGCGGCGGCGGGAGACTGAGGGTATCTACGCCCCAGACCAGCTTGACGCCGCCTTCGCACAGCAGGAGCAGGGCGTAAGTGGCGATGAGCGAATAGGAATCGTTGACGCTTCGCAGTCTGGTGAAGACGAGCTTGTCCACGCCGGCGCCGAGAAGGCCGAGCACTACCGCGCCGGCCACCACCGCCCCAAAGAAGGCAGGAAGCGATGGCGAGCCCATCGGCGAAAGAAGGCTGTAGGCGACATAGGCGCCCAGCATAACAAACCCGCCATGAGCAAAGTTGAGTATGTGCAGTATGCCGAAGATGAGTGTCAGACCGGCCGCAGCCAGAAAGACGGTCATTCCCCAAGACAGACCGCCGAACAGCACCAGGGCATACTGCATCATGGTTCCGCCCCCCGCCTTTAGGCTTTGCGCAGTTGCAACGGTTGACCTGGCGTTGGCGGGTCGATCACATCGGCGCCGTCGATCAGGATCGTCTCTACAATTTCGAACCCCTGGGACGCCGTTGACGACCCGCGCATCCGGGATATCACGACCGGCTTCACCGCTTGATGGTCCTCCTTGCGGAACCGGCGCGGTCCGGTCGCGGTCCCGAATGTGACGTTCTCCAGTGCACCGCGCACGGCTTGCGTATCGGTCGTCCCGGCCGCCTGGACTGCTGCGGCATAGGCCATGACGGCTGCATGTCCTTCCGCCATGAAGCCGGTGGTCAGGGGATCGTTCGTGCGGCGCACCGCTTCGGCCTGGAGTTCCCGGCTGACGGCGACATCTTCAAAGGCCGGCGCGCTCCAGTGAGCCCCGACCCACATCTCGGGCAAGCTTTGCCGCATCGCCCGCGCGACAATCGTTTCGTTGGCCGGATCGAAGATCAGCTTGGCCTTCTGGAAGAAGCCATAGGGTTCGGCCTGCTTGAAGTAGGTCACGGCGTCACTGCCGTAGACGGCGACCAGAAAACCCTCAGCGGGAAGCGACATGGCCTGAGTGATGGCGGTGCGATAGTCGGCAGCGCCGTAAGACGTCAGCACCGGCTGCGAGATTGAAGGTGCGGCGCTCGCCAGACCTGGATAAAATTCCAGAAGTCCGTCCTGGAAGCACCCCCAGGTGGTGCGCCCGTATTCATGGTCAGGGATGACACTTCCCCAACTTGTGATCTGGGGATAGCGTTCTGCCGCCATCTTGGCCATCGCCCGCATGCGCATATAGGGATTGTCCGTGACGCGGAAATAGTTGCGGACGAAATTCTCCTTGGTCAGCTTTTCTGAATGCGCAGCGCAGCTGATCAGCAGAGCGTTTTCCTGCTCCAGCATGGCCGAGATGCCCAGGGCGACCGAACTCGAAGCGACGCCCAGCAGGAGATTGACACCCTCTCCGGTCAGTTCGCGTGTCACGATGGCGCCGTCGGTCGGCTTGGCCTTGTCGTCGCGGACCAGCAATTCCAGTTGGCGACCGTTGACGCCACCCGCCTGGTTGATCTGGTCCACGGCGATTTGAACCCCAAGCTGCATGGGTTGCCCACCCGAGGCTGCCGGACCCGACAGCGACGTAATCAGGCCAAGCCGGATGGGCGAATTGTCCTGCGCCCATGCCCGATGGCTTGCCAATGGACCGGTCGCGATTGCCAGCCCTCCAAGGACCCGGATCGCATCTCTACGATTCATCTTCAATCTCCTCCCTGCGGGAACACGCCCCGATCGCAGACCGGCCCCAGAAACGGAACCAGATCCCAAAACTCGCAGTCACCGAAAATCCTGAGGGCTCCCTTATCCTCTAGGCGGTCTGGACATCTCCGGAGCCGGCAAAGGCTGACCACCCACCGTCGACCGGCAGCGTGGCTCCGCTGACGAAGGTCGCCCAGTCAGAGGAGAGATAGGCCACCGCATGCGCGATCTCTTGCGGCCTGCCGAGACGGGCAAGCGGAGTGCGGCGCTCCGTCCTTGAGACATCGATCTTACCGGCAGCGATGAGGGTTTCGCCCATCGGCGTGCGGATGTAGCCCGGCGCGACGCAGTTTACGCGCACGCCATGACCGCCCCATTCGCAGGCGAGCGACCTGGTCAGCATGATGACGCCCGCCTTCGACGCGCCATAGGCATTGCGGCGGGGAAATCCGCCAAGCCCGACTACGGAAGAGATGTTGACGATGGCGCCGGATCGCCGGCCCAGCATGTGCGGCCCGGCTGCCTTGCACATCAGATAGGTACCGGTGAGATCGACATCGACAATGCGCTGCCACGACGCCACCGTTTGCTCGGTCGTTGGGAGATAGGTATCCGAAATGCCCGCCGAATTCACGAGGATGTCGACACCGCCCATGGCCTCGATCGCGCCCTGCGTCGCTGCAAGCGTATCCTTCTCGGAAGTCACATCGCCGAGAAACTCGTGAGCCGCACCATGGCTGGCACCGCCTGGGCGGAGGTCGAAGGAAGCCACTGTCGCGCCGAGTTCGACGAAGAACTCGACGATGGCCGCGCCGATACCACTTGCTCCGCCCGTGACGACCGCTGTCTTTCCCGCAAGAGTGAGATTTTTCATGACCAGTCCCTCTATCGGCCGGTGAAGCTGGGGGCGCGTTTCTCGAGAAATGCCGCAACGGCCTCGCGATGGTCGTCAGAGCGAGCCGAGAGAGACTCGTAAGCGATGGAACTGTCCATGACGGCATGTGCAAGCTGCTTGAGGCCGATATTTATCGACACCTTCGTCCAGCGGATCGCCTGCGTCGCCCCAGCGGCCAAACGGTCGGCATAGGCATCGACGCGGGCGGCGAGCTGGTCATCCGCCACGACATGATTGACCAAGCCGATGCGCTCCGCCTCGGCTGCGGTCACCAGATCGCCAGACAGCAGAAGTTCCTTGGCGCGCGCATAGCCAACCAGTTGCGGCCAAATGATCGCGCCCCCGTCTCCGGCAACGAGGCCCACACTCACATGGGGATCGCCGATCTTTGCGGACTCGGCAATGAACACGACATCGCAAAAGAGCGCCAGGGTCGCACCCAGTCCCGTCGCGTGACCGTTCACTTTGGCAATGACTGGCTTCTCGCAATCGAGCAGGGCGAAGATGATCTGCTTGGCCTCGACGGCCGTCTTCCGAAAGTTCGCTGGATCCTCAAGCCCCTCCTGCATCCATGCGATATCCCCGCCGGCGCAAAAAGCGCGCCCCGCGCCGGTAAGCACAAGAATGTCGCTCTCAGGGTCGTTGGCTGCATCGATGAACACGCGGGCGAGTTCCGCATGCAGCGTCATGTTGACCGCATTGCGCTTGTCGGGTCGGTTGATCACGATTTCGAGCACACGCCCCCGGCGCCTGAACATCAAGGTTTCATATGTGGAAAAATCCATCTCTCCCCCCATGAGAACGACCAACAATCTGCCTGATCCTGAGCGACAAAATTCAATGAGTCAACAGTCACTGACTGACAATTCATCGAAATATGAACATCCGCACGCATCGCCTCGCGACATGTGGTGCAACGTCCCGCTGGCCAAGCACGAAGGGTGGCATTGGGATGCGGCCTCGAGCCTCGCCTGGTTGCCGCCGTGGCGGATGTCGATGCGGGCGGCACGCGTAGAGGCGCTCGGTCGCCGCGATGCGGGCGCTGTCGGAGATGACCGGGGCGGCGGCGCGGGCGCTGCCGGCATGGCCGCGACGGCGGCGGAGCTGTCGCAGCACGAGACGCTGGTGCTGATGGCGATCGCCTATTTCCAGCCGGTGACGCGCGGCAAGCTGGGGCGAATTTTCGGCAAGGAGGTCAGCCGCGACACCATTGCGGTGATGCGCCGCGAAGGCTTGATTGATGCCGGGCCGCGCAGCCCGCAGGCGCGCGCGCCCTACACCTATGTGACCACGCCCGCATTCCTGTCGCGCTACGGTTTCGAGACGCTGCGCGACCTGCCGGACTTCGAAAAGCTCGAGGACGCCGGTCTGTTGAGCAAGGCGGCGTTGCTCCAGCTGGACGTTCTGGAGGGGCTCAACACGGCGGAGCAGGGCAATAAGGCGGGACCGCGATAGCCGCGGCGGCTTTTCTTGGCGTGAAGGCGGACGATCACGGTATGCGCTTCCGCGTGCGATTTGAAGGTATCGAGACGCATCTGTCCTTGGGTGCCGATGCGACCCCAATGGCGGACCACGGCTGTTTCGCTGAGCAGGGTCGGCCTGAGCTGCATGGCATAGAACCGCGCCATGTTTTTCGAGACGTCGATGCGGTGAAGCAGAACGGTGTCTTCCGTGTTTGGGTTCAAGCGTCCGACAGTGCGTTGCGGCACCTCAGCCGTCCAAATCGGGTCTGATAGATGGCGAGGAACGCGTGTTCGTTCGATTGCGTTCCGAGACGCCCGCCGTTGCGGTTGTTTTTACGCAGTGTCGACGGTGCTATCGCCACTGACCTGACCACAGTATTCACCTGGCTGACGGCGCAGAACGCCGCGGCCTATCTGACCGTGCGGGTGTTCCTTCAACCCTCCTCAGCCACTTCGAAGGCGGCCCCGGGCATTGTCGTAGGGGGACGACGAGTTGAACTGGATCATCCGCCATAGAGTTCGGCGTTGTGCTTGCTCTCGACATGGCAACGATCCTCGCCTTGGCGGCTTTCAATTGCTCGATCAATTCTGGAAACGGAACGGTCTCGAAGTCGCGATAGAACTTCTGCGCGAGTTTGCCCAGTTCGGTCCAGCCTACAAGATAGGCTACTAGATTGGATGGGCTGATTTGAGTGCCTTTGGCATGGCATGCTGGGCTCGTCGAGCACGATGCGCTGAGGCCCGTATCGATTTCCTCTTTCTGCCCACCAAGACGAGACTTCCAGCATCGTCTCGCGGGAAGCACTTTTGGCGCTAGGTAAAGATTTCTTCCTGACTTGATCTAGCGCAAGGACCGCCAAGCGCGAACGCTCCAATGCTCCTGCAACGATCAGCGGAAATGCGTTGGAATGAAACTACTCCGTTTTGTCCTCTTGCTCTGTGCCAGCTTGTACCTTGCCGGTACCGCCAGCGCCGGCACCGTGCTGCAGCAATACCTTCCCGCGACGACGGCCTCGGATATGGTTCCGGGTGCCGACGGCTTCGGCCCGGTGCGCGACGATATTGCGGTGGCCCCGGTGCTGAAGGGCGGGGAGACGGTTGCCTGGGTCTTCGTCACCTCGGATTTCGTGGGCACGACAGGCTATTCCGGCAAGCCGATCCACACGCTCGTAGCGATCGGCAAGGACGCGAAGATCGTCGGCGTTCGGCTGGTGAAGCACTCCGAACCCATCGTCCTCATCGGCATTCCCGAGGCGAAGGTGAAGGCGCTGGTCGCCAGCTATGCCGGCCTCGATCTCGTCGCCGAGGCGAAGTCCGGCGGCACGGCACATGAGGTGGACATCATCTCCGGCGCGACGGTGACGGTAATGGTGATCGACGATTCCATCGTCCGCTCGGGCCTGAAAGTCGCCCGCGCGCTCGGCCTCGGCGGGCTCGCCCCGGAAACAGAGGCGGCCGGGCCACGTTTCGAGATCGATCCGGATGCCGCGGCACCTGCCGACTGGGTCGAGGCTGAGGGCGATGGAACGCTGCGTCGTCTGTCGCTCGACGTCGCGCAGGTCAATGCCGCCTTTGCCGAGCATGCCGACGAGCGGGCGCGAGAGCGCGCGATTGCCGAAGCGCCGCAGACGACCTTCATCGACATGCAGGCCGCCCTGGTCTCGGTTCCCTCCATCGGCAAGGCGCTGCTCGGTCCGGCCGAAGAGATCAATCTCAAGGGCTGGCTGAAGGAGGGCGAGAACGCCATCGCCGTCATGGGGCGCGGGCTCTATTCGTTCAAGGGATCGGGCTATGTGCGCGGCGGCATCTTCGACCGTATCGTGCTGATCCAGGATGACGTTTCGGTGCGCTTCCGCGACCGTGACCATCGCCGCCTCGGTGGCATCGCGCTTGCCGGTGCGCCGGAATTCTCCGAAATGGACCTGTTCCGCATTCCTGCCGGCGTCGGTTTCGATCCGACGAAGCCCTTCCGAATCCAGCTTCTCGCGCAGCGCGAGGTGGGGCCGATCGAGAAGGTCTTCCTTACCTTCGACCTCGGCTACCAGCTGCCGCAGAAGTATCTGCGCGCCGTTGCGCCGCCTGAGAAGGAGGCCGTCGCCGTCGCCGAGCGTGACGAGGGAACCGCGCAGGCAGATCTCTGGAAGCGCATCTGGCGCGACTCAAAGCTGAAGATCGTGGTGCTCGGCTCAATGCTGGTAGTGCTGACGGGCGTGTTCTTCTTCCAAAGTTATGCGGTCAGGAACGCAAAGGGTTTCTAC
>VFQM010001562.1_pt1 | contig 19631 bp, 16 predicted proteins | sample 3512391 | NCBI WGS metagenome assembly VFQM01 (sample SAMN10412369, study PRJNA504923) | tailings metagenome | isolation source: Replicate 1 from Balatoc abandoned mine | place: Philippines | reverse complement strand
GGTTTCTTGGCAACCATTGTTAAAATTGTTGCAATTCCGGTTAGCTCATTGGTTTCATCAATCATTTCAACCAACCATTTAACGATTCCTTTGTCAATATCAGTTGGTTCCTTTTTCTCCTGTCTTATTTTTTCTTTACAGGTAAAACGAATATGCATTTCGCTGCCAGGATATACTGGCTTGGTGAATCTTAATTCGTCGATGCCGTAATTGAGTAGAACCGGATTTTTTTCATAGCTATCCACAAATAAGCCGGCTGCCATACTCATTAATAGATAACCATGAGCTACTTGTCTCTCAAACATAGTGCCATTAAAATCAGTTCCCTCTAAATGCGCATAAAAATGATCTCCACTTAGGTCGGCAAACGCATTGATATCTTCGGCTGTGATTAATCTCTTCTCTGTTATTAACTGGTCCCCAATTTCTAATTCTTCGTAATACTTTTTAAAGGGGTGAATGGTATTGGTATTTCCGGTTGCCCCTGGCTGGTACACTTTGCTAATGGCCGTAATCATATCCGGAGATCCTTGAATGGCTACTCGCTGCATATAATGTTTCACACCCCTTAATCCCCCCATTTCTTCTCCGCCTCCTGCTCTACCTGGACCGCCATGAACCAATAAGGGCAAGGGTGATCCATGACCGGTACTTTCCTTGGCACATTGTTGATTTAATACCAAAATTCTTCCATGATAGGTACCTGCCCCAACTACATAGTCAGTGGCAATGCGAGTATCGGCTGTTACGATGCTGCTTACCAAAGAGCCTTTTCCTAATTTAGAAAGGGCAATAGCGTCTTCTGTTTTTTTGTAAGGCATTAAAGTGGCTACTGGTCCAAATGCTTCTACCTCATGCACCACTGTATTTCCAAAAGGATTGTCATTGAACAATAAAAGAGGACTGATGAATGCTCCTTTCACAGGATCTGCATCTACTACTTCAACGCTATCCAATGAACCGTAAAGAATACTGGAGCTGGTTAATAATTTCTCCACCTGTGCCTTTACTTCTTTTCGCTGGGATTCTCCTGCCAATGAACCCATTCTTACAGAAGTGTTTAATGGGTTTCCAATTACATTCTGTGCCAATGCTGCAGTTAGTGATTGCTGAACAGCTTCTATTTTATTTTCCGGTACAAAGATTCTTCTTACAGCGGTACATCTTTGCCCAGATTTGGTGGTGATTTCTCTTCTGACTTCTTTAATGAAAATATCCCATTCGGGCATACCCGGTTCAACGTCTTCGCCCAAAACAATACAGTTGAGCGAATCGGCTTCCATGGTAAAAGGAACGTTCTCTGCTAAAATTTTGGGATTTGATTTGAGCAATAACCCCGTTTGGGCAGAACCCGTAAAAGTTACCACATCCTGGGATTGTACATTGTCTAACAAATCACCTGCACTGCCACAAATCAATTGTAATGCCCCTTCTGGCAATATGCCCGAGGCAATTATTTTTTTAACTACTGCTTCAGTTAAATAAGAAGTTACGGTTGCTGGTTTTACAATAGCGGGTACACCTGCCAGCAGGTTTACAGCAATTTTTTCCAGCATTCCCCAAACCGGGAAGTTAAAAGCATTGATATGCACAGCAACCCCCTCTTTGGGAATAAGTAAGTGATGTCCCATAAATGTATTCGCCTTACCCAAAGGATGATGTTCCCCATCCAAGCAATACGGCGTGTCTGGAAGTTTTCTTCTTAAGGATGCGTACGAAAACAGATTTCCGATGCCGCCCTCAATGTCTACCCAGCTATCTGCCTTGGTGGCACCGGTCTGATAACTGATGGTATAGAATTCATCTAAATGTTCTCTTAAGTAAATGGCTAAAGCCCTGAGCATCAATCCTCTTTCATGAAAACCCATTTTTCGTAAAGCCGGGTTGCCCTTGCTTCGGGCGTAGTGCAGGGCTGCTGCAAAATCCAGACCCTTACTGGTAGCTTTTGCTATAGGCTCCCCTGTTACGGCATTGAACAACAATTGTCCTTCACCCTCTCCCTTGATCCAATTACCTGAAATGTAGTTCTCAACTGTATACATATAGTTTTTATTTACGCAACAAAGCTAACGATTGATAGTTTACAAAAAGAGCATAAAAAAACCCGTCCTGATGGTATCGGGACGGGCATAGCAGTTGGTTATTGGTCAAAAACTTTAACAGTTCTATATGTTAAGACATTCTTTTATCGATTTCGCTGCAAAGATTTGAAAAAATTTCTTCAACAGTGCCTTCGCCTGGTATTTTAACCACTTTATCGAACTGTTCGTAGTAGTTTGCTACCACAGTTGTTTTGTCTTTATACTCTACAATACGGGCCCTGATAACGGTTTCATTGGTATCGTCGCTTCTTCCGCTGGTTAAACCTCGGTTCAATAAACGTTTAACCAGTTCTTCTTCAGAAACTTCCAATGCCAGTAAAACGCCTATTTCAGTATGTTTCAATTTTAAAAGCTTATCTAAAGCTTCGCTTTGAGCAGTAGTTCTGGGGAAACCATCAAATAAGAAACCCTGGGCTTCTGGATTGGCTTCCAGCGCAGAGGAAATCATGCCAATTACCACTTCGTCAGGTACCAACTGGCCCTTGTCCATCAAGTTCTTGGCTTCTAAACCCAATGGTGTTTGTCTAGCAATTTCACTGCGTAGAAGGTCTCCGGTAGAAAGGTGTTTAAGGCCGTACTGCTGTATCAATTTCTCACTCTGCGTACCCTTTCCACTTCCGGGAGGACCGAATAAAATAATGTTGAACATGTAAATTCGATGCTTGCTTGAACAACAAATATACAAAGGGCGTGTTAAAAATCCTTGTTTTCATGCAACCAATCCAAACCTAAACTGTCTTTAATACGTAGTTATATCGTTAAAAAGAATACACTATGAAGTGGTCTGCATTCATTTTATTTGGATTGTTTAGCTTAACAGCCTGCAATGCCCAAAACAATTCAACTGATAAACTTGTTAAGGATTCTATGAATAAAAAGGAAAATCCCTATTACGTCAAAGGTGAAAAAGGGAAATTGGCCGTAAAAGACAGCGAATGGAAAAAAATACTTTCCCCCGAAGTCTATAATATAGCTAGAGAAAAAGGAACTGAACGTCCCTGGACCAGCAAATTCGAGAATTTCAAGGAAGTAGGAACTTATTATTGTGCAGTTTGTGGTAATGCACTGTTTAAAAGCGATACCAAGTTTGATAGCGGTTGTGGCTGGCCTAGCTTCTATGAACCCATTTCGAAGGGTTCTATCCTCTATTTACCGGATAATTCGCACGGCATGCAGCGAACAGAAGTACAATGTGGTCGTTGTAAATCGCACTTGGGTCATGTTTTTGAAGATGGACCACCGCCAACAGGTCTTCGCTATTGCATCAATGGGGTTGTCCTTGATTTTGAGAAAGCTGCGGAAGCTGAAAAAAAATACAACGAGAAAAAAGGATAGTGAAATATAGTGAGAAGAGGGATAGTGAGACTGAGAATGGAGGGGCCGGATTTATCCGGCCTTTTTTATGCTCAATTTGGGTTTATGATTCTTGATATATGCCCTGTAAACCTTAGGCTAAAATATCCTGGATATTCTTGTTGATATTCTCTGCAATCCTGTTCATTGGTAAATCGTTGTCGTCGTTACCAAAAGGATCTTCTATTTCTTCTGCAATTAGTTCCAGACTTGCTAAAACATAGGAAATAAAAATGGTTGCCGGAATGGTAATGTATCCAAGGGATAAGGCGAATCCCAAGGGAAGTGTAATAATATAGAGGAAGATAAATTTTTTTATAAATGCACTATACGAATAAGGAATGGGTGTGTTCTTGATTCTTTCGCAAGCACCGCAAATGTCCATGAAAGACTGAAGTTCATTATTTAATAATAGACGATCGTATGGACTCAGCACCTGATCTCTTTGTAATAATTGTATTTTATTTAATAGAATGGCAACTACTTGATTGGGTATATGTTTGCTGCTATCAAATCCAGGGATTTCCGGATGAGGTTGCTGGTCTAGTGCAAGTCTGGTTTTTTCGTTTAGCAAATGGTTCTTCAACTCAAACGCAAAAAGTGGAATTATTTTTTTAAAAAAGCTTCTATTGCGCTGATCATCCTGTGGTAAGATACTATTGAGTTTCAGGGCGAGATTACGACTGTTGTTTACCAATGAACCCCAAAGTTTTCTTCCTTCCCACCAACGATCATAGGCAGTGTTGGTTCTGAAGACCAATAGCATGGAAATGGCGAAGCCCAGTAAACTATGCATCACTGTAATATTCTTTGCATAACTGGTGCTGGATAGTTTCAAGTAATTAATTTCAATATAAACGATGCCCCAGGACAACAAACCCATTCCTATCATGAACGGCATTAATTGTCGAATAGTATCTGTTTTATGAATTTGAAAAATAAAACGAATCCAGTCCTTGGGATTATAGCTGATCATGCACCAATTTTTTCTTGTAAAAATAATACATAGCGTAGAGCGTAATCAGAACACCTACAACAGATAATGCCATTACACTATTCGAAAAGAAATGCACCCAATTCAATTGAACCTTAAAAATTTCTTTGCTCAATAAGACACTCACACTTCCCAAGTAACCAAAAGAGTCGGCTACATAAATTAAGAAACCCGCATTGCCGGTAAATTGAAATGCTGCAATCATGCGCTCAAAATACACGGCATTAAAGGGGATATAAACCATGTATAAACCCAAGCCTACCAGGGTCATCCACCAGATGGGGGCAAGCCCTCCACTGCTGAACAACCAGGTACTCAATCCCGCAACAATAAAGCCCAGCATGATAAAAACATGAGAAAGCATAAATGCCTTAAAACTGTTTTTGATCAGCACCATGCTGCCTATCAAAACCAGAATAACCAGTGTAATGGGGGTTTCTGTTTTAGAAAATATGGCAGGTTGATTTAAATAGCCCATTTCCTTCCACATGTCTGCACTAAAATTGTCTCTAATGTCTCTGAAAATAGTGGCAAAAGCATAGATGATAACGGCCGCAACAATACCTGGAAAAAAATGCCGAATAAATTTTTTTCTGTCTGCTGCAGTCATGGGTGTTCGGTTCATGCGTAAGGCAATATCTTCTTCTGTTGGCGGAGGAATTTGTTCCATGAGGTAAATAAACAACAGTAGAGGAAGTGCAAAAACCAGCCCAGTAACAAAGGGAACCCAGAACTCAGATATATTCCATTCCACCATCAGCCAGCCCCCAACCGACTTTACAAAACCCGATGAAAAAATAAAGCTAACTGCTAGTGCTGCGCCAATAAAATCGGTGGTTTTTCTCCCCTCGATATAAGAAAAAATAACGCCCCACAACATACCCAGTGGAAACCCGTTCATGAAAAGAAAAACAATATTGAATGGCGCAGGAGTTAACGCAAATAACAACCAGGCCAACCAGGAAATTCCTACCAAGGTCAACACATTTTTATTGCGACCCATACGTTTGAGTTCTGCAATGAATTTAATTCCATAAAACTTGGCCATCAAGTACCCAAGCATCTGGCTTAGTACCAACAATGTTTTATAACCCAGGCCCCAGTATGCCATGCCATCAAACGTGCAAACCGTAAAGGATTTGCGAAAACCAAAAATCATGGTATAACTTAAAAAAGCAACGACGGCTGCGTAGATACCTGTTTTTAAGCTGCTGTTGGTAAGGATGGAATTATTTTTCAAGGGCATTCTTTCTACCGATAAATATAAGCCACTCATCCTTAGTTTTTGGCAATTGCACCTTTATTTAGGAAATTACCGCTTCCTAAAACTAAATTCCTTTATGAGAAAATTACTCTTAGCCTTTGTGGGTATTGCAGCCAGTTTTGCTGTGTATGCCCAGCAGGTAGATTTATCCAAACACTTTAAAAACATGAAGCCCCGTAATATTGGGCCGGCAGGCATGAGTGGTCGTGTAACTGCCATTGATGCGGTGTGGACCAATCCCAATATTATCTTTTTGGGCACAGCCAGTGGTGGCGTATGGAAAACTGAAAATGGAGGTGCTTCGTGGACGCCCATTTTTGACGACCAACCCATACAGAATATAGGTGCAATAGCGTTGGTACAATCCAATCCCAGCGTGGTTTGGGCAGGAACTGGAGAAGGTAATCCTCGTAATTCAATCAGCTTAGGAGAAGGAATTTACAAAAGTTTAGACGGTGGAAAAACCTGGAAGCGCATGGGTTTAGAAAAGACCCGCAATATTCATCGCATCATCATTGACCCAACCAATCCGGATGTGGTATATGTAGGTGCAATGGGTAATCCATTTGCAGATCATCCCGAAAGAGGCGTTTATAAAACAACCGATGGAGGAGAAACTTGGAAGCAAATTTTATACACCAATCAAAACAGTGGTGTAGGTGATATGGTAATGGACCCTGCGAATCCCAATAAGTTGTTTGTGAATATGTACGAGCACAAGCGCACACCCTGGAGCTTAAAAGGTGGTGGAAGCGGAAGTGGTTTTTATGTAACCATGGATGGCGGTAAAACTTTTACCAAATTAGGTAAGGAGCATGGTTTGCCCGAGGGCGATTATGGCCGTATCGGAATCAGCATTGCTCGTACCGATCCGAACCGCGTATATGCATTGGTGGAAGCCACCAAGAATGGCTTGTATAAATCCGATGATGGTGGATTTAAATGGGAGTTGGTAAACAGCGATCCAGCTGTGGTAACCAATCGTGCTTTTTATTTTCAGGACATTGCGGTAGATACCAAAAATGAAAACAGAATTTACAATATCAATCAGGTAATCAATGTAAGTGATGATGCAGGTAAAACCTGGAAGCCAGTTATTCCTTACAGTGGTATCCATCCCGATCACCATGCATGGTGGATTCATCCAAACGATGCCAATTTTATTATTGATGGTAATGATGGGGGTATCGGTATTTCAAGAGACAGAGGTAAGACTTGGCAGTTTGATGAAAAACTACCATTGGGTCAATACTATCATGTGAATGTAGACAATCAAATCCCTTACAATGTTATGGGAGGTTTACAAGATAACGGTAGCTGGCATGGACCTGCCTATGTTTGGAGAAGAAGTGGAATCAGAAACGCTTTCTGGCAAGGCGTTAGCGGTGGAGACGGGTTTGATGTGATGCCTGATGCAGAAGACCCTAACTGGGTGTATACGATGAGTCAGGGAGGAAATGTTTCCCGTTATAATATTGCAACCGGAGAACAGTGGAGTATCAGACCACCCAGACCCAGTAAAAATGTAAGACAGCGCTTCAACTGGAATGCTGCTATTGCACAAGATCCTTTTGATAAAGCCACTATATATTACGGAAGTCAGTTTGTAAATAAGAGTACGAATAAAGGCGCTTCTTGGGAATTAATTTCTCCTGATTTAACTACCAACGATTCTGCCAAAATTGATCAGAGTAACAATGGTGGTATTTCCGTAGATATTACCGGTGCAGAAAACCATTGTACCATTTTAACCATTGAGCCATCTCCAAAAGAGCAAGGGGTTATTTGGGTAGGAACCGATGATGGTAATATTCAATTGACCAGAGATGGTGGAAAAACATGGACCAATTTCAGAGGCAAATTACCTGGAATGCCTTTGGGAGCATGGGTTCCACAAATCAAAGCGTCTAAACACAATGGTGGCGAAGCTTTTGTAGTAGTGAACGATTACAGAAGAGGTGAAATGCGTCCATTTGTTTACAGAACTACAGACTATGGCAAAACCTGGACAAGAATGGTGGATGAGAAAAAAGTGATTGGCTATGCACTGTGTGTGATTCAAGATCCAGTAGAACCAAATTTAATATTTGTAGGAACAGAACAAGGGCTATGGGTAAGCTTAGACAACGGAACCAATTTCCAGCAGTTCAAAAATGGCTATCCTTCTGTATCTACTTATGATATGGCCATTCAGGAAAGAGAGGCCGATTTGGTAATCGCTACATTTGGTAGAGCATTGTGGATTCTAGATGATATTCGTCCATTGCGCAAAGTGGCGGCGAATAAAGGTCAAGTGTTTGCTAAAAAGTTAGTCGCTTTTGAAGCACCACAAGCATACCAAGCAAAAATGAAAAATGCCTCAGGTATTGAGTACAGTACCTATGGCACTTACGAAGGTGAGAACAAAAGAACAGGAGCTCCTATTACTTTCTTCGTAAATAAAACGGCAGCTGATACCGGAAAAAATAAAATTTCCGATACGTTGCAGATGGCTATTTACGATGAGTATGGGGTAAATGTAAGAAACCTCAGAACCCGCGTAGATTCCGGCTTCAATAAATATTACTGGGGTATGGAAGGTAAGGGTATTCGCCAAGCAGGCGGTGGCGGAAGAGGCGGCGGTGGCCGTTTTGGGGGTGCAGGTGGCGGAAGTGCTGAACCTGGAGGATTGCCTGTTAATCCCGGTAAATACAAAGTAGTGTTAACCCTTGGCAGAGATTTAAAAGACAGCACATTTGTTGTAGTGAACGATGATCCGAATGCACCAACACCATTGACGGTAAGAAATGCTATCCGGGTGGCGAATGCTAGAATGGAAAAATCAATCATAAAGCTGACTGCTTTGAATGATCGCTTAACAGAAGTGGATGAAATTATGAAGAAAGTAGAAGCTGGTTATGCAAGCATGGATCGCAAAGCAGTTGATACTATCCGCAAAGCTGCTAAGCCAGTTGCAGATGCATTAAAAGAAATCCGCGAAATGCTGAATGGTAAGCCTCAGTTGAAACAAGGCTATGGAAATATTCCGCAGGAAACAATTAATGGATTATTGGGCGAAGCCAGACAGCTGATTATGGGTAAAACTACCATTCCTGGTGAGCAGGAAAATCGGTTGATGGGCTATGCTGAAGAAGCGGTGAACACGGTAATCCAAAAAGCCAATGCTTTGTTCGAAGGCAGCTGGAAACAGTATCGTGCACTAGCTGAAGCGGCTCCGCTTAAATTCTTTAAAGATTACAAGCCGTTGGAGTAATAGCCAGACTTCGTATTTACTATACGAACTAAATATAAAAGCCCCACTTTTTTAAAGAGTGGGGCTTTTTATTGCTTGTATCATTTCCAAACGCTATCAAACCCTGTATAACCTTTTAATATAAAAGAGAATTTTGCGCCGTTGTTGTCAATAAATTTCCCCTTCTTGGTATAGATGGCAATGGCGCCCCCAAAACCTGTGGTAGAGCTGTATTGAAAAGGAGGACGAAATACTTTTATCATGGCAATATCTCTAGGAAACACCATGGATTGTTCGCCGGGCATTACTTCGAATTCGTCAATGAATATGGTACAGATTTCTTCTCTCCACTTAAATACTTCATTGTTGGCAGAATCAATGGCAACAGTTAGGCCTGGCACTTTTTGTTGTAAAAACCAAGCCAGTGATTGAGATTGAACCAGTTCATCACTTTCCAATCCATCAAAAACAAAAGCATTGTCGTTTTTGAATAAACCACTGGTATAGTTCTCTTCGTATTGCTGCAACTTGGTTTTTGTTTTGGCATATACTGTTACATTGGGTAAGCCTTCTGTATTCAGTTCTGGATCGTCTAATGAAAGGGTATAGTCGAATTTTTTCTCTACAAATTCACCGGGTTTGCCTACGGTAAAAAATGCTGTTTGTGTTTCAATGGGCTCAAACGCAGAATCTACCGGCGTTTTCAGCAGTATGGCCAAATAATTTTTTTTGGGTTTTTGAACAGGAGAGAAATAAAAAGAAGCTGTGTCTTGAAACAACATGGGCTTCATGGTAAAATATCCCTTAGCATCTACTTTAACCCGATCCACCATCATCTGTTTTGTGCTGGTTCGCATCATGTAATTAATGATCGTGTCTTTTTTATCCCTTTCAATTACCTGCCCCTGGATTCTGTAAAATCCGGATTGCACCAAACAGCTAATAGCATAATTGCCACTGGGTATCGTCTCATTTATTTTTAGGGCAGCATTCACTTCCCCTTCAATCATAGGAAAGCGAAATTTCCAACGTTGTTTGGTAACCAGGTGATCAATCCAGATATGCGCCGTAGCCGATTTTAATTTTTTGTCTAAATAGTTGGGACTAACAATTTGTATTTCCAGCGAATCTCCCTGCACATACTGCTGTTTAGATAAATTAATTTTTAATGTATTGTCCTGTGCTTCAACATTGTTCAATAACACTAAACATAGTATAGATAGTAAAATTCTAGAATGCTTATACATAGCCATAAAGTTACCCGCAATTCTGTACCTTGCACAAAATTTTTGTATGAGCAAGCTGAGTCATCTGGCAGAAACCCTGATTGGTAGTGAAATTGTAAAATTGGGCAATGCCATCAATGAAAGAATTCGCAATGGAGAAACGATTTATAATTTCACCATTGGTGATTTCAATCCCAGCGAGTTTCCCATTCCAGTTGAATTAGAGCAACTCATCATTGAAGCGTATCAACAAAAAAAGACCAGTTACCCTGCGGCAGAAGGTATTTTAGATTTAAGAAAGTCTATTAGTCAGTTTATTCAAGAATGGGAGGGGCTGCATTTTACGCCTGCTGAAATTCAGGTAGCATCCGGTGGTCGTCCGTTGATTTATGCTTTGTTTAAAGTAATTGTAGACAAGGGCGATAAAGTAGTGTACGGTGTTCCCTCCTGGAATAACAATCACTATGTGCATTTAACCGAAGGTCAGCATTGCGAAGTGAATTGTTTGCCAGAGAACGATTTCATGCCTACTGTAGAAGACTTGAAGCCTCATATCAAAGGCGCCAGCTTAATTTGTTTGTGTACTCCACAAAACCCAACTGGCACTACTTTAGGCAAGAATGCACTGGCAGAAATTTGCGAATTGATTCTAGAAGAAAATGCCAGTCGTGGACCAGAAGAGAAGAAATTGTACTTAATGTTCGATCAAATGTATTGGACATTAACTTACGGAGATACGGTTCATTACAATCCGTTTACCTTAAACCCAGCTATGAAGCCGTATACCATTTTTATTGATGGTATTTCAAAAGTGTTTTCAGCAACAGGTGTAAGAGTGGGTTGGGCATTGGGTCCGGAAAATGTTATCGCAAAAATGAAAGCGATCTTAAGTCATCTGGGTGCCTGGGCGCCCATGGCAGAGCAGCATGCGGTGGCCAAATACCTACCCATGAAAGAGGCGATTGGCAGCTATCTAACAAACTTCAAGTCTGAAATTGCATTCCGTTTACAAAGTATTTATGATGGCATTATTGCTTTAAAAGCAAAAGGCTTCAAAGTAGATGCCATTGCACCCCAAGCGGCTATTTATTTAACCATTCAGATTGATTTGGTGGGAAGCAAAACGGCTGAGGGTACTATACTGGCTACACAGTCCGATGTAACCCAATATATTTTAAGCGAAGCGAAAATTGCGATTGTTCCATTCTCTGCTTTTGGTGCAGGGGCCAATAGCAGCTGGTATCGTTTGAGTGTGGGTACCTGCAGAAAACAGGATATACCAACCGTGCTGGCCCAGCTAGGCGCAGCTTTGGGTAAACTTTCTTGATTGAGTTGGAACAAACTTTAAAATCAGAGGGCTTCAAAAATCAGCGACTTAGTTTTTATTACAAATGAACAAGAAAGGTTTATTTGGCCTGTCTTGTAATATTTGTTTCACTAAATGCGTTTTGGTGATGATTTTGTGTCGGTTGATGTCGATGATTTCGTTGGCTATGCAAAATGCCCCCCAGTTTTCTACCGGGCCCAGTATTTTGTTTAGTTCGGTTACGATAGCTGCAGTTTGCTCTGCAGATAAATAAGCCTGTTTGGTTAGAACCAACAAATCTCTACTCATGATTTACGTATTAGTGTTTGGGACAAGCGCAAAAAGTAGACTTGTTCGATTTTTGAAAAATCCCACAAGACGTAGTCGCCAACATCATAACTAACAGTAAAAATATAATTTGGTTTGTTCTGCTTTTCATATGTTCAACTAAAATAATAAAATCATTTTATAATATTCATCATGGCTTACGCGCGCACTCAATTTAACATTTCCACCGTACTGATTGCACCACTAGATTGGGGTTTGGGACATGCAACCCGTTGTATACCGATTATCAAAGCTTTTCAACAATTGAATTGCAAAGTGTTGGTTGCTGCCGAAGGGCATCAGGCTGCGCTCTTGTTGAAAGAATTTCCAAATTTAACCATACTTCCTTTAACGGGGTATCGAGTACACTATGCCAAATCTAGGTTGCTACTCTTGTTCAAATTATTGTTTCAGATGCCGGGGATTTATAAAACCATCAAGAGAGAGGAAGCATGGGTTCAATCCATTGCAGAGGAATACAATATAGATTTAATTATTTCAGACAATCGGTATGGCGTGCATCATCCAACCATTCCCTCTGTATTTATCACCCATCAGCTCATCATAAAAGCGCCGTATCGTTGGGTGCAAAACATTATTCAATGGGTGAATTACTTCTTCATTAAAAAGTTTACGGCTTGTTGGGTGCCGGATATGGCAGCAGCCCCTGGATTGGCCGGCGAGTTATCTCATCCTGCCAAGCTACCTCCTATTCCTGTGCAATATATGAAGCTGCTCACCCGTTTTCATCGGGTAACCTGTGCTACCCAATATAGTTTTGCTGTGGTATTGTCTGGTCCTGAACCACAAAGAACAATGCTGGAACAAAAAATTTTGAAAGACCTAGAAACCTTTACCAAACCTGTTTTATTGGTAAGAGGGTTACCAGCTGAATCTGCGAGTATAGCAGTGCCATCGCATGTAACCGTATTTAATCATTTGGATACAATTGAACTAGCCAATGAATTGCAGCAGGCGGATTTTATTATCAGTCGCGGTGGATATACCTCATTAATGGAATTGATCTCCATTGATAAAAAATTAATTGTTGTTCCTACACCGGGACAAACTGAACAGGAATATCTCAGCAAACTTCTAATGCAAAACAAAAGACTGTTGCGCATTGATCAGTCGCAGTTCAGTTTGCAGGATGCATATACCCAAGCACAGTCTTTTACTTTCAGTAAAATGAATATTGATCCTTTTGACCTGGAACAACTGCGTACATTATTGCTACATTTGCCAAAATGAGCAGATCGTATAAAGCATTTGCCGCAGCATTAGGAGCCAATCTGATTTTTGGAAGCAGTTATACGGCAGTGAAATATATTACACCGCAGTATATTCATCCATTTGCATTGAATTTTGTTAGGGTAGCGGTTACGCTTACTTTGTTCTGGATTTTGTTTCTCTTTAAACCGGGCAAAATAAAATTTGATAAGAAAGATTTACCCCGTTTTGCTGTTTGCGCATTAACTGGTATCGTGATTAATCAACTCTTTTTTATCAAAGGGGTTTCGCTTACTACGGTGATACATAGTTCACTGTTGTCGTTGGGCTCTCCCATTTTTATCACCATCATCGCCGCCTTTTTATTAAAAGAAAAATTTACCCTTTTGAAGGGGATGGGTTTGGCCTGCGGGATTGGAGGCGCCAGTATATTGGTGCTGATGAAAGACCATTCGGGTGCTGTAGCCAGCAATATGGTACTGGGAGATATATTGGTGTTAATCAATGCTATTTCTTATGCGTTTTACTTGGTTTTGGTAAGACCCTTGATGGCTAAATACTCAGGTATACAAGTGCTGCGTTGGATTTTTACCATTGGTGCTTTCGGGATTCTGCCCATTGGCTTTCCTTATATGTTGGAAGCTTCCTGGTCTAGCTTTGACATAAGCCATTGGCTGGTATTGGGCTATGTGGCTGTTTTTGCCACTTTTGTAGCCTATCTATTAACGGTAAAAAGCATTGCCCTGATTGGCTCTTCGGCCACCGGTGCATTCATCTATACACAACCCGTTTTTGCCGCCATATTTGCCATGCTATTTGCAGGCGAATACTTTACATTGTATAAAGTAATGGCGGCTGCCTTAATTTTTACTGGCGTTTATTTGGTAAATAAAAAACCCACTGTTACACCCGCTTAGGCCAATCTGCAAACCAAAATGTTTTGGAGGCTTTTGCAAATTCTTTCCAAGTGTCTGTATCTACTTTAACAGCAAAGACGGCACAGGTGGGCATATCGTCAATACGTGCATCCGTCAGTTGATTAACAAAATCGGTAATACCCGGGTTGTGGGCAAAAATGGCAGCAGTTGTAATAGTATCGGGAATGTGCAGAATGGCTTTTACAAATCTTTCGGGAGGGGCATGGTATAGGAATTCGTGCTGTATAATGTCTTTTTCTGCAATGGCATTTTCAATCGCAAAAAACCGTGCTGTTGTAATAGCCCGTAACGCAGTACTGCTAATGATTCCGTTAATAGCTACTCCTCGCTCAATCATCCTTTTTGCCATCATGGGTGCATCTTTCTGTCCCCGTTCATTCAGCGGCCTATCAAAATCATCCTGCCCCGGATTGGCCCAGCTGCTTTTGGCATGTCTTACCAGTAATAATTCTTTCATGCTGAAAAGTTACTCCATTTCAATTGTACATTTGTATGTGGCCATCACCAAATTAACCATAGAAGAATTTATTCCGCTTTGTAAGCAGTTCCCCGTTTTTGATGTTAGAAGTGAGGGAGAATTTGAACACGCACATATTCCTGGCGCCCATAGTTTGCCCTTGTTCAATAATGAAGAAAGGAAAATAGTAGGTACGGCTTATAAGCAAGAGAGCAAACAAAAAGCCATCAAAATTGGGCTCAAATATTTTGGTGCCAAGATGGTTAAAATGGTAGAAGCGGTAGAAAAAATTACAGCCGCTTCGGAGAACAAAACGGTATTGGTGCATTGTTGGAGAGGGGGCATGCGCAGCGCAGGTGTAGCTTGGCTATTAGACCTTTATGGTTTTAAAGTATATACCCTGGTAGGAGGGTACAAAGTATACCGTAATTGGGTTTTGCGACAATTTGTAAAAGAATATCCCATACAGATTGTAGGTGGGTATACGGGTTCTGGTAAAACAGAAGTTCTGCAGGAGCTACAACGCAGAGGTGCTGCCATCATTGATTTGGAGGGATTGGCGCATCACAAAGGTTCTGCATTCGGCAATCTGGGACAACCGCCGCAGCCCAGTCAGGAAATGTTTGAAAATTTATTAGCAGAAGCCTTACATCAGAAGAAAACCTTGGTTACAGAGAGGCATCCCTTTATTTGGATGGAAGACGAAAGCCAACGTATTGGCGATGTAAATATTCCAACGGTTTTATTTAAGCAGATGCGCAACAAGAAAGTATGCTTCTTAGAAATTCCTTTTGAAGAGAGATTACAGTACATAGTAGAAGGCTATGGAAAGTTTAATAAAGAGTATCTGGTAAATGCCGTTATTAGAATTAAGAAGCGTTTGGGTGGATTAGAAACCAAAACGGCTATCAACTTTTTAATAGAAGATGATATAGCGGGTTGTTTTTCCATTCTCTTGAAATACTATGATAAGGGTTATTATGCAGGATCTTTAAGAAGAGAAAATCCCGCGGAATTAATTCATAAGATCGAATGCCCCAAAGTAGATGCGGTGGGCAATGCGATTCGTTTGTTACAGTTAGATTAAAGTAATTTTTATAATTACCTATACTTAATAAGAAATTGGTAGTTGAGGGCTCACTAAAGATGTAACCACTTGCTTATGGTGAGCCCACTCATAAGGGTCATGGCGGCAACTACGATCCAACCTGTGATGGTTAACCAAAGGGGATGCTTATAATTTTTCACCAGTCTTTTTTTGTACGCAGCCAATAAAATAATGGCCAATGCAATGGGAAGAATTAATCCGTTTAATGCGCCAACCGTCACTAAAATTTTTACAGGATTGCCAAGAAATAAATAAATGCTTGTACTGAAAACAATGAATCCACTGATTATTGCTTTTTCATTTTTTTCTAACCAAGGATGAAAGGTTTTAATAAAAGAGACCGATGTATAAGCAGCTCCCACAACTGAAGTAATGGCTGCTGACCACATGACTACTCCAAAAAATCGATAACCTATATTCCCTGCTGCCTGTTGAAACACAGATGCTGCAGGGTTTTGCGCATCAATGGGAAGCCCCATGTACATTACACCTAACACACACAGGAATAAAAGGAAGCGCATGACAGAGGTAATTAAAATACCGGAAACTGCACTTCTGTTTACTGAAGGTAATTGTGCTTCCCCTTTAATGCCAGCATCTAGTAAACGATGACCGCCTGCAAAACTGATATAGCCGCCTACGGTTCCACCTACCAGCGTAACAATGGCGGTGGCCGATAATTTTTCCGGAATTAAAGTTCTGTGTAAGGCTGCTCCAATGGGTGGGTTTGCTTTCCATACAATATAACAAGTCAGCCCAATCATTAGCAAACCCAATACTTTGGTAAAACCATCAATGGCTTTACCTGCTTCCTTATACCAAAAAATAATTAACGCTACAAGACAACTGATCACACTGCCATATGCGGGATCAAGGCCCGTTATTACCTGCAGTCCCAATCCACTCCCGCCAATATTGCCAATATTAAAGGCAAGCCCACCCACAACAATCAACGCACTTAATAAATACCCCATTCCTGGTAATAATTCATTGGCAATGATTTGCGCTCTTTTTTCTGTAACCGCAATCACTCTCCAGATATTCATCTGTGCGCCTATATCCAGCAAAACAGAAATCAAAATCACGAAGCCAAAACTCGCAGCAAGGGATTGGGTAAACACTGTAGTCTGTGTGAGAAATCCAGGGCCAATAGCAGAAGTAGCCATTAAAAAAGCAGCGCCTAATAGTGCAGACCGCGCAGAAGTTTTGTGGATGGCCTGTTTTACTTTTTGCATTTTTACGAGTAAATGGTTCAATCAATTATATTCCTGTGTAGCCTTGTTAAGGAGTTCTGATCAAAATATTATTTTCCTTCATGGCTGTAAAATTCGCTTCCGCAAATGAAAGCGCATGATCCCCATCGCCATGAATACAAATGGTATCCGCTTTAAGCGAAACCAAGCTGCCATCGGTCGCCCTTACCTGTTGTTGGGTAATCATTTGCAAAACCTGCGATAAAGATTCTTCTCTAGAATGCAGCAATGCATTGGCCTGGGTTCTGGGTGTCAGCATTCCCTCAGGTGTATAAGTACGATCCGCAAAAACCTCCGATGCGGTTTTTAAACCAAGGGCTTCTGCCTCTGAAATTAAAAAGCTATTACTGAGTCCATACAATATCAATGAGGGATTGATTTCTTTTATTATGCCAGCAATGATATAACTCATGGTAGCATCACGTGCTGCCATATTGTACAAAGCGCCATGTGCTTTTACATGATGCAGCGTTGCGCCCATCTCTGTACAAATATTTTGCACCAGCTCAATTTGTTCTGCTACGAGGTCATACAATTCGCAATCAGAAAGCATCATTTCTGATCTGCCAAAATTGGCTTTGTCGTTAAAGCCCGGATGTGCGCCAATGGCCACATTGTTTTTTATACAATTTTCTATGGTCCGCTTGATGGTATCTGTATCGCCTGCATGAAATCCGCAGGCAATATTGGCGCTACTGATAAAAGGCATCAGCAAGGTATCGTTTGGAAACCCCTCTCCTAAATCACAATTAATATCGATGGTAAGCATGCAGTTGTAAGGTACAGGCATTCTTTAATTGTTGCAAATATTGTATTTGCTGTTTGTTGATTTTTTCAGCTGTTTCCATATTTACAGGAACCATTTGTATAATTGTTCCAGGAGCTTGTTGCACCAGACTTGGCAAATCTGCTTGAATGATATGACCTATTCTAGGATAGCCTCCTGTGGTTTGATGATCAGCCAGTAAAACAATGCATTGGCCGCTGGGTAAGAGTTGCAGGGTGCCATTGGTAACGCCGGAAGAAATGAGTTCTATGGTTTTTTTTAAACGCAGCAAAGGCCCTTTCAACCGATAGCCCATTCGGTCACTATCTGCTTGAACCGTAAACTGGGCATTTGTCATGAATTGCTGAGAAGCCTGATTCAATAAACTAAATTCTCTGCCAGGTAAATACCGGATTCTTTCAACCTGATATAGCCCTTTTGTATCTGCTATCCAAGGTAAAATCTGAAGCCCTTCTGTTTCTTTTGGAAAATGGGTTGTAGTTTTAAATGCAATCAAATCTCCCTTCATTAGATTTCTACCGTCGAACCCGCCCGCTATCACGCGTGTATTGGTGCTAAAGCTGTTCAGCCATTCGTTCAGTGCCAATCCCCCTTGAATGGCCAGGTATCCAATATGACCTTTTGTTTTTTTTATAAACTTCAGGGTAGCATTGGCCGGTACAAAAATGGGTTGATGTACTGGAACGGGCGTGTCATCAATTGTGGCACCAAAATCTGCTCCACTTAGCGCAATGAATGCAGCCTGTTTAAATTGAAATGCTGGTGCAGGATAAAAAAATTCAATCAGGGCTTCATCAGGTTTGTTTTGTATCAATAGATTGGCAACTTGCATAGCAACAGGGTCCATAGCACCACTAGGATTGATACCCAAGTGCTGAAAGCCCTTACGACCACCATCTTGAATGGTACAGACTAATCCGGCTTTTACAATTTCGATGCTCATGCGTTTTCATTTTTTAATTCATGAAATGCATCTAATGATATGGGTTCAAATTTCACTTGGTCTCCTGGTGTAAAAAAACAAGGATTTTCCTTACTGATATCAAATAATGATATTGGCGTTTTGCCAATTAATTGCCATCCGCCCGGAGCATCCAGCGGATAAATTCCTGTTTGTTCTCCGGCAATACCCACGCTTCCTGCAGCCACTAACTTTCTTGGCGTTTCTTTTCGAGGCAATTGAATTCTTTCGTCAACTGAAGCCATATAAGCAAAGCCTGGCAAGAATCCCAGCATATATACTTTGTAAATTTTACTGGAATGCAACTGAATAAATTCCTCCATAGAAAGGTTGGCAAATTGGGCAGCAAACGCAAGATCAGGGGCCAAGGACGGATCATAACAGACGGGTACAATCTGTGGTGCTGTTTCTTCCAGTGGGGTTGCCTCTAATCCATTCACAGAATTGATTTGCTGACTTAACCAAGTGGAAGGAGAAAGTCCTCTTGACTGTTGTTGAATAATGGCCGCATCGTACACAAGGGTAAGGCTACTGTAGGCAGGAATGATATCGGTAACACCTACTATAGGATTGTTTTGCCAATAGCGGAAAGCCTGCATAACTTTTTGGTTCGCCGCTTCATTGATGGTGCTAGACCATTCAATGGTAAGAGCCTGGTCTCCCAATTCATATATCTGTATCGCAGAACTTCTCACTGTTTAAAGGTACTTATTTAATTCCCGACACTCATGTAATTGATTTTAAAATCCTCTTCATCTTCTATATCTTTCCAATCAACAAAAAAATGTATGAAAAAAATATTGTCAATGTTTACACTTGCAGCCTTAATGGCTGGTCAGGTGCAGGCGCAATCCAATCCCAAGTGGTTGCGTTATTCCAGTATTTCTCCGGATGGTAAAACCGTTGTGTTTACCTATAAAGGAGATTTATACACGGTGCCGGTAAGCGGCGGAAATGCCACTGCATTAACCCTGCACGAAGCACACGATTATATGCCCGTATGGAGTAAAGATGGAAAGACCATTGCGTTTGCCAGTGATCGCTATGGCAACTTTGATATTTTCACAATCCCTGCCAATGGGGGAGAAGCCAA
>VFQM010001558.1_pt1 | contig 19703 bp, 31 predicted proteins | sample 3512391 | NCBI WGS metagenome assembly VFQM01 (sample SAMN10412369, study PRJNA504923) | tailings metagenome | isolation source: Replicate 1 from Balatoc abandoned mine | place: Philippines | reverse complement strand
AGCCGGGCCAGGGCTACGTCTTCGAGGACAAGATCGTCGGCGGCGTGATCCCGCGTGAGTTCATCAAGCCGGTCGAGCAGGGCATCAAGGAAGCCCTCGAGAACGGCGTGATCGCCGGCTACCCGATGGTGGACGTGAAGGTCGAGCTGGTGTTCGGCTCGTACCACGACGTGGACTCGTCGGAAATGGCGTTCAAGATCGCGGGCTCGATGGCGATCAAGGAAGCGGCGCGCTCGGCGCAGCCGATCATCCTGGAGCCGATGATGAAGGTCGAGGTCGTCTCGCCGGACCAGTTCTTCGGCGACGTGCTCGGCGACATCTCGTCGCGTCGCGGCAAGATCGGCGGGATGACGCAGCGCGGCGAGGCCCAGGTGATCGGCGCCACCGTGCCGCTCTCCGAGATGTTCGGCTACAGCACCAAGCTCCGGTCGATGACCCAGGGCCGCGCGGTCTATTCGATGGAGTTCTCGCATTACGAAGAGGTCCCGAAGGCGAAGGCCGACGAGATCATCGCGAAGCAGAAGTAAGCAACCGCAGCACTCACTACCACCACTTCAGGACGCAACAATGGCCAAGGCTAAGTTTGAGCGGAACAAGCCGCACGTGAACGTCGGCACGATCGGTCACGTCGACCACGGCAAGACGACCACCACGGCCGCCCTGACCAAGATCTCGGCGGACAAGTTCGGCAACACGAAGTACGTCGCTTACGACGAGGTCGCGAAGGCGTCCGAGTCGCAGGGTCGTCGTGACGCCACCAAGATCCTCACGATCGCCACGTCGCACGTGGAGTACGAGACGAACGCGCGTCACTACGCGCACGTCGACTGCCCCGGCCACGCGGACTACGTGAAGAATATGATCACGGGCGCCGCGCAGATGGACGGCGCGATCCTCGTGGTGTCGGCCGTGGACGGCCCGATGCCGCAGACCCGTGAGCACATCCTCCTGGCCCGCCAGGTGAACGTGCCGAAGATCGTCGTGTTCCTCAACAAGTGCGACCTCGTCGAGGACGCCGAGCTCCTCGACCTCGTCGAGCTTGAGGTCCGCGAGCTGCTCTCGAAGTACAACTACGACGGCGACAACGCCCCGGTCATCCGTGGCTCGGCGTCGAACGCCATCGCCGGCGACCCGAAGTGGGTGGCGACGATCGAGGAGCTGTACAACGCCCTCGACACGTTCATCCCGGAGCCGATGCGCGAAGTCGACAAGCCCTTCCTGCTCCCGGTCGAAGACGTGTTCTCGATCACCGGCCGTGGCACCGTGTCCACGGGCCGTATCGAGCGCGGCAAGATCAAGGTCGGCGAGGAAGTGGAAGTGGTCGGCTACAACTCCGACAAGAAGTCGGTCGTGACGGGCGTCGAGATGTTCCGCAAGCTCCTCGACGAGGGCTTCGCCGGTGACAACGTCGGCCTCCTGCTCCGCGGCATCGACAAGAAGGACATCGAGCGCGGGATGGTGCTGGCCAAGCCGGGTTCGATCAAGCCGCACACGAAGTTCACGGCCGAGGTCTACGTCCTCACGAAGGAAGAGGGCGGCCGCCACACGCCGTTCTTCAAGGGCTACCGCCCGCAGTTCTACTTCCGCACGACGGACGTGACGGGCGCGATCGAGTTGCCGGCCGGCACCGAGATGGTGATGCCGGGCGACAACATCCAGATGACGATCGAGCTGATCATCCCGATCGCGATGGAAGAGCAGCTGCGCTTCGCCATCCGCGAGGGTGGCCGCACGGTCGGCGCGGGTGTCGTGACCAAGATCCTCGCCTAACAACGAACGGGGCACTTGAGGGGGCGGTGACCGCCGCCCCCCTCAAGGACCCAGTGGAGAATCAATGGCTGGACGTATTCGCATCCGTCTCAAGGCATTCGATCACGCCGTGATCGACCAGGCCTCGGCGGACATCGTGCGGACCGCGGAGAAGACGGGGGCCCAGGTCTCCGGCCCGATCCCGCTCCCCACGAAGACGCAGCGCTGGACGGTCCTCCGTTCGCCGCACGTCGACAAGAAGTCGCGTGAGCAGTTCGAGCTCAAGACGCACAAGCGGGTGATCGACATCCTGGACAGCAAGGCCGTGACGGTGGACGCGTTGACGAAACTCGACCTTCCCGCCGGCGTTGATGTCGAGATCAAGGTAGAGTAGGCGAAGAGACGGAAGCCCCAAGACGGAAGGTCGGAGCCTTGCTCCTTCCGTCTTCAGTCTTCCGTCCCGAGCCGACAGTCCTCCGGCACCTAGCGGATCGAGCAAGTCGCTCCACCGCGCCGCGACTAACTGAACGAGTGAGCAGCTAATGATCGGTATCATTGGAAAGAAGCTGGGGATGACCCAGATCTTCGACGAAAAGGGGGAGCAGATCCCCTGCACGGTGGTGGAGGCCACGCCGAATCCGGTGACGAAGGTCGTCACGCCGGAGCAGGCCGGCTTCGCCAGCGTGGAGCTGGGCTACGGCGCGCAGCGCCTGGCCCGCGAGTCGAAGAAGGGCGAGCGCACGCCGAAGGGCCGTCGCGCGAACAAGGCGGAAGTCGGGCACGCCAAGAAGGCGGGGCTCGAGGTGCCGCCGGCCGTCCTGCGGTCGTTCCGGCTCGACGATGCGCCGGGGAAGAACCCCGAGATCCCGACGTACAACGTCGGCGACGTGATCAAGGTCGACATCTTCACCCCGGGTGAGATGGTGAAGGTGACCGGCACGTCGAAGGGTCGGGGCTTCCAGGGCGTGGTGAAGCGTCACGGCTTCGGTGGTGGCCCGAACACGCACGGCAATACGAAGCACCGCCGTCCGGGTTCGATCGGTCCCGGCACCGATCCGTCGCGCGTCATCAAGGGCAAGAAGATGCCGGGCCACTACGGCGCCGAGCGTCATACCCAGATCAACCTGCGCGTCGAGAAGATCGATGCGGAGCGTAACCTGATCTACATCCGCGGCTCCGTCGCCGGCCCGACCAACGGGATCGTGCTCGTCCGCAAGCAGGGATAACCGATGTCCGAGACCAACAACTTCCAGGCGGCGGCCTTCACGGCGCTCGGCACCCCGCGCGATGCGGTGCAGTTGCCGACGGCGACGTTCGACGGCACCGTGAATATGCCGGTGATGCACCAGGCGGTGAAGGCGATGCTCGCCAACCAGCGCCAGGGCACGCACGCCACCAAGACGCGCCGCTGGGTGACCGGCGGTAACCAGAAGCCGTGGAAGCAGAAGGGCACCGGCCGCGCCCGTCAGGGCTCGACGCGCGCCCCGCACTTCGTCGGCGGCGGCACGGTGTTCGGTCCGCAGCCGCGTGGCTACGAGCAGAAGGTCCCGCGCCAGATCAAGGCGCTGGCCCGCAAGTCGGCGCTCAACGCCCGCGCGCGCGAGAACAGCGTGATGGTGATCGACCGCTTCGCCTACGAGGCCCCGAAGACGTCGCAGCTCGTGCAGCTGCTGGCCCGTCTCGAGGTCGCGCACAAGAAGGCGCTGATCCTCACGGACGGCGTGAAGCCGAACGTGTACCTCTCCGGCCGCAACCTGCAGAACGTCGTCGTGATGCCGTACAGCGACGCCTCCACCTACGACATCCTCTGGTCGGATGTGGTGCTGGTCGAGGCTGGCGCGATCGGCCACGAGCTTTCGCCGGTGGCGGAGAAGGCCGCGGAGAAGGTGAAGGTGAAGAAGGCGGCGGCGAAGGCGCCGAAGGCCGAGAAGGCCGCGAAGGCCGAGGCCAAGGCGGAGAAGTCGACCGCGAAGAAGACGGCCGCGAAGAAGGCCGCCGCTCCGAAGGCCGCCGCCAAGAAGGCGCCGGCGAAGAAGGCTGCCGCGAAGCCTGCCGCCAAGAAGGCGGCGGCCAAGAAGGCGGCCCCCAAGAAGAAGGGGAAGTAACCGATGGCTACTCTGCATCGCACCATCGTGCGCCCGATCGTCACCGAGAAGTCGTCGGCGGCGTACCAGGAGCGCGGCGAATACACGTTCGAGGTCCATCCGACCGCCAACAAGACGGCCATCAAGCAGGCGATTGAGCGCCTGTTCGGGGTGAGCGTCACGGGCGTCTGGACCTCGCAGCAGCGCGGGAAGCCGCGGCGCGTCGGCACGTCGGCCGGCCTGCGTCCCCGCTGGAAGAAGGCGATCGTGACGCTGAAGTCGGGCGACTCGATCGAGATCTTCGAGGGCTAAGACCAATGGGAATCCGTCAGTTCAAGCCCGTGAGCGCCGCGACGCGCTTCCGTTCGGTCTCGGATAACGCCGAGATCACGCGGAGCACGCCGGAGAAGTCGCTGACCGAGCCGCTCAAGAAGAGCGGTGGTCGCGACAACCACGGCCACATCTCGATGCGTCGCTTGGGCGGTGGCCACAAGCGCAAGTACCGCATCATCGATTTCAAGCGCAACAAGCACGGGATGATCGCGACCGTGCAGCACATCGAGTACGACCCGAACCGCTCGGCGCGCATCGCGCTGGTCGAGTACGCGGACGGCGAGAAGCGCTACATCCTGCACCCGAAGGGGCTCAACGTCGGCGACACGATCGTCAGCGGCAAGGGCTCGGACGTGCGCACGGGCAACGCGCTGCCGCTGCGCGAGGTCCCGCTGGGCACGGCGGTGCACAACGTCGAGCTCAAGCCCGGCAAGGGCGGCCAGGTGGCCCGCTCGGCCGGCACCAGCCTCCAGGTGGTCGCGAAGGAAGGCGACTACGTGACGCTGCGTATGGCCTCGACGGAAATGCGGATGATCCACGGCGACTGCCTCGGCACGATCGGCGAGGTGGGCAACGCGGAGCACGAGCTGATCTCGTGGGGCAAGGCCGGCAAGACCCGCTGGATGGGTCGCCGTCCGAAGGTCCGCGGCGAAGTGATGAACCCGGTCGATCACCCGCACGGTGGCCGCACGCGCGGCGGTCGTAACGTGGTGAGCCCCTGGGGCAAGAAGGAGGGCGTCAAGACGCGCAACAAGAAGAAGGCGTCGCAGCGTCTGATCGTCCGTGGCCGGAAGCGCGGCAAGGCCACCCAGAGCTAACAGGGAACCGACTCAATGGCACGCTCAATCAAGAAGGGTCCGTTCATCCAGGATGCGCTGCTCAAGCGCGTCGTCGCGATGAACGCCAAGAACGAGAAGAAGGTCGTGAAGACCTGGTCGCGCGCGAGCACGGTGATCCCGGAGTTCGTGGGGCACACGATCGCGGTGCACAACGGGAACAAGTTCATCCCGGTGTACGTGACCGAGAATATGGTCGGCCATAAGCTCGGCGAATTCGCGCCGACGCGGTTGTTCCGTGGCCACACGGGCAACAACAAGACCGACAAGAAGGCGGCGCCGGCGGCGGCCGCTCCGGCCAAGGGAGGCAAGTGAGTATGACTGAAGCACGTGCCATCCAGCGGTCGACGCGCCAGTCGCCCTACAAGATGCGCCTGGTCATCGACCAGATCCGCGGCTTGCCGGTGAACGACGCGCTCGCGCTGCTGAAGTTCAGCAAGAAGCACGCGTCGCACGAGATCGCGAAGGTGCTCAACAGCGCCGTCGCGAACGCCGAGCAGGCGGCGCGCAACGCGAACACGTCGCTCGACGTGGACGCGCTGTACGTGAAGCACGCGATCGTGAACGAAGGCGTGAAGCTCAAGCGGTGGACGCCGGCGGCGATGGGCCGGGCGACGCCGATGCACAAGCGAACCAGCCACGTGGAGATCATCGTGGCCGAGAAGGAAGGTCGATAATGGGACAGAAGACGCATCCGATCGGCTTCCGCCTCGGCGTGAGCACGACGCATCGCTCGAAGTGGTTTGCCAAGAAGGACTTCCCGGCGCTCCTGAAGGAAGACGCGCTGCTCCGGAAGTACCTGAAGGCCCGCCTGGGCGGCGCGGCCATCAGCGACATCACCATCGAGCGGAAGCCGGGGAAGGTCGTCGTGACCATCCACACGGGCCGTCCGGGCGTGGTGATCGGCAAGAAGGGCCAGGCGGTGGAGGAGCTCAAGACCGAGCTCCAGCAGCTGACCGGCAAGGAAGTCGGCGTGAACGTCGAGGAGATCAAGCGCCCGGAGATCGAGGCGCAGCTCGTCGCCGACAACATCGCCGCCCAGCTGGCGCAGCGCATCTCGTTCCGTCGCGCGATGAAGCGCGCGGTGCAGAGCGCGATGCGGATGGGCGCCGAGGGCATCAAGGTGAAGTGCTCGGGTCGCCTGGGTGGCGCCGAGATCGCGCGCGTGGAAGGCTATCACGAGGGTCGTGTGCCGCTCCATACGCTGCGCGCTGACATCAACTATGCGACGTCGACCGCGAAGACGACCTTCGGCACCATCGGTGTGAAGGTGTGGATCTTCAAGGGTGAGGTCGTCGAGGGGCGTCGTGGCAGCTCCACGTACTCCTCCGACGCGTAAGGAGACTGACCGATGCTAGCACCGAAGCGGGTCAAGTTCCGCAAGATGTTCAAGGGTCGCACGACGGGTCTCGCCCGTCGCGGCGCGACGGTCGCGTTCGGCACCTTCGGCCTGCAGGCGCAGGAGCCGGGCTGGATCACGGCGCGCCAGATCGAGGCGGCCCGCGTGGCGCTCACGCGCCACATCAAGCGTGGCGGCAAGGTCTGGATCCGGATCTTCCCGGACAAGCCGGTGACGAAGAAGCCGGCCGAGACGCGAATGGGCAAGGGCAAGGGCTCGCCGGAACTGTGGGTGGCGGTCGTGAAGCCGGGCCGCGTGCTGTTCGAGATCGAAGGTGTGACGAAGGAGATCGCTCAGCAGGCGCTCGGGCTCGCCGCCGCCAAGCTGGGCGTGAAGACGAAGTTCGTGGCGCGTGAGGAGGCGCAGGGCAATGAAGGCTGACCAGATCCGGGAGCTGAGCGCGGATGAGATCCGCGCTCGCCTGGCCGAGCTGGAGGAGGAGCGTTTCCGGCTCCGCTTCCGGGGCGCCACGGAGCCGCTGAGCAATCCGCTCCGGCTGCGCACGATCCGCCGCGACATCGCGCGGCTTCAGACGGTCCTCCGCGAGAAGGCGGAGCGTACGGAGGCTGCGCGCTAACGCGCGCAGGAATATGAAGAATGGCTGAAACCGAAAAGACCGCCGCCCCGGCCCGGACGTCCCGCAAGGTACGCACGGGGCTCGTGGTGAGTGACAAGATGGACAAGACCATCGTGGTCGCGATCGAACGTCGCGTGCCGCACCCGGTGTACGGGAAGATGGTGACGAAGACCAAGCGCCTGAAGGCGCACGACGAGGCGAACTCGGCGAAGGTCGGCGACACCGTCCGGATCGTCGAGACGCGCCCGCTGTCGAAGGACAAGCGGTTCCGCCTCCTCGAGATCGTCGAACGCGCGCGCTAAGGGGAACTGACCAATGATCCAACAGGAATCGGTCGTGAAGGTCGCGGACAACTCGGGCGCCAAGAAGGCGCTCGTGATCCGCGTCCTGGGCGGCACCCGGAAGCGCTACGCCGGCCTTGGCGACAAGGTCGTGGTGGCGGTGAAGGACGCGCTGCCGAACGGCACCGTCAAGAAGTCCGACGTGGCCAAGGCCGTGGTCGTGCGCACGGTGAAGGAAGTGCGCCGCAAGGACGGCAGCTACATCAAGTTCGACGAGAACGCCGTGGTCATCATCGATGACAAGGGCGAACCGCGCGCCACGCGCATCTTCGGGCCGGTGGCCCGCGAGCTCCGCGAGAAGCGCTATATGAAGATCGTGTCGCTGGCCCCTGAGGTGCTGTAACAATGCGGATTCTCAAGCATCGCAAGACGGCGGGACAGAAGAACGTCCTGCGTCACGCCCGGAACGCCGAGCGCGTCACGACGGCCATCACCAAGGGTGATACGGTCCGCGTGCTGCGTGGCGACGACAAGGGCAAGGAAGGGAAGGTCATCCGCGTGCACCTGAAGAAGGGCCGCGTGACGATCGAAGGCATCAACATCGTGAAGCGGCACCGGCGCGCGCGCACGGCCGAGGAGCAGTCGGGCATCATCGAGATGCCGGCCCCGGTGGCGCTGAGCAACGTGATGCTGCTGGACCCGAAGTCGGGGGAGCCCACGCGCATCCGCGCGCGGATCGACGCCGACGGTACGAAGGAGCGCATCAGCGCGAAGAGCGGGCAGGCGATCCCGCGCGCCCGCTGATCGAGGACTGACCAATGGCGACGACTAAGACGCAGGACAAGAAGAAGAGCGGCGGCCAGGGCGAGAAGCGCGCCTCGATGCTCCCCAAGGAGCACAAGGGCGTCGACCTCCCGGTGCCGGCCCCGCGCCTGCACGGGCACTACGTGAAGGTGGTGCGCGGCAAGCTGATGCAGCAGTTCGGGTTGAAGAACCCGCATCAGGTGCCGAACCTCACCAAGATCACGTTGAACGTCGGGATGGGCGAGGCGATCAAGCAGCCCAAGATCCTCGACGCGATCGTGGACGAGATGGCGACGATCACCGGCCAGAAGCCGCTGCGCACGAAGGCGAAGAAGTCGATCGCCAACTTCGGCCAGCGCGAAGGCCAGGAGATCGGCGTGTCGGTGACGCTGCGCGGCGCGCGGATGTGGGAGTTCCTCGACCGGTTCATCTCGACGGCGATCCCGCGCATCCGTGACTTCCGCGGCCTCTCCACGCGCGCCTTCGACGGCCGTGGCAACTACAGCCTCGGCATCAAGGAACAGATGATTTTCCCCGAGATCAACTACGATCTCGTCGAGCAGATCCACGGGATGGACATCACGTTCGTGACGACCACGAACCGCGACGACCTCGCGTTCGCGCTGCTGCGCGAGCTCGGGATGCCGTTCCGCGGCGATGACAAGCCCATCGTCGTCCAGGGCTGAGGATTCTATGGCCAAGAAGAGCACGATCGAGAAGAACGAGCGCCGCAAGCAGATGGCGGCCAAGCAGGCCCCGAAGCGCGCCGCGCTGGGCGCCGTGGTGAAGTCCACGACGGCCAGCGACGAGGAGAAGCGCGCCGCGCAGGTGGCGTTGCAGAAGCTCCCGCGCAACGGCGCCAAGGGCCGCATCCGCAACCGCTGCCAGATGACCGGCCGCAGCCGCGGCAACCTCCGGGCCTTCGGGCTGAGCCGCATCGCGTTCCGCGAGATGGCGCTGCAGGGCCTGATTCCGGGCGTGAAGAAGGCGTCGTGGTAGGACGTCGGACGGAAGACTGAAGACGGAAGGGAACAGCGCTGTCGTTTCCTTGACGCTTCCGTCTTCCGTCCCGCAGGACCCAATTGGATGTAGGCCGGACCGCACTCTGCACCCGGAACCGCATCCCGAAATCCTAAAGGTCCGGCCTGTCCGGATACCATAGGAGCGCAGTTCAAGTATGTCGATGACTGATCCCATCGCCGATATGCTTACGCGGATCCGCAATGCTGTCGGGTCGAAGCATCGCCGCGTAGACATCCCGGCGTCCAAGATGAAGGTGGAGATTGCTCGCCTGCTCAAGGAGAGCAACTTCATCACCGATTACAAGACCATCGAGACGCCGGAGGGCAAGAAGGTCCTCCGCGTGGCGCTCAAGTACGCCGGCAACACGCCGGTGATCCGCGAGCTCAAGCGTGTCTCGTCCCCGGGTCTGCGCCAGTACGTCGGCGCCGCGGAGATTCCCCGCGTGCGCAACGGCCTTGGCGTGGCCATCCTGTCCACCTCCAAGGGCCTGATGACGGACCGCGAGGCGCGCCAGCAGCGCACCGGCGGCGAGTTGCTCGCCCTGGTCTGGTAAGGGAGGCCTCGCAAATGTCGCGTATCGGCAAGCTTCCGATCACCGTGCCTGCGGGCGTGACGGTGAAGGTGGAAGGCAATGTGGTGTCGGCGAAGGGCCCCAAGGGGGAGCTCAAGCGCACGATCCACCCGGAGATGAAGGTCACGCTCGAGGGCAGCACCATCACGGTGGAGCGCCCGTCGGACGAGACGATGCACAAGTCGCTGCACGGCCTCTCGCGCACGCTCGTGGCCAATATGGTCGAGGGTGTCTCGAAGGGGTACGTGAAGACGCTGGAGATCACGGGCGTCGGCTTCAAGGCCGAGCCGAAGCCGTTCGGGCTGCAGCTGGCGCTGGGCTATTCGCACCAGATCCAGTACAAGGCCCCGGCGGGCATCAAGCTGTCGGCGCCGCAGCCGACGCAGGTCGTGATCGAGGGCGCGGACAAGGAAGTCGTGGGTCAGGTGGCCGCGGAGATCCGCAACCTGCGCAAGCCGGAGCCCTACAAGGGCAAGGGCATCAAGTACCAGGGCGAAGTCATCCGGCGCAAGGCCGGTAAGGCGGGAGGTAAGTAATGCCGGGGAAGCGTGTACCCAAGACGCGTGCGGGACTCCGCGCGCGCCGTCACGTCCGCGTGCGGGCGAAGGTGGCCGGGACCGCGGAGCGTCCGCGGCTCGTGGTCTTCCGCTCGCTGAAGCATATGACCGCGCAGCTGGTCGACGACGTGCAGCATAAGACCCTGATGACCGTGACGGACAGCGGCCTGACGGGAAAGAAGACGGAGAAGTCGGTCGAGGTCGGCAAGCGCGTCGCCGAGAAGGCGAAGGCGGCTGGCATCACGAAGGTCGTGTTCGACCGTGCAGGTTACCAGTACCACGGCCGCGTGAAGGCGGTGGCCGACGGAGCCCGCGAAGGCGGGCTGGAGTTCTAAATGGCTGAACAGAGTGGTGCTTTCGGCAATGGCGGCGGCCAGGGTGGCCGTGGTCGCGGTGGCCCGGGCGGTGGTCGTGGACGTGGCGGGCCGGGTGGCCCGGGCGGTCGCGGCGGCCCGGGTGGTCCCGGCGGGCGCGGTGGTCCGGGTGGCGGACGTGGCGGCGAAGGCGGCCGCGGCCGTGGCCGTGACGCGGCCCCGCAGCAGGAGCGCGAGGGCTCCGATCTCCTCGAGAACGTGATCGCGATCAATCGCGTCGCGAAGGTCGTGAAGGGTGGCCGTCGCTTCAGCTTCAACGCGCTGGTCGCCGTCGGCGACGGGCAGGGGAAGGTGGGCATCGCGACGGGCAAGGCGAACGAGGTGTCGGAAGCGGTCCGCAAGGCCGTGGACGCCGCGCGTCGCCGGATGATCAGCGTCCCGATGACGGGCGCGACCATCCCGCACGAGATCGTCGGCAAGCACGGGGCCGGAAAGGTCCTGATGAAGCCGGCCGCCCCGGGTGCCGGCGTGATCGCCGGTGGCGCGGTGCGTGCGGTGCTCGAGTGCGTGGGCATCCACGACATCCTCACGAAGTCGCTGGGATCCACGAACCCGCACAATATGGTGCTCGCCGCGCTCGATGGCCTCACGGCCCTCACGACGGTGGAGCAGATCGCGCGCGAGCGCGGCGTCGACGTCTCGGCGCTGCCCTACAAGTCGCGTGCGAAGTCGAAGGAGGCTGTCTAATGCCGCGTACGTTCGTTTGGCACCGCACCCGCGGGCCGCAGCACACCGAGCCGAATACGCTCACCGAAGGCAAGGTCCGCATCACGCAGGTGCGGTCGGGCATCGGCCACGATAAGCGGATGAACGCGACCCTCGAGGCCCTGGGCCTCAAGCACCACCAGGATTCGGTGGTGCACCAGGACTCGCCGGCGCTCCGCGGAATGATCAAGCGCGTGCGTCATCTGGTCGAAGTGACGCCGGTCAAGGAGTAAGACAATGAGCGACGAAAAGATCACCCTGGGCACCTTGGCGCGCACGCCGGGCTCGCACCGGAACCGCAAGCGCCTCGGGCGCGGCCCGGGCTCCGGCACGGGCAAGACGTCGGGCAAGGGCCACAAGGGCATCAAGGCCCGCGCCGGCCACCACGGCCCGGGCGGCAACAAGCCGCACTTCGAAGGCGGCCAGATGCCGCTCACGCGTCGCGTGCCGAAGCGTGGCTTCACCAACCCGTTCCGCGTCGAGGCGCAGGTCATCGGGCTCGATGACCTCGCCCTCATCACGGGCAGCGACGTGACGATGGAGACGCTCGAGGCCGCCGGTCTGGCCAAGGCGTCGAAGGGTCCGGCCAAGCTCCTCGCCAATGGCGAGGTGGGCAAGGCGTACACCGTGAAGGGGCTCAAGGTGAGCGCCGCGGCCAAGGCCAAGATCGTCGCCGCCGGCGGCGCGGTCGAGGCGTAAGCAATGGCCCAGGCGAATCCGCTGGCGGCGGCAGGCAACATCTACCGCACGCCGGAGCTCTGGCAGAAGATCACGTTCACCTTCCTCTGCCTGGTGATCTACCGGGTGGGCTCGCACGTCTCCGCCCCCGGCGTGGACGTGACGGCGATGATGGACTTCTTCGCCAGCCAGGGTGGCGGGCTGCTCGGGCTGTACGACCTGTTCGTGGGCGGGAACCTCTCCCGCTCCACGATCTTCGCGCTCGGCATTATGCCGTACATCTCGGCCTCGATCTTTATGCAGATCGCGGCCGCGGTGGTCCCGGCGCTCGACAAGCTCAACAAGGATGAAGAGGGCCGGAAGCGCATCACGCAGTGGACGCGCTACGGTACCGTCGGCCTCGCCGTCGTGCAGGCCTACGGCTATGCGCTCTTCACGTCGGGCATCACGGGCGCGGTGCTCAACCCGGGCCCGGGCTTCGTGGCGCAGATGGTGCTCTTCCTGACCACCGGCGCCCTGTTCGTGATGTGGCTCGGTGAGCAGATCACGGAGCGCGGCCTCGGCAACGGCGCCTCGCTGCTGATCTTCTTCTCGATCGTCGAGCGCTTCATCCCCAGCATCTGGCAGACGATCGGCTTCGTCAGCACCGGCGCGGTCTCGCTGCTCGGCCTGCTGGCGATGACGGCGGTGATGCTGCTGGTGGTCGCCGGCGTCGTGGCGATGACGCTGGCCGCGCGCCGCATCGCGATCCAGATCCCGCAGCGCACGATGGCCCGCGGCCGTCAGCGCGAGTCGGCGAAGAACTTCATCCCGCTGCGCATCAACACGGCGGGCGTGATGCCGATCATCTTCGCGCAGTCGATCATCGTCGTGCCGGGCGCCATCGCGCAGTTCTCGGGCAACCAGCGCCTCGCGCAGTTCTCCGAGTACTTCGCGCCGGGCACCTGGGTGTACTTCGTGCTCTCGGCCGTGCTCATTATGTTCTTCACGTACTTCTACACCTCCATCATCTTCAATCCGGTGGAGCTGTCGGAGAACCTGAAGAAGCAGGGTGGCTTCATCCCGGGCATCAAGCCGGGCGCGAAGACGGCCGAGTACATCGATCACGTGGTCACGCGCATCACGCTGCCGGGTGCGGCCTTCCTGACGGCGATCGCGCTGCTCCCGATCTGGTTGGCGGACCTCTTCGCCGTGCCCTTCCAGTTCGGTGGCACCTCGCTGCTCATCGTGGTGGGCGTCGCGCTCGACACGATGTCGCAGATGCAGCAGCACCTGCTGCTGCGCAAGTACGATGGCTTTATGAAGAAGGGTGCCCGCATCCGCTTCCGCGGGCGCAACGTCCAGCAGGGCTTCTGAGTTGATCGTCGTCCTGCTCGGCCCGCCGGGCGCTGGCAAGGGAACGCAGGGGGAGCGGATCGCCGCCTCCCTCGGCATTCCCAAGCTGGCGACCGGCGATGTGCTTCGCGCCGCCGTCAAGGAGGGCACGAAGCTCGGGCTCGAGGCCAAGGGCTATATGGACCGGGGTGACCTGGTCCCCGACAGCGTCATCCTTGGCATCATCAAGGAAGCGCTGCTCTCGCCCACCTATGCGAACGGCGCCATCCTCGATGGCGTGGTCCGCACGGTGCCGCAGGCCGAGGGCCTGAAGACGATGACGGCCGAGATCGGCAAGCGCGTGGACGTCGTTCTCGACTTCCGCATCGCCGACGACCTGCTCGTCACGCGGCTTTCGGGCCGCACGACCTGCGACAAGGAGCAGAAGCCGTTCACGGGCCTCGAGCCCGGGACGCCCTGCCCGGACCAGTGCGGCGGTACCTTGATGCGCCGCAAGGACGACGAGCCCGAGGCGATCCGCAATCGGCTCAAGGTCTACCACGCGCAGACCAAGCCCGTGCTCGATTGGTACGTGGCGCAGGGCGCCAACGTGCAGCACATCGACGCCGTGGGTTCCTTCGACGACGTGTTCGCGCGCGCGCTTGCGGCGGTCGGCCGCTGAGCGCGGCCGGCACCCTGCCTGACGCCCCGCGCAGTCGGTACGGCAATGATCCAGCTTAAGAGTCCCCGCGAGCTCGAGACGATGGCGGCCGGCGGCCGCATCCTCGCCGCGACGCATCAGCACATCAAGCCGGCGCTCGTGCCCGGCGCGTCCACGCTCGACATCGACAAGATGGTCGAGGCGTTCATCCGCTCGCACGCCGGCGCCACGCCCTCGTTCAAGGGACTCTACGGATTCCCCGGCTCGGCCTGCATCTCGCTGAACGAGGAGATCGTGCACGGCATCCCCAGTGCCAAGCGCATCCTCAAGGCCGGCGACATCATCACGGTGGACATCGGCGTGTACTACGGCGGCTTCCACACGGACAGCGCCTGGACGTATGCCGTGGGCACGATCTCGCCCGAGGCCCAGCGCCTGATGGACGTGACCGAGCGGTCGCTCTACGCGGCGATCCGCGAGTGCCGGCTCGGCAACCACATCGGCGACCTCGGCGCCGCCTGCTCGGCCGTGGTCGAGCAGGCCGGCTTCTCCGTGGTGAAGGACCTCGTGGGGCACGGCGTCGGCGCGGTGATGCACGAGGAGCCGCAGGTGCCGAACTACGGCAAGCCCAAGCGCGGGCCGCGCCTGCAGGTGGGGATGACGCTGGCGATCGAGCCGATGGTGAACGCGGGAGGTCCCGCGACCAAGACGCTCAGCGACAAGTGGACCATCGTCACGCTCGACGGCGCGCTGAGCGCGCACTTCGAGCATACGGTGGCGGTGACCGAGAGCGGGCCGCGGATCCTTACGACGCTGGGCTGAGCGCCGCGTCCGCCGTCGGCGATGCATCGCCGACGGGCCGATGGTGGCGCGCACGGGCGTCCGGTTAAGTTGTCGGCAGCCCTTCTCCGGAGACCTGATGCGAACGACGTTCGTGCGGCGCGCCCTTGGCGCGAGCCTGCTTTGCGCGCTGGCGTTTCCGCTCGCCGCCGATGACTTCTGGCTGGTGCCGGATGTCTTCCGCGTCGCGGTGGACGAGGCGCTCGTGCTGCGCGGCCAGACGAGCAGCCGCTTTCCCACGAGCCGCGTGGCGGTGACGCCCGATCGCATCGTGCGCGCGATGCGGCACGCGGCGGACGGCGAGGTGCCGCTCAGCGGCTTCTCGGTCGCCGGGACGTCGCTTCTGCTGCGGGATCGTCCCGGCCGGGCGGGGCAGTACGTGATTGCCGTCGAGATCGGCGCGCGGTCGCTGCGCGAGTCGGCCGCGGGATTCCGCCGCTACCTCGAGCTCGAAGGGGCGACGGCCGCCGTGGCGCGCGTCGAGCGCGAAGGCTTGCTCAGCGGCCGCGATTCCGTCACGCGCCGCTACGCGAAGTATGCGAAAGCCATCGTGGAGGTCGGCAGCGGCGGCGCCGCGGCCTTCGCGCGCATCGCCGGGCATCCGTTGGAGTTCGTGCCGATCACCGATCCGCGCGCCCTGCGAGCCGGGGATTCGCTGGTGGTAGAGCTGCGGTATCGCGGCGCGCCGCTCACGGGCGCGCCGGTGCACGCGGATCGTGCACCCTTCGATGCGCCGCGCTCGGGCACCACCGACGGGCACGGGGAAGCTGGCCACGCCGCCGTGACCGACGCCCGGGGACGCTTCACCGTGCCGATCTCGGCGGATGGTCTCTGGAACGTGCGGGCGGTTCACGTGGTGGAGGCCGCCGCCGGCTCCGGTGCGGATTGGGACACGCACTGGGGATCGTTGACCTTCGCCGTACGAACCTCCGGAGCTCGCTGAGGGTAGCACTGCGGGTGCGCGAGCCCCCGAGAGCGGAGTGTGCGGTGTTCGGAACCAATGATCGAGACGCGGCAGCGACCGCCGTCGGACTGCCGCTCAACGCCGTGCTGCTCTGGCGGCACGGCCTGCTGGCGTGGCTGTTCGTTCGCCTCGGCTTTGCCCTGACGTTGTTGATGACCTTGAATCCGCCGCTGCCGGTTGGCGGCGCCGTGGCCATCGGCGTGGTGGCCGTCAGCGCCGCCGTCGCGCTGCTGATGGTAGCCCGACGCGCGGAACGCGTGCTGCTGGGAAACCTCGGCGTCAGTGTGCGACGCCAGGTCGCGTTGGTCGCGCTGCCGGCGGTGTTGTCAGAGGTCCTGCTCGCGATGCTGCGCCCGTGACGGTTCCCGAGGGACCATCGGCTCTCGGCGGAGTGGCGGCCGCACCAAGGGCGCCGGCCTTCGTGGCCGACTGCATCGCGCTGCGGTTTGGCGATCGGCGCGTGCTCACCGCCGCGACGCTGCGGGCCGTCCCGGGCGAGGTTCGCGTGCTGCTGGGCCGCAGCGGCACCGGCAAGTCTTCCTTGATGAAGGTCGCCGCCGGATGGCTCGGCGCCGACAGCGGCATCGTGCGCCTCGGCGATGAGCCGCGCCTACGATGGACACCGGCGGCACTGGCGGAGCGCGGCCTGTTCTATCTCCCAGACGTGGGCGCGCTCGGGAGCGCCATTCCCGTCGCGCGGCAGCTTCAGATGTTCGCGGCGCGCTTTCCCGGTGGCGAGCGCGTGGACGACGCGCTGGCGCGACTCGGCATCGTGCATTGCGCCGGCAGCGCACCGCATCGCTTGAGCGGCGGTGAGCAGCGCCGCGCGGATGTGGCGGCCGTGTTCGTGCGCCGGCCCCGCGTGCTCCTCGCCGACGAGCCCCTGCGCGGCATCGCGCCCATCGACCAGGAGCGCATCCTCCTGGCGTTCCGCGCGCTGGCAGAGGCCGGCTGCGCGGTCGTCGTCACCGGGCACGACGTGGAGGCACTGCTCGAGGGCGCGGATCACGTCACGTGGTGCACCAGCGGGACCACCTACGAGCTCGGCAGCGCGGCGCAGGCCCGCGCGCACGAGGCTTTCAGCCGCGAGTACCTCGTTGTGGCGTGAGCGCGATCAGCGCGCCCGGTCGAAGACCTGCCGATAGCGCAGCGGCTGCGGCAATCGCGGCGAGCTCACGGTCACGTCGAGGCGCAGCACCGCGCCCGAGGGATCGAGGCGCCAGGTGTTCTCGCGGCGCCCATCCTCGGCGTCGAAGGACTGTCGCACGGTCACGCCACCATCGGGGTCGTTCACGACGGTGACGCGCAGCGTGAACTCCTCGCCGGCCGCGTTGCGCCAAGGCCGCGGCGTCCCGTTCCGACGCGCGCGCACCTCGGGTTGCCCAGCGAAGAGGATGAACACCGAGTCGGCTGCGAGGGCGAATCGCACGCTGGCCGGCGGCTGGTTGGTGCCCTGCAGCCGTCGGCGGCCGATGGACCGCGTCAGCAGGTTCATCTCGCGCACGGCGCGCTCGATGGCGGCGTTGATGTCGTCGCTCGCGGCGCTGTCGCGGCGGAACTCGCCGGCCAGCGCGCTGATGCTCGAGAGCGTCGCCTGTGCCTGCAGCGTCGGGCCGAACGCGGGCCTCAGCGCTGCCAAAGCGACGATCACGAATGCGAGGAGCGTGGCACGGCGAACCGTGCAGGCGTGAACCAGTGAACGCGGCATTCCATAAACTCGGTGCGCGCTCCGGGTGATGCAACTGTTTGCGCGGATGGCCGCTTGCGACGAAGACGATTCGCGGCGACAACGACTCGCGAGCCCCGGGGCTCGCTACGCCTACGGCGACGCCACGTTCCACACCTGGCCGCGCGCCACGCGGAAGCGGAACGTCAGCTCCGTCTCCTGCTTCACCTTCCGCCCACGGCGTACGGCCGGCTGGAAGAGCATCGTCGGCATCGCATCGCTGACGGCGCGGGTGAAGTCCGACGACGTGCTGCTCACGACGCGCAGCGAGCCCGGCACGACGTAGCCGCTGGTGTCCACGACGAACCTTGCGACGACCCAGCCTTCGATGCCGCGGCGCTGCAGGGCCTCGGGGTAGATCGGTCCGCCGGAGTTCGGATCGCGCATCGCCTGTTCGTCCACTTCGAGCACGCGGAACACACGGTCGGCACGAGCCTCGACGCCGAGCACGTTGGCCGTCTGCCGCGCGGCCGATTCCGCGGAGCCTTCGTCCGCGACCTCGGCTGCGCGGGCCCCGGCGCGGGCCATCCCGGTCTCGCTCTCGCGCTCGGTGCTGGCGCTGCCGTCGTCGCCCTGGGCTGCATTCGCGGCGAGTTGGGCGGCGCTGGGTGGAGGACTGGTGTTCTCCGGGGCGATGAAGCGCAGCGCCTCGCGGCGGATCTCGTCGTCTTCCCAGCGCGGCTGCGAGTCGCCGACGAGCACGACGGCCAGCAGGCCGAGGTGCAGGGCGAGGCTCGCGCCGAGTCCGGATGCCGAGGCGGAGCGAGCCGTTGGGAGGCGGAGCAGGGGACGCACATCAAGTACGTCCCCTGCGAACCGTGAATGGTTGCCCTGCCGATCCGCCGCGCGCTCTGCGAGGGCTGCGTCCTAGTGCCGTGCCGCGTGCTCGGTTAGAGCTGCGTCTCCACCGCTGCGGTCGCGCGCTCGGCGGCCGCGCTGGCCGCCGCTACGAGGCGCTTGGCTTCGTCGGCCATCGGCGCGCCGGCGGCCTTGTCGGGCATCCCGACCACATTGATGCGCACGTTGTACGCGGCGCCCTTCGCCGCGGCCTCGGCGAGCAATGCGGCGACGCCGGCGTCCGACGCCGCGTTGGTGTTGCCCTTGAGCGCGCAGATGGCCGCGAGTTCCGCGACCTCGGCGCACCATCGAGCGGTCTCGAGGGGCACTTCGGCGGCCTTCACCAGCGCGGCTTGAATGGCATCCGTCCGCGCCTTGTCCTGTTCTGGCGTGTCCTTCGGCAGCTTGTAGGCATTGCTCACCAGCGAGTAGGCCGCGGCGTCCTCATCCTTGAGCGCGCTCAGGCGCCGCACGAGCGCGTTGGCGCGCAGGCCGAGCTCCTTCATCTCGGTCTCGACGGCCGCGTACTTCTTGCGACCCACCGTGAGGCCCGAAACCATCTGTGCGAGCGCCGCCGCGAGCGAACCGACGAGCGCCGACACCGAACCGCCGCCGGGCACCGGCGCGGAGCTGGCAACGTCGCCGATGAATCCCGAGAGCGACTCTCCGCCGGCGATTGCCGCGCGCACCTTGCGCTCGAGCACGAAGTCCGGCTTGTAGTCGCGCCAACGGAGATGCCGAGCGGCGGCCTCGAAGAGCGCGCGCTCGGGCACGAGGCCCACGATCTCGCTCCAGGTGGGCGTGACGCCCTGCGCCTCGGCTTCCATCTTGACCATCTCGTAGGCGCGGTGCAGCGGTGTGGCATCGAGGTCCACGAGGTTCATCGAGACCTGCGCCTGTCCGTCCACTTCGAGGCCAAGCCCCTTCACGCCCTTCAGGCCGCCCGACGAGCCGCGCACGGCCTTGGCGACGTTCTTGGCGACCTGGAGGTTCTCCTTGCCGCCCAAGTAGACGTTGTAGGCCACGAGGAAGGGACGCGCGCCGATGACGGTCGCGCCGGCGGTCGGGTGGATCTTGTTGGGCCCGAAGTCCGGCACGCGGTTGGGGTTCGTACCGATCTCCTCGCGGGCCTGCTCGAACTCCCCGCGGCGGATATCGGCGAGGTTCACGCGGTCGGGCCGCGAGGCGGCGCGCTCGTAGAGGAACACCGGCACGCCGAGCTCCTTGCCGACGCGCTCGCCCAGCGTTCGCGCGAGCACGATGCAGTCCTCCATCGACGCGCCTTCGAGCGGGATGAACGGGCACACGTCCGTCGCGCCGATGCGCGGATGCTCGCCGCTGTGCTTGGTGAGGTCGATCAGCTCGCTGGCGACCTTGATGCCCCGGAACG
>VFQM010001556.1_pt1 | contig 19727 bp, 13 predicted proteins | sample 3512391 | NCBI WGS metagenome assembly VFQM01 (sample SAMN10412369, study PRJNA504923) | tailings metagenome | isolation source: Replicate 1 from Balatoc abandoned mine | place: Philippines | reverse complement strand
CGTCGTACTGGTAAATCCGGTACCGAGGGTTCGAATCCCTCCGTCTCCGCCACCTTGCGTTCCGCAAGCATCCCATAAGCGCTTATTTCTCTTGCATTTCTGCCGTCTCGCGGGCATTATTGTTCCCTGTTTGTTTCATTGCTTCCGCCTGCTTCCACATCGATCCGGGGGCACGGCTGGGGGCAGCGATCTGGAGATTCGGGGGCATCGATGCTGACCGAGATGCAAGTGAAGAACGCCAAGGCCAAAGAGCGGGACTACAAGCTCGCTGATTCAGAAGGCCTGTACCTCTACGTCACCGCCAAGGGCCATCGCAGCTGGCGGATGAAGTACCGCTTTGCGGGCAAGGAACGGCGACTGGTGCTGGGCGCCTATCCCGATCTGGGTCTGCGCGAGGCGCGGGACCGCAAGTCCGATGCGCGGAAACTGATGCGCGAGGGCCGCGATCCGGGGATCGAGGCAGTCAAGGCGCGGGTGGAGCGCGCGGTCGCTTCGGCCAACACCTTCGAAGCGCTGGCCCGCGGCTGGTACGCTCTGCAGGAACCGCGCTGGACGCGGATCCATGCAAGCGACGTGATCAAGAGCCTGGAGAACGAGGTCTTCCCGTGGATCGGCAAGTTGCCGATCGGGGAGATCGACGAACCGCTGGTGCTCTCGGTGCTTCGCAAGATCGAGAAGCGCGGGGCAATCGAGACCGCGCACCGGGTGCGCCAGCGGATCTCGGCTGTTTTTGTCCATGCCATTGCTGAAGGCGCGGGATCGCGCGACCCTGCTGCAGTGGTGACCAGGGCGTTGAAGCCCGTGCCGCGCAGCCGCAAGCGCCCGGCGTTGCTGTCGCTCGAAGCCCTGCACGACATGATCCGCAAGACCGAAGCCGAGCCAGCCTCGCCGCTGACCAAGCTGGCTTCGCGGTTCCTCGCGCTGACCGCGCAGCGTCCGGGGATGATCCGCGCTCTGCCCTGGCAAGAGATCGAGGGTGTCGACTGGCAGGATGACGGGCCAGCACCCGATGCCTTGTGGCGAGTTCCACCGGCGCGGATGAAGCTGATGCTCGATCTGAAGCACGATGCCGGGTTCGAGCATCTTGTTCCCCTGAGCGGAGAAGCTGTAGCGGTGCTGCGCGCCGCCCATGTGCTCACGGGGCGCGGGCCGCTGGTATTTCCATCCAACCGCAATGCCCGGGTTGCGATGAGCGAGAACACGCTGTCCTACTTCTACAACCGCTGCGGCTACCAGGGACGGCACGTGCCGCACGGGTGGCGTGCCTCGTTCTCGACGATCATGAACGAATGGGCCGAACGGCAGGGCAATGCCGGGGACCGACACGTGATCGACCTGATTCTGGCCCATGTCCCCGAGGGCGTCTCGGGATCCGAAGGCGCCTACAACCGCGCCGCCTACATGGCGCGTCGCAGAGAACTGCTGGATTGCTGGGCCACGATGCTGTTGGAGCCGTTCCCCGAGCCGCACAAGATGCTGGGCTGGCCGAGCCGATAGTCAGATCCCGATCTCGAACGGCCTGACTCGCTCAATGGTGCGTTCAAGCTCGGGCTTGGGCTGCGCTGCCTCTTTCGGCAGTCCAGCCTGTTGCCCCTTGGCAGCAGCGGCGCCGAGCCGTTCGGTCACTTCGAGCGCCGAGGTCTTGTCGCCGGGGTTGCGCTCGAGGCCAACGGCGACCCTGTCCCGGTTGTCTAGGATCAGGGTGAGCTCGTCGCGCAGGCGGGTGACCGTGACCAGGAAGTTGCGGCCAGAGAGCAGCCTGCGCTCGCGACTGTCCATGACCGCGATGCCTTTGTCCGAGGTCAGCCCCTGGGCCATGTGTGCATTGAGCGCATAGGCAAGATCGATCCGGGCGAGCATGGGGTCATCGTTTGCCAGGCGGTGCTCCATGCCGCTGGCGCCGCGCACCGAGATGCCGTCCTTGTCGATCCCGGTCACCGTCGCCCGGTCGGCGTTGATCAACCCGCGCTCGTGGTCGTTGGCGGTCCAGCGGATGGTATCGCCAGAGAAGAGCCTGAGCGCCTTGCGCTCGAACAGTTGCAGAGCCTGGCTGTCGCCATGGATGCCGATCCGGGCTGGGAGCAAGCGCTGGGCACGCCCGCGCTCGTCGCTGAGGGTGACTTGCCCCTTTCCTACATCAACGCCGGTCACGGTGTAGCGGCCGCGCGTCAGACCTTGCCGCGCCTGGCGCGAGCCGACCTCAAGCACCAAACCGGGCTCGAACGTCCGGACATGGCGCAGTTCCTCGCGGGTGGCGTTGACCCGCGAGAGCACAGTGAGTTCCCGTGAGGCTGGTCCGATTTCGCCATTGGCGGCAAGCCCGGTCTGTACTGCGGCGTTGATCTCGGCGCGTAGCCGCCGCCCTGAAGCATAGATTGCGGTCGCCTCGCGCCCCTGGGGCGGAAGCGCGAGCCAGCGTTCAGCGGCCAGCAACGCGCCGTTCTCGCTGGCCTCGACAGTATGGTCCTTAAGGTGCCCGAGCGCCTCGCCCGTGCGACCTTGCTGGGCTGCGGCCTGGGCGCGCTTGAGGGTATCGGAGCGCGCCCTCAGGTTCGCATCCATCCGCGCCGTCTCGGTCCCCGAGGCGAGCGCCAGCGCAAACGGCTTGCCTGCCTCGACCGCGCCGAGCTGCCGCGCATCGCCCATCAGCACCAGCCGGTCGACCTCAAGCAGATTGGCGAGCCTGACCAACCGGTCCTGATCGCGGGTCGAGACCATCGAGGCCTCGTCGAGCACCAGTACAGTGTTGCGGTAATTTGCGCGGGCTTCGCCGAGCTGGCTCTTGCTCGCGCTCCCATCGAGCAACTTCCGGTGCTGACCGAGGAACCGGTGCAGGGTCATCGAGGGGATCCCGGTCTCGCGCTCGAGCATGCGCACCAGGGTGTTCTGAACGCCAAGGCCAATGATGGTCTTGCCGTGCTCCCCCAGGATCTGGGCCGTGGGCCGCAGCAGGCTCGATTTGCCAGCGCCCGCAACCCCGTGCACCGCGACCACGCGGTTGGTCGAGGAGAGGATCAAACGCCCGGCCGCTTCCTGTCCGGCATTGAGCGTCATACCGAAGCTGAGGTTGGCGCTGGCCTGCAACTGGGGACCTGCTTCGTCTGCGGGAACGATGCTCGGGGCCTTACCTATTCCCTTCTCGATCTCGGCCAGCATGCGCGCTTCAAGGGCAAGCGCATCGGCGCTGGTCAGCCAACCCTGCATGGTCCCGCGGCCCTTGTGCAGCGCCCCTTGTTCTGTCAGTTGCGCGATCCGCTGCTCGACCTTGTCCATGGTCGCCGCCAGGCCGAAGTCGAGCGCCGCTTTGGCCAGATCGGTCGCCTTGAACGCGGCCTCGCGTTCGGACAGATGGCGCACTGCCGCGGCCACTGCATGAGCCGCGGCGATCTCTTCGCGGCCCTTGAGATGGATCCGCGCCGGGACCAGCGGATCGCGCTCCTTGAGGCCCAGTCGTTCGGCAAGTTCCTGCACCATGACCTGCCCGCGTGCGACAAACGAAGGGCGGTCATGGGCGAACCCTACTTCGCTGCTGGCAAGCGCCGAACTTCGTGCCCGAGCGTCCTTCGCCATACCGACAAGGTCGAGCCCCATGCCCCAGGCCTGGTCCTGCCAACGGTCCAGCAATGCTTCGCGATCGACCTCGCTGGCCTTGGCCGAACGGGTCGCCAGCGTCGCCATGATCCCGGCTTCAAGACCCTCCCCGCGCCGGGCACCCAGCACCTCCTGCCGCCGCGTCGAGAAGGCCATGATCGCCTCGCGGTCGATCCCCTTGGCCTCGAAGTTACCGTGCTTGCCGAAATCGCCAATGGCATAGCCGAGCTTCTCCACCGCGACCCGGAACCGGGCCATGGTCATGGCGTTGAGCAGTGTATTGAGCTGCCACAGCCGGTCGTTGCGCAGCGCCTTCCATGACCCGTCCTTCCCTTGCGTCATGTTGGCGACCACGGCGTGGAAGTGGAGGTTCGGTTCCTGGTTGCGGTTGGTGTCGTGCTGGAACAGCGCGACGGTCAGGTTGTCGGTCTGGACCAGTTGCTCCTTGCCGCCCCGTTCCACCCGCATGAACGCCGCATTCGCTTCGGCCCATTGCAGGGTTTCGAACACCGCCGAACGGTACGCGGCAATGATCCGCTCGTCCTTGCCGACCAGCGCCAATAGCGACCAGGATTTTGGCAACGAGAAGGTAAGATCGGTTCCCGCGCGATGCGCTGCCCCTTGGTGCCCGATGCGCCCGCCCTGGGGCAGTTCACCGCGCAGGATTGCTTCGAACGTGCGAGGCTCGACTGTTCCCGACAGCCCCAACCGGTCCGCCCCCTTGCCGACCCATACGCCCGATCGATCGGCATCAGCCTGGGCATAATAGTTGTCCTTGGCAAAGTACCCCGCCGCCCCACCCGCCGAGCGGACATTGGCCATCGACAGCATGGCTCAATCATCCCTTCTCAAAGCAGCAAAGCGCTCGCGATACTCGCGCAGGCGTTTGCCGTGCGCGACCTGAACCCGCGTCCTGATCTCCTTGTCGGCCTGGGCCATCAGCAGCCCGTCGGCCGCAGCGGAAGTGAACAGCACATGGGACATCAGCCGGTCCCGAAAGGCCGCCTCATCTTGCCCTTCGATAGTTCCGATCACCGCAAGTTTGAGCCACTGGCTGACGCTCATATGCGCCGCCTCGGCAGCTGCCTTCACCGCCTCGTAAAGCTCCCGATCGACATAGCATTGCAGCGCAAAGCGCATGGGGCACACTCACGTTGGCCGCCCGCCTCGGCCGGAAACCCCTCAGCCTTGAGACATCACGCTACTGCCAGTGCCAGGCTGTAGGAAAGTTGTTTTTATCGACATCAGATCAATGCCTTAAGGGAACTTACGTCGATCTGATTTGAGAAATTTGGCCTGACATCAAATGACATCAGGCGGCAACATAGCGGCTAACCTCTAGCGAATGGCGGAATTGCGCCTATCCCCAACACCGGGCTCCCGGGTACGGTGTGCATGTAAACCAGCTGCGCTTGTGCGTTCGATCTTGTTCCAGAACTGCACACAAGGAACTGAAAAATCGTTCCGGTGGGACCTGAGCCCGACGGCGCATGAGAATGGCTGTTTCCGCTGACAAAGCGGCCAATCACAGCACAAGGAATTCAGAAGCTGCCGGTCGGTCACCAGCCGGCCATAATGCTCGCATTCAATTCGGGCGGCTGCCTGTCTGTCGACTGAGCGAAATCGTAACAATGGCACCCAGCAACGTTATCAGGCCAAGCGGCACCAAAGACAGGGGATAGTTATCTGTGATCTCATGAATCTTGCCAACGGCAGCGATCGCACCGGCGGTGCCAAGGTGGGCGAGTGCGTTGATCGCGGCCAGGCCGGCCGACGCGATGCCCGGCGGCAAGGTTTCTGCCGACAAGGCCCAGAATGGTCCCTTGATCGCATAGTTGCCCAGCAACACCAGGCTCAATAGTACCATCGTGACCGCCAGCGAGCCGGTCAGCAATGTTGCAAACAGCGAAGCGGAAGTCAGCAGCAATGGCAAAGCAGTAGACCAGATCCGCTCTCCGGTCCGGTCTGCCCGCTTGCCCCAGTAGAGCATGAACAGCGCCGCGATCCCGAACGGGATCATGTTGAGCAATGCCGCTTCCCAGATCGATAATCCGAATGACTTGATAATTTGCGGCTGCCACAGCGACAGGGCATTGCTGGTCGCCGAGCTGCCGCAATAGATCAGGGTCAGGAGCCAGACCTGCTTCGACTTGAGCACCGGGATAATCGATCCGTGGGCTTGCGTGGCATCCTGCTTCTCGGCCGCCAGTCTTTGAACGAGCCAGTCGCGCTCTTGCGGGTTGAGCCATTTCGCCTGGGCCGGGCCATCGCTCAGCACCGTAAGAGCAACCAGGCCCAGGGCAACGGCCGGGATCGATTCTATCAGGAATAACCATTGCCATCCGGCGAGCCCCGCCATTCCGTCGAGCGAGAGTAACAGGGCGGCGAGCGGTGACCCCAGGACGTTCGACAGCGGGATAGCGACCATGAAGAACGCAACCATGCCGGCGCGGTAGCTGCGCGGGAACCACTGCGTTATGAACAGCACGGCGCCGGGAAAGAACCCGGCTTCCGCCGCGCCGAGCAGAAAGCGCAGGATGTAGAAAGAAACCGATCCGGCCATGAAGGCCATGGCCAGGCCGACGAGTCCCCAGCTGATCATGATCCGGGCGATCCATCGACGGGCTCCGAAGCGTTGCTGGGCTAGGTTGCTGGGCACTTCGAACAGCACATAGGCGACAAAGAACAGACTTCCGCCAAGCCCGAACGCCGCTGAGCTCAGCCCGATGTCAGCGTTCATCGTCAGTGCGGCGAAGCCGATGTTGGTGCGGTCGATATAGGCGATCAGGTAGCACAGGATCAGGAACGGCATCAGCCGCAACGAGACCTTGCGCATCACCCGCTGTTCGATCGGCGTTGGCACATCCATGACAATCGCCTTTCGAGCGAGGATTTGATGATCAAGCCGCTTTGCCGCTCGCCCTGGATCGAACCAGACCGGCGATGCGATAGACCGCCAGCAGGGCGATCAGGGCAAAAATGCCGAGCGCGATCGGCCGGGTCAGGAAGATCGAAAAATCGCCCGACGAGATCGCCAGCGACCGGCGCAGATCCTGTTCAAGCATCGGGCCAAGCACCAGTCCGAGCAGCACCGGGGCGATCGGGAAACCATACCGGCGCAGCAGGAAGGCCGCGACCCCGAGCAGCCAGACGATCACGACGTCGCCCAAGCTCCCCTGCAGGCTGTAAGCACCCACAGTGGAGAACACCAGGATGATTCCCGTCAGCAGGCCTTTGGGGATGCGCAGCAGCTGCACCCATAGCCCTACCAGCGGCAGGTTGAGCACGACCAGTAGAACGTTGGCGACATAGAGACTGGCGATCAGCCCCCAGACAAGGTCCTTGTTGGTTTCCATCAGGGTTGGCCCCGGCTGCAGGCCATAGAGCTGGAAGGCGACGAGCATGATCGCCGTGGTGGCCGAGCCGGGAATGCCCAGCGCAAGCAGCGGCACCATGCTGGCACCTGCGGCGGCATTGTTCGCCGCTTCGGGGCCGGCAAGGCCTTCGATCGCGCCCTTGCCGAACTGTTCTGGCTGCTTCGAGAACTTGCGTTCGACGCCGTAGGACAGGAAAGTGGCAAAGGTTGCGCCGGTGCCCGGCAGCAGGCCGCTGCAGAAGCCGACCACGGTGCCGCGCAGCCAGGGGATGGCCGATCGGCGCCATTCGTCCAGCGTCAACCACAGCCTGTTGGTCGGCAGTCGTTCCGCCTCTCCTTCGGCTGGTGCGGCAATAAGCCACAGCGCCTCGCCCACCGCGAACAGGCCGACCGCGCCCAGCGCCACGTCGATCCCGCCGTAAAGCTCCTGCACGCCGAACGTCATGCGGTTGGTGCCGGTCTGCATATCGATGCCGACCATGGCGAGGCCCAGCCCCAGGCTCAGCGCGAAGAGTGCGCGGGGCAACGACTTTCCGGCCATGCCCGTGACCATGGCAAGTGCCAGGACCATCATCGCGAAATATTCGGGTGGGCCGAACCACATGGTTGCCCCGGCAAGGCTGGTCGCGGCGATCATCAGCATGAACGTGGCAAATGTGCCACCAATAAACGAACCGATAGCCGAAGTGGCCAGCGCCACGCCGCCAAGGCCCTTCTTGGCCATCGGGTAGCCTTCGAACGTCGATACCGATGCCGCCGCATCGCCCGGCGTGTTGATCAGGATCGAGGTGGTCGATCCGCCATACATGGTGCCGTAATAGATGCCGCCGAACAGAATGAAGGCGGTGGTCGGCTCAAGCCCGAAGGTCAGCGGCAGCAGCAGGGCAATCGCCACCGAAGGCCCCAGCCCCGGAAGCACGCCCACTGCGGTGCCGATCACCACGCCAAGCAGGCCGAACATCAGCTTGTCTGGGCTGAGGGCCACCGAAAAGCCGGTGCTCATATTCTGGATGAGAGCAGAAATGTCCATTTTATGCCCTTATGGCAAGGCGATGTTGAGCACGCGGGTGAACAACAGCCAGATCGCCGCCGCAATGGCGATGGCTGCCGGAACGTCCCACTTCAGCGTGGTGCTGCGCATCAGCAGGCAGATGGCCAGGATGAATACCGGCGTGGCGATGGCGAAGCCCAGGAAATGCAGTGCGGCGATAAATGCCGGGATGATCAGCGCTCCGGCCAGGAAGCGGCTCCAGACCGGCAGCGGGCCGCCGCCTTCGTCATCATCTTCAAGGCCTGCGGGAACGACTGACTCGCCTTCCTTCATCCGCATGTTTTCGGCCATGACACCGATCAGCGATGCCGCGCCAAGCACGGCGACCGCCTTGGGCAGGGCCCACGGACCGACCGGCGAATTTCCTCCTGAATCTCCCCCGATGCCAAGTCGTTTGAGGATCTTGGCGACCTGCACTTCCTCGCTTCTGACCAGCGCGGCAAAGGGAGCACTGGGCAGGAAACCATCTTCCCAACCCTTGTTGGCAAGGAACGATTTCCAGCTTTGCTGCTCCCGCATCCGGTCAAGCAGCTGTAACCACCATGCCAGCGCCTCCGGCGGTGCGCCGGGAGCAGCAAACACACCGCGCCAGTTCTGCAGCACCACGTTCAGCCCTGCTTCCTTGAGCGTGGGGATCGAACGATCGCCAACCCGTTCGGGCGAGGCTGTGGCCAGCAGGCGGATATGGCCGGACTGGGCCAGCGAGCGCCATTCGCCCAGCCCGGAAACGGCGGCGATCACTTGTCCGCCCATGATCGCTGCAGAAGCTTCGCCCCCGCCAGAATATGCGACAAAACGCACCTTGTCGGTCGGGATGCCAGCGGCTTCGGTGATCAGTCCGACGAGGATGTGGTCAACGCCGCCCGCCGAACCACCGGACCAGGATATGCTGTCAGGGTTCTTGCGGTAGGCGACAATCAGGTCTTCCATCGTGCGGTACGGCGAATTGGCCGGAACCGCCACGACCAGATCTTCCAGGATCAGCCGTGCCAGCGGGATCGCTTCGCTAGCCTTGAATGGGCTGGCCTGCGAAATGGTGGAACCGATCATCACCGATCCGGACACCATCAGGGTAAAGGGATCGTCATGGCGGCGGGTCATCAGTTCGGCCAGGCCGATGGCCCCGCCTGCGCCGCCCTTGTTGAATACGTCAATCGGCTTGGGGCTGAGCCGGTCTGCCACGATGACGTGCTGCATCAGGCGGGCCAGCTGATCCCAGCCGCCCCCGGGATTGGCAGGAACGAGCAGAGACAGCGGCCGGTGCGGAAAAGCTTCCGCAGCGGCCGCTGTCGCCGGGAGGAGCGCGGCGGCAATGCTGCCTGCCAGTCCACCAGCAAGGACTGTCCGGCGATCGATCTCGGTCATGATCGATGGGTCAGTACGCATTGCCCGCTCCCCCAGTTAGGCTCAGAACTTGTGCTTCAGGCTGACGTAGAGCTGACGACCGCGAATATCGTGAACTTCGTTGTCATAGCCAGGACGCACGGTCAGAGCCGGCGGATCGACATTGAACAGGTTGATCGCGCCTACGGTCAGTGAGGTTCCGTCCCCGCCGAGGAACTTGTCGAGTGACAGGGTATAGCGAGCATCCATGGTCAGCTGTGACTTGATCGGCAGCTTGGTCTGGTCGTCAATATATTCGCCGATGTACCGGCCTGAGATATTGATGCCATGCATACCGTGTTCGATCGTCACGCCGGCGTTGAGCTTGAAATCGGGAACCGAACCGAAGGCGTTGGCGAAGTTGCGGCTGCCCTTCAAGTCGCCGCGTCCGTCAAGCCCAGCGAAGTCAGTCGAACGGAACTTGGTGATTATGGTAGAGGTGGCATCGAAGGTCACGTCAGTGTTTTCGAACAGCCTGGGCGCATAGCGCAGATTGATGTCGATGCCCGATGCGCTGGCATCGCCGCGGTTGAGGAACTGCGTGAACACCTGGCGCAGCTGACCGGCGCCATCGCGGACGACACGGCTGGCAGGCAGGCGGCCCGCGCGGACTTCATCGACGATGAACTGCGGATCACCTTCCGGAAGGATCAGGTTGCGATACTTATAGGTGAAGTAGTCGACCGACATCTTCAGGCCAAACTGGGTGTTCAGGATGAAGCCCAGGTTGAGGTTCGAGGCCGACTGCGATTCGAGATTGGCCGAGCCGCTGGTGAAGACCGTAACGTTGAACGAACCCGGGTTTGGCGGATCGTTGACGCTCGAGTTGCTAACCGTGCCGGCTACTTGGCGGATCGACGGCGCCTGGAAGGAGGTGCCATAGGAGGCGCGGAATGAGAGGAAGTCGGTGACGTCGAACTTCCCCGAAACCTTCGGGTCGACGGTCGAGCCTCCCTTGCTGCCATAGTCTTCGTAACGCAGCGCAGCCGAGATATTCAGGCGATCGAGCACCGGAAGGGCAATTTCACCGAAGGCGGCATAGACCTTCTGGGTGGTGAAAGGGATCACCGGCTCGATCTCGTCGCGGCCATTGGCGCCCGACTGGCGGCGACCATCAGGGATATTCTCGAAGCCGACCGAACGGTATTGTGCGCCCACGGCGAATGACACGCTGCCGCCCGGCAGGCTGATGCCCGAATCGCCGCTGAGGATCAGTTCTGCGGCCTGCTGGATGGTCTTGCCGGTATCGTTGATGGTGAAGCTGAAGGTGCCAAGTTCAGCCTCGGTATTGCCGGCCAGCGAGCGACCGTCCTTGCCCACCAGTGTCGGATTGCTGATTGCCGTGCCGAAGGGGTTGTAAGTACCGTTCAGCAGCGCCGCCTGGAATAGGCCGGAGTCGAAATCATGCGGCTGCGAGCGCTTGTAGCTGTTCTCCGAATAGGTGTAGCTGGCGCTCAGCGTCAGGCTGTCGGACAGTTCATAGTCCAAGCCGCCGGCCAGGCGCTGGTTGTTGAAGGTGGTGACCAGATCAGGCGCGTTTTCACCATCGCCTGCCGCACCGATCGGACGGCCGCGGAAGATCACGTTGACGGCCTGTAGGGCAGGGTTGGCGGCAAATTCGGCCGGTCCGGCATAGCGGATGCCGGTGGCGCCGTTAGCGACGAAATAGTTGAACGGGTGTGAGGCCGGAACTAGGAAGCCACCGGCCACCTGGGTCTTGTTCAGCACGGTGCCGCCGATCGCATCGCGGATCTCGTTGCGCGAATAGCTGAATTCGCCGAAGACCTTGAGCTTGTCGGTCAGCTCGTAATCGAACTGGGCGAGCGTCTGGAAGCGTTCTTCTTCGGCGATCACCCGGCGCTGATCGATGAAGGGATAGGAACAGGTCGTCGCCGAGGTGAGAACACCGCCGCCGGCAACGCAGTCCGGATCGGCAAGCGTCGTACCGAGCGTGAAGGTGGCGCCCGAAGGAACCGCGCGGCTGATGCGGCCCGGCGCGCCGGTGCCCGAGATATAGAGCGCGCCGATCCCGTTGGCATTGGCCGAATCGAGCCGCTTGATGATTGGAATGTCGCTGCGGAAGGCTCCGCCCTGCTTGCGGTAATTGGTGAACAAGGTGAAGCGACCGCGATCGAACTTGTGCCCGAAGGCCAGACCGACCTGGTAGGCATCGACCACCGATGTGCGGGCATCGGCTGTTAGCTCGATGCCCTCGAAGTTCTTGCGTGTGATGATGTTGACCACGCCGGCCACGGCTTCCGAACCGTAGGTGGCCGAAGCGCCGTCGGTCAGCACTTCAACCCGTTCGATGGCGTTCACCGGGAAGGCGTTCGAATCGGTGAACAGCTGGCCAGTACCGTCGGTGACAGGCGCCAGGCCGGCGCGGCGACCGTTGATCAGGGTCAGTGTTGAACCGACACCAAGTCCGCGCAGCGAGAACTGCGAAAGGCCCTGCAGCGCGTTCTGCTCATTGGCCTGCTGCGATCCGGCGTTGGCGGTGAGCCCCTTGAAGATGTCCTGCACCGAAACCGCGCCGGTATTGGCGATCACCGCTTCGTCAACCGTCTGCACGGGGGAGACCGAGTTGAAATCCTTGCTGCGGATCAGCGAGCCGGTGACGACAATGGCGTCGCTGTCGCTGACTTCGGCTTCGTCCTGTGCGGGCGCATCACTGGCCTGTTGGGCCGCCTCATCCATGGCCATCGCCGGTGCGGCGAAGATCAGCATGCTTGCGGTCGTCAAAATCGCACAACGGATTGCGGAGCTGCGCTTCATCATTCCTCTCCCCTTGTTCCTTAGCACGCGGCGGCACGGCACTTTCTTTTCCGTATGGACCCGCGTTGATGGAGTAGGTGCGAAAAACCGGGGGCATGGCCAATCCGTCATCCGGCGGAAGGCGCCTTGGCCCGCCTTGCCCGATATCCGTCATACGACGGAACGGCAGTGCCAAGTGTCTCTAGAACCTCAGGGATTCAAGGAAGTGTGCGGCAAATTCAGTGCGACTGGCCATTCCCGATTTGGCATAGATGGTCTGTGCCTGCTGACGAACCGTGCGCTCGCTGGTGCCACGGGCGGCAGCGATTTCCTTGAATTGCAGACCCTTGAGAATCATCCAGGCAATCTCGATTTCCGCGACAGAGAGCGACCACGCCTGCAGCTGGCTGGTGATTTCGGTTTTTTCCCCTGCGGCGTTTTCGGAGATGCGGTGGCGCATGTCTTCCAGCTCAGCCTCGGTGCGGCGCAGTTCGACCTCGCGCCTAGTGCCAGCACGGCGCTGAACAAAGATAACCACGGCCAGGAACGCCGCGGCACCAAGCGCATATAGGAAAAAGCGCCATGGCCGCTCCAGGATTTCCCGCAGCAGCGAATCGCCTTCCTCGTTAGTAACCGAATAGTGGACGAGCTGCTTTGCCTCTCGTTCGCCATCGGCAATGGCGGCTTGGAAGGCAGCCGGATCTGCAGATGCCCTAGCCCATTTTTGTCGCGCCAGTTCCTGCTGCCACGATGGGCTGGCAAGAGCCAGGCCGATCACACTGCGAATGCGTTCAAGCTCTTGCGGCGAAGCGCGGCGCGATGCGAAAACGCCCTTCCAGTCCGAAATGGAGAGATCGAGCCCGCCTTCCCGGAGAGTTGGTACATCGATTCCTGGTAGCCGCGCGGCGCTTGAAACCGCAACGATCCGCATCTTGTCGCGATCGGCAAAATCCTCGAACTCCTCAAGGCTCGTCGCAGCGGCAAGGTGCCTGCCCTGCAGCAGACGCTCCCCGACAATGGCTCCGCCACCGGGATTGGCGATGTAATTGAAGCGGTCACGCGGCAGGCCCATCTTGCGCGCCAAAGCCAGCAACAACATCTCGTCCTTGCTGCCCGGGGATCCCCCGACCCATTCGAATCGGTCCGGTCGGGTCCGGATCAGGTGCAGTAGTTCGTTCAGGTTGGATACCGGGCCATCTTTGCGAACTACGATAACCAGCGAAATCTGATTGAGCTGGGCAATTGGGGCAAGATCGCCAAGCGAGACGACCGAACGGTTTTCGGTGGCTGCGCCGAGAATGGTGGTGCCGCCGATGAATACCGTCGGAACATCAGGAGCAGGTGCAGCGACGAACTGCGCCAGTGCAATCAAGCCGCCCGCACCCGGCGAATGGCGCACGATCACTTGATCGACCAGGCCTTCGCTGCGCAAGGTTCGCGCCAGCGCCTGGGCATTCTTGTCAAAGCCGCCGTTGGGCGAACCCGGAACAATGATTTCCAGCCGCGGCAGTGCAGCCTGGGCGGCAGCTGGCGCAATCCAGCCGAAAGCGGCCAGGAAGGTCAGCAGGCATGCCACCAGATACTTGCCGCAGGGTTTTTCCAAACCTGAACTCTCCGCCCGCCTGTCAGGGTCTGTCCGCCCTGGTTTATGTCATTTGCCGGATTGATATCGCCCCGCCTGTCCGCATAGCCGCTGGCGCAGAGGAGAGCAAATTGAAGCGGCGCGCATTCCTGGCTTTTGCCCTGACGATTGCCCTGGCAGGCTGTGCTGCGCTGCCCCCGACACCTTCTGGCGATACCGCGCCTCCCGCGCTCGTGGTGATGACTTCGGGCGGTTTTGCCGAAGCCATGGACCGGCTCGAGCCGCAGTTCGAGCGCAGCATCGGCCGCGAAATCACCGTGATCAAGGGCAGCTCCGCCGGCGGTGCCCCCGATTCCATTCCCGAACGGCTGAAGCGCGGCGAACGGGCCGATATCGTCATCCTCTCGCGAGAGGGACTGGAACTGCTCAGCCGGGAGAAGCTCGTCAGCCCCGGTTCGGAGCGTGATCTGGTGCGCTCGCAGATCGGCATGGCGGTGAAGGAGGGCGCGCCCGTGCCTGATATTTCCACGGCGGAAAAGTTCAACGCGGCCGTGCTTTCCGCGCCTTCGATCGGATATTCGGCCAGCGCCAGCGGCACCTATCTGGCCACTGATCTGTGGCCAAGGCTTGGTCTGGCCGAACGCATCCTGCCCAAATCGCGACGAATTCTGAGTGAGAGGGTCGGCGCTGTGGTGGCCAGGGGAGAAGTCGCCATGGGCTTTCAGCAGATGAGCGAACTACTGCCGATAAAGGGCATCACCGTGGTTGGACCGATCCCAGGTGCCTATCAGAAGGTGACGATCTTCACGGCAGCGAAAACGCCAAAAGGCATGACCAATCCCTACAGCGGAAAACTCCTCGCATTCCTCACCTCGCGGCGCGTTTCTCGCCAGGTTGCGGCAACCGGACTGGATCCCGTGCATGGTCGCTGATCCCGCCGCGCCCGATGTTCTGGTGATCGGCGGCGGCAACGCGGCGCTCTGCGCGGCCATCACCGCGCGCCAGGCCGGAACCAGCGTCACCGTGCTGGAAGCCGCGCCCCGGCACATGCGCGGCGGCAATTCGCGCCACACGCGTAACCTCAGGGTCATGCACCAGGTGCCCGATAGCCCGCTGGTCAATGTCTATGAGGCCGACGAATATCTGGACGACCTGCTGCGCGTAACCGACGGGCAGACTGACCGCGCACTGGCGACGACGGTGATAGAACAAAGCCACGAGGCCTTCCGCTTCCTTGGCGACCACGGCGTGCGCTTTCAGAATGCCCTATCGGGCACGCTCAACCTCTCGCGCACCAATGCCTTCTTTCTTGGCGGCGGCAAGGCGCTAGTTAACGCACTGTACGCCAGCGCCGAGCGCATGGGCATCAAGGTCCATTATGAAACCGAGGTTCTGGCCGTGAACCTTGTTGCCGGGCGCGTGCAATCTGTAGAATTCCAGTCCGCCGGACGGCGCGGCGTGATGGCGCCCAAGACAGTCATCGCAGCATCCGGAGGGTTCCAGGCCAACCTTGAGTGGCTGGGAGATGCCTGGGGCGATGCCGCCGCCAACTTCTCGGTGCGCGGCACGCCCTTCGCGCAAGGCAAGGTGCTGCGCAACCTGATCGATCAGGGCGTAGCTTCGGTGGGTGACGCAACGCAGTGCCATGCCGTGGCGGTAGATGCCCGCGCGCCCCAGTTCGATGGCGGCATCGTCACCCGGCTCGATGCTATCCCATTCGGCATTGTGGTGAACAGCAGCGGCGAGCGGTTCTACGACGAGGGCGAGGACATCTGGCCCAAGCGCTATGCAATCTGGGGCCGCCTGATCGCGCAGCAGGCAGGCCAGAGCGGCTGGGTGATCTGTGACAAGCCGGCCACGGCGCTGTTCATGCCCTCATGCTATCCGGCGATCGAGGCGGGCAGCGTGGCAGAACTTGCCGGCAAGCTCGGGCTGGATCCGGCAGCGCTTGACAGAACGGTCGATCGCTACAACGCCGCCTGTCCGGAGGCGGGCTTCAACCCAACTGGCCTAGATGGCTGCGGTACGCAGGGCCTTGTCCCGCCCAAAAGCAACTGGGCGACAAGGATCACCAGCCCCCCCTATGTCGCCTATCCGCTTCGCCCGGGGATTACCTTCACCTACCTCGGCGTGAAGGTAGACCACGATGCCCGCGTGCATGACGGCGATGGCCGCGGCATTGAAAACCTCTTTGCTGCCGGAGAAATCATGGCCGGATCAATCCTGGGCAAGGGGTATCTCGCCGGGTTCGGCATGGCCATCGGCACAGTGTTCGGCCGGATCGCCGGAAAGGAAGCCGCCCGCCATGCCCGGACCTGATCTCGCCGCACTGACGGGCGCCAAGGGCGCAGCCGCGCTCGACGAGGCGCGACGCAGCATGCAGATCTGCAATGCCTGCCGCTATTGCGAAGGATATTGCGCGGTTTTCCCCGCGATGACCATGCGCCGCGAATTCAGCGACGGGGACCTCATCCACCTCGCCAACCTGTGCCACGGCTGCCGCGACTGCTTCTACGCCTGCCAGTATGCGCCGCCGCATGAATTCGGGATCAATATTCCCAAGGCCATGGGCGACCTGCGGATGGAAACCTATGCCCAGGCGGCCCCCGGTACGCGCTGGCTGGTCGATCGCCCGCTCTCGGCCACGGCGCTCTTGCTGGCCATCATGATCGCCATTGCCGAAACTTACCGTCGCCTGCTGGGCGGCGACGCGGGCGGCCAGGGCTTCTATGCCGTGATCGGGCGCGAGGCGATGATCGCCTTCGGCATGACTGCGGCGACCATTGCCGCCGCGGGCCTGATATTCGGCCTGCTGCGTTACCGCGCGCTGGCGCGCACAAAGGCCATGGCAAAGGTTTCGATCACCAGCTGGCTCAAAGGGACCGGCGATGCCGCCTCGCTGCGCTATCTGGGCGGTGGCGGCGCCGGCTGCAACGATACAGACGAAGGCTTCGGCCAGAAGCGCCGGATTTTTCATCACCTCATGGCCTGGGGCTTCGCCGCCTGCTTCGCGGCAACTTCGGTGGGCGCGATCTACGATCACCTGCTGCACTGGCCCGCGCCCTATCCGTGGCTGAGCGTGCCGGGCATTCTGGGCACAATTGGCGGCCTGGGCATGATCATCGGCATCACCGGCTTGCTCTGGCTGAAGCGGATCGAGGACCGCGCAGTTTCCACCCCGGCCTCCCGCGCGTTTGACACCTCGCTGCTGATGCTGCTTCTGGTCGTGGCGGCAACCGGCATCGCCATTCGCCTTGCGCATGAAAGTTCATGGTTCACGGTAACCGTCGTCATCCACTTGGGCAGCGTTGCCGCGCTGTTCGTTGCCATGCCGCTGGGCAAGTTCATGCATTCCGGTTTCCGCTACCTGGCTCTGGCACGCCATGCCGGGGAGCAGCGCTGAGCTATAGCTTTCTCAGCGATTTCGAGAAGGCATGAGCGTTAAGACAGCCAATTGCTTTCGATGTATCAATGCTGACGTTCCGGACCATCCGACTTGTCGGCGATTCTAGTCCCATCGGCGACTCGACGGTCGTGGGCCGAAAGAGCGCCTGGTTCTGTGAAATCATATCGAGCGCGACCTCGACGATCATGTCTTCTTGCCCCCCAACCAACTTGCGGCAGCCGAGCTCGACGAGGGTCGAGCGGGTGTCGATCCCCTATCAACGCTGGCTTTTTCGGCGTGGCTGGACTTCAGGCAATCGAATACTGGCGCAGGGTGAATGGGGTGGAGCGCTGGTCGAACTAGCCGAACATGACGATGGCCGCCCGGTCTATAAAGGCCGGCTGGATGAGCATGGCGAGTCAATGCACCATGTCAGCTTCCGCCCTGACACGGCGCAGGAATACGATGCCGCACTTTCGCATTTTTCTGGACAAGGGATTGTGGGGGCCATGTCGGGCTGGTTCCATGCCCCTGGTGGCAACTGCAAGTGGGCCTATCTGGACACGCGCAAGTCGATCGGCTGCCACGCCGAACAATACTATGTCGATGGCGTTGCCCTGAAAGTCTTCAAAAATTTCCGCGACGCCGGGAGTGACGAAATCATACCTGGCGCACCCAGCAGCCGGATCATGCCCAAGTCTGATTGAACCAAAACCGTCAATCTTGGGGCATTCTTGGGGGCATCCGGCTCAGGATTGGAAATATTACTTACTGATAATCAATCTGTTAGACCACTAATAACGAATCCCTCCGTCTCCGCCATCTATATCATCCCAGGAAAGCCCGATTGATCCCGGAAGGACGCAGAATTCTGCGATTTTTCGGTCTTGATCGCGCTTGCTATGTTCTTATATTGTTCTCAATAATCTCCCCAAATCCGGCTTGGAGTGTGGGGGTGATTGTGGGGGCGGAACAGGATGATCGATCATGGGCCGGCTCACGCCACTGCAGATTCGAAACCTCAAGGAACCCGGGCGTTACAACGATGGCGAGGGTCTGTTCCTGGAACTGACAGGACAGAACAAAGGCAACTGGCAGCTCCGCGCTACTGTGAACGGCAGACGGCGAGATATTGGTCTGGGTTCTCTGGCTCTGGTCTCGTTGAAGGAAGCCCGCGATGCGGCCTTCGAACTGCGCCGCGATATCCAGCGCGGGATCGATCCCGTGGCCGAACGCAAGCGGCGCAAGCTGGAGATTCTGACGTTCAAGGCCGCGGCGCTGCGGGTTCATGCGGAACAAAAGGCAAGCTGGAAGAACGGCAAGCACCAGGACCAGTGGATCACCACGCTGGAGAACTATGCCTTCCCCTTGTTGGGCAATCGCCTCGTCAACGACATTGAAGGCCCACTGATCCGCGAAGTGCTGCTGCCGATCTGGCTGGACAAACCGGAGACCGCCCGGCGGGTCAAGCAGCGGATCGGCGTGGTTCTCGATTGGGCCTATGCCAGCGGCATGCGGCCCACTGAAGCGCCGATGCGTTCGGTCAACCGGGTGCTGCCAAGGCAGCCCAAGAAGGACGGGCATTTCGCTGCTATGCCCTATGATGCAGTGCCCTCATTCATGACCCATCTGCATGCCCGATTGAGCGTGCCGAGGCTGGCCCTGGAGTTCCTGATCCTGACCGCTGGAAGGTCAGGAGAGGTACGCGGCGCCAAGTGGAACGAGATCGATTTGGAAGCCAAACTCTGGACCATCCCAGCCTCCAGAATGAAGGTAGGCAAGGAACATATCGTCCCCCTTTCCGCTTCCGCGATCGACGTGCTGGAGCGCGCCAGGCAGTACCATGCCCCGTGCAGCAACCTGCTCTTCCCGGGACGCGATGTGCGCCGTCCGCTGTCCGATATGACGCTACTCAAGATTCTGCGTTACGCCGACATTCCCTACACCGTGCACGGCTTCCGTTCGGCCTTTCGTGACTGGGCGGCGGAACAAACCAGCTACCCCGGCGAAGTCGCAGAAGCGGCCCTCGCGCACACCGTGGCGAACAAGGTCGAGGCCGCCTACCGGCGCACCAACTACCTCGACAAGAGACGCGAGATGATGGCCGATTGGGCGACTTTCTGCACTCAGCCGGCCAGCGAAGCTATCTGAATCAGCGCTCGCTATGGGAGGAAAATGTGGGTCGAGGACAAGCTCGATCAACTCAATCGATCCCAAAGGCCAGCAAATCACGACTTACGGCCAAATCTTTGGAGATTATCTCGTTAAATCAGAAATATAATCGAACGGCGCATTGCAAGTCAAATCGCGATTTGCCCGCAAATTGATTCGACACCAGCACCCAAAATGGCGACATATCGCTGTAATGAAATAAATATTCCTGGCAGTGCCACTGCGTACGGTGTGCATGTCAACCAACTGCAAAATCAGAATCTATTACCCTGCGGCGAGCGCAATTGACCTCTTGAACCTTTTCCCAAGTGAGGTTGCAGCCTCAGGGCGACTGACGGCTATCCATGCAGCGCGGCATGATTCATGTAGCAAAGCAAAATCGGGTCGAGTTGCCACGCGATCCAACAAGGTGAGGCAGCGATCAAGATCGATC
>VFQM010001555.1_pt1 | contig 19756 bp, 23 predicted proteins | sample 3512391 | NCBI WGS metagenome assembly VFQM01 (sample SAMN10412369, study PRJNA504923) | tailings metagenome | isolation source: Replicate 1 from Balatoc abandoned mine | place: Philippines | reverse complement strand
TTTCAACGACTTACAGACGTCAGTAGAAGTCTGTAGATCATAACTTGGAGCGGGAAACGAGACGTTGACTAGGACAGCAAGTCGTTGATTCCCAAGCTCATTCTTCGCCGAGGTGGCCGACGAAGACCTAAATTGTAGCCTGATTTTTCGCCCCCGGCAACAAGATCGTCCAAGGAACTCCACCGACGTCCATAGACACGGACTGAGCACACAAGACACACAAGCGCTGGATGCGTCAGCACTACCTGAGCAGCGGCCCGGCTTTCTCTGCTCTCGCAGCGAATGCATCGTAAGCAATGGATGGACGCCCCACCCGCAGTTGAGCGAACCTGCCAAAGTGGCGGTGTCACCAACCACCAGAACCGAGAGGGGCAGCGCGCAGCGGTCGTGATGAGCTTGGTGCAGTCGGCGAAGCTCAGCAGCCACGATCCTTGGACCTGCCTGAAAGACGTGCTCGAATGTCTGCCTACGCAGCTGAGCAGTCGCCTCGACGAACTGCTTCCGCACAACTGGCGGCTCACCAGCTGAGCGAATCAGGCTGCTCGTCAAGGGGGCGGCTGGCCGCTTACAGTGCAACCGCACGTGGCGGAGAACACCTCGGGTCACCGCTCGGCGGTCCCCGATGGGATCGCATACAGCGACGGCTACGGCATATCGATGCAGTGCCGCAAGCGTATCGAGCAAGGCTTCGGCTGGGCCAATACCATCGGCCAGATCCAGCAAGTGATGGCGCCTGGGCTCAAGAAGGTCGATCAGATGTTCGCGCTGAACATGCCGCCTACAACCTGGTGTGCATGCGCTCGCTGGGACAGGTGCGTCTGCAGGCGAGTTGATGAGGAAAAATGGGGCGTCGAACAGCACCCGCACGGATCCGACGGCAGTCCGAACACGTCTTGGGGCCATCAAAACCGGTCAAGCGACCGACATCAGGCGATCTGCGGAGCGCGCCCGCGGGTCGGCCCTTGGTATTTCAGCAGCCTGCTAACCGCATCATCACGATCCGTCGCGAAATTTGGTCTGGTGTGAAGAACTGCCCGGCTCGGTCGTTGCCCAGGTCAAGCTGCATAGACATTGCCGAGTACGTCACCGCAGGCTGGGTGCAGTTGATGAAATGCCAGCGGCGTGCGCCGAGCATGACCTCGGAGCCGATGGCGCGCAGGTCGGCCGGCGCCGCAAACTCCTCGCTGCGTGCACTTCGGCCTTGGGCTGATTGTTGATCGTCATACCCTACCTCGTTGCTCACTGATCTATCGGGGTAGGTGCCGCAGCTCATTGGCACGGGTGCAGTTCTAAAAACTGTTGACTTCTCCAGACCCGCCATATGCAGCCCATCCGCCGTCAACGAACAGTTCAGCACCGGTGATGTAGGAGGACCAACTTGACAACAGGAAGGCAGCCGCACGCGCGACCTCAACCGGTTCCGCCAAGCGGCCCAGAGGCGTGCGACCGATAATGCGCGCGGCGTCGGTGGCGCCGCTCTCGATGATTCCACGGGCCATCGGAGTGAGCACGTATCCTGGGGCGATGGCATTGACGCGAATGCCCAAGTGCCCCCACTCTGTCGCGAAACATCGCGCCAGATACGCGACTGCCGCCTTCGACGTGCCGTAGGCACTGCGCCGGGGTTGGCCGTTGTAACCGGCGATAGAGGTGACAACCACCATCGCGCCGGCGCGGTGTGGCGCCATGTGCTTTGCTGCAAGGCTGCAGACGAACTGGGTCCCGCGCACGTTAACGTCCATCACCCGCTGCCAGTCACTAATCTGCTGCTCCATCGCCGGCGCCAGCTTGTGGATGCCGGCGCAGTGAAATACCGCATCCAGACCACCCAGTTGATCGGCTGCGCCGTCAACCATGCGAATGGCATCCGCCTCCACTGAAACATCGCCAACCTGGAATCCCACCGCTTGGGTCTCAGCGGCAGCCTCGGAGGCGGACCGCGCCTCTACATCGGCGATTACGACACGGGCACCCAGCAGCGTGAATAACTCGGCTGCCGCCTTTCCGATCCCACCGGCACCGCCCGTCACCAGTGTTCTGCGTCCTGCCAAATCAAAACTTTGCATACCTCAACTACCTCCGGTGGGTCACTGGGTTCGCGTGCGGAACGACCGCGAATGAACGGAGATTATTTCCAAGAAAGGGGTCGGGACGCGCGATTTAACGTGAAGCTCTACATCAGAAAATCTGACTATGGACATGAAAAAAATGCCATCTCCCGCCCCTGGATGGCTGACGTCAGCTTTGTCTTGCATGCTGATGCCAGACACGCTGATGGCTGTGGCCAGATGGGTCTCGCCGGTGCCCGGCCCGACGCCCAGCACGACGTTGTGCGCGTTGTCGGTGAAGGCGGTGCTGGCCAGCATTGGTGACCAGCGCACGGTCCACCGGCGAGACCTCAAAGTCGAAGCCTGCCAGGTCGCGGTGCACTGGGAAGCGGGCCGCGTGCATCTGGTGGCTGAGCGAGCGCATCGCGCGGTCCATGGCCTCGGCCTGCAGCAGGTGTTCGATGAGCCAGCGCGAGGACTCGACGCCAGCGCCTGCGGCCGCACCACCACCTTGCTCGACCAGATTGGCCCACGCACCGGCCATGCCGTGCAGACGCAGCGCCTTCAGTTCGACCAGCACATCAGGCCTCATGGCGGACCTCTTGGGCGACGCTGTCGTTCACCGCACGCGGGCGGTGATCGCGCGCGGTGTCGGCCAGCGGCGCCGTGATGGCCTTCAATTCAAGTGCGTGGACGCTGTCGGTGGGGGCGATGCACCTCGCTCCACAGGGCACGGCACCGCTCGGCCAGCCAGGCGTTCAGCTCGGCGAAGCTAGAGAGCTTGCGCTTGGCCGCCTCGATCCAGATGCGCCGGCGGCTGTCCTGCACGCTCTTCTCCACCACGCCCTTCTCCCAGCCCGAGGCCACGCTGCAGAAGTCCGGATCGACCACGTAGTGCGCGCACATGGTGGCGAAGCGTTCGTTGACGACGCGTCCCTTGCCCTTGCGGACCTTGTCCACCGCGGTCTTCATGTTGTCGTAGATGCCGCGTCGGGCCACGCCGCCGAGCGCCGTCACCGCCGGACACGAACTCCCCAGCCTCCCCCACCACCAGGCCTTCCTCGCTCCAGTCGAACTGGTAGGCCTCACCGAGCGCGAAGGCCAGCGGGATGAAGGCGTTGGTCGCAGCGCCTTGGCCTCGGACTGGCGCTATGCGCGGATGAAGTCGGTCACGCGGCTGTAGCCGCCCTCGCAGCCTGCCGCCTTGATCTCGGTGTACAGGGCGCGGGCGGTGCGCCGCTGCTGCCGGGGGCGACGGGCATCGGCATTCAAGGCCTGGCGCAGCGCCTCGTGGAACGCCGTGAGCTTGGTCGGCCGCCCATTGCGCTGGTACTTCGGCGGACCATCGACCTGCCCGTGCAGCCACTTGGAGACCGTGTTGGGCGACAGCCCTGTGATGCGCGCGATCTCGCGCTCCGACTTGTTTCCCCGGCTGTGCAGCCGTCGGATTCTGTCAATCATGTCCATGGTTATCACTCCTCTTCCTCTGCTGCACAAAAAGAAGCAGAGTAGGTGCTCACCTGGCTCAGTTGTAGGTCGGCAGACCCTTCAAAAGTGGCTCAGATTTCGGTCGGCGCCAATACGACAAGGCCGTCGGCAGGTCAATCGGGCGGCGGTAGCACGCCTCGAATCGCGCTTTTCAATTAATCCCTAAATGCGACGAAAACCGATGTCGCACGCTTGGACGCAACCCGCAAGGATCAGCTTTTCTGACGCTTCGATTCATTCGATATTGCTTTGGTTTTGACGACTCTTTGGCTAAGGTCCAGCCTGGTGTCTTCTGACACGTTTCGAGCCTCCACACCACAACCTAGAGAGACAACACATGACCGACAACCTGAATGTTCACCGCCGCAGGGCACTCAAGAAAATTGGCGCCGGCATGGCGTTGGGGGCGTCCGGCCTTTTAGCTGCGCCAGCCTTTGCGCAAAACAAGCCGCTGAAAATCGGCGTCATTGCTCCCCGTGGCGGAATCGCGGGCACGGCTGGCGAAGGCGGCATCCGGGCGATGGAATGGTCGGTGGCCAAACTCAATGGCATGAATGGTATCGGGGGACGGAAGATTGAACTGGTCATCCAGGAAGAGACCACCCCCAAGGAGACGATTGATCGCTATCGCAAGCTGGTTTTGCAGGACCGGGTGGACGCCGTGCACGGCGTGGTCTCGTCGGGAGTCAGCCTGGCCTTGGCACCAGCCGCTGAGCAGTCACAGATGCTAACGCTTTTGTGGGACGGCACGACCCAAGACGGCGTGAAGGAGATGATGCCGAATCCGAAGTACGTCTTTCGCGCAATCGACAATGAGGTCGACGCTGTCATGTCCTCCCTGCTCGCCATTCGCCACTTCAAGGGCAGTATGGTACGCGTCGCCGGCATCAACGCTGACTACACCTACGGGCGCAACACCTGGACAACTTTCACGGCCATTTTGAAGAAGTTTGGCATCGCGCACGAGGTGGTGGCTGAGCAGTGGGTGAAGGTCGGCACCATGGACCTCACCTCCAACGTCGCCGCGTTGAAGACCGCTAAGCCAGACGTGATCTTCACGTCCATGGTTTTCGCCGATCTTCCGGTATTCATGCGTCAAGCCCACAATGTCGGCCTGACGGAAAACTGCAAGTTCGTGATGCCGGCGGCGGGGTGGCAACACACGGCAATGAAGAAAGAGTTCACTCCTGAGGGCGTTGTGTTCGGGCACAGCACTATGTATTTCGAAAATCCGGCCGCTTCGCCACTACAAAAAGAGTTCGTCAAATGGTATGCCGACAAATACAAGGACTACCCGCACTGGGAAAGCGACCGCGCCTACTTCTGCCTGCAGCTCTACAAGGCGGGAGTAGAGCGTGCGCTTGCGGCGAAGTCGGGTTCGTGGCCAAGCTCCACCGAGATCGCGATGGCCATGCCAGGCCTAAAGGTCGAATCCCTTGGCGGACCAGCATCCATGCGTGCGGACCACATCGCCAATCAAGTGATATTCCAGGGCTTGACGACGCATAAGAACGCCTACGACTTTCCTACGCTCGCCTCGGTCGAGAGCATGTCCACTGAGCATATCCAGAAGCCAGCAGGTGCAGATTTCTGGCAGTGGCTTGAATCGACAAAATTCGAGGTCTAAAACAACCGGAGACAGGCTCGGCCGCGACCAAGCGAGCCGCGCCAGATTACTATGGCATCTCTTATCGGCATTTTGATGGCCGGCGTCTTTCATGCGGCCGCACTCTTTTTGCTCACCTCAGGCTTGCAACTTGTGTTTGGCGTTCAACGTATCGTGAACCTGGCCTGCGGTTCTCTGTACGCACTTGGCGCTTACGTCGGCATTTCCTTCACCACTTGGGCGCTGGCACAGGGGTTGCCCATTCCGATGTTTCCGCTGGCCCTGCTGGCGGCGGGCCTACTTGCCGGCCTCATCGGATTACCCCTAGAGCGATTGATCAGCACTATCTACAAACGACCCGAATCCTTCCAGTTGTTGCTAACGTTCTCGCTAATCCTGGTGTTCCAGGATGTGTTGCGATTTTTTTGGGGCGCCAATCCCCAACAGTTGGCCAACGTCGCGATGCACTATGGCAGCGTATCGTTGTGGGGCGCGCAAATGCCCGCTTACAACGTATTCGTTATTCTGCTGGCTATAGCCATAGCCGTTGGTCTCGGGTGGTTCTTGAGTCGCACAACGTTGGGCAAGATGTTGCGCGCCACAGCGGAGAACCGCGAAGCAAGCGCGGCGATGGGCGTAAACGTTCGGATGGTCTATTTACTGGTGTTCACCTTGGGCACCACACTCGGCACAGTGGGCGGCGCCATGGTAGTCCCGACCGCGGCCGTTTCGCTGCAGATTGGCGTGGATCTGGTAGTGGAAGCCTTTGCGGTGATCGTCATTGGTGGACTGGGTAGCATGAAAGGGGCCGTGGCCGGCGCGTTGATCGTCGGTTTGATTCGTGCCGCGGCGCTGGTGTTGTACCCCGAGGTTGAAATTCTGGCGACCTACGTCATCGTCCTCGGCATTCTCGTTTTCAAGCCCTCTGGAATCTTTGGGAAGGCGGCCGTATGAGTACTGTATTTAGATCGGTGGCGTCAGGCCACACCGCATCTTTGCGCGACAACAAGCCAAGCAGGTTCGCGCGCCGGGGGCTTCAAGCTGCAATATTCTTGAGCGTGATCGCGCTGGCCGCCGTGCCGCAGTTCGCCGACGCCTATTACGTCAGCTTGGGTATTCCGTTCATGGCCTACGCTGTGGCGCTGCTCGGCTTCAACCTTCTGTTCGGCTATGGAGGACTGTTGTCTTTTGGGCACGCTCTTTTTCTCTCCCTTGGCGCCTATGCTTCCGCCATATCCGCACGGTATTTTGGGTTGACCTCGATCGAGGGAATGCTGTTATGCGCGGTGGGTGTTTCGCTTTTGGTGGCTCTGCCGATTGCCTTCGTAGCCAGCCGATTCATTGGAATTTTTTTCGGCATGCTGACCCTATCTTTTGGCATGCTGTTCTATTCTTTTCTCAACAAGTTCTATCACTTGACCGGAGGAGATAGCGGCATGAATGTGCCTCAGCCGACGCTGCTGGGCCGCAGTTACGCCGCAATGGGGAAGATGGAATTTTTGACCGGGCCCTTCTACTACTACTGCCTTGTGCTGCTGGCGCTAGGCGTTCTGGTGATGTGGGGTATCGTCCGATCCCCCTACGGGTTACACCTGCAGGCCACTCGCGACAACGAGGTGAAGGCCAGTTACCTCGGCGTAAAGACGCGTCAGGTTCGCGGTGTTGCGTTTCTGATTTCGGCAATGTACGGCGCGGTAGGTGGTGTGATTCTTGGCGTGAATACAGGTCTTGCTGACCCGGAGCTTGCCCACTGGGCGCATTCTGGGCACCTCGTCTTCATGGCGGTGCTCGGAGGCTTCCAGCAATTCCTGGGGCCTGTAGTAGGGGCCTTTGTCTTTATCCTGCTGCAAGACGAACTCCAGGCAGCAACACAGTATTGGCGCTTCTTCCTGGGTATAGCTCTCGCGGCTCTGGTAATCGGTATGCCTGGCGGCCTCCTTGGGACGGTGCGCACGCTCTGGAATCGCTGGAGGAACAGATGACATCAACGCAGCAAACCCCGCTCCTGGAGGCACAAGGTGTCGGAAGATCGTACGGACAGTTTATCGCGCTGGAAGGTGTAGATCTGCGTCTCAACCAAGGCGAGTTCGTATCCCTCGTCGGTCCAAATGGCGCCGGCAAGACGACGCTGGTCAACGTGCTCACTGGCTTTGTTCCACCTACGCATGGCCGGGTACACTTCATGGGTCGCGACATCCGTGGCTCGAATTCGGTCGAGCTGTCAACGCGCGGCCTCGCACGAGCATTCCAACTGGTGAATGTGTTCCCCGACTTGACTGTTCGGGACACGCTCACAGTTGCCGCTTGCTCTCAGTTGGGCCTGCGCTGGAGGCTATTTGGCGATGCACGGTCTCATCGGTCGGCAGCGGAAGTAGTGCGCGCCACGGCGGCTGCATTCCGGTTCGAAGATGCGCTTGACATCGTTGCAAGCTCACTGCCACACGGCAAGCGCAAGCTGCTGGACGTGGCTAGTGCCTTCGCTCTGCGACCTAAGGTCGTACTTCTTGACGAGCCAACGGCCGGCGTTTCCACCGCCGACAAGCATGGCGTCATGGAAACCCTCCTGGTGGCGGCGCGCGAGATGAATGTCGGCGCGATCCTGCTGATCGAGCACGACATGGACCTAGTCCGGCGCTATTCCAGTCGGATCGTGGCAATGCAGGGGGGGCGAAAGATCGCCGACCAACCCACTGATGACTTCTTCTCTAATGAAGAGATCCTGTCAGTCGTCGTCGGGAAACTGGAGACAACGGCATGACGCTACAACTTGAGAATGTGAACGTCCACCGACAAGGAAACCATGTCCTGCACGATCTGTCGCTGCGGGTTGAACCGGGGGAGCTGGTGTGCCTTGTCGGACGAAACGGGGCAGGCAAAACCACCACTTTTCGCGCCATCATGGGCTACCACAAAGTTGCCTCAGGCGAGATCCGGTTTGGCGGCGACTCGCTAGAGGGGTGGCCTACGCACCGGATCGCGGCCAAGGGCGTGGGCTACACCCCCGAAGGCAGCGATGTGTTCGGCGACCTCACTGTCGAGGACAACATCGCATTGCCGACCTGGACGCGCAAGACTGCTCGTCCCGCAAGCGAGCGACTGGAGGCTGCCTACTCTATATTTCCCAAACTGCGCACCTATGCGCATCGCGGAGGGCAGCAGCTATCCGGTGGCGAACGCAAGATGGTTTCAATTTCGCGTGCCCTTGCACTGGATCCAGATCTTCTGCTGTTGGACGAAGCCTTCGAAGGCCTTTCGCCTGCAATCCTGCCAACCATCAGCGCCGGACTGCGAAGCATCCTGGATCAAGGACGCGCGGTGCTGCTCGCGGAATCAAATTTCTATCATCTACCTCGCTTCGCAGATCGGCTGTACGTCATCGAGCGGGGCGAGATCGTCTTTGAGGGGACGCGGGCGCAGGCGGAGGCGGATGCCGCGACCATGAAGATCATTAAAGGCTTGGAGTAACCAGGATGCCGACGGACCATGAGGCAGAGGCACTCGCGCTGGCGGACGATGCGCTGCTAGCGCCTGGCATTCGCCACGTTGTCGCGACCCTGCGCGTGGGAATGCGTGAAGGCCCTGACATCACTACCATGCCGCTAGGAGAAGCCCGTGCATGTTACGCAGCGCAACAGCAACTATGGCGGCCCCGCGTACCGCCGGGGGTCACCATCCGCAGGTTTTCTATCGCCACTGGTGCCGGACCACTCCCTGCGGTGGCGGTTCGTGCTCAGGGCGGGCGTTTGCCCGCAGCGCGGGTACTCTACCTACATGGCGGCGGCTGGGTACTGGGCAGCGTTGACACCCACCTCGCAGCAATGTCGCGGCTGGCGCTAGGTTCAGGCACCGAAGTTGTCGGCATCGACTATCGACTGGCGCCCGAAGCACCGTTTCCGGCGGCCCTGCACGACTGCCTGAGCGCGTGGCACTGGCTGGAGGCTGACAGTACCGGAAGACCGCTGTTCATTGCCGGCGATTCGGCTGGCGCCAACCTGGCGCTGGCGGCGATGCTGGAGTTCCGCGGACAACATGCGACGATGCCATCCGCAGCGTTGCTATTTTATGGCGTGTTCGGGCCTGACTGCTGCGGTGAGTCGAACGACAGATTTGGCTCGGGAGACTATGGGCTTTCAACCGCTCGCATGGCTTGGTTCCGCTCGAACTACTTACAGGCCGCAGGCGAAGCAAGAGCCACCGATGCGCGGATCTCACCGCTGCTGGCCGATTTGTCCGGCCTGCCGCCAATGCTCATCATGGCGGCGCAGTGCGATCCGCTCGCTGATGACAGCCGCGCTTTGGCTAGGCGCGCACGCGCTGCCGGACTGGTCGTGACTGAAGCGGAACAGCCTGGTCTTGTTCACGGGTTTCTCCAGATGGCGGCCGTGGTGCCCGAAGCGGCCACTGCGCTAAATGACGCGGCGCGGTATCTAAGTGCGCGCTGCAGTGCCCCCCTTGGCTGAGTCCCCTGAATCCAGACATCGGCTGCTGCCCGGCTGCGTCGATGCACCGCATGGGCTTGTGTCGCTGGGCGACTTTTCGTTGACCGGCGGCGGGCAGATTGCCAACATGCGCATCTCATATGCGGATCATGGACATGATGGGGTGGCGCAAAAACCCGTCGTGCTGGTACTCAGCGCCATCGGCAGCACACATCATCGCCTCGACTTTCTGATCGGCCCCGGCCGAGCGTTGGACCCCCGGAGCTTTCGCATACTGGCGGTGGATGCCATCGGCAACGGGTTAACCAGTTCCCCGTCCAATTCTCCCGGTCAGTCGGGCCGCATTTTTCCGCGCTTCGGTATCGATGATATGGTGCACAGCCAGCATGCGTTGCTGGCGCAGTTGGGAATTAGGCAGCTTCATGCGGTAGTGGGCGCTTCCATGGGCGGAATGCAGGCGCTTGCATGGGCGGTACTGTACCCAGGGTTTGCACGGCGCGTGGTTGCGCTCACTCCCATGGCGAAAACAACTCCCTGGGCGCGATTAATAAACCTGATGGCCCGCGCGCACCTAGAGGCAGGCCTGGCTCGCGTGGAACGTGGAGCGCCGCCGCACGACGTATGGACGGACTGGGTTCCCCTCATGCAGGCGGCGAGCATGCGCACCCCGTCGCAGTTCGACTGCGAAATTGCCGATAGCGGCCACGTGGAGACATGGCTGGCGGCCCAGACGCGAGCGTGGATTGCGCAAGGCTTCGATCCATTGGACTGGATCTGGCAGTCCTATGCCTATGACGCCTTTGACGTGGGGCTGTTGGCCGATCATGGTGGTGACACTGATAAGGCGCTTGCCTCGATATGCGTCCCCACCCTAGTGGGCGCCCCGCCCTTGGACCTATATAACCCTGTAGAGGCCGCGCATCGCGTGGCTTGTCACGTGGCCAACTGTCGGTGGGTCGATATTCAAAGCAATTACGGCCATTTAGCGGCTAGCGCTCTGGACCCGAATGCGGCTCTCGCGCTCAATGGCGAGATCTCGAACTTTCTCGCTAACTAAAAAGGAGACGGGACAGCATGGACATTCGGCTTATCCACTATTTCATGAGTGTCTACGAGGAGCGAAGCTTTGCCAAGGCCGCCGAACGGATGCACGTAGTGCGGTCCGCGCTGAGCATGCAAATTCGCAACCTAGAGGACGAACTCGGCACGGTAGTGTTCGACCGCACCAAACGCGGAGTCGAGCCAACCGTGGCCGGCCGACGGTTCTATGAACTGTGCCAACCCATCGCAAGGACACTTGCCTTTGCCAAGCAAGAGATGAGCGATCTGGTCCAGGGCAATAGCGTATCGGGGTCTCTGCGCGTAGGGCTTCCCTCGGCTACCTGTCAGGGAGTTTTGGGTGAAATATTAGATGAGTTCATGGGCCTCTACCCCAATGTGGACGTGACTGTCGTGGAGGCCTACAGCCGCTACGTGACGGAGCAGGTGCAATCAGGCTTTCTTGACGTCGCTCTGGGCGCCTTGCCGCTGGAGCATAGCGGGCTTGCCTGCCGACCAGGCTTTCAGGATCACTTCGCCCTTATCTCCGGCCAGCCCATCAACGGGCCGCAGTTCACACCTTGCGACTTGTCGACCATGCGCGAGCTCAAGTTGATAGTTCCCTCCGAACGCCACCTGATGGGCGCCACGTTGCTTGACTACATCACTAGGGGGGAAATCGCCGTGAATCGTGTGATGCGCATCGACGGACTCGTGGCCACCATGGAAGCTATCCGAAGTTCCGATTGGGGCGCCGTATGCCAATCTATCGGCGTGATGCAAGAGCTTGACCGGAAGGACATCTTCATCTATCCGATTGTCAATCCGAAGATGAGCTTTGATCTTTACTTCGTACACCATCCGCGACGCCCGCTCACTCTTGCTGCGAGATGCTTCGTCGACATCCTGGAGAGAAAGTTTGCTGAAGTCTTAGAACGCCGCAAAGCGCACTTCAGCTGGACCAGCGCTTCGGACTGACGCTAACGCCAATGCAGCGTGCCGCTTAGGGCCTCGCACGATCAATCACGTTTTCTGACCCACGCGCTCATCCGATATCAACCCACGCCTGCGCTTTCACCTCTATCGTTTGACCCTCTGCGCAAAACGGCAAGCGCACCTAGAAAGGAATTCGCAATGCAGGCATCATTCAGTACGGCAATCTATGACGAACGTGCGCTCCGGGCGGCACTGCAGGAAGCGGACATTGTTCCCACGCTCCTGGTGTTGGTGCAGCTCACGGGCGACATGAAAATTCTTCACGAAGCGGCGCCCTTCATCAAAGGGGCCTGGAGCTTTCAGGAGGAGATTCCCGAGCAACTGAAGGAAAAAATCAGAGACCGGCTGGTGGAAACGTTGAAGAGCCACACTGGCGTCAGCCTTAACCTGACCCCTCCAGATGAGGACATCCTCCGCCAAATGATGAGCGTAGCGGTCGGCCAGACAGTACCTTCAGCATACGTGCCACTGCTGCTGGAAGAAATGGGGCTTAGCGAGAGGCATTCGCGCATTACGGCAGCAGGCGGCGAGGCTCGGCAACCTCCCAAAGGGTTCAAGGTCGTGGTGATTGGGGCTGGCTTGGCGGGAATCTGCGCGGCAATCCAACTCGAGCAAGCGGGCATCCCATTCGTGATCTTGGAGAAAAATGCAGACATCGGCGGCACTTGGTTCGAAAACTCGTACCCCGGCTGCGGCGTCGACACGCCGAATCATTATTTCTCTTACTCCTTCAGCCCCAACAATGACTGGCCCCATCATTTTTCCAAACAGGGCGAGATACTGAGTTATATCCGTAAGACAGCGGAAAAATTCAAGTTGCGCGATCGGATCCGACTCGGTGTTGAGGTCACGCGAGCAAGCTTCGACGAAGCCGTCAATCGCTGGAACATCGAGACGGTGGATGGCCAAGGCCGAGTCGAGAGGCTACGTGCCACGGCACTAGTTTCCGCGGTGGGCCAGCTCAATCGCCCGTTCATCCCGCGTATCGAAGGGCTCGAGTTCTTCAAGGGTGCCAAGTTCCACACCGCCCGCTGGGACCACAGTTTCGAGGTGAATGGCAAACGGGTGGCGCTGGTCGGAACTGGCGCCAGCGGCATGCAGGTGGGTCCCAGCATTGCCCCCGACGTGTCTGAGCTGCTGGTGTTCCAGCGCGCGCCCAATTGGGCGATGCGCAACGCCAACTACCATAAGGCGGTCACAGACGGCCATCGCTGGGCCCTGAACCATATTCCTTTCTTCTCCCAGTGGCAGCGATTTCAGCTCTTCTGGGTGTCGGCTGAGAGCTTTCATGACACGCTGCGCGTAGATCCCAAGTGGCCTATGAGCGAAATCTCCCTGAACCGCGAGAACCATGCAGTTCGTGAGCAACTGGTTGCTTACATCCGCAGCGAACTGGGAGGCGACGAATCGCTGATCGGAAAGTGCACGCCCAACTATCCGCCTTATGGTTCCCGCATGCTGCGTGACAACAACTGGTACCGCATGCTCAAGCTCGACAACGTGGAGCTGATCACCGACGCAATCTCTCATGTGACCGAGAACACAATCGTGATGGAAGACGGAACCCGCCATCAAGTGGACGCTATCGTTTTCGCCACTGGCTTCCAGGCGTCACGCATGTTGTGGCCGATGGAAATTCGGGGGCGCCACGGTGTCGACCTACGCCAGCTCTGGGGCGATGACGATCCGCGGGCCTATAAGGGGATGACCGTTCCCCAGTTCCCCAACTTCTTTGTGATGTATGGACCCAACACCAACCCGGGGCCGGGCGGCAGCACCATCTTTTATTTCGAATGCCAGATCCGCTACATCATGCAGGCCTTGCGTGCAATGATCGACAGTGACTTCGCAACGATTGAAGTCAAGCAGGAGGTACATGATCATTACAACGCCGTGGTCGACGAGCGTTGCGCCAACATGGTGTGGTCTCACCCGCGCGTTACCAGTTGGTATAAAAATGCTGCCGGACGGGTAACCGTCAATTCGCCTTGGAAGCAACTTGAGTATTGGCAGATCACCCAGCGGTTCGAACCATCAGAGTATCTCTGCGTGCCTCGCACCGAAGTGAAACCTTCGGCGACTGAGTTCGTCACGGACGATGTTGAGTAACAGACCATGGATCTGGGCATCGAAGGCCGTGTGGCCGTTATCACCGGTGGGGCGCGCGGAATCGGCTTTGCCGAAGCCGAGGCGCTCGGGGCGGAAGGCGCGGTGATCGCGATCAACGACATTGACTCCGTCGCAGCAATGGACGCGGCCGCTATTCTGCGTGCGCGTGGCATCCAAGCGTCGGCGTTCCCCGCCGACGCCGCCGACGAAGCTGAAGTGGCGGAAGCGATGCGCAAGATTGCCGAGAAATTCGGCAAGATAGCCATTCTCGTTAACAATGCCGGCGTCGGAGTAAAGCCGGATTACAGCGCGTACGAGATGCCGGCGGAAGTCTGGGACAGCATGCAGCGCGCGCATGTGCGCAGCACCTTCCTCTGGTCGCGCGCGGCTATTCCTCTCATGCGCCTCGGTGGCTACGGGCGCATCGTCAACACTTCGTCTATGAACTACACCGGAGGCGGTCGCCCGGGAGCCACGCATTACGTTGCAGCCAAGGCGTCCATCGCTGGCTTCACCCGCGCACTCGCTAAGGAGATGGGACCGGATGGGATCACCGTTAATGCGATCGCGCCTGGCTACGTTGCCACCGAATTGATCGACGGCTTCTCATCACCGATGCTTGCGGTGATCCGTGAGCAGAATCCCACGCGAAGGCTGTGTGAGCCCAATGAGATAGGAGCGCTGGTGGCCTACCTGGCCTCGCGCCAGGCGGGCTTTATCAACGGCGAGATCGTCTGTATTGACGGCGGGCGACGCGAGTTTTACTGGGGGAACACCGCGTGAAGGCTGCTGTACTCGAACAGGCGGGACAGCCACTGCAGTTGCGCGACTTGGAATTGCGCAACCTCGCCGACGGAGATGTGGTGGTGCGCATCGCGGCAACAAGCCTTTGCCATACTGATCTGGAAGCGGTGCAGGGGCACCTAGGCATGCCGTTGCCGTTCATACCCGGCCACGAGGCGGCTGGCGTGGTCGAACAAGTCGGGCGGGATGTGAGCAACGTGAAGCCAGGGGATCCAGTGGTAATTTCGTGGAACCCTCATTGCGGAGGTTGCTTCTACTGCAAGCGCCACCAGCCGATTCTGTGCCAGCAATACCGCAACCACGCCGCAGCGGCGCTGCATTTTGACGGCCGTCCTCGGGTGTACTACGGAGACACACCGATAAAGCAGCTAATGTATGCTGGTACCTTCGCGGAACTGGCGGTAGTAACCGGGGCTTGCGCCGTGCCAGTACCCCCCGATATCCCGATGCACTTGGCGTGTTTACTGGGCTGCGGAGTGGCCACGGGTGTTGGTGCAGTTCTCAACATAGCTAAGACGGTGCCGGGAAGCAGCGTCACTGTGATCGGCTGCGGGGCGGTGGGTCTGTCCGCGATCCAAGGCGCGCGAATGGCAGACGCAGGCACCGTGATCGCCATTGATCGAGATCCGGAACGGCTCAATCTCGCCGTTGCCATGGGTGCCACGCACACGATGCAGCTAGGATCGGACTTAGTGGGCGAGCATTTAGTGTTGACGCACGGCCGCGGAGCCGACTATGTGTTCGAGGCGGCGGGTAACGAGGCGGCTTTCCGAGCAAGCTTGGAACTCGTCCGGCCAGGCGGCCAAGTGGTGTGGCTAGGTAAGGTACCTGTAGGGCAGGAAGTCGCGTTCCGCTGGGGTTCTTTGATGGGGGAGAAGCGAATCACCCGTTCCAGTTACTGCGGAGGCTCAGCCGCGGAAACATTTTCCGTCCTGGCCGACGCCTACCTCAAAGGGACTTTGCTGCTCGAGCCCTATGTCACTAATCGACTTCGGCTTGAAGACGTCAATCTCGCGCTGCAGCGGCTGAACGACCGGCTCGAGATTCGCGCTGTTATCGAGTTCTGAGTGTAAGTCCTAGTCTTACTATGTCATAAGCGATGCCTTGCGTTTGCACGCAGACAGCACGGGCAACGAGGCAGAGTCCGGAGCAAGGCTGCGGCGATACGCAGCCGCAAGTTCGTGATCGATGACGGGCGTGGCGCTGGTTGCGCTGGGCTGCCGCGAGGCTTGTAATGCGTGGGCTGGGCAGGTTCTTCGCGTTGGGCGGCGTTTTTTTGCCTGTACCCTCGGGATGCCGCAAGAGTCCGCCCAGTACCGTCCTTGACGACGGAGCCGAACGTCAGGCAGTGACGTCCACGACGTGCTGGAGCAGCGCGAAGGAGATCCGCCATGCCCGGCCGTCGCAGTGAACGGTCGCGGTGCGCTGGTTGATGCGCGTGATCTGGCCGACGTGCCGCTTCAGGCTCTGGTCGGAGAAGCTCACCTTCTGACCGACGCGGAAGTCCTCTTTGCGGTGGACCTCGGGAGGCGGCTGCAGCGGTGCGTTGGCTGTTGCGCCGGACGTGGCCGAGCCGCTTGCCCCAGCCTGCTCATGCCCCAGCACGATCGCCGCGTACGAGACGCTGATGCGGTGCTGGCTCTGCTCGTCCAGCAGCGTCACCTGGCTGTCCTTCATGGACACGATCCTGGCCGGGCGCAGCTTGCCAGTGCCCCATTCCCAGAACTGAACCATCTGGCCCAGGTGCAGCTGCTGGCGCGCCTGCACGATGCGCCGCGGATCGGCCATCAGTTGCTCGATGACCCAGCTGAGCTGGTACAGCTCGGCGCTGGTCGCCATGGGGAGGTCTTCGATGAGCTTGACGCGCATGGGACCATTGTGCCCAGCGCTGGCCGGCGGAGCGCTCTCAGGCGGCCTGCTGGGAGGCGGGCTCGGCGGCGTGCTCGCTTTGGCCCAATTGCGTCGCCACCGCCCACGGCAGGAGTTTGTCCAGGCGGTTGCTGGGGTGCTCGGCAATGCGATCGAGCACGTGGCACAGGTAGGCTTGCGGGTCGACGCCGCACAGCTTGGCGGTGCCGATCAGGGTGTAGATGACCGCCGCGCTGCGCCCACCGGCATCGGAGCCAAGGTGCAGGAAGTTCTTGCGCCCGATCGCAACGCCTCTCAGCGCACGCTCGGCCGCGTTGTTGTGCGACTCGATGCGACCGTCGTCAACGAAACGCGTGAGTGCGGTCCAGTTGCTCAGCGTGTAGCCGATCGCCATGGCCATGGGCGACTTCGCCGAGACCTGTGCCAGCGTCGCGTTCAACCAGGCCTTGAGCTCCTGTAGAGCCGATTGCGTGTGCGTTCCTGGCGGGCCCCCATCGTTCCTGCGCTGTCTTTCCCCGGATCTGCGCCTCGATCTGGAAGAGCACGCCGATGCGCTGCAGTGCCTGGTGTGCCAACGTCCCCGCCAGCTTGTGCTGGCGCTCATGGACGTCCCACATCTTCCTGCGTGCATGGCTCCAGCAGGCGGCTTCCACGACCCTGCCGCTTTCGTACAGCGGGTGGTAGCCGGCGAAGGCATCGGCTTGCAGGATGCCGCTGAAGTCCTTCAGGTGCCGCACCGGATGCTCGCCCTTGCGGTCGACCGAGTATTGGAACCAGACCGCCGGCGGCGCCACGTCGCCGCTCGCCCGGTCGTCGCGTACGTACACCCACAGGCGTCCTGTGCGCGCCTTCGCGCCGGCGCCGCCGAGCACGCGGATCGGCGTGTCGTCGCCGTGGATCTTCTGGGCCGCCAACACATAGCGGCCGATCGCTTGGGCCAGCGGGCTCAGCAAGCGGGCCGCTTGCGCTACCCAGTCGGCCAGGGTGGAACGCTGCAACGGCACGCCTTCGCGGCCGTAGATCTGGCACAGGCGGTACAAGGGCGTGTGGTCGCAATACTTGCTGACCAGCACGTGCGTGAGCCGGCCGGTGCCGGCCAGACAGCGGTCGATGGGGCGGCTGGCGCCGGCGCCTGCACGATCGCGCTGCAGCGTTTGCAAGCCAGCCTGGGGCGAACGTGGACGACGTGGAAGCGGCCTGGCTCGTAGTCCAGGACCTCGGAGACGTCCTGGCCGATCTGCCGAAGGCCTTGACCGCAGGCCTGGCAGTTGCAGCCGTCCTGCGGCGTGTGCAGCACGGTGCGCCGTGGCAAGTGCTCCGGAAGGTCCCGGGCGCCGGCCTGCTCGCGCGCTTGCCTCTTGCGACGGCCTTGCTCGATGGGCGTGACGTTGCCCTGCGCGCTCTCGCCGTCACCGCCAGACGCGGGCTCAGCGGACGTGGCGGCAGGCTGCGCGACCTGGCCGCCCACCAGTTCGAGCTGCGCGTGCGCAAGCTGCTCGCTGGAGCGGCCGCACTTCATGCGGCGCAGGTAGGCCAGCTCGACCTTGAGCTTCTCGACCGTCAGCAGCGCGATCTTCAAGGCCTCCTGCGAGCGCTGCACTTCGCCGCTGAGCACGGCGTTCAGGGCAAGCAGTTCCCGCAAGGTCATGGGCACGACTGTGCCGGGCGCGAGGGGCGGCTACAACGGGAGTTGTCCTGTCAACGCGCGGCGCAGGGCTATGCCGCAGCCCGCGGCTGCCAGGTGCGCTCGGGCCTGCGCCAGTCGATGCCCTCCAGCAGCATCGACAGCTGCGCGGCGCTCAGGCTGATCGCGCCCGACTGCGCCTGTGGCCAGATGAAGCGGCCACGCTCCAGCCGCTTGGCCAACAGGCACATGCCATCGCCGTCGCTCCACAGCAGCTTGACCAGATCGCCGCGCCGTCCACGGAACACGAAGACGTGGCCGCTGAAGGCGTCTTCGGCCAGAACGGTCTGTACCTTCGCGGCCAGCGAGTCCATGCCGCAGCGCATGTCCGTCACACCGGCGGCAAGCCAGACTCGGGTGCCGGCACGTGGGCCGATCATGCGCTGTGGCGCAGCGCGCGCAGCACGCTGCGCAGGCTGTCCTCGTCCACGGGGCCGCGCAAGCGCAGTTGCGCCCCGGCAATCTCCAGTTCGATGACGCCACCGCGCGCTGGCGGTCTCGACGGCGGGGCCACGGCGGGCGACGCAGCGTGTGCCTGGGCCTCAACCTCTGGGTCCAACTGGATCGGCAGCAGGACGGCTGGTTGCAGGCTGCTGGCGCTGCGCAGATGGTCTCGGCGCCACTTGAACAGCATGTTGGCGTTCACGCCGCTTCGCAGCGCGATGGCCGACACCGACGCGCCTGGCTCCAGGCACTGCTGTACAAGGTCCCGCTTGAAGGCTGCGTCGTGCTGCCTGCGACTGGCCTTGCCGACCTGCGACTCACTCTCCATGGTGTGCACCATCTCCCGTAAGCGCACACCTCCAAGCGGGTCTGCGATCAGGGGCTGATGCTTGCCGTCATCCCGCGGTCAGGCAAGGACGGCCCTCGTCGGACTATTACGGGATGCCGAACCTACTGCGCCGTCAAGAAGCCGTAGGCGGCGATGCTCAGGCAGGCAAAGACGCACGCTCGGTATATCGCCAGCAGCGACGGGCTCGGACTGGCCACCGACCTACCATTCTCTGCTCCCACATCCCCACCGCGATGCCGACAAGGAGATGCTTCTGGTGCTGCGGCGCAGGTTGGATGCCGCCGTGGAAATGCGCGCATCGCACATCGGGGCGCTCATCGTCGCAAGCCACGTCGAAAGGACGCACACCGTAGCCATGGTGTGTCGGCGCGCGATTCTTTATCGATATATCAGCATGCTAGGGCAAGCATGACAGGCAACGGTTCACCACGTCCGCCCGGACTTTGGACGACGATTGCCATCCCCCTCGCGCCTCGTGAAACCGTTGGCATATCAGGCCATACCGAGACGGTTTTGCAGGAGCCGCTACTTCTTACGACCCTGATAGCGTGAGCGTCACTGTCAAGCCTGCGTACCGACGCTCGATCCTCTGGCGATCGATGGATTTTTGCACATCGAACACACAACGGCTACCAGCCGCTAACTGGTGAGAAGTACTCAAAGCGAGTCGCTGGACTCGCTTCCTGCACAGACAACACGCCGGCCATGAGGTCGGCGGCAAAGGAGTCGGCAATGTAGTTCTTCTCCTGGAAGGAGACGGAGCATGCAAGAGAACAAGAATGATGCACCGTAAGCGGTCATCCAACTACGTCTTCCCACAGAGCGCTTGAGAGGGGAAGCTACGTGTCCATGTAGAACAAGGTGGACACGTATGTCAGAGAT
>VFQM010001554.1_pt1 | contig 19756 bp, 15 predicted proteins | sample 3512391 | NCBI WGS metagenome assembly VFQM01 (sample SAMN10412369, study PRJNA504923) | tailings metagenome | isolation source: Replicate 1 from Balatoc abandoned mine | place: Philippines | reverse complement strand
CGGCCACGTACTCGGGCGGTAGCACCTGGCCGCCGGTGGTGTTCTCCAGCACCACCAGGCGGGTGCGCGCAAAGTGCGGGTCGTCGGGCTTGATGGCGGCCGCGATGTCGGCCACACGCAGCGTGCCATCGGGCTGCGTCTCCACCGGCTGGGGCTGGATGGAGCCCAGCACGGCCATGCCACCGGCTTCCCAGCGGTAGGTGTGCCAACTCTGGCCCACGATGGCCTCGTCGCCGCGCTGGCAGTGGCCCCACAGCGCGATCAGGTTGGTCTGCGTGCCGGAAGGGGCGAACAACGCCGCCTCAAAACCCAACAGCTCGGCCGCATGGTCCTGCAGTGCGTTCACCGAAGGGTCGTCGGCAAACACATCGTCGCCCAGCGGGGCCTTGAACATGGCTTCGCGCATGGCGGGCGTGGGCTGGGTGACGGTGTCGCTGCGAAAGTCGGGCATGGGCGCGGTCCTTGTGGGGCGGGTCTATGAATGCGATGACCGGCCATGGTAGCGGCGGCCCGTGGCAGCTGCCGCCGTGGGATCTACCGTGCGCTGATGTGCCATGGTGTCAGGGTCGCGCCATCTTGCAGTCTGTGCCCTGGGCCAGTTCGTTGCCGGTGTAGGCCGCATCGGTGCGGAAGCCGTAGTTCGTGCCTTCCCAGCCCACCTTCACGGCTTTGCCGTCCACCGGCGCAATGGTGTTGACCACCTGGGGCAGCAGCAGCTGGTGGTCCTCACCCCGCATGCGCACGGGGCCCACCACCGATTCCAGCGTCAGGTCTTCCAGCGCATGGGCCACCTTCACCGGGTCGGTGGATTGGGCCTTGTTGATGGCGGCCGCCAGAAAGCGCGGCGTCATCTCGATGCGCGGAGCGAGGAAGTCCTTGCCCGTCTTGGCCTTGTAGGCCTTGGCCAGTGCATCCACCTTGGGCGTGTCGGCCTGGCCGGGGTGCCATTCGGCCACCCAGGTCAGCTGGCCTTGCTTGGCCTGCGACACGGCCAGCACCGTGCCGGGAATGGAGCCTGCACTGTGGTTGAAGTAGCGCAGGTTGTAGCCCGCATCGCCCGCGGCCTTCAGCAGCAGTGTCATGTCCTGACCCCAGTTGCCGGTGATGACCGAGTCGGCCTCGCTGCTCTTGACCTTGGCGAGGTAGGGCGCAAAGTCTTTCACCCGGCCGATGGGGTGCAGCGCCTCGCCTACAAACTGGATGTCGGGCCGCGCCAGGCCCACCATCTCGCGGCCGTAGTGCGCCCACTGTTTGCCGTGCGCGTAGTCCTGGTTCAGCAGGTACACCTTCTTGATGTCCGGCTGCTTCTTGATGTAGTTGGCAATGGCCTTCATCTTCATGGCCGTGTTGGCCTCGAACTGGAAGTGCCAGAAGTTGCACGCCTTGCCCGTCAGCTCGGGGTCGATGGAGGAGTGGTTCAGCACCAGGATCTCCTTGCCCGGGTTGCGCTGGTTGTGGCGCGCAGCTGCCTGCACCAGCGCCGTGACCACCGACGAACCCGAGCCGCCCGTCACGATGGCCTTGGCGCCCTGGTCGATTGCGGCCTGCAGCGCGCTCTGGCTCTCTTGTGCCGAGAGCTTGCTGTCGAACTGCAGCAGCTGCAGCTTGGTGCCCTTGAGCACGCCGCCCTTGGCGTTGATGTCCTCGACGGCGTATTGCGTGTGCGTGAGCATCAGCTCGCCCACGTTGGCAAACGGGCCCGACAGCGGGTCGATGTAGGCGACCTTGAAGGTCTCCTGCGCGCTGGCTGCGCTGACGGCGCACAAGGCGGCAGCGGCCGTGAGGGTGCGGAAGGTGGGGCTCATGCTCGGATCTCCTCGATGGGTGGGATGGTGCAAAAAAGGGGCAGGGCGCCGTCTCGCGGCGTGGGGTCAACCGCTGGCGGCAGGCTTGCGGCGCGCGCTGGCACGGCCCGCCGTCTTGGGCGCGACGGGCTGGTCCGCTGCTTCGCCCGGAGCACGCAGGCCCAGCACACGCCAGGCCAGTTGAGACAGTTCGCGTACCACCTCGGCAGGCGACAGGCGCCCGTCGGGCCGGTACCAGTGGTAGAGAAAACCCGGCAGGCTGCAGGCGGCCAGGGCCGTGAGGCGTGTCTCTTTGAAGTCCAGCGTGCCCGCGCGGCGGGCCTCTTCCATCAGCGCGCACATGCGGTCATAGAAGTGGCTGGCCAGCTTCTTCTGCATGGCCAAGTATTCCGGGCGGAAGACCTGCGGTTCGCGATACGGAAAAAACGCGGCCGGGTGGTGCTCGATGGTGGCGCGGATCAGCCGCTCCATGCCCTCGGCGACCTTGGTGTGCGCGGGGCGTAGGTCGTCCTCGGGGAAGTCCATGGCCGTGAAGCAGGCCACGGACGGGCGCCAGCACAGCGTCTCGAAGATCTCCTGCTTGTTGTGGAAGTAGTAGTAGACGTAGGGCTTGGTCACACCCAGCTGCTGAACGATCTGCTCCATCGTCGTGTTGGCGTAGCCCTGCCGGTCGAACAGCGCCTCGGCCGCCTGGAGGATGCGCTCACGCTTCTCGTCCGTGCTGAGCGTGCTGGCCTTCTGGTGGCCGCGCGCCTTCACGGGCAGCACGCCCAGTGTGGCGGGCGGAGTGGTCGGTGTCGCTTTGGTTATACCCATTGGTAGCATTGTTCTACCAAGCGGTATATATTGACAAGACGCTGGCAGGTGAGGGCGCCTATCGCAAACCCTTAGAACGGGTTCTGACGCCCCCGGGAACCAGCGATTCCAGACACCTTGGAGACAACAACGCCATGCCTGCCACCGCAACGCCCCTGCCGCTGCACGAACACCTGCGCCACCACGCGCGCGAGACGCCCGACCGCATCGCCTACCTCTGGTACGGCCAGCCCATCACCTGGGCACAGCTCGACGCGGCCAGTGATGCCTTCGCCGCGCGCCTGCAGGCGCTGGGAGTGCAGAAGGGCGAACCCGTGGCCCTGTTCATGAACAACTGCCCGCAGTACGTGATGGCGCACTACGGCATCCAGAAGATCGGCGCCATCGTCTGCCCCTGCGGGCCGCTGAACAAGGAGCATGAGCTGGAATACCAGCTCACCGACCTGCAGGCGCGGGTGATCGTCGCGGCCGACGTGCTGCTGCCCGTGGTGGACAAGGTGCGCGCCAAAACTGCGCTGCAGCATGTGTTTGTGGTGCGCTATGCGGAGCTGCTGCCCGAGGGCGCGCCCAGCATTGACGTGCCCGCCGAGTTGCTGAACATGCGCACCGCCATGGGCCCGGTGCCTGCGGGCTGCGAAGACTTCCTGGCTGCCACCCGCACCGGCGCGCGACCTGCGCCCGTGGCGCTGTCGATGGACGACGTCTCGCTGATGACCTACACCTCGGGCACCACCGGCCTGCCCAAGGGCGCGATGCTGAGCTACGGCAACGCCACCTTCAAGACCGCAGCCTCTGCCGACTGCAACGGCATGACGCCGCACGAAACGCTGCTGGCCGTGGCGCCGCTGTACCACATCGCCGGCATGGTGATGGGCGTGAACCTGCCCGTCTATACCGGCGCCACCGCCGTGCTGCTGTACCGCTTTGACCCGCTGGGCGTGGCCCAGGCGCTGGAGCGCCACCGCGTCACCTGGTGGTACAGCATCGCGCCCATGAACGGCGCCCTGATGCAGGTGCCCGGCGCACGCGACATGGACTGGAGCGCGCTGCGCCGCAACCCGGTCACCAGCTTTGGCATCACCTTCACCGAAGCACTGGCACAGCAGTGGCAGCAGTTTGCGCCCAATTGCATCTCGCACGAGGCGGCCTATGGCCTTTCTGAAACCCACACCGTGGACACCGCCATGCCGGTGGACGCGATCCGCTGGGGCACCCAGGGCAAGCCCGTGCCGGGCAACACCCTGCGCATCGTCGACCCCGACACCGGCGCGGCGCTGCCTGTTGGCGAGGTCGGCGAGATCACCATCCACGGCCCCGGCAACTTCAAGGGCTACTGGAACAAGCCCGAGGCCACGGCCAAGACGCTGAAGGACGGCTGGGTTTACACCGGCGACATGGGCCAAATCGATGCGGACGGCTACCTCACCTTCATCGGCCGCTTCAAGGAAATGATCAAGGTCTCGGGCTACAGCGTGTTCCCCGAAGAGGTCGAGACCCTGCTCATCAAACACCCCGCCGTGGCCCAGGCCGCTGTGATTGGCGTGCCCGATGCGGAAAAGGGTGAGGTGGTGCGTGCCTTCATCGTCAAAAAGCCCGGCCAGGATGTGGACGCCGCCGCCCTGGTGGCCTGGTGCCGCGACAACATGGCGCCCTACAAGGCCCCGCGTGAGGTGCGCTTCATCGACGCGCTACCCGCCACGGGCGCAGGTAAGGTGCTGCGCCGCCTGCTGCGTGATATTGCTTGATTGAATGACAAATTGACCGCTGGCGCTTTTTGAATATGCGCTGGCAGCTATGAAAATTAGAGCAACTGCCCCATGCCATCTTCTGTTCTGTTCACCAAAGTGCTGGTTGCCAACCGGGGCGAAATCGCACTGCGCACTGTGCGCGCTCTGCACGACCTGGGCATAGCCAGCGTGGCCGTGTATGCCGACGACGACGCCGCCAGCCCCCATGTGCAGGCGGCCAGTGCGGCCGTGGCGCTGGGTGCCACCGGCCCGGCCGCCTACCTGGACGGCGCGCGCCTCATCGCCATCGCCCAGGCGCAGGGCTGCGATGCCGTGCACCCGGGCTACGGTTTTTTGAGCGAGCGGGCCGACTTTGCCCGCGCGTGCGACGAAGCGGGGCTGCGCTTCATCGGCCCCACGCCTGCGCAACTGGCGCTGTTCGGCGACAAGGCGCAGGCCCGTGCGCTGGCGCAGCAGCAGGGAGTGCCGCTGATGCCCGGCACGCAGACGGCGGTGTCACTGGAGGAGGCCCAGGCCTTCTTCGCGCAGCACGCCCATGCCGGCATCGTGATCAAGGCCATCGGGGGCGGCGGCGGGCGCGGCATGCGCGCGGTGGCGTCGGCCGATGACTTGCCCGCTGCCTACGCGCGCTGCCGCAGCGAGGCGCAGGCAGCCTTTGGTGTGGACGGTGTGTACGTCGAGCGCCTGATGGGCAACGCCCGCCACATCGAAGTGCAGGTGCTGGGCGACGGGCGCGAGGTGATTGCCCTGGGCGAGCGCGAATGCACGCTGCAGCGACGCTTTCAGAAAGTGGTGGAGATTGCGCCCAGCCCCTCGCTGCCCGGCGCATTGCGTGAGCGCATCACCACGGCTGCGCTGTCCATGGCGCGCGCCGTGGACTACCAGGGCCTGGGCACCTTCGAGTTTCTGGTGGACCTGGCCAGCGCCGACCTGCCTTTCGTGTTCATCGAATGCAATCCGCGCCTGCAGGTCGAGCACACCATCACCGAAGAAGTCACGGGCGTGGACCTGGTGCAAGCACAGATTGCGCTGGCGGCGGGCCGCAGGCTGCGGGACATCGGTCTTGACCCTGCTGCGCCGCCCACCGTGTTGGGCTTTGCGATTCAGTGGCGCATCAACGCCGAAACGCTGGACGCGCAAGGCAACGCCACGCCCGGCAGCGGCACGCTGCACCGTTTCGATCTGCCCGCAGGCCCAGGCGTGCGCGTGGACACGCACGGCGCTGCAGGCGCCACGCCATCGCCGCACTACGACACGCTGCTGGCCAAGCTCATCGTGCACACGCGCAGCCCGCGTTTTGCCGACGCACTGCGCCGCTCGCAGCGCGCCCTGGCCGAGTGCCGCATCGAGGGCGTGGCCACCAACCTGGCGCTGCTGCAGGCGCTGGCTGCGCGGCAAGAAATGGAGAGCCAGCAGGTGCACACGCGCTGGCTGGAGTCGGTACTGCCAGAGCTTCTGTTTGCTACTAAAAATATAGCTAATAAAGCATATTCGACTAGCGCTACAGGGCAAAAAGACCCGCAGATCACCTCTGACGTACCCGAAGGCGCCGTGCTGGCCCCCATGCCAGCCCGCCTCGTGCAGCTGAGCGTGGCCGAGGGCGATGTGGTCGCCGCAGGCGCCGAGCTGGCTGTGCTCGAAGCCATGAAGATGGAGCATGTGCTGCTGGCCCCACACGCGGGCCGCGTGGGCGCACTGTTGGCTGTGGCTGGCGGCTACGTCGTGCAGGGCCAGCCACTGGTGGTGCTGGACGCCGTGGACGATGCGGCCGATGTGGGGGTGCAGGGCAGCGCTGCACACGACCCTGATCACATCCGCGCCGACCTGCAGCGCGTGATCGACCGCCACGCCTTCACGCTCGATGCCGCACGGCCCGACGCCATGACCAAGCGCCACGCGCAAGGCGGCCGCACCGCGCGCGAGAACATTGCCGACCTGTGCGACGAAGGCAGCTTCATCGAATATGGGGCCCTCGCCATCGCCGCGCAGGCGCGCCGCCGCAGCAAGGAAGACCTGATTGCCAACACGCCCGCCGATGGCATGGTCACGGGCATTGGCGGCATCAACGGCGCACTGTTTGGCGAAGAGAAATCCCGCGCCGTGGTCATGTCCTACGACGCCACCGTGCTCGCGGGCACGCAGGGCGCCCGCAACCACGCCAAGACCGACCGCATGCTCGGCATTGCCCTCGCGCAGAAGCTGCCGGTGGTGCTGTTTGCCGAGGGGGGCGGTGGCCGGCCGGGCGACACCGACATGCCCATCGTGGCGGGGCTGCATGTGCACACCTTTGCCAGCTACGCCGCGCTGTCGGGCCAGGTGCCGGTCATCGGCATCGCTGCGGGGCGCTGCTTTGCGGGCAACGCCGCCCTGTTGGGCTGCAGTGACGTGATCATTGCCACGCGCGCCAGCAACATCGGCATGGGCGGCCCGGCCATGATCGAAGGCGGCGGCCTGGGTGTGTTCAAGCCCGAGCAGATCGGCCCCAGCCGCGTGCAGCATGCCAATGGCGTGATCGACGTGCTGGTCGATGACGAAGCCGGGGCGGTGCAGGCCGCGCGCCACTACTTGTCGTTCTTCCAGGGCCGCACATCGCAATGGTCCGCACCCGACCAGCGCCTGCTGCGCGCCGTGGTGCCCGAGAACCGTCTGCGCGTGTACGACACCCGCACGGCGATGGCAGGCCTGGTGGACGAGGGCAGCCTGCTGCTGCTGCGCACCGGCTTTGGCGCGGGCATCCACACGGCACTGGCGCGCATCGAAGGCCGCCCCGTGGGTCTGCTGGCCAACAACCCGCAACACCTGGGTGGCGCCATCGACGCCGATGCGGCGGACAAGGGCGCGCGCTTCATGCAGCTGTGCAACGCGCATGGTCTGCCCATCGTGAGCCTGGTGGACACGCCCGGCTTCATGGTCGGCCCTGAGGTCGAAGCCACGGCCCAGGTGCGCCACGTGAGCCGCCTGTTCGTCACCGCCGCCAGCCTGCGTGTACCCACCTTCAGCGTGGTGCTGCGCAAGGGTTACGGCCTGGGCGCCATGGGCATGACGGCCGGGGGCTTCCATGCGCCCGTGTTCACCGTGGCCTGGCCCACGGGCGAGTTCGGTGCCATGGGGCTCGAAGGCGCCGTGCGCCTGGGCTTTCGCAAGGAGTTGGAGGCGCTGCCCGAGGGCGCCGAGCGCGACGCGCTGTTTGCCAAGCTGCTGGCCAAGTCCTACGCCAACGGCGAGGCGATGCACATGGCCGCCACGCTGGAGATCGACGCGGTGATCGACCCGGCGGACACGCGGGCCTGGCTGGCGCGGGGGCTGGCGTCGGCGCAGGTGGCGCCGCTGGGGCACCGGTTCGTCGACACCTGGTGAGCAGGGGAGGGCCGCCTGGCTAGCGCTGCATCAGCGCCAGCTTTCCCCCAAGCGCCACAAACGCTGCGGCAAAGCCGCGCCTCAGCCACACCAGCACGATCGGGCGCTGCAGCACCTGGTCGCGGAACCGCGCGGCAAAGACGCCGTAGCCCAGGAACACCACCAGCGTCATGGCCATGAACACCAGTGACAGCTGCGCCATGCGCTCTGCGGGCTGCGTCTCGCCCGGTGCGATGAACTGCGGCAGGAACGTGAGGAAGAACAGCGACAGCTTGGGGTTGAGCAGGTTGACAAGCATCGCCTCGGCGATGCGTCTACCGGTGGAGCGCGCGGGCGCGTCGGCGCGCACCTCCAGTGCGGCAGGGGAGCGCCAGGTGGCCCAGCCCATGTACAGCAGGTAGGCCACCCCCGCGTAGCGCAGGACGTCGAAGGCGGTGGCGCTGGCATGGAGCAGCGCGGCCAGGCCGGTGACTGCGGCCAGCAGGTGCGGCACGATGCCCAGCGTGCACCCCAGGGCCGTGACGGCCGCAGCCCGCGCGCCGCCCGACAGCCCGGCCGCCACGGTCAGCAGGGCGCCCGGCCCGGGCGAGATGACGACGACGAGGGAAGTGATGAGGAATTCAATGCCCATGGCGCTTTGAAGCCGCACGGCGGCGGCATGCAGTGGAGTGGAGAAGTCCGCAGCATCGCCGCACGCGCGATCCCGCGTCTTGCACAAAATTGCAGCGCCTCAGCGGTGGGCGCGCAGGTAGGCGTGGGGCGTGGTGCCGAACGTGCGTGCGAACAGGCGTGTGAGGTGGCTCTGGTCGGCAAAGCCGCTGGCGGCGGCCACCTCGGCCAGGGGCGTGCCGGCGCGCATGAGCCGCCGCGCGTGGTGCAACCGGCGCTGCACCAAGTAGGCGTGCGGCGTGAGTCCCGTGGCCTGTGCGAACTGCCGCACCAGCTGGTAGCGGCTCAGCCCGGCTTCGCGGGCCAGGTCGGCGAGGCTCCAGGCCATGGTCGGGTCGTCGTCCACCATGGCGCGGGCGTTGGCAATGGACGCGGCGATGTGCCGGCCCTTGCCCGGCGGGCGCAGCAGGCCCGCCAGAATCTGGAGCAGGCATTCCTCGACCTGCAGCGGCGCTGCCGCGTGGCGGGGGTGCCGTGTGGCGGCCGCAAACAGCGCACGGACCTGCGCGGCAAGCCGCGCATCGCGCAGGTTGGGTGCGTGGAATTCGAAGCCTGCGCCGGGCGCGCTGGGGCGCACCTCGGCCGCCAGACCGGCGACCAGGGCGGGCTCCAGGTACAGCATGCGCCAGGCGCGGCCGCCTTCGCCCAGCGGCTTGCCGTCGTGGACCTCGCCAGGGTTGACCGTGATGGTGTCGCCAGGGAGTGACTCCACCGTGCCCCGGCCGCTGAACGACTTCTGCGCCCCCCGGTCGATCACGCCCAGGCCGAACTGCAGGTGCATGTGCCTGCCGAAGGCGAAGTGCGAGTCCGCCTGCATCGCGTCGATGCCAGGCAGTGCAGTGGGCAGAAACTGGAAGGGTTTTGGCGGCATGGCGCTGCGACCATTGGAGGTGCGGGGCCATGATAAGCTGGTCCGATCGCCTTGTTTCTTCCCCCAGTTTCACACGCGGAGACCCACCATGCCCGGCCTTTTGCCCGATATCGACCCCGATGGTCTGCTCGAATTCTCGGTGGTCTACACCGACCGCGCACTCAACCATATGTCTAAGCGCTTCACCGGCGTGATGCAGGACATTCTGGCCATGCTCAAAGAGGTCTACCACGCCCACACCGCCGTGCTGGTGCCCGGCAGCGGCACCTTTGGCATGGAGGCCGTGGCGCGCCAGTTTGCCAACAAGGAAAAGGTGCTCATCGTGCGCAATGGCTGGTTCAGCTTCCGCTGGAGCCAGATTTTTGATGCCGACACCGGCCTGGGCGGTGGCGCCGTGGTCTGCAAGGCGCGTCGCCTGGGCGAGGGCGCGCAGGCCCCCTGGGCTCCCTGCCCGGCCGAGGAGGTGGCCGCCACCATCCGCGCTGAAAAGCCCAAGGTGGTGTTCGCCCCGCATGTGGAAACCTCCAGCGGCATCATCCTGAGCGACGACTACATCCGCACCGTGAGTGCTGCCGCACACGAAGTGGGCGCGCTGTTCGTGCTGGACTGCATTGCCTCGGGCGCGATGTGGGTGGACATGCAGGCCACGGGGGTGGACGTTTTGATCTCTGCCCCGCAAAAGGGCTGGAGCAGCAGCCCCTGCTGCGCCATGGTGATGCTGAGCGAACGCGCACGGCAAGCCATTGAAGGTACACAAAGCTCCAGCTTCGCGTGCGATCTGAAAAAGTGGATGCAGATTGCCGAGGGCTACGAAAAAGGCCAGCACGCGTACCACACCACCATGCCCACCGACGCGCTGGTTCGCCTGCGCGATGTGATGGCGGAAACGCGGGCCTACGGCTTTGAAAAAGTGCGGCAAGAGCAGATCGACCTGGGTGCCAAGGTCCGCGCACTGCTGGAGTCGCGCGGCTTTCCCAGCGTGGCGGCAGACGGCTTCAAGGCGCCCGGCGTGGTCGTGAGCTACACCAGCGACCCCGCCATCCAGAGCGGCAAGAAGTTCCTCGACGTGGGGCTCCAGACGGCTTCCGGCGTACCGTTGCAGTGCGATGAGGGGCCAGACTTCAAGACCTTCCGCATCGGTTTGTTTGGGCTGGAGAAGTGGCACAACGTCGATCGCACCGTGGGGCACCTGAGTGCGGCGCTCGACAAGGTTGCAGCCGCTTGATGCCTGGGATGCGCTGGATGGAGTGGCAGCCTTCGCATGCAGGGTAGCGAGCGCGTTGAGCACCCCGCCTGGGCTGTGGAAACCCCGGCGCATGTAGCGCTGCGCCGGGCCAAGCGCCAGGCGCTGGCGCTGCTGCTGGTGGTCACGGCCGTTTTTGTGGCTACCAGCCTGGTGGAGCTCGGCCTGCTGCTCAACTGCATCAAGGCCATGGCCGAGGCCGCCATGGTGGGTGCTCTGGCCGACTGGTTTGCCGTGGTGGCCCTGTTTCGCCGGCCGCTGGGGCTGCCCATACCGCACACGGCGGTGATTGCCCGCAACCAGGAGCGCATCGGGCGCAACCTGGGCACCTTTGTGCGCGACAAGTTCCTCGACGTGCCCTCGCTGGTGGCACTGATCCGCAGGCACGACCCGGCTGAGCGCCTCTCGCAGTGGTTGCTGGCCCCCGGCAACGCCGTCTTGCTGGGCCAGCAGGCGGTGCGCCTGGCGTCCGCCGCGCTGGAGACGGTGCAGGATGCGCAGGTGGAGCGCTTCGTCCAAAAGGCGGTGCGCACCCTCATTGGGCAACTGGATCTGTCGCGCGCCCTGGCGGCGGTGCTGGGCACCCTCACGCACAACGGGCGCCACCAGGCGCTGCTGGAAGAAGTGCTGCACAAGCTCGTCGAGTGGCTGCAGAACCCCGAAACGCGTGAATGGGTGGCGCAAACCATCGTGGCCTGGCTCAAGAAAGACCACCCCCGCACCGAAAAGCTGCTGCCCACCGACTGGCTGGGTGACAAAGGCTCTGCCATGCTGGCCCGGGCGCTGGAGACCCTGATGTCCGAAGTGGCAGCCAACCCCCAGCACACGCTGCGGGCCCAGTTTGACGGCGCGCTGCAGCGCTTTGTCGAACGCCTGCGCCACGACCCCGAGTGGCTGCGCAAAGGCGAAGAAATCCGCACCTACCTGCAAACCGACCCGACCGTGGGCGAGTACGCGAAGACGCTGTGGGTGGACCTGCGCGCCGCATTGCAGCGCGATCTGGCCGACGCAGATTCCGTGCTGGCGCGTCAGGTGGTCAAGCTGGGCGTGTGGCTGGGCGAATCGTTGGCGGCCGACCCGGCGCTGCGCCAGTCCTTCAACACGCGAATGGAAGGCTGGGTGCAAGGCCTGGCGCCGGATGTGTCGCAGTTCGTGGCGCAGCACATCCAGGACACGGTGCAGCGCTGGGATGCCGAGCAGATGTCTGCCTTGATTGAGTTGAACATTGGCAAGGACTTGCAGTACATCCGCATCAACGGCACCGTGGTGGGCGGGCTGATTGGCTTGGTGCTGTTCGGGCTGTCTCATGCCCGCGAGATTGCGCGGGCCGTGGCCGGTGGCTGAGTGGCTGTAAAGCGGTTGCTATTAAAAATATAGCTGCCAGCGCTTGTTGAATAAGCGCTGGAGCCACTTTTTATCACTTAAAAAAGCCGAAACACCAGCGGCATCAACACGGCCGCCAGCACCACCTGCAGGCCCAGTGCCAGCCCGGCATAGGCTCCGGCATCGGCATTCACCTGCATGGCGTGGGCGGCGCCAATGCCGTGGGAGGCTGTGCCCAGCGCAAAGCCGCGCAGGGCCATGCCCTCAGCGTCGGTGGGCAGGCGCATCAGGCCAAACAGCCAGCGGGCCGACAAGGCGCCCACCATGCCGGTCAGCGCAGCGAATACCGCCGCCAGCGCGGGCACGCCGCCAATCTGCGCGGCCACGCCCATCGCCACCGGGGCCGTGACGGATTTGGGGGCCAGGGACATCAGCACATCCCCCGGCAGGCCCAGTGCCCAGCCCAGCCCGACGGCGCTGGCTGCCGCTGCGGTGCCCCCTGCCAGAGAGGCCAGCACCAGCCGCCCCCAGCGCGCGCGCAGGGCGGCCCGGCGCTGCCACAGCGGCCAGCCCAAGGCCACGACGGCGGGGCCCAGCAAGAAGTGGATGAACTGCGCGCCCGCAAAGTAGGTGGGGTACGCCGTGCCGGTGGCCAGCAACACCCCCGCCAGCACCGCCACCGAGAGCATCACCGGGTTGGCCCATGGGGCATGCCCGGCGCGCACGGCCACTGCCTGTGCCAGCACATACACGGCCAGTGTTGCCGTCAATCCGAACAGAGGGGCCGACGACAGGTAGACCCAGAGTTCAACGAAGTTCTGCATGCTCACTCGCCTTGGGCTGCAAAAGGCGCAGTACCCCTGCCGTGACGGCCATGCCCACCCAGGTGGATAGCACGATCACCGCCACCAGCTGCAGGCCGTGCGCACTCAGCAGGGCCAGATGCGTCATCACCCCCACGCCCACGGGCACGAACAGCAGCGACAGATGGCTCAGCAAAAAACCGGCCGCCGGTGCCACAGCCGCCTGCACGGGAGACCACCGCAACGCCAGCAGCAAAAGCACCATGCCCACCACCGGGCCCGGCACGGGCAATTTCAGGAAGTGGGAGAGTGCCTCGCCTCCCGATTGCATGAGCAACAAGAACGCCAAACCTTGCAAGGGTCGCATGGGCAAGCGTCAGAACCGGGGCAGGTCCGGGTGCTTGATCTGCCCGCCGCGCACCAGCATCTTTCCGTATTCGGCGCACCGGTTCAGCGTGGGAATCACCTTGCCGGGGTTGAGCAGACCGGCCGGGTCAAACGCGTGCTTGAGCCCGAACATCTGCGCGTTTTCCTCGGTGGTGAACTGCACGCACATGCTGCTGAGCTTTTCCACGCCCACACCGTGCTCGCCTGTCACCGTGCCGCCCATGGCCACGCTGGTTTCCAGAATGTCGGCGCCAAACAGCTCGCAGCGGCGCAATTGGTCCGGGTCGTTCGCATCGAACAGGATCAGCGGGTGCAGATTGCCGTCGCCTGCGTGGAACACGTTGGCGCAGCGCAGCTGGTACTTTTTCTCCATCTCGGCAATGGCCAGCAGGATGTCGGCCAGGCGCTTGCGCGGGATGGTCGAGTCCATGCACATGTAGTCGGGGCTGATGCGGCCGCTGGCGGGGAAGGCGTTCTTGCGGCCGCTCCAAAAGCGCAGGCGCTCGGCCTCGTCCTGGCTCACGCTGATGGCTGTGGCGCCCGCAGCGCGCAGCACCTCGCTCATGCGGCCAATTTCCTCTTCCACCTCTTCGGGTGTGCCGTCGCTTTCGCAGAGCAGGATGGCTTCGGCACTCAGGTCATAGCCCGCGTGCACAAAGTCTTCCACGGCGGCGGTCATGGGCTTGTCCATCATCTCGAGCCCGGCAGGGATGATGCCCGCCGCAATCACGGCCGCCACGGCGTCGCCCGCTTTGCGCACATCGTCAAAGCTGGCCATGATGCAGCGCGCCAGCTGGGGCTTGGGCACGAGCTTGACGGTGACTTCGGTGGTCACGGCCAACATGCCCTCGCTACCGATCACGGCGGCCAGCAGGTCGTAGCCGGGGGTGTCCAGCGCCTCGCTGCCAAATTCCACGGGCTCGCCTTCCACCGTGAAGCCCTTTACCTTGAGCACGTTGTGCACCGTGAGCCCGTATTTCAGGCAGTGCACGCCGCCCGAGTTCTCGGCCACGTTGCCGCCGATGGTGCAGGCGATCTGGCTGCTGGGGTCCGGCGCGTAGTAAAGGTTGTACGGTGCCGCCGCCTCGCTGATGGCGAGGTTGCGCACACCGCACTGCACGACGGCCGTGCGGCTTTCGGGGTTCACTTCCAGAATGCGGTTGAACTTGGCCAGCGACAGCGTCACGCCCATGGCGTGGGGCATGGCGCCGCCCGAGAGGCCTGTGCCCGCACCACGGGCCACCACGGGCACCTGCAACTGGTGGCAGGTGCGCAGCACGGCCTGCACTTCGTCGTACGTTTCGGGCAGGCACACCACCAGCGGGCGCTGGCGGTAGGCGGTCAGGCCGTCGCATTCGTAGGGGGTGGTGTCTTCAGCGTGCCAGAGCAGTGCGTGGGCGGGTACCACGGCAGACAGGGCCTGCACCACACGGGATTGCAGCGCCTGGCGCTCGGCGGGGGAGGGGTGGGGTGTTTCGGTGATCACCTGCGCACTGTAACGCGGTGTACCGCTGCTTGGGAGGGGGCCCGTTTTGAAGTTTTGTCACGCGCCGTGTGACAAAAGCGCTCGGACGGTCTTCACAGCGTGGCTTTGAGCCACTGCGCAAAGGCCGAACACTCCCAGCGCTCCATGGCGCCCGTGCGCCAGCACAGGTAGTGGGCGTGGGGGCTGGGCGCTTCGATGGGGAACAGGCGCACCAGCGTGCCGTGGTCCAGCCAGGGCGCGCCCAGCTTGAGGCGCACCAGGGCCACGCCCATGCCGGCAGCGGCGGCGTCGCACATCAGGCCAATGTCGTTGAACTGCGAGCCCTCGCTGGGCTCCGCCCAGTCCAGTCCGCTGACCGAAAACCAGGTGCGCCAGGGCTCCAGCGGGCTGCGCAGCAGGGGCAGGCCCTCCAGGTCTTCCGGGCGCTCGAAAGGGCCGTGTTCGCGCACAAACGCGGGCGATGCCAGCGGCGTGACCACGTCGCGCGCCAGTTCGATGTGTTCCACATCGGCGTAGTGCCCGGGGCCAAAGCGCACCATGAGGTCGGCGTCTTCCGCCACCACGTCCAGCAGCGGGATGGACACCTGCAGCGCCAGGTCGATTTCGGGGTACGCCTCGGTGAACTGGCGCAGCCGGGGAATGAGGATGGTGCGGGCGAAGGTGGGCGTGACGGCCAGCTTCAGCCGCCTGCGCCCAGGGGCCGAGGCTGCGCCCGGAAAACGCTGCAGCGCGCCCAGCCCCTCGCGCACATGGGCCAGGTAGGCGCTGCCTTCGGTGGTGAGCGAAAAATCTGCCCGGCCAAACAGCCGCACGCCCAGAATCTGCTCCAGCTGCTTGACCCGGTGGCTCACCGCGCTGGGCGTGACGCACAGCTCGTCCGCCGTCAGCGTCACGCTGCGCAGTCGGGCCAGTGCCTCAAAAGTAAGCAGGCACTGGATCGGCGGGATGCGCCGTGCGTTGCCTGCCTGGAAGGCCAGGGCGCTGCTGCTCACCGGGGGCTGGGCCATGCGGTGGGGTGTTGCGCCGCTGCTTAGCGGAAGACCACGGTCTTGTGGCCGTTGAGCAGCACGCGGTGTTCGCTGTGCCACTTCACGGCGCGGGCCAGCACCTGGCTTTCGGTGTCTCGGCCCCGGGCTGTCAGGTCTTCCACCGTGTCGGTGTGGTCTGCGCGGGCCACGTCCTGCTCAATGATCGGGCCTTCGTCCAGGTCCGCCGTCACGTAGTGGGCCGTGGCCCCGATGAGCTTCACGCCCCGGTCGTGCGCCTGGTAGTAGGGCTTGGCGCCCTTGAAGCTGGGCAGGAAGCTGTGGTGGATGTTGATGGCGCGGCCTGCCAGTTTGCGGCAGAGGTCGTCGCTGAGCACTTGCATGTAGCGGGCCAGCACCACCAGTTCGGCGCCTTCGGCTTCGATGATCTCGAACTGCTTGGCCTCGGCCTGGGCCTTGGTGGCCGCAGTAACCGGGATGTGGTGGAACGGCACGTTGTAGCTGGCGGCCAGTTGGTAAAAATCGCGGTGGTTGCTGATGATGGCGCGGATGTCCACCGGCAGCAGGCCGGATTTCCAGCGGAACAGCAGGTCGTTGAGGCAGTGGCCTTCCTTGCTGACCATCAGCACCGTCTTCATCGGCTCGGCCGTGGTGTGCAGGCTCCAGCGCATCTGGTGGGGCTCGGCAAAGGTGGCCAGGCGGGCCTTCAGGGTGGCGTGGTCGTGCTGGTCGCAGGCAAACTGCACCCGCATGAAGAACAGGCCTGTGGCGTTGTCGTTGTACTGGGCTGCTTCTTCAATATTGCCGCCGTGTTCCATCAGGAACCCGGACACGGCGTGCACCAGCCCCAGTCGGTCGGGGCAGGACAGGGTAAGGATGTAGGCTTGGGTCATAGGCGCCCAATTGTCGCAGCACCGGCGCCAGTTTGCTGCGCAAGGCCTATGGTGGGCGCTCGCCAATGGCGCCCTTTTGCGCTGCGTCACTGCAATTGCTGGCGCAGTGTCTCGCAGTGGTCGGGCCCTTCGCGCCAGGGGGAAGCCCACACCAGGTCGGCATCGGCCGGAACGGTGCGCGCAATCGCCTGGGCCATCGCGTCGTCCGCCGGGGCGGGGGCTCCATCACTGGGCGGCGGCGCCTTGTGCTGCATGGCAATCACGATGCGCGCAGTGAGGTCTTTGGGGAGGTGCACTGGTACCCCCGCTGTGCGCAGCACATGGCCGGCGCCGGTGATCAGCACCGTCGTCTGGCCATATTGCCGCTGGGCCTCTACCAGGACCTGGGCCATGCTCTTGTCGCGGGCAATCTGTATGCGCGCCATGGCGGGCACCTGGGTTTCCGCCAGCAGGCGACAGTGCCCCTGGCGAATGGCTTCGCGCTGGCGCTCCAGGGCGGGGGGTGTCAAGACCAGGTCCAAGGTGTCATCGCGCATGGCGCTGCGGTTTTGCGTGCGGGGCAGGTTGCCCCCCAACACCGGCACCCCAGCCCGCACGGCTTCCATGATGGCCGGAGCATAGGCGGCCCAGGGCCAGGCCGCATCATTCCAGCGCAAAGCGCTCTGCACCTGGGCGGGCGTGGCATCTACCGGCAGGGCGGCAGTGCTGGTGCCACGTTCTGCCATCTCCAGCACCACGGCCCCCAACTGGTTGCGGATGGCCAGCCACTGCACGGCAGCGTGCTGCATGCGCTGGTGCTCAGGGTCGTCGTGCTGCTCGCCCAGCAGCAGCACCTCAGCGGGCAACACGGTGCGCAGCACCAGGGGCCATTGCTCCCCCTCGGCCACCGGGGGGCGCTGGGCGCAACCTGCCAGGGCCAGGCCCATCAGCAGGGCCAGCGCGGTGCGGCGCGTTGAAAGAGGGAGAAGAGGCAAACGGAAGGACATAAAGCGCATGCGCAAATGCTAAGCGCTTGCTTTGGTGAATGTGCGAGTGTGGGTCTTGACCTTGGTCAAGACTTACTGGGCAGCCCATGCCTACACTGCGCCGATGCGAAATTCCCCATCCCTCACAACCAAGCTGCTGGCGATGGGTGCAGGCTTCCTGCTCGTGGCCCTCAGCTCTATTGGCCTGACCCTGTGGGTGACCTGGAAGCTGGAAGGCGGTGCCGCGGCCGTGAACGAGGCGGGGCGGCTTCGCATGAACATGCTGCGCATGGTGATGGTGTTGCAGACCGAGCCGGTGCAGGCCGTGCAGCAGCATGCCAAAGAGTTTGACGCCAGCCTGGAGCTGCTGCGCACGGGCGATCCGTCCCGCCCCCTGTTTGTGCCCTGGAGCGATGAAACCCGCCCCCGCTTCGACGCCATCCGACTCAACTGGGCCCAGCTGCAGCAACAGTGGACGCAGGAGCCCCGCCCCAGCCGGGACCAGGCCCTGGCGCAGGCCGACCACTTCGTCAGTGAGGTGGATCGGTTTGTAGAAACCATTGAGGTGCAGATCGCGGGCTGGACGGCCGGGCTGCACCTGTTTCAGCTGTGCATGATGGCCCTGGCCATTGCTGCGGCCGTGACCTTCATGGCCGTGAGCTATCTGCTGGTGATCAACCCCGTGGCCCGACTGCAAGGCGCGCAGGCGCGTCTGCGCCAGGGTGATCTTTCTACCCGCTTGCCGGTGGACACCGATGACGAATTCGGCCAGCTGTCTGCTGGCTTCAACCTGATGGCGCATGCGCTGCAGGCATCGCATGAGGGGCTGGAGCAGAAAGTGCAGGAAAAAACGGCCAGCATTGCCGTGCAGAACCAGCGGCTCGAAGCCCTGTACGCCGTGAGCGCCCTGGCGTCGGACGCGGCCAGCCTGACGGAGCTTGCCAATGCGTTTGTGCGCCAGGTGCGAAAAGTGGCCGGGGCCGATGCGGTGGCCATGCGCTGGTCTGACGAAGCCAACGAACGCTATGTGTTGCTGGCCAACGACGGCCTGCCCCGGGCCATGGCGGAAGAGGAACATTGCCTGCACACGGGCTCGTGCCATTGCGGCCAGCCCCAGGAAAAGGCGCGCACCCGCGTCATCCCCATCACCCCCACATCCATGGTGGCGCTGCCCCATTGCCGCGAAGCCGGGTTTGAGACGATGGTGACCATTCCTGTGCAAATGCAGCAGCGCTTGCTGGGCGAGGTGGACCTGTTCTTCCGCTTCCCGGTGGCGCTGAACGATGATCTGCGCGAGTTGCTCGAAGCCATGACGCGCCACCTGGCCAGCGCCATGGAAGGCTTGCGTGCCACCGCGCTGGAGCGAGAGGCCGCCGTGGCGCAAGAGCGCAGCCTGATCGCGCGGGAGCTGCACGACTCCATCGCGCAGTCGCTCGCCTTCCTCAAGATCCAGACCCAGCTGCTGCGCGATGCCGTGGCCAAGGGCGACGCCGCCAAGCGTGATCGCAGCATCGACGAACTGGATGTAGGCGTGCGCGAGTGCTACAGCGATGTGCGCGAGTTGCTGGTGCACTTTCGCACCCGCACCAGCGAGGAGGACATCGAGGCTGCGCTGCGCGCCACGCTGTCGAAGTTTGAGCACCAGACTGGCATGGCCACTTCGCTGTCCATGGCCGGCCACGGCGTGCCCCTGCCGCCTGATGTGCAGATCCAGGTGCTGCACATGGTGCAGGAAGCCTTGTCGAATGTGCGCAAGCACGCCAAGGCGACGCGGGTGGAGCTGCGGGTGGAACGCCATCCGCGCTGGCGCTTTGAAGTGCAGGACGATGGCATGGGCTTTGAGGTAGAGCAGGTTCCGCCCGATTCCTTGCACGTAGGCCTGGGTATCATGCGCGAGCGCGCCCAGCGCATTGGCGCGGTGGTGCAGGTGCAGTCGCACCGCGGGCAGGGCACACGCGTGTGCATCGAGCTGCCCAGCAGCCCCAGGCCACCCGCACCAGCCAATGCTGCCGCAAGCCCGGCCCAGGCCGCGCCTGTGGCTGCCGCGCCCATCGCCCCCCATTCGCCCGCCCCCCTTCAGGAGCCATTGACGTGACCCAGCCCGCTGCCGCCGCCCCCGTGACCTTGCTGGTGGTGGACGATCACACCTTGTTCCGGCGTGGCCTGATCGCCCTGCTGGGGCAGGATACCGGCCTGCATGTGGTGGGCGAGGCGGGTGATGCCGCCGAGGCCTTGAGGCTGGTGCCCACCTTGCAACCCGATGTGATCTTGCTGGACAACCATCTGCCCGGCGTGATGGGTGTGGACGCCATTCGCGGCTTGCGTGAAGTGTCTCCACGCTCGCGCGTGCTAATGCTCACGGTGAGCGAAGACTCGCAAGACCTTGCTGCGGCGTTGCGCAACG
>VFQM010001553.1_pt1 | contig 19781 bp, 14 predicted proteins | sample 3512391 | NCBI WGS metagenome assembly VFQM01 (sample SAMN10412369, study PRJNA504923) | tailings metagenome | isolation source: Replicate 1 from Balatoc abandoned mine | place: Philippines | reverse complement strand
TCTTCTGTGTAAGAGTGACAAATTCCCGCGGTATGACTATTGCCTAATCCGCCTTTGTTTTTACGATTTCCGCCACTCGAAGAGCAGGAAACATCGTATTTAGCAGCGTCTGCAAGGATTTCTAATTTTTCTTTTATTCTGTCGAAATTCATAATCTTCTCTGGTCAAAGATAGTACCAACAAAATAAAATTTCAATAGATTTTGTCTAAAGTTATCCGCAAAAAATGTTAAAAAGAATTAATTGCAATAGTTAAATTAAATCATAACAAAATCACAAATCGTAAATTAGAGCACTTCTTTTCTGATTTTTGCAATCGCTTTTTTCATGCTTTCATTGAAGTGTTCTTTTTCTAATCGGGATGGTGGTGCTTTTCTTACTTCGCAATCAGAGATGCTGCATGTTTCACAGGTTACTCCTACGTCTTCAGATTTAATGCTGTCGTTTTTTGCGAATTTTATTTTTTTCAAAGAATTAGAATTCAATAAAATTCCTAAGCAATAACTTCTGTTGGTTCCGTCTGAGAAAGGATTTCTGTGCGAGGTAGAAATGACCAGATAGCTCAGTCCAGAATCTTTGTAATGGGAAATTTGTGCAGAAGTTGCGGTTTCGTTTTCTTTCAGTTCTTTTAGATTTTTAATGGCAACCCAACGTCTGCAATAATGTTCGTTAGTCGCATTTCCGTGAGGAGCTTGTTGTTGATTTAGGTGTAATTCCTTGAGAATTTGAACCTTGTCTGTGTTTTTCTTTTTGACGAAACACAAATAAAATAAATCTTTTATTCCGAATTCGGCTGAAAGTAAATTGGTTAATCGGTAATAAAAAGTTTCAGGAGAATTGGTGAAATGAGCGATTAACTCATCGAATTTTTGAGAATTAAAGTCTGGTTCGTCAAAGAATTCTTCTGTTTTTTCAATCAGTTCATCTTTTGGAATCAGAATACAACCTGCAAAATAGGAAGCGTAGAAATTGCTCAATAATTCTTCGAAGCTGGTAAAATCTAACCAAGAATAAGTATTCGGTCTTGGATTAAGTTCTAAAACTTGAAAACCAATTTCTTTGGCAAGAATAAAGGTTTTTTGGTTCTCATCAAGCAAACGATTCAGAAGCAATAATTTTTTCTCTGGTACGTAAAGCGAACGAAGATGATTTAAGGTTCCGTATTGTTCAAAATCTTCGGATTTTATTTCATAATCAAAAATATCAATCAGGATTTTTTCTAAATGTTTGATGTCAATATTTTTCCCAAGCTTTAATTGATTTTCTTCGGCGAAATTTTTGGCTTTTTCTTCAATATCTGGAAAATGATTGTCGTATAATTCTTGAAAACTTCTCACTACAGCAAAGTAAAAACGCTCTTTTCCGAGATTGTAATTTTGGGAAATTTCAATCAAAGTGTTGATGAAAGCGGTTACTTTTTTAGGAGCTTCACTGATGATATTAATGAGTGTATTTTTATTGATTCCAAAAAGTTCTAGAGGAACTTCTTTGAAGAAATCGCTTTGTAAAATTTCACTAAAAGGAGCAAGGTTTTTATCTAATTTGGTAGAGACTAAATCGTCAAATTTACAATTCAATACCTCCGCTAACTGAATGATTTTATCATGTTTAGGATATTTTTTTCCGTTTTCTATTTCATTGAGATAAGATTTAGAAAGTTTGGTTTTGTCTGCCAAATCTTGCAGTGACCAATTTCTTTTTTGTCTCTGTTGTCTCAGTTTTAAACCAAAAACGGTTTTGATAAAATCACTTTCGCTGCTCATGATAAAATTTTTATTGAATCTAAATAAGTGGTAAAACCCTTTAAAATTCAAAGATAAGAAATATAAGCGATTTTTCGCATAATAATTTTTTCTAAAAATTTAGCGAACGTTCGCTATAAGTGAAAATATTTTTTATATTTGCAAAAGAACAAATTCAAAATCTATTCATTTCGTTTCAAACAAAACTAATAACCACATTTTTGAAACCCACAACAAAATATACTATGGAGTCTAATTTTAAAATAACAGCCACTCATCATTATTCCGAAATTTTCTCGGAAGAATTGGTGAAATTTTTGATTCACTTGCATAAAAAATTTAATCAAGACAGATTAGAATTATTGTCTGCAAGAAAAATGGTGCAACAAAAAATAGATGAAGGTGTTTTTCCAAAATTTCCAGAAGAAACTGCAGGAATTAGAGAAGAAAATTGGGTGTGCAGCAGATTGCCAAAAGATTTACAAGACAGAAGAGTAGAAATTACAGGTCCTGTTGATAGAAAGATGATTATCAATGCTTTGAATTCTGGAGCGTCTACTTTTATGGCAGATTTCGAAGATTCTAATTCGCCAACTTGGGAAAATTGCATGGAAGGACAAATTAATCTTTCTGATGCAATCAATAGAACCATAGATTTCGTAAACGAAGAAGGGAAAGCTTATCAATTGGGTGAGAAATTGGCGGTGCTTTTGGTAAGACCTCGAGGTTTACATTTAGACGAAAAAAATATTACAATAAATGGAGAAAAAGCTTCTGGCTCTCTAGTAGATTTTGGGATTTTCTTTTTCAGAAATGCGAAAACGTTATTAGCAAAAGGTAGTGGACCCTACTTTTATTTGCCCAAACTAGAACATTATAAAGAAGCGAGATGGTGGAATGAGGTCTTCAATTTTTCGCAAAATTATTTAGGAATTAATCAGGGGACAATTAAAGCAACAGTCCTCATAGAAACCATCACCGCTTCTTTTCAGTTAGACGAAATTTTATATGAGCTGAAAGATCATAGTTCAGGACTTAACTGCGGAAGATGGGATTACATTTTCTCTTACATCAAAAAATTTAGAAACCATCCAGAGTTTTTAGTTCCTGATAGAGACCAAGTAACCATGACTTCACCTTTTATGAGTGCTTATTCAAAACGTGTAATTCAGGTTTGTCATAAACGCCGAGTTCACGCTATGGGAGGAATGGCAGCGCAAATTCCTGTGAAAAATAATGAAGAAGAAAACGAAATAGCTTATGCAAAAGTGCGCGCCGATAAAGAAAGAGAAGTGAAAAACGGACACGATGGAACTTGGGTAGCACATCCTGGTTTGGTGCCTGTAGCGAAAGCGATTTTTGATGAATATATGCCGACACCCAATCAAATAGATAAAAAGTACGAAGATTATCACATTTCTGAAGCAGATTTATTAGAAGTTCCGAAAGGTGAGATTACCGAAAAAGGCGTACGAAAAAACATCAATGTAGGAATTCTTTATATAGAATCTTGGTTGATGGGAACGGGAGCTGCAGCGCTTTACAATCTGATGGAAGACGCTGCAACTGCCGAAATTTCTAGAACTCAGGTTTGGCAATGGCTGAAAAATCAAGCAAAATTAAATGATGGAAGAACATTGACCCAAGAAATGGTTCTGGAATTTGAGAAAGAAGAACTCGGAAATATTAAAAAATATGTAGGCGAAAATCGTTACGAGAAAGGAAAATTTGATTTGGCAACGAAGCTTTTTAATGAGTTGGTTTTCGATGAAAATTTTGAAGATTTTTTAACCTTAAAAGCGTATCCGTTTATTTAAGAGCCAAGTAAAAAGTAAAAAGAGCCAAGAAAAAACTCTGTGTTAAAAAAGAAGAAAAACCTTTGCGCACATTGCAAATCATCTTTGATGATTCTTTGTGAACTTTAAAATATTTTCAAGAAAAATAAAAAAATCTTTGCGCGCTTTGCGTTTAAAAAAATCAGTGTTTTCTGTGAAAAACTTCCATGAACGCTGTGAATTAAAATAAACAAAACAAACCCAAAATATCATGAACGCACAATCACAAATCCAAGCTCTAGAACAAGAGTGGAGAGAAAACCCAAGATGGAAAGGTATCACAAGACCTTATTCGGCTGAAGAAGTTTTAAAACTAAGAGGAAAGTACAAGCTAGATTATACCATCGCTACTCAAATGTCTGAGTTACTTTGGAAAAAGCTAAATAATCAAGATTTTGTAGCAGGTTTAGGAGCTTTAACAGGAAATCAGGCGGTTCAGGAAGTGGACGCAGGTTTAGAAGCGATTTATCTTTCTGGTTGGCAAGTTGCCGCAGACGCGAATCTTTCTGGAGAAATGTATCCTGACCAAAGTTTATATCCTGCCAATTCAGTTCCTGCAGTGGTGAAAAAAATCAATAATGCACTTTTGAGAGCAGACCAAATTCAGTCTGTAAATGGAGGTGGTGAAAAAGATTATTTAGTACCAATTGTTGCCGATGCAGAAGCTGGTTTCGGAGGGAATTTGAATGCTTTTGAATTGATGAAACAAATGATAGAAGCTGGTGCAGCTGGAGTTCACTTCGAAGATCAATTGTCTTCTGCTAAAAAATGTGGACATTTGGGTGGAAAAGTTCTCGTTCCTACTCAAGAAGCGATTAATAAACTGATTGCGGCAAGATTAGCAGCAGATGTTTGCGGAGTTCCTACTGTTTTGGTAGCAAGAACTGATGCTGATGCAGCAGATTTATTGACTTCTGATATTGATGAAAGAGACCGTAAATTTGTAACTGGCGAAAGAACTTCTGAAGGTTTTTTCCAAGTAAAATGTGGAGTAGAACAAGGTATTGATAGAGGACTTTCTTATGCGCCTTATGCTGATTTAATTTGGATGGAAACTTCTAACCCAGATTTAGAATATGCGAGAAAATTTGCAGAAGGAATTCATGCAAAATTCCCTGGTAAAATGTTGGCGTACAATTGTTCTCCATCTTTCAACTGGGCGGCGAAATTAACCGTTCCAGAAATGGAAACATTCCGTGAAGAATTAGCGAAAATGGGATACAAATTCCAATTTATCACTTTGGCAGGTTTCCACGCTTTGAATACTGCGATGTTCGAATTGGCATTGGCTTACAAAGAAAGAGGAATGGCGGGTTACAGCGAATTGCAAGAAAGAGAATTTGCATTACAAGCGAAAGGTTTCCGTGCAGTAAAACATCAAAGTTTCGTGGGAACAGGTTATTTTGATGCAGTTCAAACCGTAGTAACTGCAGGAAATTCTTCTACCACAGCTTTAGCTGGTTCTACTGAAGCGGAGCAATTTCATTAATTAGAATACAGAAAAAAATAAAGTTTTAATTGTTACAAACTCATTTCCATTTGTCACTCTTAACATAAAAAGAGTCCATAGTTTTTAATTTGTTGAAAAAATCGCCTCACAATTTTGCGAGGCGATTTTGTTTTATAACTTAATTTTCACTTTACTTTCTATTGCAGAATTCCAAACCAAATTCACTTTCAATGCTTTCTTCTCAGAATCATAAGTGTATTCTAATTTTTTACAACCTGCTTTTACAGATTTTGGAGTTGTAGAAACATGGTGAATAATGAGTTCTATATTTTTAGATTTTGCTGAAAAATTTGCGCCCACTTCATTTTCTAACTCAAAAGTGATGGCTTTTCCGTTGGTTTTAACTTCAAATTCCATCATTTCAAATTGACCCTTTTCGTAGGCTCCGTTTTGTAAACCATCGTCATTGTACAATTTCAGTTCGGTTTCTTTTATATTTTCATCAAAATAATAATGTAAAATCAAAGAATTTCCGTCATATTCTTTGGTAGATTGCATAGGTTTCGCCATTGGAATAATGCTTCCTGCTCTTACAAAAGTTGGGATTTTATCTTCTTCCGTGGCAAAAGTTTGAGTAGTTCCGCCAGAAATTTTTACATCAGTATAGAAATTTACCCAATCAGAATTTTTAGGAAAATAAACGGTTTGTTCTTTTTGCCCTTTATTTAAAATCGGTGAAACGATGAAATCTTTGCCCCAAAAATAAGCAGTATTATACGTGTACAATTTTTGATTTTCTGGTTCTTCAAAAAATAAAGGTCTCATTAATGGAGTTCCGTTTTTATGATTTTCGAAAACCAAATTATAATTATAAGGAAGCAAAGCGTAACGCAATTCAATCGCTTTTTTGGCTAAATTTTTTGCTTTTTCGCTTCTGTAAATCGGTTCGCTAGGTACATTTTCGCCAGTATGAGGTCTGTAAATTGGGTTGAAAACGCCGTATTGCAACCAACGAGCATACAATTCATCGTCTTCATTTTTTCCTGCAAAACCTCCCAAATCACTGTGCATAAAAGCTATTCCTTGTAGTCCCATTTGTAAAACAATGTCAGGCTGACTTTGTAATCCGCCCCAACTTCTAGATACGTCACCACTCCAAGGAACGAGCCCGTTTCTTTGAGCACCAGAATAACCTGCTCTCATCAAAATAAACGGACGAGCATTTGGTGAAGTTTCTGCAAAACTTTCTTTCACTAATTTCGCCCAATCCATTCCGTAAATATTGTGAACTTGGTCGCCATTTTTTCCGTTTCCGTGAAGAATGGTAGAAGGATGAACTTCTGGTTCGCCTAAATCTCCCCAAATTCCTGTAACGCCTTGATTTAATAAGTCTTTGTAAATATTTTTGAACCAAGAATTTCCTTTTTGGCTGTAAATGTCAATCAAACCAGTGTGCCCGAAATAAAAATCGTACATAAATGCTTTTCCCTCGTTGTTTTTTGCCAAAATATCTTTGTCAAGAGCTTCTTGATAACGCGAAGAAGTATTCACCACGAAAGGTTCGGTGATGAGAATGGTTTCTACATTGTTTTTTTGCAAATCGTCAATCATTTGTTGAGGTTTCGGGAAATTATCTTTGTCCCAAGCGAAATTTCCGAGTGTTCCTTGAACGGTTTTGCCAAACCAATACAAATCTAAAATAATAGCATCAACAGGAATATTTTCGGCTCTGAATTTCTCAATCGTTTCCAAAGTCTGTTGCTGTGTACGATATCCAAATCTGCTCGAAAAATTCCCTAAACTCCATCTTGGAAGCATCGGTTGTTTTCCTGTTAAATCGGTATAATTTTTAACCAAATCTTCCCAAGAATTTCCAGAAATTACCTGATAAACTTTTCTTCCAGAAACGGTTTCGTAAGTCAATGAATTGTCTTTTTTGCTGTCCAAATCGAGGTAACCAATAGGAGCATTGTCAAAATGAATCAAATATTTTTTGCTGGAAACTACAATTGGCATTGTGAAATTGAGCAATGGAGCGTGAGTTTCAAAACCGTAATGAGCACGATTGTAGAGCATTAATCTATTTCCTCGGCGATTCATTCCGAGTGCTCTTGCTCCAGCTCCATATAAGACTTCATCTGGAGAAAGATTGAAATTTAAAGTTTCAAAATTTTGCGGATGATTATTGATTTCGCCGTTTTCATACGTTCCGTAACCATTTTTTTCTGAAATCAAGAGTTCATCACCTTTATAATAAGAAATTTGAAAAGGCACTTTTTGAATTTTTACGGTAATTCCAGAAGTTTCAATCCATGCAAAACCTCTCGTTTCTCTGAAATTGTATTTTACAGATTTTGGAGAGAGAATTACGGCGTGAGAATTTTCTGCAAGCGTTTGATTTTTTGGGATAAAAGCTGTTTCTACCATTTCTGGCGTGTAGAATTTCACTTGATATAATCCATCATTGACAGAAATTTCGGCGGTGTTATTTTTAAATTCAATTTTTTGAAAAAATCTTTGATTGTTTTGTGCGAAAAGACTTGCTGCTAAGAAAAGCAGCAAAAATTTGAAAAGGTTTTTCATTTCCTAAATTGTTAAAAATTTGTTTGGTAAAGGTAAGGAAATTGAGATTTAAAAATTTATGAAATTTATCTTGAATTTTGTCTCGCTGATTTTGCTGATTGAGCTGATTTTTAAATCAAATTTAAGCTAATTAAATGATGGTTTTAAAACAAATTCAAATTCAAAAATTCTCTATCTTTGCACCATGATACGCATTACCAAAATTTTCACGTTCGAGACGGCGCATGTTTTGTATAACTACGACGGCAAATGCAAAAATATGCACGGACATTCTTACAAACTTTTTGTGACCGTAAAAGGAACTCCTATTAATGACATCAATAACGTGAAAAACGGAATGGTAGTGGATTTTGGAGATATCAAAAAAATTGTAAAAGAAGAAATTGTAGATGTTTGGGATCATGCGGTTTTATTGAATGCTTTGACACCGCACAAAGAATTGGGAGAAGATTTGGCTCAAAAAGGACATAAAGTAATTGAGTGCAATTATCAACCAACTTGTGAAAATATGCTCTACGAAATTGCCGAAAAAATTAAAAATAAATTGCCTTCTCACGTTCAATTGGCGTATCTGAAACTCCACGAAACCGAAAATTCTTACGGAGAATGGTTTGCGGAAGAAAACAGTTAATGTGATAATTTGATGATGAGATAATGAGATAATTTTTTACTTTGAACCTTGAAACTCGAACCTTGAAACAAATAAAATTACAACCCAATAAAAAAATCTACTTTGCGTCTGATCAGCATTTTGGTGCGCCAACTCCTGAGTTGAGTAAGCCAAGAGAAGCTAAATTTTTAGCATGGTTAGACGAAATAAAACACGATGCACAAATTTTATTTTTGATGGGCGATTTGTTTGATTTTTGGCACGAGTGGAAATATGTGGTTCCGAAAGGTTATGTAAGGATTTTAGGAAAATTAGCAGAACTAAAAGACAGCGGAATTGATATTTATTTCTTTGTAGGAAACCACGATTTGTGGATGAAAGATTATCTGGAAGAGGAAATCGGCATTCCAGTTTTTTTCGAAAAACAATATTATGAAGTTTCTGGGAAAAACTTTCTTTTAGCGCATGGAGACGGACTTGGACCAGGCGATAAAGGTTATAAGAGAATGAAAAAACTCTTTACCAATCCAGTTGCGCAATGGTTTTTTAAGTGGCTTCATCCTGATATTGCGATGAAAATTGCGATTTATTTTTCTACCAAAAATAAGATGATTAGTGGAGTAGAAGACATGAAGTTTTTAGGCGAGGACAAAGAGTTTCTTATCATTTATTCTAAAGAAAAATTGAAGTCTGAAAATTTAGATTACTTCGTATATGGTCATCGTCATTTGCCTATGATTATAGATTTGAAAGTTGATGGAAAGGAAGCAAAACATGTGAATCTGGGTGATTGGATTTCGTATTTTACGTATGGGGTTTTTGATGGAGAGGAATTTAAAATATTGAAACACGGAGACACAGAGAATGCACAGAGCACACAGGAATAAAAAGCTTTTGCAAACTTTGTAAGTCCGTGGTTTAAAGAAATAAGGAGACACAGAAAATAACAGAAAGCACAAAATTAATTCTCTGTGAGCGCTGTGAAAATCTCAATGTCTCTGTGGCTAAAAAATAATATAGTATGCACGAAAACGAAATTTCTAAAATTATTTTTGATTTGGGACTAAAAATTCATAAAAATCTTGGTCCTGGACTTTTGGAAAGTGCTTATGAAGAATGCTTATTTTATGAAATTTCAAAAGCTGGATTATTTGTAGAAAAACAAAAATCAATGCCATTAATCTACGAAGAAGTGAAATTAGATATTGGCTATAGAATGGACTTATTAGTTGAAAAAAGCGTTGTAATAGAAGTGAAATCCTGTGAAGCACTAAACGATGTGCATCTTGCTCAAGTTTTAACTTATTTAAAATTAAGCGGTTGTAGATTGGGATTACTTATTAATTTTAATACTAACTTATTTAAAAACGGTTACAGAAGAATATTGAACGGAAATGTTTCCTTATAATAACTCTGTGAACTCCATATAAAATCTCTGTATCTCTGTGTTTAAAAATATTTTCAATATAAAATCTGAAGCAGATTTCCAAGCGGCATGTTTGGAAACGTTTCTCTATCAGTACGAAAATGTAGAAGTTTACCGAAAATTTGTAGATTTTTTGGGTAAAAATCCTTCGGAAATTAAAGAAATAAAAGATATTCCGTTTTTACCAATCGAAATGTTTAAAAACCATTTGGTATTAGACAAAGTTTTCGTGAACTTCGTTCGTAAACCTTCGGTTTATGCTCAGACTGACAAACCTTTAAGTTATTTTCAAAGTTCGGGAACTACGCAAATTCAGACACGTTCTAAACATTATATTGCAGATTTTAACCTTTACGAAGAAAGTATTTATAAGAGTTTTGAGCAGTTTATAGGGAAACCAGAAGATTATATTTTCTTAGGATTATTGCCCAATTATTCAGAAAATCCGTATTCTTCATTGATTTATATGGTAGATTTTTTGATGAAAAAGTCTGGAAAGCCAGAAAACGGATATTTTCTCTATAATCACCAAGAATTGTTTGAATTGTTACAGAAATTAGGTCAAGAAAATAAAAAAGTAATTCTTTTTGGTGTTTCTTTTGCTTTGTTAGATTTTTTAGATTATTGTCATTCTGAACGAAGTGAAGAATCTGTTTCAATTCGTTCTGAATACCTCACAGTCATAGAAACGGGCGGAATGAAAGGTAGAAAAGAGGAAATGACCAAAGATGAACTTTTGAAAATTCTACAAAAAGGCTTCGGAACAGACAAAATTTTCTCTGAATATTCTATGACAGAACTGCTTTCTCAGGCATATTCTCTAGGAGAAAATATATACGAAACGCCTAATTGGATGCGTGTTCTCATCAGAAATACCGAAGATCCGTTTTCTTATATGGAAGCAGGGAGAACTGGCGCTATTAACATCATAGACTTGGCGAATAGACATTCTTGCAGTTTTATTGCGACACAAGATTTGGGCAAAATTGTAAATGATTTTGAGATTCTTCACTATGCTCAGAATGAAAAACATGCGTTTCAGGTTTTGGGAAGAATTGACCATTCTGATATTCGCGGTTGCAGTTTATTGGTTTCATAAAATTCTGCGATGATTAAAGTAGAAGAACTTACTTTTGCCTACATTCAAAAATTTTGCGATTTTGAAAAAGATATTGTCTTGACCAATCATTTTCATACCGATTGGGAAGCCGATATTTTGGTGATTAATCAGGAAGGCTTTTCTCACGAAATTGAAATTAAGTTATCGAAGAGCGATTTCAAAAATGATTTCAAAAAATTTTATCAAAATCAAAATAGCGGAGAAAAATTTCTGAAGCATGACAAAATTGGTTGTGGTGATTATGTCTGTAATCATTTCAGCTTTCTATTGCCAATGGGAATGGTTGTGTTGGAAGAAATTCCCCAGCATTGTGGCGTGATAGAATTTTATCACAATGAAGATACTTGGAAAACGGAATTCTATATCCGAAGATTGGCTCAAAAAATTCATGAAGATCTTTATTGGAATCTAGTAGACCAAAAAGATTTTTTAAGAAAATTATCTAGAAATTATTACTTCAAAAAACTAGAATTAAAAGGAAAAACTGAAGAATTTATTTTCAGAAATGAATTGGGAAATAAAAAATAATATTCCTTTTTTTAAGATTTGTGTTAAAAAATGACTTTTTTTCTAGAAAAATTACAAAAGTCATAAAAAAATGCTTCTTAAAAAGATTTCTTTTATATATCTTTACTTTCTGAAATACGAACAAAATGAAACATAGATTTACTTTATTGCTGGTATTCTTATTATCTGTAATTTCCGTAAAAGGACAAGATTATTTAGATGATATTATGTTCCAGTCTTTTGGTTGGGATGAATACTCTCAGTCAAGACACACCAGTGAAGGTGGCTTTTACGAATATTATAACTCAAGAGCCGGAAATTTAAAGGCGATGGGTTTTGATATGATTTGGTTGCCACCACCAAGTGCTTCAACAGGAGATGTAGGTTATTTTCCTACAGAATGGTTCAATTTTTCTCAAACTTCTTGGGGTTCTGAAGCTCAATTAAAAAAAATGCTTGCTAATATGAATGCAAGAGGTCTTTATCCTATTGCAGATGTTGTAGTTAATCACAGAAGTGGTACAACTGGTTGGACGGATTTTACCAATCCTACTTGGGGGTGTGAAACGATTAGTAGTAATGATGAAGCAGCGAGTGCTTCTTATGTAGGTTGTAGACCTTCTGGTGCTCCAGACACAGGGGAGGGATTTCCAGGTTCTAGAGATTTAGACCATACTAATCTTACCGTTCAAAACGGAGTAAAAGATTTTTTGTCTAGATTGAAAGCTTTAGGTTTCAAAGGTTGGAGATGGGATGTTGCAAAAGGTTTTGCTCCTGTTTATTTTGGAAATTATATACAAGCTAGTCAACCATATTATTCTGTAGGAGAAAATTGGGATGGCAATGCAACTAATCTCAAAAATTGGATTGATGGAACCTATGCTGGAGGCATAAATTCTAGTACTACAGTATCTGGTGCTTTTGATTTTTCAACATATTATACGTTATCCAAAATTATTGTAACATCTACGGAAACGAAAGATGGAATTCCATTGCAGATGGCAACTAATAATTTTTCGTCGCTTAATAATTCTGGTTCGATGGCAGGTTTAGCCGGTCAATTTGGATATGCAGAAAAAGCAGTGACTTTTGTAGATAATCATGACACTTTTGTTGGCAAAGAAGCTTTTTTGGGAAATAACATACCAAAAGCTTACGCTTATATTCTTACTCACCCTGGAATTCCATGTGTTTTTGCGCCACATTATTATGGAGGAACTTATACTAAAGATGGGATAACAAGAAACTATGGTGCAGGATATGCGACAGCAATTAATAAGTTAATGGCAATAAGGAAAACTACTGGAATAAATGCGTATAGCCATATTACCATTGATAAAGCGGAGGTTGGATTATATGCAGCTTATATTAAAAAAAATGCATCAGATACAGAACCAGTAGTTGCTGTTAAAATCGGACCTTATTCTTGGACGCCTTCATTAGGAACAGGTTGGATTCTTTCTGCTTCTGGTACTGATTATGCGGTTTGGACTAAAACAGCAATAAATGTTGCTCCAATTATTACTATAACTCCTTCTAGTAGCAAAAATGTTTCTGGAACAAATGTTACAGTTACTATTTCTGCAAGTGATGATAGTGGAGACGCTCCTACTATTAGATATACCTTAGATGGTTCAGAGCCTACAGTTTCATCACCACTTTATAGTTCTTCTTTTACAGTAAATTCTAATACTACTGTAAAAGCGGTAGCTTTTGATAATTTAGGTTTAAGTTCAGGAGTTGTAGAGAGAGCTTACACTTTTGAAACACCAAGAAATATTGTAGTAAGATTTAAACCGCCTACAACTACCCCAAATTGGCCATCACCAAAAATCCATTATTGGAATTATTCTCCATCTAATGCACTTCCTGCTGCAACTTGGGGAACTCCTATAAATATGACGGCAGATACTGAAAATGTAGGTTGGTTTAAATATACTTTCCCGAATGTTACCCAAGTAAGTTTCTTATTCAGAGATGGAAATTCTACTGGTACTTTAGGAGTAACCAAGACTGGTGATATTGTGAATGTAACTCAGGATACATGGTATGAATGGGATCCTACAAATTCTTTATTCGTGAAACAAGTGAGTTTGTCTACAGATGATCTAGCGGTGAATGCTAAAAAAGTAACCTTAGACATTTTACAGAATCCTGCTTTAAACGGAGTAATTCGTGTGAGATATTCTAATGCAAAAGGTGGTAATCTTTATCTTTATGATTTGAGTGGTAAAATGCTTAAAACTCAAAAAGTTTCTGCCAATTCTGGAGATGATACTATTTCAGTAAGCAATTTACAAAGTGGAAATTATTTACTGATGCTGAAATCAGACCAAGGAATGTCTGTTTCAAAAGTAATTATTAAATAAGATTACATTATATAATCAAATAAAAAGCCATTCGAAAGAGTGGCTTTTCTATTTTTTGAGAATAGGTACATGGTTTTTCTATTTTCGAAAAATATGGATATAAAAAAACCTTCAGAAACATTCCGAAGGTTTTTATGTTTGATATTATTTCTTTCTGATTATAAAGAAGCAGAGTGTAATAATAAATCTGTTAACTTGTTAGAGTAACCAGTTTCGTTGTCATACCAAGAAACTAATTTTACGAAGTTAGGTGATAACATGATACCAGCATCTTTATCAAAAATAGAAGTTCTCTTATCTCCTACGAAATCTTGAGAAACTACTAAATCTTCAGTGTAACCTAGGATTCCTTTTAATTCACCTTCAGAAGCAGCTTTCATAGCAGCACAAATTTCTTCGTAAGAAGTAGCTTTTTCTAATCTTACCGTTAAATCTACTACAGAAACGTCAGCAGTTGGTACTCTGAAAGACATACCTGTTAATTTTCCATTTAATGAAGGAATTACTTTCCCTACCGCTTTAGCAGCACCAGTAGAAGAAGGGATAATGTTTAATAATGCACTTCTACCACCTCTCCAGTCTTTCATAGATGGACCATCTACAGTTCTTTGAGTAGCTGTAGTAGCGTGAACAGTTGTCATAAGACCTTCTACGATTCCGAAGTTTTCGTGAACTACTTTTGCTAAAGGAGCAAGACAGTTAGTAGTACAAGAAGCGTTAGAGAAAATTTGTAAATCAGCAGGTAATTCTTTGTGGTTTACTCCCATTACAAACATTGGAGTATCGTCTTTAGATGGAGCAGAAAGAACTACTTTTTTAGCACCTGCATTAATGTGAGCAGAAGCTGTACCTTTATCTAAGAAAAGTCCTGTAGATTCTACGATATAATCTGCACCTACTTCGTTCCATTTTAAATTATTAGGGTCTCTTTCAGAAGTGATTCTGATTGTTTTATCGTTTACTACTAAGTTATTTCCTTCTACTCTTACTTCTCCATTAAATTTGCCGTGAACAGAATCATACTTCATCATGTAAGCCATGTATTCTGCGTTGATAAGGTCATTAATCCCTACGATTTCAATGTTATCTCTTTCTAACATTGCATTGAAAACTAGACTTCCAATTCTACCGAATCCGTTGATTCCTACTTTAATTGTTGACATATTTTTTGTTTTTAGTTGTTTAAATTAATTTACATTGCCAAGATTTCTGCAATCTGGAGTAAATCTTGATTGATTTCATTATGCTTTTTAATAGCATCTTCTATTGGCGTAAAAACTAAATCGTTTGATCTAATTCCTGCCATTACATTCGTTAATCCTTTCATAAGTCCTACTACAGCTCCATATCCCATTCTACTTGCCAAAACTCTGTCTGCACAGCTTGGCGCACCACCTCTTTGGATGTGTCCTAGAATAGAAACTCTAATATCATAATCTGGGAATCTTTGTTTAGTTTGTTCGGCTAATTCATAAGTAGAAGCTAATCTCTCACCTTCAGCTACAATAACAATACTAGAAGTTTTTCCTCTTTTTTGTGCTTTTTCGAAAGTTTCGAACAAATCTTCTAAGCTATCTTTCTTCTCAGGAATAAGAATATCTAATGCTCCAGAAGCAATACCACTGTTCAAAGCGATAAAACCAGCATCTCTTCCCATTACTTCGATGAAAAATACTCTATTATGAGAGGTAGCAGTATCTCTAATTTTGTCAATGGCTTCCATTGCAGTATTCAGTGCAGTATCATAACCGATGGTAAAGTCTGTACCGAAGATATCATTATCAATCGTTCCTGGAACACCAATTACTTTTACGCCAAATTCTTCTGCGAAAATTTTAGCTCCTGTAAATGTTCCATCTCCACCAATACATACTAAAGCGTCAATGCCATTTTTCTGACATTGCTCGAAAGCTTTTTGTCTACCTTCTTCGGTTCTGAATTCTTTAGAACGAGCCGAACGAAGGATTGTTCCTCCTAAATTGATGATATTGCTTACAGAACGAGGTCCCATTTTGGTAAAATTACCTTCGATAAGACCAGTGTAGCCTCCTCTTACTCCTACACATTCTATTTTATGGTAGTTAGCAGTTCTTACCACTGCTCTAATTGCTGCATTCATTCCCGGTGCATCTCCACCCGAAGTAAGCACCGCGATTTTTTTCAAACTTGCGTTACCCATAGTATTTTAATTTGACATGCAAATTTACAAAATAATACAAAACGAGGTACCATGTTTTTGGTCATATTTGATTTTTTGGCTATTAATAAAATATTGCTATTTTTGCAGAAATGAACAAAAAATTACATTCAAACAGAAGATTTCTGGCATCACTTTTTGTAAGTGTATATCTGTTTGCTGTAGTATTTTCGGGCTTTTTCCATACGCATACCAATAATTTCAAAGAAGATTTACTGTCTTTTAGCAAGAAACCAGTTTCTGAAAAAATTGTAAATTTTGGAGGTGTAGATGATTGTTTCTCTTCACACTTTTTTAATGCTGGGATAGGAATTTTAGATTCCGACGCAAATTTTCTGTTCATTATTTCTAAAAAATTTACGCTTAAAAATTTCCAATATCACTTTACTGTACCTACAGAAAAAGTAGTATTCTTCTCATTACGGGCGCCACCAGTTTTCATTTAGAATTTTTACGACTTGCGATGCTATTTTTAGAAGTTCGCAAATTCCTTTATTATTTCAATTTTAACAAAAATTAATCTAAATGTTAATCAAAAAAATATATTTTTTTGTTGCAATGTTTCTTGCAACACAGTTGGTAATGGCTCAATATAAATTAAGTGGAAAAATCACTGATTTTGATACTCAAGAGCCTGTAAAAAATGCTTCAGTTTATCTGGTAGACCTTAAAAAAAGTACCGTTTCAGACCAAAATGGTAATTACGCTTTCCAAAACTTAAAATCTGGAAAATATTTCGTAGAAATTACAAGTGATAACTATACTTCATTATTGGTCTCCATAGAAGTAAATCAAGATGCGGTTTCTGATTTTACTCTTCAAAAATCTGCCAAAGAAATAGATGAGGTGGTGGTAACTGCAGTAACCAGAGCTTCGGAACTTAAAAAGATTCCAGTAGTCATTAAATCTGTAGATAAAAATATAATCAACCAAAATGCTTCCACCAATTTAATTGATGGATTGAAAAATATTCCGGGAGTGAACCAAATTACTTCTGGAGCAGCTATTTCTAAACCTGTAATTAGAGGTTTAGGTTACAATAGAGTGATTACATTGGTAGATGGAATCAAGCAAGAAGGTCAACAATGGGGTGGCGAACACGGAATAGAAATCGATGAATTTTCTGTTGGGAAAGTAGAAATTGTAAAAGGGCCGGGAAGTTTAATGTACGGTTCTGACGGAATTGCGGGGGTACTGAATTTTATTTCTCCAAAAGTAGCTGCAAATGGTAAAATCGAAAATCAATTGATTACCAATTATCAAACGAATAACAACTTAATTGCGACTTCTTTTTCGAATAAAGGAAACAAAAACGGTTTCGTTTGGGAAGGAAGATTGACCAACAAATTGGTGGGAAATTATGAAAACAAGTATGACGGAAAAGTCTTGAACTCTGGTTTCAAAGAATTTGACGGCAACTTAATGTTAGGAATCAATAAAAACTGGGGACATTCTTATTTCAATGTAAGTTCTTATAACACTACTTTGAATATTGTGGAAGGAGAAAGAGATGCTGATGGAAAATTCACGTTCATCAATGGCAATGGAGACGATGTTACTGCAACTGACGAAGATTACAAAGGTTATAAAGTAGGATTTCCGCATCAAGAAATCAATCACTTGAGATTAACTTCAAATAATTATTTTTTATCGAAAAACGGAACCATCAATGCTGATTTTGCTTTTCAAAATAATAAAAGAAAAGAATTTGCAGACGCAACCAATCCTGATGAAAAAGAATTGTTTTTTGATTTAAATACTTTCAATTATAACGTAAGATATAACTTGAAAGAAACCAATAATTGGGAAACTTCTTTCGGAATTGGTGGGATGCAACAATCGAATACCAATAAAGGAGTAGAAGCGCTTATTCCTGATTATCAATTTTTCGATGCAGGAGCGTTTGTTTTCACGCAGAAAACTTTTAACAAAAATCTAACTTTAGCGGGAGGATTGAGATTTGATAATAGAAATGTAGATGCAAAAGAAATGCTGGAAGATACTGAGGTGAAATTTGCGAAATTTAATAAAAATTACAGCGGAATTTCTGGAAGTTTAGGTTTGTCTTATCAATTAGACAAGCAATCTACTTTAAAATTAAATCTTTCTAGAGGTTTCAGAGCACCGAATATTGCAGAACTTTCTTCTAACGGAATTCACGAAGGAACTTTCAGATACGAAATTGGTGACATCAACCTGAAATCTGAAATAAGTCACCAGATTGATGCGGCTTATTTCTTAAATTCAGACCATATTAGTTTTGAATTTACGCCGTTTGTGAACTTCATTTCTAATTATATCTATACCGAAAAAATGCAAGATGCCAACGGAAATGACTTGATTATTGACCCAAATGATCCAGTTCCTGCATTTAAATTTACTCAAGGAAACGCTCAGCTTTTCGGTGGAGAGATTTTCTTAGATTTTCATCCGCATCCATTTGATTGGTTGCATGTAGAAAATTCATTTTCTTATGTAAGAGCTACGCAGAATAATCGTCCAGAAAATGAAAAGTTCTTGCCATTTATTCCTGCGCCAAAATATCGTGGAGAAATTAAAACCAATTTCGAAAAGGTAAATAATACTTTTTCTGATTTTTATGCTAAATTTTCGGTAGACCATTATTTCAAGCAAAATAATATTTACAGCGCTTTTGATACCGAAACAGCTACTCCTAGTTACACGCTTTTGAGTGTAGGAATTGGTGCAGACATTAAAGCATTTGGCAAAAAAGACTTTTTCAATGTTTTCATTAGTGGAGAAAACTTAACAGATGTAGCATATCAGAACCATTTGAGCAGATTAAAATATGCTCCAGAAAACCCAGCAACAGGTAGAATGGGCGTTTTTAACATGGGCAGAAATTTCAGTGTGAAACTGATAATGAATTTCTAGAAATCCAAGAAAATTACTTTCTTGAGATGATAAAATTCTCGGTAAAGCGAATCGACTTTTTATAAGGAAAATTTACCTATAAAAAATGCTTTCTGTTTTCATAAAAAAACACTATTTTTGCAACTCAAAATTTTTAACAAGATGAATGTTACAAGAACCAATCATGACGAAGTAAGTGCTTTGCTTACAGTAACTTTAAATAAATCTGATTACAAAGATAAAGTTGAAAAACAACTGATCAATTATGCTAAAAATGCTACTGTTCCTGGTTTTAGAAAAGGGAAAGTTCCATTGAGCATGGTGAGAAAACAATTTGAAGCAGGTATTGCTTTTGAAGAAATTAACAAACAAATTTCTGAAGCGTTGAACAACTATGTAAACGAAAACAATTTAAGATTAGTTGGTCAGCCAGTTCCAGTTCCTATGAACGAACTAGATTACAATGCAGAAGAAGTTTCTGTAGGTTTCGAAGTTGGTTTTGAACCAGATTTTACTATTGATTTATCTTCTTACGAAGCTCCTCACTACAAAGTAGAAGCTACTGATAAAGAAATCAACCAAAGCATCGAAAACATGCAAAAAAGATTTGCTGATAAAGATGCCCAAAATAAAGCGACTAAAGATTCTTATGTAGCACTTTCTATCGCACAAGTAGTAGAAGCTGATGCAGGAGGAGAGCACAATCATCCACCGAAAAATGTAGTAGTTTCTGCTGAGCAAAAAGAAGCTTTCGGTTTGGTAAAATCTCACAAAGTAGGTGATGTAGTGAAGTTAACTAAAACTCAGTTAACGGAAAACGAAACTTTGGCTAAAGATTTAAATTACAACGAGCATGAACTAGGTCACATTCATCATGAAGATTTAGAAGCTACTGTTACAGAAATCTATAAATTAAACTTAGCACCACTAGATCAAGAATTATTTGATAAAGTATATGGTGAAGGAAACATTAATTCTGAAGAAGAATTAAAAGCAAGAGTAAAAACTGAATTAGACGAATATTTCCAACAAAATGCAGATATTCACTTTGTGAATAAAGTATTAGAAA
>VFQM010001552.1_pt1 | contig 19783 bp, 19 predicted proteins | sample 3512391 | NCBI WGS metagenome assembly VFQM01 (sample SAMN10412369, study PRJNA504923) | tailings metagenome | isolation source: Replicate 1 from Balatoc abandoned mine | place: Philippines | reverse complement strand
AATTTGGGATTACCCCATAGACTTATCTCAAAAAATTTCAACTGCGTGATTTGGGTTTAATCGCAAAGTTTTTCAAATTTAAAATAAACCATTTAAGAAAGCAAAGGTAAATTTGCTAGCGAATTGATGAAGCGTTCGCTTAAAAAACAAATTAATTCGTTAAACTTTGCTCACTAAAATGATGAACAAGTTTTTATTAAATCTTTGCGTTTCAAAAAAATAAATAATAAAATTTAAAAATCGAATCTTTTTTAAGGTTCGATTTTTTCTTTTTTAAAGGCAAAAATCAAATAAATAATTCCGAAAATAATGGTGAGAAAAACCAAGAAAACTTGCCAATCTAATTTCTGTAAAATCACACCGCTGAAACTTCCTAAAGTACTTGCACCAATGTAATAAAGCAGCAAATAAAACGCAATGGTTACCGTTCTTTTTTCTTTTGAAAAATTCCCCACTGATTTACTGCAAACGGTATGCGCTACGAAAAAACTATACGTGAAAACGGCTAATCCTACAATCACAGCTATCGTATTTTGCAGGAAAAAGAAGAGAATTCCTAGAATTCCTACTAAACTCATGGTTTTTAAAACATTTTCAGAATTTTTGAGTTTTCTTTCCCAAAAACTGACATTCATAGAACCAAAAACTCCTGAAATATAAAGCACGTAAACATAAGAAATCCAACTTCTGGAAATGTTAAATGGTGCTTTGACCAAGAAAAAAGCCATGTAATTGTACAAACTGACAAACGTTCCCAGCAAAAGAAATCCTGTAATGTAATAAGGCAATAATTTGGGATGAGTAATGAGCTTGAAATTCGGTTCTATTAAAGTTTTAAATGATTCTTTCTTTGGTTTGAAGTTTTGTGATTTTGGAGCGAGTATAAAAAATAAAATCGCAAAAATAAGACACCAAATTCCAATAAATTCTGACGCAAATTGCCAAGATTTATAATGAGAAACCTGAGAAGAAATCACTCTCCCCACCATTCCGCCCACTGCATTTCCTGCGATGTAAAATCCTGTAATTCTCAATTTTCTGTTTTCTGAAACTTCTTCTGCGATGTAAGCCAAACAAACCGAAGTAGCACCCGAAAGCAAAAATCCTTTCAGGAAATTGAGTGCAATTAACACATTGAAATTTTCAGAAAATGAAGAAGTAAAAGCTAAAACTGCTGATGCAAATAAACAATATCCGATGACTTTTTTTCGGCTATATCGGTCTGCTACGAAAGTGGAAGAGATTAAACCAAGAGCCATTCCCAAAGTCGCCGAAGAAACTGCAAAACTGCTTTTGGCTTTATTGATTTTGAAGTATTCTACCAAATCAGGAAGCAATGCCTGATAATAATACAACAACCCAAAACATGACAATCCCGCCAAAAATACTGCAATAGCAATTTGTAAATCACGATTTTTGATGGTGTTTGATTTCATATTAATGTTCATGCAGATTTTAGTAATCATGCATATTATTGGAAAAATTAATCTGCCCAATTCGCTCAATCAGCGAGAGTTTTCAATTTTTCATTATTAAATCCTCTCCAACTCGTCTTGAGAAATTTGCGTTTTAAAAAGTCCGTAATTCACGGTTACTTTTCCGTTTTTGTGAATGGTTTCTATGGTTCCCACAGAAGTAGAACCTGCAATTCTTACACGTTGACCAACCTTCATCCAAACGGCGCGTTCTTTTTGCGTTTTTTCTTCCAATTTTTGGTTGGTTTCTGCAATTTGAACTTGTATATTTTCCTTCTTGAGTTGTTGTTCTACTTTACGTTTGGTAACTTTTAGTTTGTCAGATTCGGTTTTGTCTGAACCTAATTTTCTAAATTTCTCTTGTTCCAGAATTTTCACAAAATCCTTTACGATATCTTTTCTTGATTTTCCTTTCAGATAACCATCAATAAAGGCTTCTATCTTATTCCCGAACTGTAATTTGCGGTGTTCTTCTTCATATAATTTCTGGAAATTATACAGTTTTTGTTGAAGTTGCTCATTCAGTTTTTGCAGATTTTCGCGTTTATCTTCTACCGATTCTTTTTGCTCAACAAGGTTGGATTTCAGTTTTTCAACCTCAAATTTTTCTTGTTGCAATTTCACGATGGTTTTATCGAGATTTACCACGTCTTTTTCTACTTTAGAACGAGCATTTTTAATGATAAATCTTGGAATTCTATTTTTTTCTGCCACTTCAAAAGTGAAAGAACTTCCAGCTTGTCCCACTTCTAATTTATACAAAGGTTCCAATGAATATTCATCGAAAAGCATTGCAGCATTGGTTGCATTTGGCAATTGTTCTACCACCAATTTAATGTTGGTGTAATGCGTTGTAATAATCGCGAAAGATTTTTTTTCGTAGAAAAACTCTAAAAAACTTTCTGCTAAAGCGCCTCCTAATTCTGGGTCAGAACCCGTTCCGAATTCATCAATCAGAAGCAAAGTATTATCATCAGCCTCACGAATAATTCCAGACATTTTTTTGAGTCGAGAACTGTAGGTAGAAAGATGGTTTTCAATGGATTGATTGTCACCAATGTCGGTTCTTATTTTATTGAAAAAGAACATTTCAGATTTCGGATGAACAGGCACCAAAATTCCGCTCTGAATCATCAATTGAAGTAAACCAACGGTTTTCAGCGTGATGGATTTTCCACCAGCATTTGGTCCAGAAATACAAAGAATTCGGTTGTGCTCCGTTAAAGTCAATGTTTGCGGATAGATTTCCTTGTTTTCGGCTTTATTTTTCAGCAAAAGCAAAGGATGAAAAGCATTTACCAATCTCATGGTTTTATGACGATTGATTTTCGGCAAAACACCGCCAATTTTTTCTGCAAATTTGGCTTTTGCTCTCGTAATGTCTAAATCGAAAATATATTTTTGATATTCTTCTAATTCAGGAGCGAAAATGGCAATTTCTGCCGTAAGTTTTCGCAGAATTTTATCCACTTCTTTCTTTTCTTCTTCTTCCGCCTCACGAAGTTTAAAGTAATGTCTTGAAACACTTTCTGGCTGAATGTAAGTGATAGAACCTGTTTTAGAAACACCTAAAACTCTACCAGGAACCCTTTTTTTGAAACCAGATTTTACTGCCAAAACTCTTTGGTCATCAATTACCGTTTCTTTAATTTCATCTAAAAAATCGGTGGAAGAAAGATGAGAAAGCGTTTTGCTAAAATTCTCTTGAATGTGTTTTTTAGCGTGCTGAATTTCGGTTCTCAAAGATTTTAAAATAGGTGAAGCTTCAGATTTTACTTCGCCAAAACGATTAAAAACTTTGTCGATTTTATCTACAATTTCCTTTTTGAAATCCAATTGCATCACTTCTTCCAGCAAAATAGGGAAGGTTTCGGCAAGTACAGGAAAGAATTTTTGCAATTTCCCGATTTGTTCGGTCAGGTTTTTAATCTTGATAAAAGCAGCGTTTTCTAACCTGAAATTTTCGATGTGCATTACCTTGAGTTCTGCTTCTATATCTTCGTATTCACTAAACGGAATTGCGTTTGAACTCTCGTAACTCGTGAGATATTCGGCAGTTTTTTTCAAAGTAATTTCTGCTTCATCTATTTTTAAAAGTTTTAGATGAAGGATTTTTTCTGCCACTTTTGGCGAATACGCATAAGGTGAAATTTCCGCGAGTAATTTCGGGAATTCTAATTCTTGTAAATTTTCTTTGGTTACTTGCACGGTGCAAATTTAATGATTTTTATAAAAGAGAAAGTCGCAGAGCGACGAAATATTGGTAGACAAAAATTTAATAGAAGAGGAGCGCCAGAGGCGCGATATCTTGGTTTTTCTAAAAAAAATAAAATTTCATATTCGAAAATTTTTAAATTTGAAGTTACAATTTTACAAAAAATGACTTGGACAGAAATCCTTTCCCCAATAAAAAACACAGAATATTTTGACATACTTTGGCAAAAAGTAAAAGATGAATATGCTGCGAATAAATGTTTTCCACCGAAAAATCAGATTTTCCGAGCGATTGAACTTACTCCTTTTGATGAAGTAGAAGTGGTGATTATTGGTCAAGACCCGTATCATAATGATTTTCAGGCTAATGGTTTGTGTTTTTCGGTTTCAGACCAAGTGAAAGCTCCACCTTCTCTCAAAAATATTTTTACAGAACTCAAAGACGATTTAGGCATTGTAAAAAACAGCAACGAACTAGATTCTTGGGCAAGACAAGGTGTTTTATTGCTCAATGCAACGCTTACGGTTCGTGCTCATGAACCTAATTCTCACAAAGATTTGGGTTGGGAAAAATTCACAGATTTTATCATCAAAGAAATTTCAGAGAAAAAAGAAAATGTAGTTTTTGTACTTTGGGGCGCTTTTGCACAAAAAAAAGCTTCGCTTATAGATGAAACGAAGCATTTTATTATTCAATCTGCTCATCCTTCGCCGTTTTCGGTGTACAGAGGTTTCTACAGAAGCAGACCTTTTTCTAAAATTAACGATTATTTGAAATTAAAAGGCAAAAAACCGATTGATTGGTAGCTTATTCTACTTTTAAATCAACTACATATTTTCCTTTTAAATCGTCAAAGCTAACATCAGTAGAATTGGAAGGGTAAATATTCGTTAACGTAATTTTTTTGCCTCCAAAAACAAAAGAATTTTTATTCTCTTGAGTAGAAATGGTAAATTTTCTTGGTCTGGAATGCAAACTCATTATTTCTATTTCTACAGTTGCAAATCCCGCAGTAATGCAACGTGCATTCATAGGACATCTGTTGTCTTCGGTCACTTTATTGAAGGTGATGTTTACTTTTTCGTTTTCTAAAAAGATATTCTGTTTTTCGATCAAACGAGTGACGCCAGATTCTGGTTTTTCTGTAGGATAGGTAGAATTTACTTGTTGAGAGCTGGTTCCAGGCATTTTCATTTCTGTAGATTTTTGTTGACAAGTGCATTGAGTTACCAAAAAGGTAGCTGCTGCTAATATTAAGAATTTAGTGTTCATATTTTAAGAATTGAAGATATTAATAAGTACTACCAAAAACATTGCCAATCCTACCATAAGATTAAAACCTGTTCCGTAGATAAAGCCAATGAAAGCACCTTTGGTAGCTTTGAGTGCTTTTTGTTTGTCGTTTCTGTCATGCAAGAGTTCTCCTAAGAAAACACCTAATAACATACCAATAAGAAAACCAAGTGGAGGAAAAAATAAACCTACAATCGTCCCGATGAAACCTCCATATTTTCCGTAATTGCTGCCACCATATTTTTCGGTGGTTTTAATAGGAATAATATAATTAAGCACTAATGAAATGAGTGTTAAAATTCCAAAAATGACAATATACCAAACAGAAAAATCTGGATTTGCACCGTATTTGTAAAGAATTAATCCTACAAAACTCACCGCTAATCCTGGTAAAACAGGCAAAAAAGTTCCTAGAATTCCTATTCCTATGATGATAAGAGAGACAATGGTAATAATATTTTGCTCCATAAATCCTTAATTAGTTTGGTTAAAAGTAATAAATAAAAGCAAATTCCCAATGATATTTTTTATTTTTGCGTAAATTTAGCTTTATGGGATTATTAAGAAAATGGAGTTTAGAAATTGGTCAGTTTGTAAAAGAAAATTTTACAGAGGAATTGACTTTGCCGGCTACTATTGGTTTTAAAATCCTTTTTTTATGCTTGGTTTTTATCGTTATTGATTTTATTTCAGTAATGTTTTGGAAATTCTTTTCTAGATTTCTTGTCAATGTTTTTAAAAGCAAACCCATTCTAAAAGAAGCATATAAACAAAAAGCTTGGCGTTCTATTGGACATTTTTTCTCTTTGTTTTTTGTTTACCTTATATATGATGAAATTTTTGCGATTATTCACCCAAAAACGCATATTTATGTAGGAAGATTAATTGTTTTCGGGCAAGTAATGGTCATCGCTTTCTTGGCTTATCGTTTCGCCAAAGCTTTAGAAAATTATTACATTCAAAATAAAGATAATTATAGAATAACTGCTATTAAAGCGCTTTCTGAAACCATTAGGATTTTTGGAACTGTTGTTTTTTCATTAATAGGAATTTTTGTAATTTTTGGAATAGAACTTCAGACTGTTTTAGGCGTTTTAGGAGCTGTAACAGCGGTAATTTTGTTGGTTTTCCGAGATACCATTTTAGGTTTTGTAACTGGAATTCATGTTTCTACTTCTAAAAATCTTAAAATTGGCGATTGGATTGGAATTCCGAAGTATAATATCGAAGGAAATATTCAAGATATTAATTTATTGACGACAAAAATTGTCAATTTTGACAAAACCATTTCCACAATTCCTACCTATGATTTGCTTTCTACGGAAATCAGAAATCACCAAGTAATGTACGAAGGAAGCAGCCGAAGAATTAAACGTTCGATTTATTTCAATATCAAGTCTTTCAAATTTGTGGATGATGAATTTTATGAAAAAGTAAAAGACATTAACCTGATTTCTGAATATCTAGACAGAAAACTTCGCGAAATTGCAGAAAGTAAGAAGAATATTCCACATGCTGAAAGAATTATCAATGGTCAACAGTTAACCAACATCGGACTTTTTAGAAATTATGTATTGAATTACCTCAAAAATAATCCAAAAGTAGATCAAGACGAAATCGTTTTGGTTCGTCAGTTAGAAATTTCACCTCAAGGAATGCCTTTAGAAATTTATTGTTTTGCCAACAAAGCAGAATTGGTAGATTACGAAAGAATTCAGGCAGATATTTTTGACCATATTCTTACCGCAGCACAAGAATTTGACCTTGAAATCATGCAAATAAGTAAAGTATAATATAAAATTTTAGAAATAGGATTATAGAAGTGGGACGAATTTTGTCAAAATCTAAAATCTAAAATCTAAAATCTAAAATCTAAAATAATGACAAAATTATCAGTAAATATCAATAAAATTGCGACCATCAGAAATGCAAGAGGCGCAGAAACTCCTAGTGTAACCGAAGCGGCAATTAAAATTCAGGAATTTGGCGGACAAGGAATTACCATTCATCCAAGACCAGACGAAAGACACATCACTAGAAAAGATGTGTACGATTTGAAACCTTTGGTTTACACAGAATTTAATATCGAAGGAAATCCTCATCGTCCTTTTATTAATATGGTTTTAGAAGTAAAACCAGAGCAAGTTACCTTGGTTCCAGATGCAGATGATGCCATCACTTCTAATGCAGGTTGGGATTGCGAAAAAAATCTAGATTTTTTAAAATCTGTGATTGCAGAATTTAAAAATGCAGGCATTAGAACGTCTATTTTCCTTGACCCGAATCCTGCAATGGTAAAATTTGCCGCAGAAACAGGAACAGACAGAATAGAATTGTATACAGAAGCTTACGCCAGAAATTACGAAACCGACAAAGAAGCTGCTATAAAACCTTATTATGAAACTGCTGTAGAAGCTACAAAATACGGTTTAGGTATTAATGCAGGTCACGATTTGAGTCTTGATAATTTAAAATATTTCGCCGATAATATTCCTAATTTATTGGAAGTTTCTATTGGTCATGCTTTAATCTCTGAAGCATTGTATTTAGGTTTAGAAAACACCATTCAAGCGTATTTAAAGAGATTGGCGAAATGGTAATTAATTGAAAATTGAGAATTTCTGTTTCAAAAATTTTAAAAAAGAATCTGCTCAATCAGCAAAATCAGCGAGAGATAAACCAATGAAAAAACTTCTCAAAATTTTTATAGTCCCTATTTTTTTGACAGTAACTAGTTGTCAAATCAACCAAGTTTTAGAACCGTGGAGAAATTCCCTCGACAAAAAAGAATTCGCTTGGAAAGAAGGAATAGATTCTTTAAAATTAAAAATTTCAGGAGAAAATCTTCAGCCAACTTTCTATAAAAACAATGAAACTTTAGAAAGAAATTATTCCATTAAAAGTTATTATTTCAAAACAAAAGAAGGAAGAAAACTAAACGCTTGGTTGTTACAATCTACTACAGAAAAACCAAAAACATCAATTTTCGCACTTCACGGAAACGCAGGGAATTTGAATACTCAATTTCAAAGTTTTGCAGATTTAACAAAAAATGGATTCCAAATTTTTATTTTTGATTACAGCGGTTTTGGCTATTCCGAAGGAAAAGCTACCAGAAAAAACGCTTTAGAAGATGCCTTTTCTGCTTTTCAATTTTTTGAAAATTTAGATGAGGTAAAAAAAACTCCCAAAATTATTTACGGACAATCTTTCGGCGGAAATTTTGCAATTCCACTTGCGACAAAGAATCAAAATAAAATTAATGGTTTGGTAGTAGAAGGTACTTTTATGAATGTTAAAAACATTGCCAATAGTAAAATTCCAGTTTTTGGAGGTTTAATAATTAGCAATAACTACAACAACAGACAAAATTTGAAAAATTTCAAAAAACCAATTTTAATAATTCATAGCAAAGAAGATAGAGTGGTAAATTTCAAGTTGGGCAAACAAATTTTTAAAAAAGCCAATCAACCCAAAGAATTTTTTGAAATTGACAAACCTCATATCAACGGAATTAGATTTTACCACAATGAAATTTCAAATAAAATAGATTCCTTAATTTTGAAAAAATAAAAATCTGCTCAATCAGCAAAATCAGCGAGAAAAATTGTATTCTAAAAATTGATTTTTCTTTGCGAGCTTTAGAAATAAATAAAAAATTCTGCGCACTTTGCGTGAAAAAATATGCAAATTTTACATTCAAAAATATACGGACAAGAAAAAAAAGGAACGCCATTGCTGGTTTTTCATGGTCTTTTCGGGATGTTAGATAATTGGGGAAGTTTCGGTAAAGAATTTGGAGAACTGTTTCCAACTCATTTAATTGACTTGAGAAATCACGGAAAAAGTTTTCATTCAGACGAGATGAATCATCAAGTTTTGGCAGATGATATTCTGAATTATATGAATTTTCATGGCATCGAAAAAGCCAATCTTCTCGGGCATTCTCTCGGTGGAAAAGCAGTGATGACTTTCGCGATTTCTTATCCCGAAAAAGTAGAAAAACTCATTGTAGCAGATATTGCCCCGAAAGCATATCCTCCTCATCATCAAGGAATTATCAAAGCGCTTCAATCTGTAAATTTTGAGGAAGTAAATTCTAGGCAAGAGGTAGAAAATGTTTTAAGCCAATACATTCCAGAGAAATTTGTAATTCAGTTTTTGACTAAAAATCTGTATTGGACAGAAGATAGAAAACTCAATTGGCGTTTCAATCTCAATACTTTGGCAGAAAAATACAATGATTTTGTAGCGAATGCGATAAAATTTGGGAAATTTGAAGGGGAAACATTGTTTATTGCAGGTGCAAAATCGAATTATATTCTTCCACAAGATGAATTATTGATGCGCCAACAATTCCCAAAATATCAATTGGTTTCTATTGCCAATGCAGGACACTGGCTTCAAGCCGAAAATCCAAAAGATTTCAATCAAGCGGTAAAAGAGTTTTTAACTTAATTCACCGTTGCTTTTACAAATTTCGAATTATAGGCATTCCCCAAAATACAATTGGTGGTAATGCCGAAATTGTAATCGCCAGCTTTTAGGTTTTGCGTGTTGATTTTAATCTGAGTTTTGAAACTTTCGCCAGGTTTTAAAACGGTTGGCATTTTTTCAATTTCTGTAGGAATATCGGTTGTTTCTCTGTGCGCCAAAAATACAGCAGTAATGGTCACTGGAATTTCAGGATGATTGAAATTTACCACGTTTTTAGTAGGATTATAAATCGTAATCGGAATAATTTGATTGTTTTTGAGTTGTTCGGAAGGAAGCTCAAATTCTATTTTTAATCGGTTGGGTGTTTGGAAATGTTCTACATAAAAACCATTAAAGCTAATGTGTTCTTTATCCAATAATTTTATCGCTTTTGGAGATTCTGGTTTTTCTACAAAAACTCTTTTTCCAAAATAGTTTTGTTCTCTTTGCCAAATGTCAAATTGCGTTTTTTTCACATTTAAAGAACCTAGAGTTGAAGATTCATTTCCTGTAAAATAGTTGTACAAAGATGTCGATTGGAATGAACCGGTAAATAAAACGGGAGTTTTTCCTATTTTCTCAGCTAAAGTTTTGTATTTCTGTTCTTTACCTGTGAATTCTAAAGTTTTAGGAAGAAGGTTTGTTAAAATAACTACTCTAGCGAGAAAAACTAAAAATATAGAACCCAAAACATACGTGCGCACATATTTTTTCCAAGATGGCTTTTCTTTGATAAATTGTAAAAATAAAATTAACATCGGAATAGAGGCAATTACCGTCCAATGTGGTTCTACATGTCCTCTAAGACTCGTTAAAGCAAAGAAAACCAAGAAACCTATACATACAAAATAATAGGCTTTTTCTTGAAGATTTTGGTATTTATTTTTAAAAAGTAAAATAACAAAAGGAATTAATATAAACGGATTGAAAACCGCAAATTGGTTGGGCAGATATTCTAGAAAATAAATAAATTCAAAATCTTCTGAACGATCTACCAAGTGATACTGAAACGTAGGGAAATTATGCTCAATATGCCACATTAAATGTGGAATCATCAATAAAGAAGTTATAATTCCAGCAAGATAAATATAAGGTTTTGTCAGCATTTTTAAGTTAGAAATCACCACGAAAAACACCAATAAAACAGCCTGATATTTACTGTAAAAAAGCAATGCTACAGAAATTCCTAATAAAACTGCATTCCAAAAATTTTGTTTTTCGGTAAATCTTTGGTATAAAATAAAAAATACAGTCCCGAAAAATAATAGAGGAACATCTGGCGTGGTGATGAAGGAATAAGCATTCATCATGACTAAGCCTAGTGACAGAATGATAAATTCATTTACATAAGAAGCTTTGTCTTGAGGCAAAAGGTATTTCCAAATGAGAAATAAATTTCCAGAGAACAATAAAACAGTTAAAAATCTTACTCCCAGATTTCCATTAAAAAAAAGTTGAGAAATCTTAATCACCAATGCTACCATCGGTGGATGATCATAATATCCCCAATCTAAATCTCTCGCATATTGGTAGTAATAGGCTTCATCTAAAGTAATTTCGGTAAAAAATGCCTGTAAAAGATTGATGAAAGTAATAATGATTATGAAAAGATAAATTTTTTTAGATGAAGTTTTAGGGGTTTCAGACATTCCTTTTTTTTTGCAAAAATAACAAACTTTATCATCTAAATTCAAACATTAATTGTTTAAGTTAACATAATTCTTTATATCTTTATTATTTGTATGTTTGGGTAAATTTTTATTCAAAAATTTACAATTAAAATTTACAAGAATTGGATTAATTGTTTTTGCAATTATAAATGTTATTTTTGCAAAGAATATTTTCCAAAATCATCCATCATCTAACATCCATCACCCTTCATAAAAATGATATTAGTTACAGGTGCAACAGGAATTCTCGGGAGAGTAATCGTTTTAGAACTGCTAAAACGTGGCAAAACAGTACGCGCTACAAAAAGAAAATCCAGCAATCTGCAGGAGGTTAGAAAATCATTTCAATTTTATACGGAAACTCCTAATGAATATTTTGATTCCATTGAATGGATAGAAGTAGATTTTGAAGATATTCATTCGCTACAAAACGCCTTAAATGGAGTAGAAGAGGTTTATCATTGCGCCGCTAAAGTGAGTTTTCATCCGAAAGATGAAAAAAAAATGTATCAAACGAATATTGAAGGCACCAAACAACTTCTATTTGCTTGTCAAAATTCTTCGGTGAAGAAATTCCTTTTTGTAAGTTCTATCGCAGTTTTAGATGGATTGAATGAAAACGGAGAATTAGACGAAAGTTCTGATTTTAACCCGAAAATCGACCATTCTGCGTATGCAATTTCTAAACATTTTTCGGAAATGGAAGTTTGGCGTGCATCAGCAGAAGGTTTAAATACGGTAATTGTAAATCCTGGTTTAATTATAGGTTCTGGCAATTGGAAAGAAAGCAGCGGAACCCTCTTTATGGAGTTTGAAAAGAATGATTATACTTTTTCTGGAGGAACTTCTTACGTGGATGTTCGAGATGTGGCTCAGATTTGCATTGAATTGATGGAAAAAAATATTTTTGGCGAGCGTTTTATTTTAGTTTCAGAAAGTGCTAAATACGAAGAAATTGGTAATTCAATTCGTCAAAAATTAGGAAAATCTCCAATGAAATTGCTTCCAAATGTTGTTCTTAAAGTAGGTTTTTATATGAATTTACTTTTCGGATGGTTATTTTCTCCGTTGAAAATGGCGAATAAAGTAAACGTACAATCGGTTACCGAATTCAATAAAATATCAAATAAAAAAATCAAAGAAAAGCTCAATTATCAGTTCATTCCACTGGAAGAAAGTTTAGCTTTTCATTTAGAAAATTATAAAAAAGACAGAAGCTAGAAGACGGAAGTCCGAAGAATTGAAAATCTTTGATTTTCAACTTTGTCTAACTTTGCAAATTCGCTTTAGCGAATTCTTAAAATATTTTCAAAGAATTATTATAAAATCTTTGCGTTTAAAAAATATGGAGAATCAATTTTTAGGAAATCAACATTTCAATATATCAAATCAAGTGGTTTCGGCAATTTGTCCGTCAAATATTGCTTTAATCAAATATTGGGGAAAATATGCCAACCAAATTCCTGCAAATCCTAGTATTTCATATACTTTAAATCATTGCAATACCCAAACTTCAATGGAGTTTTTTGCTGATGAACCCTTTTCTGTGCAAACTTTTTTGGCAGGAAATGAAGAAGTGAAATTTGCGGAAAAAATCGAAAAATATTTTAAAAATATTGAACAATATTTGCCTTGGATTCTCAAAGGGAAATACGTTATTAAAACCGAAAATACATTTCCGCACAGTTCAGGAATTGCAAGCTCTGCTTCTGGTTTTGGAGCGATTGCAAGTTGTTTGATGGAATTGGATAAAAATTTCAGTTCCGAGATACGAGATGCGAGTTACGACTTGAAAAAAGCTTCTTTTTTAGCTAGACTAGGTTCTGGAAGTGCTTGCAGAAGTTTGTATAACGGTCTTGTAGTTTGGGGAAAAACGAATGAAGTAGAAGGAAGTTCAGATTTGTATGCTGTGAAATATCCCGATTCGGAAATTCACCCAATTTTTAAAAATTTCAATGATTGGGTTTTGCTCATTCACGAAGGCGAAAAATCGGTAAGTTCTACGGTTGGTCACGGTTTGATGAATACCAATCCTTATGCAGAAAGACGTTTCCAAGAAGCGAGAGAGAATTTTGTTCCATTAAAAGAGATTTTAAAAACAGGAAATCTTGAAAGATTTATCACACTCGTAGAACACGAAGCATTAACGCTTCACGCAATGATGATGATGAGCGAACCTGCTTTTATTCTAATGAAAACAGGAACTTTGGAAGTCATTAATAAACTTTGGAATTTCCGCAAAGAAACAGGTCATCCTTTATTTTTTACGCTGGATGCTGGTGCAAATGTTCACTTGCTTTTCCCAGAAAACGAAAGTACAAGAGCCATAAAAGACTTTATCTCTACAGAATTATTGCCTCATACCCAAAAAGGTGGAGTAGTAAAAGATGTGATGAAGTTTTAATTTGTTGGAAGAATGATGCTGGAAGCTGGAAGTTTTTTAAAGAAATCTTAATTTTTAAATGAAAAATAGCCCACTTTTATTTGTTTTGATTTTTATACTTATTTTAAGTTTAATTTTTTCTCTTGCTTCATGGTTAGAATTTTATGAAGTGGGAATTTTAAAAAATGTAGAAAATTATCCTTTTGGAGCAGAAGGTCCTGTTGCAGGATTGTGGCAATATGAAAGTGCCAAAAATTATACTATTTATAATTTAGTTTTGGGAATTTTATGGACATTTGTTTCTGTTTTGAGCTTAATTTCTATATTTAATAAGAATCTAAAATATTCAAAATCATTGATATTATTTGCTTTTATTGTTTATGTTTTTGGAAGAATTCTTGAAAATTTATAGACCATAAAAATTCATTTCTTACCTTACATCAATTCATTCGCTTCTCAGAAATGGTAATTTTGAAGAAAATTTAGAAAATGAAAAAATTCGAAATAGGAGTTGGAATGTTTGGCGATTTGGCTTTCGATAAAGAAACCAGAAAATTTGCTGATCCTCAACAAAAATTACAGGAAATTTTAGCGGAAATAAAACTCGCAGATGAGTTAGGAATTGATGTATTTGCTTTGGGCGAACATCACCGACCAGATTATGTGGTTTCTTCCCCAGAAATGGTGCTTTCTGCAGCTGCTTCTATTACTAAAAATATCAAGTTAATGAGCGCGGTTACTGTTTTAAGTTCAGCAGAACCTGTAAAAGTGTATCAAGAATTTTCTACTTTGGATTTAATTTCTGGCGGAAGAGCTGAAATTGGCGTAGGTAGAGGAAGTTTCATTGAATCTTTTCCGCTTTTTGGTTATAATTTAGATGATTATCACGAACTTTTTGAAGAAAAATTAGATTTATTACTCAAAATAAATGCTCAAGAAAACGTAACTTGGAAGGGTAAACTTCGTGCTCCTATGGAAAATCAAACGGTTTATCCTAGAGCAACGAACAACGGAAAATTACCAGTTTGGATTGCAGTTGGAGGAACTCCAGAATCTGTGGTAAGAGCTGCTAGATTAGGTTTGCCATTAATCGTGGCGATTATTGGTGGTTTGCCAAGACAGTTTAAACCTTTGATTGATTTTTACAAAAAAGAATATCTGAGACATGGTCATAATCCAGAGGAAATTCAAATCGGAATTCACTCTCACACTTTAGTCAGTGAAGATTCTGAAGTGATTGATGGATATTTTGAAAACTATGCCGCTCAAATGAACAGAATTGGCAGTTCTAGAGGTTGGTCTGCTTACACCAAAATGCAATATGAAGGCGGCAGAAGCAAAGAAGGCGCGCTATTTATTGGGAATTCTGATGAGGTAGCTGAAAAAATCAATATGGTGAAAGAAATGTTTGGTTTAACCAGATATATCGCTCACATGGATGTTGGTGCGCCTAATCACGAGGTGATGATGAAAAGTATAGAATTATTCGGAACGAAAGTTGCTGAAAAAGTAAGATAAATTAAAAAAATGAAAATACATCATATTGCTATTATTTGCTCTGATTATCAGGTTTCTAAAAAATTTTACACTGAAGTTTTAGGACTGAATATTATCAGCGAAATTTACAGAGAAGAAAGAAAGTCTTATAAACTAGATTTGGCAATTGGTGATGATTACGTAATAGAACTTTTTTCGTTTCCAAATCCTCCGAAAAGACCTTCCAGACCAGAAAGTTGTGGTTTGAGACATTTGGCTTTTGCAGTAGAAAATGTGGAAGAAAAACGAACAGAACTATTGCAAAAAGGAATCGATTGTGAAGAAATTAGAATAGATGAATTTACTGAGAAAAAATTCTTTTTCATCGCAGATCCAGATGATTTGCCTTTAGAATTTTACGAAATGTAACTTTTCAAAATCTCAAAAGACTTATTTATTGAATTTTTAAGAAATTTTTGTGATTTATGAACAAATATTTCTGAAATGCAAAGTTTTATTTTAACAGCTATCAAACAAAGAAAGCAAAGTTTTTTCGCTTTGCGAATTTTTAAGCGTAAGCTTCAAGCGAATTATTTCGCTTCTTTGCTTCCTTAAAATAGATTTAAATTTTTATCTTCTTTGCGTTTATATAAAAATAATATGTAATAATTTTTGACATGAAAAAAATCTTCTTTCTCCTGATTTCCAGTTTTTCTTTTGCTCAAAATACATCAGAAAAAGAAATCGTAAAGCCGATTGAAAAACTTTTCAATGCAATGAAATCTGCAGATTCTCTTGGAGTGAAAAACGCTTTTTCTGGTTCTGCAATTATGCAGACTTTTGGTAAAAATCAAGAAATAAGAACGGATAAAGTAGAAGATTTTGCCAAACAAGTTGGCGCATCTCAAGCTGGCGATTTAGACGAAAGATTCACTATTTCTAAAATTTTGGTTGATGGAAATATGGCTTCGGTTTGGGTTCCGTATCAGTTTTATTACAAAGGTAATTTTTCGCATTGTGGGGTCAATAGTTTTCAACTCGCGAAAATCAATAACGAATGGAAAATTCAATATATCATTGATACCAGAAGAAAAGATAATTGTACAAAGTAAAATCGGACGAAAGTTCGATTTTTTTTATTTTCAAGATTAATTGTTAACTGCAAACTTATTTATATTTTTGCAACGAAATAAATCAATAAAAAATGAAAATCGGTATTCTCGGAGGTGGACAATTAGGAAGAATGTTCATTCAAAATGCATTAAACTACGACGATGAATTTCACGTTTTAGACCCCAACTCTGATTGTTCTTGTGCTTATATTTCACATTTTTCCCAAGGAAATTTTAATAATTATGAAGATGTTTTGGCTTTCGGTCAAGATAAAGATGTGATTTCCATAGAAATAGAACATGTGAATGTAGATGCGCTTTTCGAACTGGAAAAACAAGGGAAAAAAGTGATTCCCAATGCGGAAATCATCAAAACCATCCAACAAAAAATTCTACAAAAAGAGTTTTATAAAAAACACAATATTCCAAGTCCTGATTTCGAAATTTTTGACGGAACTTCAGACGAAATTAAGATTGAATTTCCTTTCGTTCAAAAACTAAATACTGGTGGTTATGATGGAAAAGGTGTGCAAATCATCAAAAATGCCGATGACTTAAAAAACCTTTGGACAGAAGATTCGGTTTTAGAAAATTTGGTGGATATAGACAAAGAACTTTCCATTATCATTGCCAAAAACGAAAATGGAGAAACCAAAACTTTTCCTGTAACAGAAATGGTTGCCGATGAAAAATTGAACCTTTTGGATTTCAATATTTGTCCTGCCGATATTTCAAAAGATGTTCAATCTCAAATTGATGAAATTGCAGAAAAATTTATTTCCGCAGCCAATTCTGCAGGACTTTTTGCCATCGAATTATTCCTCGATAAAAACGGAAAAGTTTGGGTGAATGAAACGGCGCCAAGATTGCACAATTCTGGTCATCAAACGCAAGAAGGAAACGCAAATTCTCAATTCGAACAGTTTTACAGAACTTTGAAAAATCTTCCTTTAGCAGATACAGATGCTTTTGGATTTTCAGGAATGCTGAATTTGGTTGGTGAACAAAACTACAGCGGAAAAGTAAAATATGAAGGTTTAGAAGAGGTTTTGAAACTTCCAAAAACTTACGTTCATCTCTACGGAAAAACAGAAACCAAACCGGGTAGAAAAATGGGACACATCAATGTTTTAGCCAATTCCAGAGAAGAATTACTAGAAAAACTGAATCATATTAAAACTTTGGTAAGAGTGATTGCTTAAGTGGGAGATTTTTTAGAATGGGAGAGTGGGAGAGTTGTAGAGAGGGAGAGTTTTAAACTTTCGTCATTAATCTTCGGACTTCAGACTTTTAGCTTCAGACTTTTTAAACATTTCCTTTTTTAGGTTCATAATAAAGACTCCAGAAATAATAAGAATAGCCGCAAAAATAAATTTTGTGGTTATTTTTTCATCTAAAATCAGCCAACCTAAGAAAATGGCGATAATCGTATTTACGTAATTCAGCATTGAAATTTGTGATGGATTTACCCTTTTTAGTGCATAAAGAAACGCATAATAAGTAATCACCGAGCCGAAAACGCCCAAATAAACCACGTAAGCAAATGATTCTGCACTCCATTTTTCGAAATCATAATTTTTGGTAAAAGCAAAGGCGAAAATAAGTTGCAGAATTCCAGCAAAAGCAAATTGATAGAATAAATTCAATAAAATATTATCAGAATAAATCGTGATTTTTTTTGTGAAAAGTGTTCCAGAAGCCCAACCTAAAATCCCGATGAATAAAACAATAAGTCCCAATCTGTAATCAGGATTTAGCAATTCTTGTAAACCATCAGAAAAAATGAGCAAAACACCACTAAAACCTAAAATTAATCCTAAAACAGATTTCAGTTTAAATTGTTCTAACCCAATGAGAACACTTCCCAGAAATACAATGATCGGTGAAGTAGCAGTAAGAACCGAAGCGAGGCTACTATTGATGTGTTTCTCGGCAATGGTTGTCATTCCGTTAGCGATGATAATCATTAATGTAGAAAGAATGATTTGAGTTTTGAGATTTTTCAAACCAATCCATTTCAGTTGTTTTTTATAGACCAAAAAACCCAACAATAAAAGTGCAGCAATGCTTTGTCTGATTCCGGTAACAAACCAAGGTGGTATGGTTTCTACAGCAATTCTAATTCCTAAATATGTAGTTCCCCAAACTATTGCAACCGTGATAATGGCTAAAATAAGTTTGAAATCTTTTTCTGTGTTCATAATGATTTTCGCTGCACGAAGATATTCAATTCTGAACAAAGAGTCTTTCTAAATTTTTAATTTTCTTTAAAAATACTTAATTTTTCACCAAAATTTTTTTTCATCGCAATGGCGCAAATCTAAATTTTTAAATCTTTATGCTTTTAAGACGCAACTTTTAACTTCGTTAAAATTGAAAATCTTTGATTTTCCTGCGTCTTAAAAACGGTTTTGTGAGTAAAGTAAATTAGCGTCTTTGCGTTTTGTCCTATTCAAAATTTCTTTGTATTAAGCATTGATAATTATAGAAGCATTCTCTTCAAAAGGAAACGTTTTTTTTTTCTATCTTTGAAGGAGTAAAAATGTAAAAATGGTTTCAATTATCATGGGCAGTCAGAGCGATTTGCCAATTATGCAACAAGCTGTTGATTTTTTAAAATCTCTAGAAATTCCTTACGAACTCACCGTAGTTTCTGCACACATAACGCTAGAACGCATGTTTGATTTTGCAAAATCTGCTAAAAATAGAGGCGTAAAAGTCATCATTGCAGGAGCAGGAGGAGCTGCACATTTACCAGGAATGGTGGCGAGTTGTACTACTTTACCAGTGATTGGCGTGCCTATTTTGTCGTCTAATTCTATTGATGGTTGGGATTCTGTATTGTCTATTTTGCAGATGCCTTCAGGAATTCCTGTGGCTACAGTTGCTTTGAACGGAGCTACCAATGCAGGAATTTTAGCGGCTAAAATTTTAGGAAGTTCAGACGAAGAAATTTCTACAAAATTAGAAATTTATCAATTGAGCCTGAAAGAAAAAGTGCTTTCTACCATCGAAGAAATCAAAAAAGAATACCCGAATTCTTACGATTAACTCGTCATTGCGAGGAGTTTTATGAAATAAAACGACGAAGCAATCTGTTTTCGTCAGTCTGAGCGGAGTCGAAGACAGAAGCAACACGCTTTCGTTTCTTTTCACTTTCAGTCCTGCTTTCGCAACTCGCTTTTTTGTTTTTTTTGTCATTCTGAGCGGAGTCGAAGAATCTAAAAAAAACAAAAAGAGCTCAAACAAATTGCTCAATCAGGGCTAGGATTTTGGTTTAGTTTTAATTAGAGAAATTTTTTATAGTCATCTTTATGAAAATCTTTATGGCATTCAGAACATAGAGTTATTAAATCTTCGTCTTTTTCATTGAATAAGTTATCATAAGTAATATGGTGAACATGCAAATTTAAATTAGAATTACATTTTGTACATTTGTTTTTGTCACGTTTTTTTATTCTATTTTTTAAAATAAACCATTTTTCTGATTCAATATATCTTAAGTATTTTCCATATTTTGAGAGATCAAAATTATATTTATTAACAATTTCTTTAATGTATTCTATATCATTGAATTTTGCTAATTTCCATTCTTCAACTCTGTGAAAATTAATTTCATCTTTAACCCAAATTCCGCAATAGAAAAAAAAGAGTATTTTAGTATTCTAATATCCAACTGCGTA
>VFQM010001551.1_pt1 | contig 19784 bp, 20 predicted proteins | sample 3512391 | NCBI WGS metagenome assembly VFQM01 (sample SAMN10412369, study PRJNA504923) | tailings metagenome | isolation source: Replicate 1 from Balatoc abandoned mine | place: Philippines | reverse complement strand
GCTCAGGAGGCAATCGCGTTGACACGCGCGAATGCAACCTAACATCCCTACCTGAGCATGCCTTCGCGCGAGGCGGGGGCGGGGCCGGGTGGCTTCTCGTACTACGACCATGTGTGCCTGCCCGAGAGCGAGAAGGACCTGACCTGGGCCCACGAAGGTCGTAGCTACCGATCGCAGGTGGTGGTGCGCCTCAACGGCCGGCGCAAGACTGAGGCCTTCCTGTTCGTGCTGGCCGAGCACGGCACCTGGGTGCCGGTGGTGCTGGCCGATGGCACGGTGTCCGACGGCAAGGTCGATACCTACGCGCGCTGCGTCGAAGCCCTCTGCGGGCCGGCGGACACCTTCTTCACGTCGGTGTTCTCGGCCCAAGGGAAGCGCCAGCTCAGCACCTACCGCAATGCCGAGATCAAGACCTTGCTGGCCGACCTGCTGGGCCAGGAAGAGATACGCGTCATCGGCCAGAAGGCGGGCGAGACGGCCCGGCTGTTGAAGGCGGGGCTGCTCGCGATCCGGCATGAGTCGTCCGGCCTGGATGCAGAACACAGCCGCCTCGCGGCCGACCGGCTTCGGTTGGACGGTGCGGCAGGGCGGGTCGAGCCTGCCGTGGCAGCGCTTCGGGCGGCGCAGTCGGCGTTGGAGGCAGGCCAGTCCCGGCACATCACCTTGGCGGCAGAGCGCGACCAGTCGAAGGCCACCGAGGAACGCCGTGCGCAGTTGCATGCGGAGCGCCAGTTGATGCTGGCCCGCGGGACCGAAGCCACCCAGGCGCTGCAGGGCCGCGAGCAAGGCGAACGGGCGCGGCTTCAAGGCCTGGAGCAGCGCATCGCGCAGCGGCGCGCGCAGGCGAACGCGCGGTGGCAGGCCTTGCAGCAGTCGCGCCGCCAATGCCTCGCCACGCTCGCGATGTCCGGTGCGGTGTGGCGTGCCATCACCCGGCAGCCACTGGCTTCACGCCTGCAGGCCCTCAGCAGCGCGCGCACGGCAGCCTGTCGTCAGCAGGTGCAGCGCCTGGCGCAATGCCAGGCGGCCGAGAAGCTCGCCGAGCAGAAGCTGCAGGGCATAGACCGCGAAGCCGGCAAGGCCGCGCTGCGCGCCGAGGAACTGGCCCATCGCTTCGGCTTGACGCGCGAAGTGCCCTGCGCCGGGACCGATCTGCAAGGGCAGTGCAAGTTGCTCGGCGACGCGCGCGAGGCACAGTCCCTGATCCCCAGCGCGAGCGGCCAGATTGCCGCGCTGGCGCGGGACAAAGCGCAGGTCCAGGACGAACTGGCGGCGATCCGTCAACAGCGGGACCCATTGCAGGGCGCTCCACAAGCGTTGAGGCTTGCCGAGCGGCGCGAAGAGGCCGCACGCGAGCGCGCATCCCGGTTCGCGCTGCTGGCCGCCAAGGAGGCCGAGATGGCACAGGCCGAAACCACGCTGGCCAGCGTGGACCGGGAACTGGCCGTGCTGGACCTGACCGCGGCCGGCGCCGACAGCCCGGAGACACCCGATGAGCGCGCCGAGCGCCAGCGCATCGCCGCGGCCGGACTGGAACTGTCCGAGGAGCGGAAGCGGCACGCCCAGCGGCTGCAGGAAGGGCTGGGCCGGATCGACGCGCTGCTGGCTGCGCTGCCCGCACCCTTCGATGAACGCCGCCTGTCGGCCGCCGCGCAGGCCGTGGCCGACGCGCGCCAAGCCGTGGCCGCCGCGGACCGGGCTCATCTCGCTGCGGCACGCGATGCCCAGGCGCTGGACGCGCTGTCGCAGCAGATCCAGTCGCTGGCACAGCGGCGCGTGCAGGTCGATGCGCGCGTGGCGCATGTCGAAGCCGAACTCGGCGGCTGGAACCTGTTTGCGCGCTGCATGAGCAACGACGGCCTGATCGCGCTGGCCATCGACGACGCCGGCCCCACGCTGTCGGGCCTGGCCAATGACCTGCTGCTGGCCTGCTACGGGCCGCGCTTCACGGTGTCCATCCACACGCTGGTGGAGACGGGCAAGGGCGAGCAGCGGGAGGGCTTCGACATCGTTGTGCACGACGGCGAATCCGGCGAAAGCAAGAGCGTGGGTCTGATGAGCGGAGGGGAACGCGTGTGGGTGAACGAGTCCCTGACCCGGGCGGTGGCGCTGTACCTGGCGCAGCACTCCGGGCGGCGCTACACGACGCTGTTCTGCGATGAAGCGGACGGCGCGCTGGACCCGGACCGCAAGCGCATGTTCATGGCGATGAAACGCGAAGTGCTGCGGCTCGGCGGTTACGAACGCGAGTTCTTCGTCTCGCAGACGCCAGAGCTGACCGCGATGGCCGATGCCGTCATCGACCTGGATGCGCTGCACACGAAAGCACGCGCTTCGCCGGTAGGCGTGGAAGCGTGAGCGGTCCGACAGCAGCGGGGCCGAGCTGCCCGATGGCCAGCCCGGCCCGCCCGATGAGGCGCGGAGGTCTCAGCGGAAGACTCTCGGCTCGATCGTCTCGCCGCGCATGAACGCCAGGTAGGCACTGGCCTTGCCGATGTCGCCGAACCGGGCCAGTTCGTAACGTTGATGTTCGACACCCCACGGGTGGCTGCCGTCGCCCGTCGGAACCAGGCGCAAGTCCGGCACCTGGTAGCTGGGGTGCGTGTACAGCGCGACGCCGGATTGCCAGTCGATGATGCACAACAGGCAGGCCGTCAGGATGGCCCCGCCGCCGGCTTCGCCCGCCTCGATCAACAAGGGCACCTTGAGCCAAGCGGTGGAGCGGCCGATGCGGCCGACCACGTCGAACTCGTCGAACCATGTTTGCCCGTTGCGGGTGTCGCCATAGACCAGGCGCACCTGGTTGCGCGTCTTGCGGCAGGCCTCAAGGACCTTGATGACCTCGGCGTGGGTTCCGGGGTCGAAGTAGGTGTCATAGGTCAATGCCGACTGGCCCCAGGCGCGCGTGGCGGCCTGGTACTTGCGGTAGCCGGCCAGGGTGTCGGCGTCTTCGTCCGTGAAGGCCAGGTCGGGCTGCCGGAGTCTCCGCGCGATCTGGTCGGCATGGCCGCGCGCGTTGTCGAAGCCGAGGCAACTGAAGCCACCGCCATCGGCGATGACGTAGAGCCGTTGCTCGCGATTGAGGGTCACCGATTCCATGGGGTGACCTCCGGAAGTGTGTGCATGTGATTGCTCCAAATGAAGCAGGGCGCCGGCCTTGCGGCGCAGCGCCCTGCGGGGCTCGGAACCACCGGTAGGGTGGCGTGGTGTTTCAGCCTGGCGGCCTCACGAGATCGGGTCTTCGCCCTCGTAGATCGGCAGGCCGTCGATACCCGCGGCGTCGCTGTCGAACTTCAGCCACACGATGCCGGCCTGTTCGGCCACGTCGAAGATCGTGGCCAGGTCGGGCTCGGTCGGCACGCTGTACCGCGGCGCGCCGACATAGACAAAGCCACCGTACTCGTTGGGGTAGGCGTTGACCGACAGGTCATCGGCCGCCAGCTTCTGGCGCGTGCTCGCGGTCAGATGCGTGATCGACAGCGCGGCCATCGGTTCGACGTGCTGCAGCAGGTTCTTGGCTGTGGAGTTATTCAAGGTGAACTCCTTCTCGTTGGGGCAGGGGGCTCGGGGCGCTGCGGCTGGGCGCTGAACGGTTGAAGTCCATGCCGCAGTCACGGCAGCGGTACCAGCGTAGACGGCCCAGCGTGCCCAGCGGCACGCCGTGTCCGGGGCACAGGGGGCAGCGTGGTGCAGGGGTGGTGGACATGGTGTTCCTTCGCGTTGAACGGAAGGCTGGCCTCAGACCAGCCCGCGTTCGGCGAACGAAACGACGTGGTCGCCGGCGACGATGAAGTGGTCGAGGAAGCGAACGTCCACCAGGCTCAGCGCGGACTTGAGGGTCTGCGTCAGGAATTCGTCGGCGCGGCTGGGCTCCGCATTGCCGCTGGGGTGGTTGTGCGCGACGGCCACCGCCGCCGCGTTGCGGGCCAGCGCCGCCTTGACCAGTTCGCGCGGGTACACCGAGGTTTGCGTGAGCGTGCCACGGAACAGCTGCTCGGTGCCGATCAAGGCATGGTGCGCGTCGAGGTAGAGAGCGAGGAAGACCTCGTGCTCCAGGCTGGCGCAGTACAGCCGCAGCCATTCACGCAGGGTCTGCGGCGAGTTCATCACCGGGGCACCGCGCATGCGGGCCTGCAGGTCGCGCAGGATCAGTTCGCGCGCGGCGCTGAGCTTGTGGTCGAGCAGCGTCTGCTGCGCGATGACCGGCCCTTGGAACGGCTCGCCGTCGGCGACGTGCAGGCGCTCATCGGGAACCTCATCGGGAAGATAGCGGCGGTCGTGCGCGAGCAACTCGCCGACCAGCTCGGACCTGGAAAGGGTGGACATGTCCACGGCGTTCTCCTTCATGAATGTGAAAGCGGGAACGCCGAACCCGGGTGGGAACGAGGTTCCCGCTCGGGATGCACGGGCCGGACGGCCCATGCTGATGACAAGGCAGGTGACGACTGCGACGCCGGCTCCGCCGGAAGGCACTTCGCTGGGAAGTGCACTGGGGAATGGGCAGTCTGCGACGCCTGCCGGGCGGCGGCAAGCCCTGGGATTGCGGCGCCATGTCAAAGCGATGGCGCGGGGCTCGGCTTGCCGGTGGCGGCGCCGATCCTGCGGTTCAGGCGCCGGTCGCGCTGGAAAGCGACCCGGTTGACATTGGAATCGCGCGTCAGAATTCTTTCGCAAGCCGCTGGTCCAATCGACGACAAACGCTTGCGACTCGGCCAAGATGGCGTGCGACAACGGTTCGCGCGCACCATGATCCGCCTCGGTCAACAGGTTCGACTCACCCGCCGTGAGGTCGAGCGCTTCGCCAAGATCACCGACATCGCGCCGGTGGGCATCCGCACGCTGGCGGAGTTCGACGCCTACGTCGCCCGGTGCAAGGCGCACTACTGGGGCGCGTCGCGCGAGACGCAGTTCCTGCACTGGCTGATCGACCGCGAGTACCAACGGTGTCGCCAAGCGGCGTAGCCCCGAAAGCAAGAGAGCCCAGGCTCCACGCACGTGGAGGCGCTGGGCTCGAAGGCCTGAATCGTCAGACGGCGCCAGAGTTCGGCGGGTCCTCCGGAAACCAAGCCCGGTAGGCCTCGGCGCCGCTGATCGTCGCACCGTTCAACAGCGGCGCGATCGCCGTGCGGCTCAGCTCCAGCACCAGGTCGGCGTAGTCATCCGGCGCGGTGTGGATCGAGGTGTACAGATCGAAGTCGCATTCATCGAGATCGGCCTCGATCACGGCGATGGCGCCGAGCTCGTCGAAGGTGCCCTCGTCGTTCACCGAGTCGGGCAATGTGGCACCCGCCACCGGCACGGCCTGCGTCACGGCGCTGCTGATCGAACGGTAGGTGCCGCCCTGATCGTCGTACTCCGCCGATGCACTCAAGGTCGCGCGCAGCGACTGCAGCCAGGGGTGGCGCACAAACAGGCCCGCCAGGCAGGCGCCAGCCCAGCAGTGCTGGAGCGTGTCGAAGGCGCGCTCGGCCTCGCGGTAGGCGCGGTCGACGGCCAAACCGGCTTCGGTGACGGTGATCGCCCCCGAGGCATCGACCCGGTAGTCGGGCACGTCGGTGTTCTCTGTGGTGTTCATGCGATTTTCTTTCTGCGGTGGTTGCCTTCCGAGAAGACCACCGCGTTGGGGTTGATGTGTCGCAGCAAGGGCCACCACCAGGGCGGCCGTTGGCAGATCTGATGCCAGTCGCCCCGGCCGTCGTTGGCGCTGACGTGGACTTCGATGCATCGCTCGCAGGCCAGCATGTCGCGCACGAGGGCGTCGTCGCGAACGCCGCTGTGGCAGGCCAGGATGTGCAGGTGCGACAGGTCGATGGCGTAGGGCACGCCCGACTCCAACAACTGCCGATACTCGGGCCAGGTCGAGACCAGCCATGGGTCGCCTGCGGTGGGGTACTGTCCTTCGACGCCGACGACGCAGCCGAACAGGTCCGCGCATCGGCGCGTGTGGTCGAGCATCTCGGCCATGGCGGCGTCGCGTCGCGCGCCGGCATGCGCGGTATAGGCCGGCGCGGCAAGCCGCCGGCTGATGCGGGCCGCCTGCCGGAACCACCCGCGGTGCGCCGCGTAGCCCGACAGATCGGCCAGATGGTGCTCGGGCAACACCCGTACGTTGGCGTGCAGCCTGAAGCGCACCTGCAGAAACGCGGCCATCAGTCCATCGACCATCGCCTCGGTCAAGACGCCGAAGTTCTGCGGGACGAGCTGGACGTGGTCGGTGCACAGCCTTCCGAACAGCGGCTCGACCACGTCACTTGCGAGATGCCGGGCGGCCAGGTCGTGGCGCAGCCCGGGCCAGCACGCCAGCGAGACGTGCACGGTCGGGCGCGTCACAACGTCGTCTCCTCGTAGTCGGAGTCGGTGAAGTAGGCTGTGTGCTCGATGCGCACCATTCCGGCATGGCAGTCGAAGATCACCTTGCCGGAGCCGCCGTCGCCGTTTTCCCATCCACCATGGACCACATCGATGACCTCGTCGGCGAAGTCGCGCAGGGCCTGTTCGATGCTGAGCTGTTGCTCGACGACGGTGGTCTGCCACTCACCGTTCTCGAAGACGCCGCGTTCGGCGAACACGGTGACGAGCGCCGCCATGTCGAACGGCGCTTCGGTCGGCATCTCGACCGACACGTCTTCGACGCCGCCCGAGTCGCCGCAGCCCACGTAGGTGGCGGTCGCCGTGATGGCGCCGGCCTGTGTCAGCGTCGCCAGCAGGATGCGCCGGTTGCGGCCGAGGACCGACGCTTCGTCGATCACGTACCGCGCCGGCTCGGTGGCGTCCGCGGAGTTGCTTGTCTGCTCTGGGGTCATGTTCTCTTCCTTCATGGAGGTCGAAGGACACGACCGCACCCGTCGGGGCGGCGTGCCCCTCGGGGTTGGTTGAACTGCAGTGCCGGCGGCGCTTCAGGCGGCTTCCGGCAGCGGGCTGAACAACTGCTCGAGCGGTGCGCCATCGCCGACCTGCAACGCCGTGCAGGCCCTGGTCACGGGCGGCTGCACGGTGACGTCGGTGTCATCGACAGGCTGGACGCGGGCCACCACGGTGCCACGGGGGCTGCGGACTTCCATCTCGCCGATGCCGCGCGTCCACGTGGCTTCCACCACGTAGTCGGCCTGCACCGGCAAGCGGTCGCGCACCAGCTGCACACCGGCGTCGAACGAGTCGGTCGTGACGGCATCGGTGAGGTCGCCGTATTCGCGGTCGTAGAGGAAGACCTTGTAGCTGGCCTTCATCGCGGCGGGAGTTGATTCCGGCCCTGGGGCCGGCATCGCCGGAGCGGCTTCGGGTTGGATGCCCAATCCGAAGGTGTCTTGCGCAAGTTGGCGCAGTTCGTGCGCACTGGCGATCTGAGCGGGTGCCTCGAAGGCACGCGGCGTTTCATTGGCAGGGGCCATGGGACAGTTCCTTTCATGAGGGGTACGACCGGCTGGCGGCAGGTCGACGTGGAAGGGGCGGGATGGCCGAGCGCGTCGCGCACCACCGTGGAGGTGGGCGTGAGCGTTCGACGCTTCGGGCAGCACGGTGGGCGCCGTGGTGCCGAGCCAGGCGGGTGGTGCCTGGCGCTCTGGGTCAGGCCGCCGAGCGGGTGGCCTGGGCTTGTGGCGAGCGAGGCGGTGAAGCCTCGGTTTGCGCGGCGGCCGGCGCCGCGCCGGGTGGGCCCGCCTGCGGTGCGAAAGCCGATTGCGCCTGCGCGAATTCAGCCTCGCGCGTCAGGCGTCGCACTTGGCGCACCGCCGGTTCCTTGCCGGTCTCGGGCAGGCACTCGACGGCGATGTCACCGCCGCGGCGCAGCATGCGCACGGGTGCAGCAAACAGCCCGTGGCAGACCCAGCGGACGAACTGGCCGATCCGCTTGTCGCGGGCCTGGCGGGCCTTGTGGGCGCGCAGGGCTTCCTTGCAGTACAGCACCAGGGCCAGGTGCGTGCGCTTCATCTCGGCATCGGCCTCAAGTTGGGCCAGCACTTCGGTGGCCAGGGTCGCGTCGTGACGCACCCGGCGGTAGAAGCTGACCCAGGCGCGCTCTTCCTCGAACTCGACGCCGAAACGCTTGGCACGAGGACGGACCTTTTCGGGTTTCTCAGGGACCATGGTGTTGACTCCGGTGAAAGAGGGAACACCCATCCCCGGCGGGAAGCGGTGGGCTCCCCGAGGGTTGCAAATCGGTTGCAAGGGCATGCGGTGCTGATAATCTGATCAGCCCGCACATGGAGGCCCACACGATGCTTCGTGCAGGCAAGTCACTACGGTTCACCCCCGACGAAGTCGATGAGTTCCGATCACTCGGACTCGACTTCGAAGGGGTGCGAACGCAGGACGACATCGAACAAGCGCTGGCCGCGTGGGCCGGTACGCTTGCCGATGAACGCCCTGATCTGCTGGACAAGATCGTTTCGGAGATGGCGAAGGTGAAGGGCGTGAAGCCCCCTGCGCGTTTGACCACGGTGGTCAGCGGCGCGCCTTCTGCCGGTTCTCCTCGGCAATCCTGATCCAGCGGTCGGCGATCTCGTCCAGATAGACCAGATCGTCGGGCTCGATCTCGCCTGACTTGCGCAGCCGGGCGATCACTTCCTTGACCACTTGCGGGTCATCCTTGGCGAGTTGAATCGCCAGGGCAGCAATGCGCTTGCGGTACAGGGTGGTCAGCATGACACCCCTTCCGCAGCGCGGTTCTCGACAGCCTCGAACGCCTGCGTGAACGCAAACGAAATGGGCTTCATCAGCGCGGCGACTTGCGGCGCGCGAAGGGTCAGCACACGGGCACGCCCGGAACCACCCAGCAGCACCCCGACAGGGCGCAGCACTCTCGTCACTTGGACAGCGACCATGGTGTTCTCCATCATCGAATGAAAGGGAACACCTGTCCCGGCGGGGAACTTGGGGTTCCCCGTTCGGGATGCTCCGGCCGTGACCGGCGGAGCGGCTCCGTGGCACAAGGCCACGCTGTTCAGCCCGGGGGCTGAACGCAATCCACAGCCACGGGCGTGGCTGAACCGGAAGCGTTGTCCGGGCTCTACAAGGCAGGTAACGACTGCGACGCCAGCGAACTGGACTTCAGGAGGCCGGAGCCTCTGATGAAGGCTTTGCAGGCGCGATGCCCACGGGTAGCCCTTGCAGTCTGGCACCCGAGGGGTGCAAGCTCAAGATCGCACCAGAGGTCGCCGCCACGTGCCACCCGAAAGCGCCCCACAGGCCGGGTGCTTCGCGATGGCGCAACACGCCCTGCGGCACTCCGGCGAAGTGCGTGGCGGCAGCATGGCCCACTGGCAGCGCGCCCCATGTCAGCCTCGAAGCGATGATGAAGGTTATCAAACAAGCATGATAATATCCATCAGCTCTTTGGGAGCTGTGATGCGTGAAGTCAACGATGGGCGTATGGCGCCGTCGGGCGTGGGCACGTTGGCCGGCACGCCCGGCGAGATCGGCGAGCAACTGCGGCATTCCGGCGCCGAGCGCGCCATCGCGCTGACCTTCGCCCATGAAAGCGAGCGCACCGTGCGCGCGATTGCCGACGCGCTGGGCAGCCTGGCGCCGATGGTGGCCGGCTTGATCAAGCGGCGCCAGCGCGAGGCGCTTGACAAGATCGTCGACGCGCTGGTGCCGACCGTGCCCATGCCGGCGCACATGATGGTGGAAGCGCGCATGACGGCGCACGCGCGCAGCGAAGTCCTGGCTTCGGGCGACTGGCTCACGGCCGCGCAGGTGGCCGAGCTGGCGGGCTTCAGCACCTCGAACCTGAGTGCGCAGCCGAACAAGTGGAAGAAGGAAGGGCAGATCTTTGCCATCCGCCACCAGGGCCTGGACTACTTTCCGGCCTACGGCCTGGACGCCGAGGCGGGCTACAGGCCGCTGAAGCCGCTGGCGCCTGTCCTGGCGGTCTTCGGGGATGCCAAGGACGGCTGGGGTCTTGCGTATTGGTTCGCCTCGGCCAACAGCTTCCTCGGCGGCAAGCGGCCCCAGGACGTGCTGCTCAAGTCGCCCGACCGTGTGCTGGCGGCTGCCGCCGACGAAATGGCCGAAGTCGCCCATGGCTGACCCGGCCGGCGCAAGCCGTCCGCGGCGCGCCGGCGCGTCCAAGTCGAAGGCCGCGTTGGCCAGCACCGTGCCGGACCCGCCGGCGGTCCTGCACATCACGACAGCGGCCTGGAAGGCTGGTGTTGCCTTGCACCGCGTTCACCTCGACGTGTATGCCGCGGAGGCGTTCAACCCGGGCATCAAAGGCAACGCCAGGTTCAGCCCCATCGTCAACGCTACCGGAAAGCCGATCCCGACGCTCTACGGCGGCACCAGCTTCAACTGCGCGGCCATGGAAACCGTGTTCCACGACGTGCCCTTCGCACCGGGGCTGAAGACATTCGCCAAGCACAAGCTCGAAGGTCAACTGCACTCGGTGCTGGCCGCCACGGCGGCATTGACGCTGGCCGACCTGCGCAACGTGCCGCTGCGCAAGCTGGGCGTCGAACGCAAGCAGTTGATCGACACCGAGAAGGACACCTACGGCCAGACCCGCAAGTGGGCTGCGGCGATCCATGCGCAACATGCGCACATCCAGGGCCTGTGCTGGACCTCACGGCAGGACGACAGCGCGATGGCGGTGATGCTGTTTGGTGACCGCGTCGTTGCAGGCACATTGACGCGGCGTGAGGCTTCGCGCGACTTGCTCGATGACGGGCCTGCATACATGGACTTGCTGACGTTGGCCGACATGATTGGCGTGCGCGTTGTCGCCGGACGAGCCTGACAGGGACGCGCCAGTCTTGGGCAGACCTTGCTGCCGCCCAACGCTGGCGATGAGGGAACTGCTGCTGTCAAGACAGCGCATTCAAGTGCTGGCTGCGTCCGGCTGGAACCGGCTGGCGGCCTCATGATCGACGGCACCAACGGTGCATCTGGAACAGACTGTGAAGGGAAGTTCACCAAGGTCCGCTTTGTGGCGACGAGGTTTTCGTATGCGGGCACGGAAGGGCAACGCGAGAGCCTGAATCACAAGAGAGCACGCACTGGCCGCGCGCCTCAACCTACGTGGCACGTTAATCTGCGCCTTGAACTGTTCTTGCCCGGCCTATCTGGGGCAACGTCAATCATGCCCTCTTTTACAATGTGAGACGGGGCGGTGCAGTGAGTGTGCGGCAACCCTTCCAGGGTTGCCTTTGGCGTGGAGCAGTGCAGTCGATCCCAAAATGCCGCGCGTTCTCCTCGTTGGCGGAATACCAACAACAGGTTCACGCCATCAGCCAGTTCGACAAATAGCCTCGGGAAGGGGCAAGGAGGAGTCGTGGCGCAGAGCATCAATCCCGAGACCCTAGGGGCCTGGGTTATCCATCACGGCCGCAAGCTCCAGCGGGATGTGAGCGGCGCGGCCGAGTTCTCGGCGATCGACGGCGCCGCAAAGGGCGGCCTGCTTCTGGCCGGCATGGCCGCGTCGGACGAATCGACCCTGAGCGCCGGACAGGTAGAGGCGTTGGCCAAGGCGGCCAGCCTCAACCCCAAGACCGAGTTGGCGGGTTATCTCGCCATGCTCAAGGGTCGCCAGCTCATCGATGTCACGAGCTCTGGCTCGGTGGCGCTGGTGGGCTTGAACTCCCGCATGGTCCTGCGCGAGTCGGCCAACCTCTTCGAAGGGCTGAGGCCAAGCGCCGAAGAGCGCGCAGTCATCGACCTGGCCGAAGAGGCGTCGGGAACGCCACGACTGCAGACACAGGAGCGCGAGCGCCTTGCCGAAGCTTTCACCATGCGCCGCGCCGACGTAGACGAACTCCTACGCCGGTCCACCGAGATCGGCTTCGTGGACTTCGAGGCCGACGGCTCCAATCGGCTGCTTTTCAATGGCAACCTGTTCCGCCGTTCCAGCCCGACAAAGTCCATGCAAGTGCTCAACAGCCTGACATCAGCCGAGCGCGAACGCGTCGTTCAGGTCAACTCGCTCCTCACGGAAAAGGGCTGCCTGGACCGCGAGAAAGTCCGCTCCACCCTCACTGACGCGCTGTTCGACAAGCTCATGGCCGCCGGCTACTTCGACATCAACACCGTCTCCAACAACTTGGGCGAGCACGCCTTCGTCACGGCGCCAGCGGCCTTCCACAAGTTCGTCGACCCGCTGGTCGACGACGCCTTCGATCTGGCCAAGGCCCTGGTTGCCGCGCTGACCTACGGCATGGCCAAGAGTACGGCGGGCCGAGGCCGGATCACGCAGCCTGCCGCGCTTTTGCGCAAGCTGGTGTGCGGCGATGAGGTCGGCCCGGCCAGCGCCATCGGCCAGGACTACCGCATGCTTGAGCTTCGCCGGGTCATTTCGCTGCGCAGGTACAGCGGCGAACAGTTCTTCATGAGGCTGCTCAAACGCGACATCGGCGAGATCGCCCAGCAGGTCTTGATGCGCGGAGGGGCCAACGACCAGGTCCTCGGCACTGTGCCTACCGCGGCTATGTCCGGCTACACCGGACCGGAAGAGACGCGCCAAAACTTCCGGCGCCAGCAGAACGCGCCCAGTCGCAAGCACACGGGAGATATCTTGCAGAAGCTGCGCGAACAGGGGGTGGCATGAGCAAGAACATCGGGGCAGACAAGGGCGGCATCGCGGAAGAGGCGTTGGCCGCGCATTTCCGGCACGCGGGCTTCTTCGCGCTTCGGGGACTGCCCTTCCGGCACGACGGTGAGGATGTCACCGACGTCGACGTCTGGCTCTACGAGTTCGGCTCGGGCGAGGAACGTCGCCGCTTCATCGTCGACTCCAAGAACAAGGTCAAGCCCAAGCTGGTCGAACGGTTGTTCTGGACCGCCGGGGCGCGAGACGCGCTGCGGGTCGATGGCGCCTATGTCGCTTCCTCATCGATCCGCGACGCCACCCGGCGACTGGCCCGGCGGCTGAATCTCGACGTCGTTGACCTGCAGCTCATCGCGCTGGAGGATCCAGCCCTTCTGCAGCGCCTGACGCGCGAGGAGCTTGGCAAGCTGGTGGCGGACGCGGATCGCACCCGGGAAGGCAAGAAGTGGCGCAACAACATCAACGACAGCATGGCGGCGGTACTGTCGAGCTTCGGTGGCGGCAGCGCGAATACCGCACTGCGCAGCGCCGGCTTCTTTGCCGAACAGGCCATGGCCACGTCGCCGGGCTGCTCGCTGCAGCAGTTGGCTTGCCGGCTGTTCTACCTGTCGGTCGCTATGGCCGCCGTCGGATATGACCACGTCGTCGCCAACGCCGCCTATCAAGTACCCGACCGACAGCGGGAGGAGGTCGAGGACATCGTTCGCTATGGCGCCGACTACGTTGAGACCAAGCGCCAGCTGCAGGTGGCCGAGCAACTGGTCCGGCAATACCTGACGGACGGCTCGGTGCTGGCAAACCAGTTGCACGAGAAGATCGCCAGGGAGAACGAAGAGTTTCCCGCCGACGTCATTGCCGAGGTGGTGATGAAGATGAGCCCAGCGGGCGAACTGTTCACCGCGGCCAAGGATCTCGAAATGGCGGCGCACATGCGCGTGTTGCCGGCGTACGCCTCGCTCACACCCGAGACGCGATCGATCTGCGGCGCGGTGATGGACTTCGTCAGGTTCGACCGGGTCGACGTCGCCGAGGCCCTGAATGGGGCCGCCGCAGCAGCAAGCACCAAGCCGGCCGGCGGGAAGGCCTGATCGGCGCAATGAGCAAGCTTGCACTCAATGCGGTCTCCATCCGTGCCGGGCCAGGGCCAACAGTCACCATCGGCGTTCAGCCGTTTGACAAAGACCGGCTGACTCAGCTCCGCAGCGACGGTGCCGGCCGCTACTACTTCCGCAAGGATCGCGCAGGCATCGACATCGTCGCGGTGCCCCTTCAGCCTGGCCTCGCGGCGATCGGAACCCAGACCCGAGACATCGACCTGGCCCGGGAACACTGGCTTGTTGCGTCGCTTGCGACGGAGACGCTGCTGAGCACCTTTGTGCGACTTGGGCGGCAGGTCCTGCGCGGGCAGCGTCCACTGCGCGTGATCTCGCAGCGGCCCGCCAACCTGTTGCCGGAGGATGCCGGACTGCCCCAGTGGTTGCAACGACGCCTGGCACTGGACTTCGAGACGCGGACTCTGCGCACGGGCGAGGCAGTACAGACGGTCCTGGTGTGCAGCGTTCGGACGCGCAACATCATCGACGCGGACTGTGGCACGCTGCTGAAGCACGACATCCCGTTGATCGGCCAGTACGTGGCCCACCGGCACGTCGACCACGATCCCCGGGTTGAGGACTCCTTCAAACTCGCCGGGCGTGTGGTCCGCATCGAAGGAGGCCGGTTGCATCTCGACGACGCGGGTGACCGGCCCCGCGTGCTGAATGTCCAGGACGCGTACCTCGAACCGAGGAAGGAGAACGTGACCTGGTGTATCCAGCAGTTGCTCCGCGAAAGAGCCGACCGAGTCATCGAGCGGGCTGAAACCAACGCGGCGAAGCACCTTTCGGGACCGGAGCGTCATGAGCTGATCCGGCGCACTTTCGACTATCTGCGCGCCCAGCCACTCGAGCTCGCGCCGGGGGTGCCGCTGGAGATCGGGCCCCAGATATCTCAGTCCTCCAACTCCTGGAACCTGCGCACGACGACGCTTTCGAAGCCGCTGTTGGTTTTCGACCCCGATGGCACGCGCACCGACCGGTGGAACGAGCGCGGGCTCGATCAACACGGTCCCTACGACCGTCGCCATTTCACGCCCAAGAAGTTACGCATTGCCGTCGTCTGCCAGGCACACTGCGAAGGCCAAGTCGACGAGTTCCTGGCGAAGTTCCTTAATGGCCTGCCCGATATCAAAACAGGGAGCGGCGAGTGGGTCCGAACGCCGTATGCCCAGGGCTTCACGCGACGGTTCATCCTGGACTCGGCCAAGACGACGGTATTCACCACGCGCAGCACTCGGGCCAGCGACTACGTCGAAGCCTGCCGCGCCGCGTTGGCTGCGGCGACAAATGGTGGATTCGAATGGGATCTGGCGATCGTGCAGATCGACCAGGATTTCAAAGAACTCGATGACGCGCAGAACCCTTACTACGCCACCAAGGCCATCTTTCTGAAACACCGCGTGCCTGTCCAGGAGGTCACGTCAGAGACGATCAGCTTCTCGAACCAGCAGCTCGTGTTCGCACTGAACAACATGAGCGTCGCGACCTACGCCAAGATCGGCGGGGTACCGTGGCTGCTCAAGTCCCAGCCGCGCGGCGCCCATGAGTTGGTGATTGGCATCGGCTCCCAAGAACTCACCACCGCCCGGCTGGCGGCAAAGAGGCGGATCGTCGGTCTGACGACGGTGTTCAGCAGCGATGGCAACTACCTGCTGGACGACATGACAGCGGCCGTCGACTACGACGGCTACTCCTCGGCTTTGCTGGAGTCACTGAAGCGTTCCATCGAGCGGGTTAGGGTCGATGACGCCTGGCGCACCTCGGATGAAGTGCGCTTGATTTTTCACGTGTTCAAGGAGATCGCGGACAGCGAAGCCGAAGCGGTCGCCAACGTGGTCCAGCAGCTCGGGCTCACCCAGGTGAAGTACGCCTTCCTTCATATCGTCGACAGCCACCCGTTCGCTGTCTTTGATGAGGCGAGCAACGGCACTCGCGTCCGTGACGGCGTGAAGGGCGCGTTTGCCCCGGAGCGCGGCCTGGTGATACACCTGAACGACCACGAAGCGCTGCTCTTCTTCGCAGGCGGTCGAGAACTCAAGCAGGCGCGTGACGGTCACCCGCTGCCAGCGCTGCTGCGGCTGCATCGGCAGTCCACCTTCCGGGACATGACCTACCTCACGCGCCAGGCTTTCGACTTTGCCTGCCACAGCTGGCGCATGTTCACGCCGGCGCCGCTGCCGATCACCATCCACTACTCGGAGCTAATGGCCCGCCTGCTCAGCGGCCTGCGCAACGTGCCCAACTGGGATCCGGACACCATGCTGGGTCCAGTCAGCAGAACGAGGTGGTTCCTTTGAGTGAGCTCGACCATTGGGCGCTGCGGAGCACGCTGACCAAGGCATCGGATGACGACTCCAACCAGCCTCTGGCAGCGCGCGGTTTTGCTGCATGGGTTCAGCAGGATCAACCGGTGCGCCTCGCGCTATTGAAAGAGCTGGCAACGCGCGCGACGGCCGCGGCTGAACCCGTGGAATCCAACGCCGTGGCCCTGCTGGGCTATGCGTCCAGCCTGGATGCCATGTTCGCGCAGGCGTTCCTGGTTGGCGTCGCCCGATTGAGCAGCCGCCAGTACTTCGTCGCTGGGCGCCCGCCGGCCTTCGAGGTCAACGGGCTGGCCTTGCTGGGCGTCGCCATCGGCTTGCATACACATTGCGCCAAAAACGCGGCCGAGGTCGCTTGGTTGAAAGACCTGTTGGCCAAGTCCTTGCAGCCGCGGAGACCAAACGATTGGAGCGAGGCTTTGATCGCCGCAGCTGCTGAAATGTTGGGGGACCGCTCGGCGGCCGAGCGAATCCCTGACGACCTGAGGGTTGCGCTGGCGGCTCGTGGCATCCTGGCGGCCAACCAGGCTTCGCGCGCCTCGGCCTGGACTTACATCGCCGGTCTTGAAGGCTCCGGCGATGGGATGACGCGTGCCGCTGCGCAAGTGGCCACGCTGGCCTTATTAGTCCGGGAATCTTCGACCTTGAGAACGGGCACGAATTCTGCGGCCGACGTCGCTAACGTGCTTAGCAATGTCGCAAGGTCCATGCGCCGCTGGACCTGGGAGAGTTCGCCTCGAACGCCAAAGTCCGCCGTCGCCCGCTGGGTGGTCGACAACGAGTACCACGTGCAGGACATGCTCTGGGTCATCCTCGCTCCTGTGTTCCCTGATCTGGATGATGAAGAGTGGCTCAAGTCGCTCGGCCATCACAAGCCGCGCGCCGACCTCGCGATTCCCTCGCTGAGGCTCATCATCGAGGTCAAGTTCGCACGTAGGGGAGGCAAGTCCTTCAGCGAGCTCATCCAGGAGGTCGCCGCCGATGCGAGTACGTACCTGGCGGTGGGCAGTGGCTACAACACCCTGATCGCATTCGTCTGGGACGATGCGGCGCGCACCGAGGAACACTCCGAATTGCGCCAGGGCCTGATGCGCATCCCTGGCGTGGCCGATGCCATCGTTCTACCCAGGCCCGCACGCATGGACCGATCGATCCCGCTACAGGGCTGAAGACGCGACGGGGACGACATCAGATATAGGTCACCCGCGTTGCGCTCAGGAACCTCCGCCTGCATGCCGATGCTGAGTTTCGATTTGTACCGCATGCCAACCGGCCGATGGCCCCGCACCTCCCGTAGGGGCGCGTAGTGGCGGGCTGCCGCTAGGGGGCCAGTTCGGGACGGGAAGCCCCTTTCATGCGTTGAACGACCCCATTCAGACGCGAAAGACCGCAGCCGATGCATTGCTGACCACCACGACTTCGATGACCAAGTTCGCTTCCGCGCTCCAGCGCCGGAGCGTCAGCGTGTTGGCCTGAATTTGTCGGAGATCGCCATGGGCGTCGCCCCTGTCGCCGAAGCACTTGATGGCACGGCCACCGATGAGATTCTGAACGCACGGACCCGCACGGAGCGGATCCCCTCACTGCGTTCAGGAGCCCTCGATGAAATTCTCCAAAGCCGAAATCGACGCCGTCATCGCGGCGTCCCCGCGCACCACGGTGCCGCTCAACAAACTGGTGCTGTCCGAGGAGCGCCAGGTGCGCCCGCAAGGCAGCACGCCCAAGCTCAGCATTGCCGAACTCGCGGCCTCGATCAAGGACAGCGGCGTGCTGCAGAACCTGATCGTCGTGAAGGGCGCGCGCGGTCTGTACGAAGTTTGCGCCGGCGGACGCCGGCTCGAAGCGCTGACAGTGCTGGCCCAGGCCGACGACATCCCCGAGAACTACCCGGTGCCCGTGCTGATCGTGCCGGCCGACAAGGCGCTGATCGCCAGCCTCGCCGAAAACGTGTTCCACATCCCCATGCATCCGGCCGACGAGTACTCCGCCTTCGCCAAGCTGATCGGCGCGGGCAAGTCGGTCGAGGACGTGGCCGCCGCGTTCGGCGTCACGCCGCTGGTGGTGAAGCGGCGCATGAAGCTCGCTGCGGTGTCGCCGAGCCTGATGGCGCAGTTCCGCGACGGCCAGATCGGACTGGATTGCCTGATGGTGCTGGCCTCGTGCGACGACCATGCGCGCCAAGAGCAGGTCTGGAGCGGCATGCCGTCGTGGAACCGTCGCCCCGACTACCTGCGCCAGTTGCTGACGCAGGGCGAAGTCGAGTCCGACACGGACCCGGTCGCGCGCTACGTCACGCTCAAGGCCTACGAGAAGGCGGGCGGCACGCTGCGGCGCGACCTGTTCAGCGATGACGACAAGAAGGCCTACCTGCTGGACAGCGCGCTCCTGGAGTCGCTGGCCACCGCCAAGCTGCAGAAGAAGGCGCAGCAGATCGCCGCGCAAGGCTGGAAGTGGGTCGAAGTGCGGGCCCGCTACGTGTTCGAGGAATTTGTCAAGTTCGGTGAAGTGCGCAAGACGCGGCGCGCGCCGAGCGGTGAGGAAGCCGCCGCGATCGCAAGCCTGCAGGCCCGGCTCGAAACGCTGCGTGCGCAGATGGATGCGTTGCAGGACCACGAAGGTGACGACGAGAACGACGACCGCGAGTTCCTCAAGCTGGAAGCCGAGGGCGAACACCTCAAGGCACAGCTGAAGGCCCTGCAGGAAGCCCTGTGCGCCTGGCCTTCCGAATTGATGGGCCAGGCAGGTTGCGTTGTCTTCGTCGGCAGCAAGGGAACGGCCGAGGTGAAGTGCGGCCTGGTCCGACCTGACGACCGCAACGGCGTGGCCGACGTGGCACGGAAGGCCAGCGAAGTGGACGGTGGTGGCGAGTCCATGGTGTCGCTGCCATCGGCCAAGACGCGACCCGTGCACTCCGAGAAGCTGACTCGGCGCCTCACCGCGCATCGCGTGGCTGCCGTGCAGGCCGAGTTGACCGCCCGGCCCGACGTGGCGCTGGCAGCGTTCACGGCACAACTGGCGCAGTCGATCTTCCGCGACGACGCCCGTGGTTACCACCGGCCGGAGACAGTCTTCGCCATCACGGCGGCAGACAGCCAATCGGAGTTGCTGACCGCGGCCGAAGACTTGCAGGCCAGCGCCGCTTGGGCCAGCGTCCAGGCCGAGCGCACATCGTGGGCCGCTCGCCTGCCGCAGCAGATGGACCTGGTGTTCTCATGGCTGCTGACGCAGGACCAGGCAACGGTGGTTCAACTGCTGACCTTCACGGTCGCAATGACTGTGACCGGCATCTACGGCACCGAACCCGAGAGGCAGCGCACGGACGCGCTGGCCGCGGCCTTGGGCCTGGACATGAGCAAGTGGTGGACAGCGACCAGCGCCTCGTACTTCAGCCACGTGTCGAAGGCGCGCATTCTCGATGTGGTGACGGAAGCGGTGGACGCCAACGCGGCCAGCCCTTTGGCCGCACTGAAGAAGGCGGACGCGGCGAACGGCGCGGAACAGACGGTGGCGGCAACGGGCTGGCTTCCGGCATGCCTGCGCACGCGCCGGGAGGCGGGGATGGCCACCGAGGAAACACTTCAGGATGCACCGGAGCGCGCGGCATCCGAGGCATCGGCTGCGTAGCGCCTCGGCCGCAACGTCCGACAGCCAGCAGCGCACGGCACGGCCACAACGGGGCTGCTCAGCGCGAGGAGATCAGGCCGGCACCGGGCCTGGTGCATCGTCGTCTCCGGGTGACTTTGCTACCGGCGCGCCGCGCTTCGCCGCCGGTTGCGCACGCAGTTTCGGCATGACGGCACCTAAATACGCCTTATGGAGAGCTCTCCATAA
>VFQM010001549.1_pt1 | contig 19807 bp, 29 predicted proteins | sample 3512391 | NCBI WGS metagenome assembly VFQM01 (sample SAMN10412369, study PRJNA504923) | tailings metagenome | isolation source: Replicate 1 from Balatoc abandoned mine | place: Philippines | reverse complement strand
TTCGGACGAGCTGTGCCACAACGAAGGCGTCGTGTGTTCCTTGTCGGATATTCTGGAACCGCCGACATCAATCCAAACGCGGTTCTATTTGACCGCGAAAGCCTGCGCGGGAATCCTGCGCCGCGCCGAGAAGCGGGGGAAAGAGCTTCCGCCCCTTTTGAATGCGGCCCTCAAGGCGGTAGCTGGGCAGATGTAAGCCCAACTCTTGATACGCGCTGCAAGGACGGACCTATCCGTAACCAGCTTGGCGCCGGGGTCATGGAAGGCATACCCGCAGGCACGGAATGGCCCGCATCGGTAGCGCCGACGCTCAACGCCCACTCCGGCGAGACGCGCGGGCAGGATCCGGTCATCGCCGCCCGCATGGTGGCTTTCGGCGAATACGTCGATGACGGCACCGCGAGCGTGATGAAGGCGCGCGACTTCAAGGATGCGACCGACCTCGTCGCCCACGCCCTGCGCGGCGAAGGCTTCGATGCGTCAGAAGACGGCACGGGCAGGGGAACGCCGATCGTGCCGGTGCAGCACACTCGCGAAGTAGCGGGCGCGCTGACAGCCAACTACGGGAAGCAGCCCGATAGCAGCGACACCGGACTTGGCCCCAACCTCGTCTCACACCCCATCGCCATTCAGCATCCGCCCGAGATCGCCGGAACGCTGAAGGCTTGCGGTGGCAAGTCGGGGATGCCGAACGGCGCAGAGGAATGCGACCGCATGGTGCCGGTGGCGCCACTTGAGCCGCTATATATTCACTGCGATTGCGGTGCATCTTTTCGAGGCGAACTAAGCGACAAGTGCCCCGAGTGCGGTGAGATAAGAAGCGGTTCGGTGACATATCCAGAGAGCAGGGGTGGGCAGCCTCACGCCATCGCAATCCAAGAGCGCGCCGTGAGCGAGAACCCCGACGCTGGCCCCGATGGCAAGGGCTGGCGCGATGATGGGGCCGCCTACACGCTTGAGGCTCGGCAGGTGTCGCAGGCGGTGGCCGCTCCGGTCGAAAGCGCCTTCACCTTCAACACGACCCAGCTGACCAGCCCGCAGAACGGGCAGGATCTCGGGCCCGATAAGCCCTGCCACTCGCTCGCGGCCAAGGATCATCCGCCTGCCGTGGCCTTCGATATGCGGGGCCGTGAAGGCGGCGCGATGCCCGAAGGCCCGCACGACACCGCCAACATCCGCGCTGCCAGTGGCGGATCGAGCCGCAGCTATGCTGCAAGTGCCGCTTGGGGAGTCAGGAGGCTCACCCCCAAAGAGTGTGAGCGACTGATGGGATTTCCTGACGATTTTACTCTGATCCCGTGGCGCGGGAAGGATGCCGAGAATTGTCCTGACGGGGTGCGATACAAGGCATTGGGCAACTCAATCGCGGTGAATGTGATCTCTTTCATCGGCGAGCGCATCGAGGCGGTGCGTGCTGCCACTGAAACCTGATCGGATCAAATACCCGTCAAACAAACTGGCCCGCTGTCATGGCGGGCTTTTTTGTGCCTACTTGTAAGTCAAACTTGGACTTCGGACTGCTATTAATTCCTGCGGGGAGGTCAGAGACAGAAAAAGCGGTCCTACAGCGCTAACACATTTCCCCTCGATGGGTAAGGAACCGCTTTTTTGCTGCTACCACGCGCAGGTCTTATTGTTCTCGATCGATGCGCGCCCGCATTTTTTACTTGCCATTAAGGCGCGCGCCTATATCTTTCGCCTTGTCCAAACGGATGCGCGCCGGCGGTTTCCGGCACTTAAGGAAAGGGCGCGGGGCGCTGTCATGGCGCCCCCATTGCCCGAAAGGATAAACGGCAGTGTTCAAGTCTGTCTGCTACGCTTACGCCAGCTCATTTTATGCTCAGCAATTCAAGCGTGCCGCTACCGGCTGCTATTACATCGAGATCAAAAGCGACAAGCTACAGGCTGATCCTGACTTTGCTTATGGTCCGTTTGAAACGCTTGATGCGGCTGCGGCTGTCATGGCGCTGGAGCAAGGCAAAGTCGGTCCGTTTTGCATGACTCGCAAGGCGGCCGCCTAATGCTTCCCACCCTAGCCTCTTTCATCATGTGGCTTGCATGGCCGATTGCCCTTGCATCCCTCGCACACACCTTGCGCGCCGCCCTTGCGGCATGGCGCGCCCTTATGGAGACTCGCCCCTATGACTGATCTAATCCGAGCGCTAGAAGAGCGCGGCTTTCGCAAAGAGTATCAAGGCGGCGGCTGTCATTGCATGGCGCGCTATGAGTCCGAGCGGACAATCATTGTCACGGGTGAATTCGACTCTGATCTGCCAGACTGGGACTCGTGGTATATCGGCATTTACGATTGCGCGGGTGAGTATTGGACGGAGTCCAATCTGCTAGACAATCTGGACTCGTCGCAATCGCCTTGCGGCATTCTGGCAGCGCTTGACGGCATTTTGCCGCCGCCGCCGCGAAAGCTATCCTTCGATGAGGCATACAAGGGGATGAGGCGGCGCGCCCGCGCAATGCGCCCTAGCAGGGACTCGAACCTGATTGATTGTCTCAATCGAGCGGGCGCGCGCCTTTATGGCGATAGAGCGGGCGCGCCGGACGCTGCCAAGCGCTACGCTGATCTGAAGCGGCATAGGCTGATCTTGTGCGGCGATTGCGACCGTCTCAATCCCGATATTTTCCCCTGATCCAATCCGGCGCGCCGCCTAGTGCGGCCGCCACATAGCGCGCGGATGCAATGCCGCGCCCTATGTGGCGACAATCGCCAAGCGGCGCGCGGCCGCATCCGCGCAAGGAATGCAAAGCTATGTCTCGGACAGTTACGCAAGCCTATCTCATGGGGATAGGGGAAGGGCGCGCCATGTGGCAGCGCCTGCAAGGGGAAGGGCGCGCGGATCTTGCCAGCGCGCGGGAATGTCTCGGCCATGTGCGGGAGTGCCTAGCAATGGGATTCGCGGGCGATATTGCCGAGATGATGCGCGGCGAGCGCGACTTTTGGTTGCAGCGAATCAAGGTGCTGGCCGAGATGCAAGCGCGGGCAAGCTCGCATCGCGCTCCTAGCCCCTATCCCGACTCACCCTACCCCGATTCAGGGCGCGCGGCCCGGCCAGCTCGCGCCCTTCTATTCCGGCAATTTGAGGAATTGAGACGATGAACGCACAAACCACCATCAGCACCCACACCGGCGCGCCTGCGATCGGGACTCCCTTGGATCTCACAAGCGGCGGCCTGGCCTATGTCGTGGACGTGAAGCCTTGCGAGCGGGCAACCTTTACACTGATCGGCGGCCCGGCGCCCATGACGCGCGACCGCTTCACCATCACGGCCGCCAATGCTGGCGGATACGTGGGCGAGCTTTCCGAAAATATCGCCGCACCAATGATCGAGCGCGCGCGGGGCTTGCCCCCTATCAGCGAACAGGCGGCCGCCGAGCTTTGGGAAACCGCCAAGGCGGCGAAGGCCGAGTCCTACCGGCGCAATCTGGCGGAAGCTGAGGAGTCTAACCGGCGCCGCGATCTGGCGCGCGCCGAAATCGCCAAGCATCAACCCGCCTGGGCGCAAGCGGCAATCGTGGCAACGCTTGAGCATGACGACTGCGACAGCATGACCGATTATTTCAACGTCACCAGCTCGCGCCGCGTCATTATCGGATGGAGCAAGCACACCCGCGACCTTTTCCCGGAGATGCGCAAGGCGGCGGCGGCATACCCTACCACGGCTTACCTTGCCGACGCGCCGGAGAGTGCCGAGCATCGCGAAAAATACAGCATGGGCGGCGGCTATTACCTGAAGGCCGGTTCGCGCTATTGCTCCGGGTGGAAGGTGAGCAAGGAACGCTTGGGGCAGTATTTCGGCGGGGCAGATTATGAGATTGCCGACTGTGCCAAGGCGGCGCCCCCTACCGATGAAAAGCCCGCTCCGGCCCCTACCGGCGAAAACGGCGGGAACGTCGCGGGCCTGTTCAGGATCTCGCAGCACACACACACGAAAAAGGGCTGGCAAATGTGGATTTGCGAACTCGCCGAGCGGGTGGAGCGCGCCGACTTTGACCGCTTCCTGAGCGCGGCAAAAGAGCGCGGGGGCTGGTATTCGCGCGCCTGGCAGGGCACGCCGGCCGGGTTCGCGTTCAAGTCGGAAGCGGCCGCCCGGGCTTTCGCCGGCGAGGGGGTGCAGGCATGAACGCGCAAAGCAACATGGGCGGGGATAATCTCCCCGCCACGCTCGCCGACATCAGCGACCTTTGCGCAGGGCGCGATCGGGCGATTCATCTCTGGTGCGACCAGCGCGAGGCGTTCCACGCTACCGCCAAGGCGGCGCGGTTCGCATCCCTTCCCGCGTTTAGCCCCCTGCACGCGCCAAGCGACCGGCTGAAAGAGCGCGACCAGCAATTGCACGAGGCATTTTGCGCGGCTGATAAGGTCCGGGCATGGGATGCGCGCAAGCATTACAGAGTCGACGTTGACGCGGCCGAGCAATTCCGGGCGCTTGTCACGGCCGAGATTGATCGGCGCTGCTGGGATGATCTGGCAACCCGCACTGGCGCGCTCGATCTCATGGATCGGCAAGCCAAGGAAGAATGGCGCGGCAGCCTGGAAAACCCGGCGCCCTTCACCGTGGAGAATTGCCTAGCGACCTTCGCGCATCTCGTGGGCAACCGGCGCGAGATGTATTTGCGCGGGATTGCTAACGTCTTTTCCGCGCTTGATCGGCGATTCCGCAGTCATGACGGATTCAAGATCGGCGGCCGCCTCATCATCGAAGGCGCGCTAGAGCCGGGAATCTCTTCTTACTGGTGGAAGAATCACAACCGGCAAGAAACGCTGCACGATGTCGAGCGCATCTTTTATGAGCTCGAAGGCGAGGCACAACCAGCCCTTACCAGTGCAGAGCAAACCGAGCTCGATCAGGCACAGCGCAACCGGCGCCCCATGCCCCTACCGCGGGAATTGCCCATGGTCCGCGCGGTTTCCTATGCGGCGAGCGTTGAAAGCCTGCCCTATGTCCTGAAGGGCCGCTTCTTCCGGGTGCGCATTTTCAAGAACGGCAACTTGCATGTCTGGTTCGAACGCCCGGACCTGCTGAAGCAGATTAACCTATTGCTCGCCGAGTATTATGGGGAAGCGATCGGCGACAGCTACAACAGCACGGCCGCCGATGATGCGCCCGAGTATCACCAGACACCGGCCAAGCGGTTCGGCGCGTTCAATACGTCCGATGATCTGGCAAAGCGGGTTGCGGACTGGGCCGACATTAGCGCGGGCGTCACCGTGCTAGAGCCGAGCGCGGGCACGGGGCAACTTGCCAAGGCGGCGCGCGATCTAGGCGGCCTGGTTACGTGCATGGAACTGCAAGAGGGCTTGGCGCACGAGCTGGCGCACGTCCACCGCTTCCGCACTTTCCGGGGTGATTTCCTGAAGGCCACCCCGCGCGACTTGGGCCAATTCGATCGGGTGCTGATGAACCCGCCTTTTGATCGGGGCCGCGACTGTGACCATGTGCGGCACGCCTGGCAATTCGTGAAGCCGGGGGGGATTCTGGTGGCGATCATGGCGGCGCGCGCCGAGCACGGCGAGGACTCCCGGCACCGGGCCTTGCATCGCCTGATCGAGCAGGCCGAGCCTTGGCGCGGGCGGTCGTTCTGGTGGGATTTGCCCGAACGGTCGTTCGCCCATGCAGGAACGAACGTCAACACGGTTTGCCTTATCATGCGCAAGCCCCGCTAATTCAGGCGCGCCCGGTTCGCCGGGCCGCCATGACCTAGCAAATGCGCCCTACCGATGGTAAGCGATGCAGGCGGGCAAGGCGCTACCAACGCCAAGCCCGCCCTAACCGAACGAAACCTGTAAGGAGGATTCGATGGCTAAACGCCCACTGCCCGACGCTGTGACCCTGCGCAAGCTACTGCGATACGATCCCGAGACGGGGAAGCTGTTCTGGCGCGAGCGCACCCCCGATATGTTTGAGGGCCAATCCCGGCTTACTGCTGAACAGCGCTGCAAAAGCTGGAACAGCAAAAACGCTGGCAAGGAGGCGTTTTGCTCCCCAATGAAAGGCTACATGATGGGATGCGTGCTCGGACAGCACCACCTTGCCCATCGCATTGCATGGGCAATCTATAGTGGGCGAAATGACTTCGACCATATCGACCATATCAATGGCGATCGGGGCGACAATCGCATTATCAACCTGCGCTGCATCGGCCACCTTGGCAACATGAAGAACGTCCGTCAGCGCCATGACTGCGAAAGCGGCGTAACCGGCGTAAATCGGCACTTCCACAAGGCTTCCGGCAGGCGAACTTGGGTGGCACGCATTCAGGTCAACAAGAGGCGCATCTGCCTTGGCTATTTTGAAACTAAGGAAGAGGCGATAAACGCTCGGCAGCGTGCAGCCATTCAATACGGCTTCGGCCCCAACCATGGGAGCAAGAAATGACCGCTCCGCAGCTTTGCCAGCTTGTAGGCAACTGGGATCGAAAGCTCCCTGCATGGTGCATCGGAGAGCAGAAGATCGACGCTTGGCGCGCTCTCTATCTGCGCGATCACGATGGCAGGCCGGGGCTTTACACCCGCAACGGCTATCCCATCCCCGGCGTCGATCACATCTTGCATGAGCTTGCCACATGGGAGCGCCACGCCGGGCGAAGGCTTTTCCTCGATGGGGAATTCGTGGTCGGCGATGGCCCCGACACGCTCGCCAGCACGAAAGCCTGGTGCGAGCGCGATCACAAGCTGGGCGGCACGGCGGGCGTGTTCCATTGCTTTGACGGCTTCGCCTATGACGACTGGCTGAAGGGGGGCACCGCTACCCCGCTTTACCAGCGCAAGCAGGCTATCGAGGCAATCGCGGCGGCTGTGGCGGCTGATGAGGCGCACCGCTGGGATTGGCGGCCGGGCAGCCGCGGCGCTGATGTCGGCGCGCCGGTGCGCGTGGTGCCTCACGTCGATCTGTTCCATGTCGATGACGCGCTTTGCATGGTCGCCGAGATGTGGCGGGCGGGGCTTGAGGGGATCGTGCTGAAGGATGCCGAGGCCCCCTATCAGCGGACACGGAGCGCGGCATGGATGAAGGTCGGCAGGCCGTGGCAGAGCAAGATCAGATGGAAGGAAGCAGCATGAAGGACATCACCAGTTTAGACGATCAAATGAAGGGGCAATGCACCTTCGAGTTCCACGATGGTAGCCGGTTTGTCGTCGATGAAAGAGATGTTCGGAAAGGGAATTATATAGATGACTCCCGAGCGCATTAGTCATCCGCCTTCTCGGCGTTCTTGCGCTGGCGCTTCACCTTGCGCTCGGTTCGCTTCGCCCACTCGCCCTTGTCCTTCGGGCGGTAGGCGAACACGCGATCGGTTACGGCGTCGAGAATGGCTCGGATTGCGTCACTCATGCGATCAGTTCCTTGTAAGTGAGCCTCTGGCCGATCGCGGCGGCGAACATGCGGTCGAGCCGGTGCAGCGTGTGGTTCTTCACGTCGCCGTCGCCAAGCCGGAAAGCGAACTCCCCGACGTAGCGGTGCAGGTGCTTCGGCGAAGCGTGGTGATAGACCCCGTGCAGTCCGCGCTTGAGCAGCGCGAACACGCTCTCGATGCCGTTCGTGGTCACATCGCCGCGCACGTATTCGCCAGCGCCGTGATTGATGGTTTCGTGCCGGTAGAGCAACCCGCCGACGCGACTGTAGATGCCGCTTTCGTCGGTGTGGACCGTCGAGCCGACCTGAACGTGGCGGTGGGTGAAGCCGACCGCGTTGCGTCCGGTGACGCTGGCCCGGACCTCGGCCTTGACGCGCCCGCTCTCGCGCTCGCGTCCTGCTATAACGGCAGTCTTGCCGATGCCACCACGACCAAGGTTCAGCCGCTTGCTCTCGTGCTTAGCGGCCTCCTTTCCGCCGATGTAGGCTTCGTCGATTTCGACAATCCCCGCCAGTTCGGTAGGATCGTTACCGCAAGCCTCGCGCAGCCGTTGAAGCATGAACCATGCGGTCTTTTGCGTGACGCCGATCTGCGCATGAAGCTGGACGCTGCTGATGCCTTTGCGGGCCGTGACGAGCAGATACATCGCGTAGAGCCATTTGTGCAGCGGCACCTTGGACCGCTCGAAGATGGTTCCGGTTCGGATGGTGAAATCGAGCAGGCAGGCGTTGCAGCGGTAGAAGCCGCCCTTGCGGGTGCCGATGCGCATCGCCTCGCCGCACGCCGGGCAGGTGGCCCCGTCAGGCCAGCGCCGCGCCTCGAAATAGACGCGGGCGCTCTCCTGATCGGGGAACATCTGAAACAGTTCAAAAGTGCTGATGGTGGATTTACTCATCGCGCATCCAATCCTCTACCTCATCCTCTGCATCAACAGCGACGGCACCGTGGCCATTGCAGTGCTCGCAAGTCACTTCATACAAGCCCGGCCCAAGCCGAGGGGCGCGCTGGAGAAGCCAGCCTTCGCCACGGCAGCGCGGGCATTCAATATCAACGATCATGCGTCATCTCCCGGATGATAGCTTTCGCAGCGCGCGAGTTCGTCAAGCGAAAGCCCGTGGTAGGTATGGCCTTTTGGAGCCACCCGTTCGTCCAAATGGTCCGCTATCCGTTTGAGGCTGATGGCAATCGACATGTAAGCCGCTTCAAGAGGCGTTTGCACATCACGGCTCTCTGGCTCGTATTTTCCTTCCAACGGGTGTGGATGCTGGTCCATTCAAGCCGCTCCTATCAGGCGAACGTGAAATCACGTTCGCGGAACTGGTGGCCGAACCAGCGCGGGGCAGGGTTGCTGCCTGTGAGGTCCGCGAACAGCGCGTATTCCGCGTTGCCGTTCGCATCGAAGCGGAAACAACGGTCGGACGGCTTGCGCTCGTCCGTCCCGTTGTCCTCGATGAACACGCCGTTGGCGAGGGTGGAAAACTTAACCAGCATAGCAGCCTCCTATCGGATTGGGCGGAATTGCCCTCTGCATGAGAAGATAACTACCCTAGCCCGTTTCGGGAGTCAAGTATATAATTCCCTTCGGAAATATGGCTTAGCGGTGATCCTGCGCGAGCTCGCACCCGATTATGATCCCGGCCCGCCGCTGCCAGTCTACCAGCGCCACAAGATGGTGGGCACACTATCACCGCTCTGGAATGCAAGAAGCGCCCCTCGGCGCAGTTTCCTTTACGAGCCGCGCGATAGCGACTTCCGTCGCGATGGCGACCGCTGGATTGCCGACCCCATGCTTGGGCCGGGCGATTTGCTGCACGCGGGCGTGAACATGATCGACAAGCCCGAGTGGTGATCCCCTACCGCGATTCACCCGCCCTACCGTGGGCAACGCAATGAAAGGAACGACATGACGACCGAATACGAGCCCAAGACCCTGAAGCCGAGCCGCGGCGCGCCCGTGCGCTTCAAGGGCCGCATCCTCGCCGAAACCGAATGGGACACGAAAGACGGGTGCTGGATGCGCTTCACCGTTTGGGAAACGCGCGGCGGGGCATACATCGCGCAGATCAGCGGCGATGTGCCCGGCAAGCCCGATCAGGTGCATTGCACGGTCGGGGTGGTGGAGCCGATCTATGACGAAGATGGCGAGCGCGACGAAACCGCCATGCAGATCGCGGTGCTCGATCACTTCGACTGGCACGACCGCGCCAAGGCCATGCTGAAGCGCGAACTCGGGTGGTCGCCCCGCATCGAGGTGGCGTGAGATGAGCGTTGAGCAAGAGGCCATCGCCCGCGCAATAGCCTACCGCGATTCACGGCTGAAACAGCGCCTTGAGGAACTGGGGCCGGGGTGGGCGATTGGCTACCGGCTGAAGCAGAAGCCATACAGCCCGAAGCTGCAAAGCTACGAGCCGGCGAGCGTCGATCTGGAATGGGAGACGCATGAGGTCGAACTGATCGACGGTCAGGTGCCGCTCGCGATGCAGGGCTTTCATTATGTCGGGCTAAAGCCATGACCCCTTGGCTCACCGGCCTCGCGATCGGCGCGCTGTTCGGCTTTTTCTGGGGCTATGCGGCGGGCCAGCGCAGCGCGGTGGTGATCCTACCAGCGGACAGCACCGCCCTATCCGGATTCACCGCACAGACTGACGGAAACTGCGATTAATTCCGGCGCGGCGGTGTCTCAGGGGGAGAGGCTTTCCCGGCCTTTGGGAGTGGTGTATGGGTATCGCGCTGCGGAGGTGAGAACCGCCACCTCACACACGCCGGATTGGGGTATCCCGGTCGAAGCGCGTAGAGCTGCTGGTTTCTGGCGGCGAGAGATGCCGGAGTGGCAACCGGCCCGCAGCCCGCCCCCCTATCCGGATTCAATGGGGCCGATCTGTCAGAGGAAAAACAGATCGGCCCCACGCTCAGCGCCATCCCCGTCGCCGAGTTCTTCAGCGCCCCATGGCGCTATCCCATCAAGTCGGGCGGTTGGCGGCGATCCAAGCCTCCGATGCCGCGCGCACCGCATCCAGTTCGCCCGAGCCGCTGAATTGCGCTTCGGGAATGGCCGTCACCAGCATGACATCACCATCCAACGCCCCGCTTGAGGGGTGCCCGATTTGCAGCAGCCCAGTCAGAGACAGGCCGGTGATGCGGACATGACGCCAGACGTTCTCGCCGAGGTTGTCGTGCAGCAGATTGCGATTCCCGCTCGCCACACCATCCACGGTGACGGTCCCGCCGCCGCTATGGCCGGTGCTTGAGCCGTCCGTGTAGATAATGAGGTTCTGCAACACCGAACCGGTCGTGCTCCCGGCGCGCTTCCGCATCAGCAGGTCGACCGTGTAAGTCGCCGTCTCGACGGTTGCCTGAACCTGATCGTCAGGCGGGCTGAAGACCAGCCCGTTCGTCGCATTGATCGCCGGCTTATCGCTCGCAGTCGCCTGCGTCAGTGCGGAAGCCGTGCCCGCGATATTCGCCACGGTCAGCGTTCCGGTGTCGGAGGCGGCGGCGGCGGCGGGACTTCAGGGAAGGCAAGGCCGCGGATCTGGAAATCCATCTGGTTCGCCTTCGGGAAATCATTGCCGCGCATGAACAGGTCGCGAGTGAAGAAGCCGAGCACGCTCTTGTCCTGCCGCCGCGCTGTCGCTTCGGGATCGAAGCACCAGTAAACGACCTGCCGCTTGCCCTTTTCGGCCATCAGCGGCGCCCAGAGCGTCCAGAATTCTTCTTCTTCGACCCATTGCAGGCGAAACACCAGCGTCCGCAGAACCACGCCGCCCGTTTCTGCCGGCACCCCGTTGCGGCTGATCTCAAGCGCGCCAAGGTCTTCGAAGCCGATTTCGCGATCACGGTTGTAGTAATTCGACGGGACACGCCGAAGCCCCAACACCAGCGTCGAGGCGATGAAGTCGCCGGTGTGCCCGCCGATGTCGATGCGCCACCACGACGCATTCTGCACCGAGCCGATTTCCAGATGCGAATGATAAAGCCCATCCGCCCGCGTGTTGGCCGGTGTCACGAAGGGCAGGGCCGTGCTGTCATAGGGGGCAGTGCCATCGACCTGAGCCTGTGTCGTCCCAAGCCGCAGCCGGATCGTCGTGCCGGCCTGCGCATTGGCCCCCATCAGCGACATGAAGTTGACCGCGGCAGTCGCGCCGCCGAATTGGCCGCGCACCCAGAGGTTGCCGTTGCCATCGCTTTCCCAACGCATCGCCGGATATTGGGTCAGCGCGAGATGCGAGGCAGGGCGGTTCGATTTGGCGTTGCCGGTCGCGATACCGGTCAGGGCAAGCGGCAGGACGGCGAAAGGCTTCTGCGGCATGATTACCCCCAGTTGGTGAGCGTCGAGCGCTCGTTTTCCATGTCGATCGCAAAGCCGACCACCAGCGCCAGCCCGTTGCGATCCTGCTCGTCGTCGATCACGCGCACAGTCGGCAGCCCGGTCGCCGGATCAATCGCCGCAGCGGTTTCGTCGCCGTCAATCTGGGCGATGAGCAGCGAGCGCTGCACCTTGAGCAAGTTCAGGCGCTCGTCGGCCATTGCCTGCGCATCTGCTGTGCTGTCGAAATAGGTGGGCAGCGGTTCCGGGGTGTCGCGGGCGATGTTGCCGTAGAGCGTGCGAACGCCGGTGTCGGGGCCTGCGGTGACGATGCGATAGGCTTGCGTGATGAAGCCAATGCGGGATGGTGTTGCCGGCATATCAGCGATCTCGCACCGGAATGACGACAGTGCGCTCTGCGCGACGGCCGGCGCTGCTGGTTACGCGCACCGTCAGGGCATAGTTCTGCCCGTGCAGGCCACCGCCCACCCTCCATCTCACCACACCATCGACAGTCGTGACGCCCGAAATGATGATGTCGGGGCTATCTGGGACAACCGACTGCAACGAGACGGTTTCACCATCGCCCAGCCATGGCGTGCAGATCAGGCCATAATCCTCGATGTCAGCGGGGTCTTTCGGCGGTGCCGTGTAAGCGGGGAAGTTCATTGATCCGGCTCCAAGGTGAAGGTTGTCTCGGCGGCCTCAAGCGTGAACGGCAGCGGCTGCGGCGTAAGCGCAAAGAGAACGCGGGGCGGGCCGGCAGGTGTGACGGCACCGGTGTTGAAGAAGGGCGAGGCGAAGAAGGGGGATGCGAAGAAGGCCATCGGGTCAGTCCTTGTGCGCCGCGATCACCGCCAGCGTGTTCGGGCAGAAGCGCCAGGCATCGCTGTATCCCAGCGCGGCCGCGATCGCCTCGGAGCAGAACCAGCGCCGACCAGCGCCCTTCCCGGGTCGCCAGACAAAGCCGAACAGCCCTGCGTAATCGTAAGCTGCGCCTTCATGGTCTTCGAACCACGCGAACGCCGCCAGCTCGTCGCCTCCCACATCCACGAAATCCCAGCGATCGGGGTGGAAGGCGATCAGCTTGAACCGCACCCCGCCGTCGCGCTGGGATGCCGAGGCGGCAACGCCATTCGAGAAGATCAGTTCGACATGGCTGTAGGGCCCGCGTGTCCACCAGCGCACCGCAGCATCGAACAGCCCTGCAAAGCCGCCGCGCCGGCCCTTGTAGAAGGCGAGCCGCATCACAGCGTTGCCGCCAACCGGAACAGATCGTCGACCTGCGCGCTGGTCAGCCCGAGCGCAGGGGCGAGCATCAGGATCAGCTGGTTGTTGCGCTCAACCGCTGCCGAATACTCCCATGTCTGCAAGGCAACCTTGCGCTGGATCGGGTCAGGGATTGAAGCAAGCGCCGCCTCGACCTGATCGAACAGGCCAAGCTGGATCAGCGCGACCCGCGCCTGCCGCATCGTCACCTGCTGCGGGACGGGCGGCGGGGCAGGCTCGTATGCGTCGATGATCGCCTGCACGGCAACCGGATCGGATGCGACCCATTCGCCGTCGAGCCGGTAGATCAGATGCCCGGCCGCTTCGATGGCTTCGATCAGGCCCGGTCCCTTGTCGATGAAATTGATGCTCATAGCGCGATGGCCCTCATGCGGATGGAAGGGGGATTGCCGGTGGCAAGCTGGGCCTCAGCAAAGGTCCAGATCGCAGGCATCGGCGTTGCGAAGGCGATCGTGTCGCGCAGCTGGGTGTTGTAAGCCGCTGCCGCTGCCGACTGGAGGCCAAGGTTCCCCATCGAGGCGATCGGGATGGCGCGGATGGTGGTGTTGGCCGTCCAGCGGACACCGATCCAGTATTTGCGCCCGTTGTCGAATGAAAAGTCGAGCGAGTGCGCGACATAGACGGTCGCATCGCCGGAAAGGTCGGTGGGCGCCTCGTAAACCAGTTGGTCGGGCCAGCCATTCGCGCCCGAAGCATAGATGAAGCACTTCATCAGCGAACCGGCCACGGCGGTCGAAACGGCCACCCCGATCTGGTCGATGCGCAGGCGCTGGGAGGTGATGAACGGCGACATCTCCACCCGATCCGCCGCGCCGGCCGAGGTCGCACCGTTCGATGCCTGCAACGCCTGATCGTAATATCGGCCCACTACCACGCCGCCCGCGTTCGGGCTGGAAATGTCCGCAATCGCGTCGATCCGCAGCCCCAGCGAGGCGCGATCACCGCGGGCTGCGATGACTTCATCTCGCAGCGCGATGGCCTGCGCCAACGTGATTGTGCCAGCCTTCAGCAGCTTGCCGGTGATCCCGTCGAAAGCAGCGAGCGCATCATTGGTCGACGAAGCAGGGCCAACGACATCGCCGGAGCCGCCGCTGATGGGAATGTCGCCGCTGCCCAGAACAGAAACACCCCCAACCGTCTTGATGTTGCTGCCGCTCACCAGTGTGGCCTGCTTGCCGTCAAGCGCAGCCTGAAGCCCGGTGACAGTGCTGATCGCCTGCGTCCCGGTGTGCGTGGAGCGGTCGCGCAACTGCGCATCGGTGGCGTTGGCCGTGGCGCCGGTGGCGATGCCATTCAACTTTGTCAGAAGGGCGGTCGTGAAGCTCGCGGTGGTGTTCGTCAGCACAGTGCTGAGCGGCTGCTTGCCATCCAGCGCAGCTTGCAAGCCGGTGACGGTCGTGATTGCCTGCTCGCCGGTATGGTTGGCGCGAGAGATCAAAAAGGCGTCACTCTGATTGGCCGTCGCCCCCGCTGCGATGCCCGCCAGCTTGCTTTCCTGCGCCGTGGTGAAGCTCGCCGTGGTTGCCGAAAGCACGGCTGTCAGGGGCTGCTTACCGTCAAGGGCCGCCTGCAAACCGGCGACATCGGCGATGACATGGTTATGCGCGGCGGGCGTGAACGTCGAAGGAATGCCGGTCAGGTCGCCATAAGCGCCAGTGGATGCCACTGTCGCAAGGCCAGTGATGATGTGCGCCTCGTTCCACTGCGGCTCGTCGATCGGGCCAGTCGTTGTGGCGTGTTTGATTTCAACCATTATCTGCGGCTCCCAAGATTCTTGCTCATCACGACATCGCCCTCGCGCCAGACCACCCAATTGCCCAGCGCACAGATGCGCTCAGCCTTCCCATCGCGCACATCGGCGATGGCTTGTTCGAGTCCTTCCATTGCGCCTTTCGTCAGGTCGAGATGATGGTGACATCGAGGCGGGTGTTCGTGGTCAGGATGCGGCCGGTGCCGCTGGTGCGGCGCAGCTGGATTTCGAAGGTCACGTTGCCCGCCGGGGTCGAATAAGCGTCGTCGAACAGATCGGTGAAATCGGTGAAGCTCATGACGCCGCCGGTGACGACATTCTGGCTGGCGACAAAGGCCACCTCGACCCCTCCCAGCAGCAGACGTGCCTCGAAATCGGCGGTCCCGGTGCCCGAGGAAATGTTGAGGCGGCTTCGCCCGAAACTGTTGAGATTTGCGGTGCCCGCGGGCGCGCCGATGACGGTGGCCGACAGGATCGATTGCCAGAGATTGTTGTTCGCGGTGCCGGCCGTGGTGGTCGCGAACTCGTTGCGGATCCCGGTGACGGGCGCGGCGGTGGCGGTCGGCACGTAGGTGACGTTCACCGCCAGCTCGGTCACGATCCCATCGGTGTGCGTGTATCGCACCGAATAGGCCCCCGACTGGACAATGCCCGAAAGCGTGACCGTGCCGGTGCTGCTGTTGATGCTGGCCGAGCCTGCGCCAAGGTTCTGCGATGGCAGCGACCAGGTGCCGCCTGTCAGCGTGGCGGTGCCGCGCTTGGCGGTGTGCGTGACGGTGCGGTCGCCGGTGTGGCCCGCCTCGCCCTGCTTAACCTCGATCACCGGAAACTGCGGCTCGATGCTGCGCTGCGCGGTCGCGGTCACATCCGCGCCGGGCTGGTGCCGCCCGAAATAGGGCAGGCCGACGAAGATCGTGCTGGTGTTGCCGCCCGTGTTGTTGCCGACCAGCGGGCGCACATAGGCGACCCCGGCAGGGCAGGTCCACTGGCCCTGCAACCGCGTCCAGGCGTTCGTCGCCATGCCGACCGTGCTGGTGCCGGGAATATCCTCGACCCCGATGTTGGCGCCGGTCGCATCGTAAAGCTCGACACGGGCGACAACATGGCCGGTTGCTGACGAAGAACGGAAGAACCAGCCCGAGAAGTAGTAGGTTTCACCCAGCACCACCGCAGCGCGTTCCAGCGCCGGAAAGCCGGTGCCGACAAACCAGATCACCCCTTCGCCAAGGAACACGGCGCGGTGCCGGTCGTAAAGGTTCCCCCCGCTACCACCGGGCGAATAGGCCGCGTTCGAATAAACCCAGCCTTCGCCGAAGATCGGATCAGCGATGAAGTTGCCGCCGAAATCGCCATCGACCCGCGTGCCGGGCAGATTGCCCACAAACTCCGGCCCGCCTGCGTTGATGACATCGAGATCGGCCAGCGCGCCGGTGTTGCGTGTGGCCCCGGCCTCGACACCAATGGCTTCGGGGTCAAGAGGCGGCGCGAGGCTCGACCAGAACGCATTCGCGGTTGTGGGCCAGCTCGGCGGTGCATTGCCGCTGCTTGCGGTCGGGTTGATGTAAACCCAGCGCGATTTGTCGGCGCTCTCGACGATGTTGCCTTCGCGATAGGTCTGAGCGGCGTCATAGATGCCGCGGTCGATCAGTTCGGCGAAGAAGGCGATTTCCTCGAAGCTGTGGACGCGGTGTGATTGCGCGGCGCCCATCCTGATTTCGGCGTAAGGCGCGCTGGTGTTCTGGCGTGCCATGCCCAGCACGGGCGGCATCTGGCGGCCCTGCGCATCAAGCACCATCTGCTCCGAACCGAAGGCAACCCGCGGCATAATCAGCCGGCCATCCAGCGCAATCCCGCCAACAGCATTGCACGGCGCGGCCATTGCGCGGGCGAGGTCGATCAGGCTCGTCTGCTGCGAGATCAGGATGTTCACGTTGCGCGGCACCGCCGCATCAAGGGCTGCCAGACTGGCCGCATTGACCTTGGCCGTCAGCCCGAGGCGCCGGGCGATTTCAGCGATGATCGCGCCAGTCCTGCGCAGAAAGCCCGAAGTGCTGTCACCATCCACATCGCAGGTGATGACGCCGGCAGGCGGCGCGCCGAGCCGGAACATCCCTTCAGCCAGACAGGTGCCCCAGCGACCTTCGGGGATGTCCGCTGCCACCAGCGCGGCATAGCTGGCGAAGTTTCCGATGCTCGACCCGAAACTGGCACCGCGCTCATAGACCGCAGAGATCGCGCTGACCGGCCCGTATCCGCTCACCTGAAACACATTGTCGATCTGGTCGATGAAAACCGGCTCGACGTTGAGGCAGCGGCCAAATGCCCACGGCTTCGGCTGATCCTTCAGGTCAGCCCCGCCTTCCGCACCGGTCGTTCCCGCATACCGGTTGAACAGAACGTCAGCATCGAACGGCTCGCGGTCAACCGACAGGCCGATGTTCAGCACGTCATCCTCGGATGCGAACCGGTCGACGCGCATTTCGGCGAGCACGACCGGCGAACCTGACACCAGCCGGTAAAGCGTCACCGCCGCGCCCGACCAATCGTAACGCTCGCAACGCGGGAAAAGTCCGCTGGCGCGCAGAATCTCCAATCGCAGCGAAATATTCGCCGCCGCAGGCTCGACCGCCGCCGTGAAGTCGCCATCGAACAGCGACATCGACAATGCCGGCTGCACCACGATTGCAGGCCACCAGATATGGCCGCTCGCACCGGTCGCGTCAGGATCCTGCGATGAGCAGACGCGCACCGTTACTCTGGTGCCGGTGCCGGGGTCGATCGGGGTAAGGACGGCGAGTGTGGTCATGGCCTCAGAAGTTCTGGATCAGGGACGGGAAGGGGTTGCCGCCGAAGCCGCCACCCACCGCAACCGGTGCCGGGCGTGATGCCGGATTGAGCGCGATCAGGTTGTCATTGATCGCTCGCAGCCAACCGACCTGCTCGGCGCTGGACGCCTCGATGGCCCGCGCCACGCTGGCACGCTCATCAAAGGGCGAGGGCGCGCCGGTCGCGATGCTGGTCACGTTGGTTTGGTCGGCAATCGCCTGTTCGGTCAGCGCCGTCACCTGCGCGAGCCGGTCGAAATAGCTCTGGGTCGAGCCGAACAGTTGCCGCTCGATGTCGAGCAGTTGCTGGGCGATGTCGGCGAAGTCGTCAAACGCCGTGGTGTCGCCGGCCGCCACCCGCGCCGCGAGCGCATCGAATTGCTCGGCAGCGGTGCTGCGGCGGCTGCGCAGCGAAAGTCCGCTATCGCCAATGGTCAGGTCATTGAGAAGCTGCCGCAGCGATCCGATGACGCGATCACTGGCTTCCTCAATCGCACGGGCGCGCTCGATGTTGTAGAGTTCTTCAAGGTCGGCGAACTCTTCGGTGCTTGCACCGGCGCGCTCGAACAGGTCGATCAACCCTTCAAACTCGGTGTTGAGCCTGCGGATTGCGCCGCCGACCGGATCACGGATGTCCTCAAGGCGATCGAACACGCCGCGGAAGGTCAGCACATCCTGAAGCGCGGCCTCGATGTCGTTGCCTGCCCGCAAGAGGTTCTGCTCCGACTGGCGCAGGCCGGTGATGACACCATCCTGAATCAGATCGCGCACAGCGAAAGCGATGGCTGCCTCTGCATCGTCACCGAAGTCGATCGCGCCATTGTCAATGCGGGTCACGCCGCGACCGCGGGGATCGACACGGATATTGCCGCGCCGCTGCCCGATGCTGACTGAACCGGCACCGGCGTTGACGCTCGCCCCAAGCTGTTCGGCGATGCGGTTGACGGCCTCAAGCACACTGCCGCCGAGCCCGCTTGCCGCATCGCGCAGGCTGCTCGACGTGCCGGTCACGCTGGTCAGGCCAAGGCTGCCGCCGATGCCGCCAATGGTCGCCGAGGCACGCGGGGTCTTCTTCAACAGACCGCCGAGGATGTTGCCCGCGATGGCGCCGATGATGCTGCCGCCAGGAATGATGCTGCCGAGCGCGCCGCCAATCGCGCCGCCGATCTGTGCGCCGGTGGTCGAACCGCCAAGGCCGAGCAAGTTGCTGAGGCCTGCGACCTGCGTTCCAAGAGCTGCACCACGGCCGGCATCCCCCAAGGTTGCGCTGATGCCCTCAAGCCCCTTGATGTTGCCGGTCAGCTTCTGAAGGCCGCCGAGGACAGCGCCGACATTCCCGCCCTGCACCTTTCCTGCGATGATGCCCCCGATGATGTCGCCGAACATGGTGGCGAAGCGCGGGCCGAACACGCTTTCGAGTTCGGCGCCGATGCTCTCGCCGATGCCGCGACTGATCCGCTCGGCAAGGTCGGCGGTGGACTGGCGCGAGATGTCGGTTTCGCGGATCCGGTTCCCGCTGACCGTGATGCCCCGAGCGCCAAGCGCAGCTGCTGCAATGCCACCGATGCCGGTCGCGCCGAACAGATTGCCGGCAACGCCCGTGGTGTCATTCGCAGCGATGCGCGATGCGAAGCGCGGGTTGTAGGCGGCCATGATCCGGTCATTGACCTCGGTGGCGGCATCAGCCAGCGACGACAGGCTATCTTCAAGCCGCGAGGTCGTGTCGGCGGTCTTATTCACCTGCTCGGTGTAAGCAGCATTCGCCCGGCCTTGCGGGGTGCTGCGCTGCAATTCCTGCTCGATCTGGCGGAAGGCATCGCCGAAGATCGCTTCGAACAGGCGCTGCCCCTGCAAATCCTGAAGCGCCTGCCGGAAGTTCTTGAAGAAGTCGGTGCTGCGGCCGCTGAGCAGGTCGGTAAGGTCACGGCGCACGGTCTGCACGACATCAAGCTGGGCTTGGAACAGCGCCTGCTGGTCGCGAAGGACGGCAATGCGCTGCCGCTCAAGGCGAACGATGTCCTCGACATCTTGCTTTTGCTGCTCCGTGATCGGACCGATCTGCTGCTCAAGCCGGAAAATCTCTTGGAGCGCGACGGCCTCGTCCTCGCGCCCGGCGGCCAGAGCGCGCTCGATGGCAACACGGTTCTCGGATTCGGCGCGCAACTGCTCGAAGGGGCGCACCAACGCCTCTTCAATGACGCGCTTTGCGTCTTGGGCCTGGTCGATGAGTTCCTGAAAGCCTGTGGGCTTGCGCTCGGACAGTTCCT
>VFQM010001543.1_pt1 | contig 19824 bp, 22 predicted proteins | sample 3512391 | NCBI WGS metagenome assembly VFQM01 (sample SAMN10412369, study PRJNA504923) | tailings metagenome | isolation source: Replicate 1 from Balatoc abandoned mine | place: Philippines | reverse complement strand
GGAACGGGATGAAGACGCTGCGGGCCGGCTTCACCACGGTCCGAAATCTGGGTGACGAGGACGGCAAGGTGCTGGCGCTGAAGGAAGCGATCAAACGCGGCTGGGTTCAGGGTCCGCGGATCATCGATGCGGGCGATTCGATCTCCACCACCGGCGGCCACATGGACGGCCGGGTCGGGCTGGCCGATGAAAAGCATGGCATGATCGGCACGGAGAACCTTTGCGACGGGGCCGACGATTGCCGCCGCGCCGTGCGCCGCCAGATCGGGCGCGGTGCCGACGTGATCAAGTTCGCGACCACGGGCGGGGTCAATTCGGGCACCGGTCTGGCCACCCGCATGGTCGAGGACGAGGCCAAGGCCCTGGTCGAGACTGCCCACGCCTATGGCCGCAAGGTGGCCGTCCACGCTCACGGCCTCGACGGGATCAAGCTGGCGGTCCGCGCCGGAGCGGACTCGATCGAGCACGGCACCACGATCGACGAGGAAACCGCCAAGATGATGGCCAAGGCCGGGACCTATTACGTCCCGACCCTCAGCACGGTGAACGGCTATCTCGAGCGCCTCGCCGCCAATCCCAATGCCTATCCCCCGGCGATCAAGGCACAGATCGACTGGCGCATCGGCATCACCGGCAAGTCGCTGCAGATCGCCTATCCGCTGGGCGTGAAGATTGCCTATGGCACCGACGCCGGCGTCTCGAAGCACGGCCGCAATGCCGACGAGTTCGAACTGCTGGTCAAGTTCGGCATGCCGCCGGCCGAAGCGATCAAGGCCGCCACCGTCAATGCCGCCGCGCTGCTGGGGGTCGACAAGGAAACCGGCACGCTCGAACCCGGCAAGGCCGCTGACATCATCGCGGTCAGCGGCGATCCGCTGGCCGACGTAAAGGTGCTGAAGGCGATGAAGTTCGTCATGGCCCGCGGCGAGGTGATTGTCGGGCCGTAATTTTTTCGCCCGGGGCATGAACCCTTTTCCGCCACGCCGCCACTAGGCTTGCGATGACGGACAATGAACGCCCCCGCTCCCGAATGGAGACCCTGGTTGACGAGTACCTGGTGCTCGCCGCCCAAGGTGGGAACCGGACTGCGTTCAACCATCTGGTGCGCCGTCATCACCGCCGCTTCGTTGCCCATGCCTGGCGCTTGCTGGGCCAGCGCGAGGCGGCAGAGGATGCCGCACAGGCCGCCTGGATCGAGATCCTGCGCGGTCTGGGTAGCCTGCGTGAGGTGGGGACATTCCGCGCCTGGGCCTATCGCATCGTCAGCCGACAGGTGGCGAAGCGGATCGGGTCCATCGTTACCGAGCGCGCCGGTCTGGCCGATCTGGCCAGCATCACGATCGAGGCGAGCGAGCCGGACGCCCTCCCCAGCCCCGGATTGAGCCGGGCGCTCGCCTCATTGCCGCCGGGCCAGCGCGCTGCGCTCGCCTTGCATTACCACGAAGGCCTGAGCCTGGCCGAAGTGGCAGTCGCGCTCGAAATCCCGGTCGGGACGGTCAAGACGCGGCTCCATCACGCCCGCCTGCAACTCAAGTCCGCTTTGGAAGGACACGAACCATGACCCATGACAATAACGACCTCGACGCGCTGCGCGCCGAGGAGCTGGCCCTGCTGCGGCAGATCGACTCCGAGCCAGGCTATTTCCAGCAGCTCGGCGCAATTTTCACCGGGCGGACCGCCTGGGTGAACTTCGTGCTCATGGCCAGCCAGCTACTGCTGTTCGTTGCCGGGGCGGTCTGTGCTGTTCACTTCTTTCAGGCGACAACCGCGCATGCCGCAGTGTTCTGGGGCATTCCCGGCGCAGTGCTGCTTCTGGCGTCGCTGATGATCAAGCTGGCGATGTGGCCAGTGATCCAGGCGAACCGTGTGCTGCTGGCAATCAAGCGGCTGGAATTGCTGGTTGCCCAGCATCGGGGTTAGGCCCCGGTCAGAAACGCCACCAGCGCCTTGACCTTCTTTTGCCGCCATTGCGGCAGCGGGGCGACCAGCCAGTAGGCGCGGCGGCAGGGTTCGGGATCGGTCAGGGTCACGCCCCGGCCGGCTCCGGCCCAGGTAAGCGCCAGTTGCGCGGGGACGCGGGCCTTGCCCATTCCGGCGGCAGCGGCGGCCAGGGCTTGCCCGGCATCGCCGGCCTGGAGTGACGGGGCGCCGGCTTCCTCGCCGCCGGGATAGGGATCGCCGGGCCAGGCGATCCAGTCGCCCTCACCCGCGATCACGCGTTCGGCGGAGCCCAGCGCGACGCCTTCGAGATCGCCCGGCCCTTCGGCCCAGCGAATGGCCAGGTCCATGTTGGCTTCGGTGAAATCGGCCGTCTCGTCATTGACCAGGCTGTAGCGGACTTCCGGGTTCGCCGCGCGAAACTCGGCCAGGCGCGGCGCGAGCCAGGCGGCGAAGAAATCGCGCGGGGCAGCGATGGTGTAGACGTGGCTGGATTGGCCCGCCTGCATCGCGGTGACCGCGTCCTCGAAGTGCAGGAAGCCGGTGCGCAGCGATTCGAGGCCGGCCGTCGCCTCGTCGGTCAGCTCCAGCCCCTTGGGCGTGCGGCGGAACAGCACGACGCCGAGCAGATCCTCCAGCGCGCGGATTTGCTGCCCGACGGCGGCAGGCGTGACCGCCAGCTCATCCGCCGCGCGGGTGAACGACAGGTGCCGGGCGGCGGCATCGAATACGCGCAGGGCGTTCAGGGGCAGGTGCGTGCGCTTCATCGCGCGGGCGCTTTAGCCTGCCGTGGCAGGCGCCGCCAGCGGGAAGAACGGGATAGCCGCTTCCATCAGCGAACCGTCCTCGCAGCGGAAGGTATAGAACCCTTCCATCGAGCCATGCGGGGTGGCGAGCGGGCAGCCCGAGACATAGTCATGGCTGCCGCCCGGCTGAATCACCGGCTGTTCGCCAACCACGCCCTCACCTTCGATGAAATTGACCATCCCACGCCCGTCGGTGATCTGCCAGTGGCGGGTCAGCAGCTGGACCGCCTGATCGCCGTGGTTCTCGATCCGGATGTGATAGACCCAGAACCATTTGCCCGCCTCGACCTGCGATTGCTCGGGCAGGAAGTTGACGGTCACCCGAACGGTGATCCCGTCGGTGGTTGCGGCGTGCTGGAACAGCTCCTTCATGGTCGGCAAGGTAATAACTGGCAGCGGTCGCCGCAATGCCTCTGCGGCCATTCTTGTCGCTTTGCCGGATGAAATGCGATCCTCAGCTGCGCGCCAGCAGGATAACCCCAGCCACCATCAGCGCACATCCCACCAGCCGAGCCCGGCCGACCGGTTCGCGGAGCAGCACCATGCCCAGCAGCGCAACCAGCATCATCGAGATTTCGCGCATTGGCGCGACCACGCTGAGCGGCGCACCGCGCTGCATCGCCCAAAGGACGAGGATGTAGCCGAAGGGGGCTAGCAGGGCGACCGTCCAGGCACTGATCCAGTGGCCCTTCATCACCTCGGTCGCCGCGGCCCGGTCCCGCAGGACCTGGGGCGCAAGCAGCCCGGTGCGCACGACATTGGCACCCCAATCGAGCACCACGGGCGAGAGCAGCAGCAGCTTGACCGCCGAACCATCGACCAGCGTGTAGGTCGCGATCAGCCCGCCGGTCAGCATGCCCCACTTGAGGCCCGCCAGCGCACCGGGCCGCGCGAAGGTGCTGAACCGGCCATCGGTGGCGATCAGCAGGATGCCGCCGACCACGCCCAGCAGGCCAAGTAGCCGCAACGGCCCCGGCACTTCGCCCAGCAGCAAGAAGGCGCCCAGCGAGGAGAGCAGCGGCCCGGTGCCGCGCGCAATGGGATAGACCACCGACAGATCGGCCTTGCGGTACCCGGTCTGGAGCGCGTGGCTATAGGCCAGGTGCAGGCAGCCGCTGGCGACGATTGCCGCCAGCATCGGCCAGGCCCAGCGGAAGCCTTCGCCCATGATGATCCACAAAGCCCAGGGCGCGAAGGCGATCGAAGAGAGCAAGGTCGACCAGAACAGGAAGACCCCGCCGGCGCGGGCCGAGCGCTTGGCTGCAAGGTTCCAGGTGGCGTGGCAGACCGCAGCCAGCAGAACCAGCAGCAGCGAGAATGTATCCAACCCTTAGAGCCCGACCGCCTTGAGCGCCTGGTCGAGGTCCTCGATCACGTCGTCGGGATCCTCCAGGCCGACGTTGAGGCGCAGCATGCCTTCGGTCACGCCCATCTCCTCGCGCGCTTCGGCGCTGACCGAATAGTGGGTGGTCGAGGCATTGTGGCACATCAGCGACCGGGCATCGCCGATGTTGTTGGAGATATCGACCAGCTCCAGCGCATTGAGCAGGGCGTGCGCCTGGGCGCGGTCTTCAACTTCGAAGGAAAAGATCGAGCCGCAGGCATCCATCTGCTTCACCGCCAGCTCGTACTGCGGATGGCTGGGCAGGCCCGGGTGATTGATCGCCTTGACCCGTCCTTCCAGGAACTGGCCAACCTTCAGCGCATTGGCGCTCTGCTGCCGGACCCGCAGGTCCAGCGTTTCCAGCCCCTTCAGCACCACCCAGGCGTTGAACGGCGCCAGGTTGGGCCCGGTGTTGCGCTGGAACGGTAGCAGCACGTTGTTGATGAATTCAGCGCTGCCGGAAACCGCGCCCGCCAGCACCCGGCCCTGCCCGTCCATCAGCTTGGTTGCCGAATAGGCCACCACGTCGGCGCCCCACTCGATCGGCCGCTGCAGCGCCGGGGTGGCAAAGGCATTGTCGACCACCGTGACGATCCCGCGGCTGCGGGCGAGGTCACACACGTACTTCAAGTCGACGATGTCCATCGTCGGGTTGGCCGGGGTTTCGAAGAAGAACACCTTGGTGTTGGGCCGGATCGCGGCTTCCCACTGGGCGTTGTCGCGCGCGTCGATCGTCGTCGCCTCGATCCCGAAGCGCGGGAACAGCTGATCGACCAGCCAGCGGCACGAACCGAAGGCCGCCCGCCCCGCGACGACATGATCACCCTGGCTGAGCTGGCAGAGCAGCGCCGCCGTCATCGCCGCCATGCCCGAGGCCTGGACCCGGCACGCCTCGGCCCCGTCGAGCAACGCGATGCGTTCTTCCAGCATGGCGACGGTCGGGTTCTGGAGGCGGGAATAGGTCATCCCCGGATCCTCGCCGCGGAACCGCGCGGCGGCAGTTTCGGCGTTGTCGTAAGAGAAGCCCGAGGTCAGGAACAGCGCCTCGCTGGTCTCCCCCTGCTCGCTGCGCCAGGTGCCGCCGCGCACGGCGCGGGTGGCGGGCCGCCACTTGGCGGTGATCGAACGGTCGGTTCCGGTGGTGCGCTTCATGATGTGGGCGGCTGTAAGGGCCGTGCGCAAGCGCCGCAAGAGCATTGCCACCTTGTGATGGCACCGGTAATTCCCCGCCATGGTCGCCGCGCCCCGCTTCACGTCTGAACAGGACCCGGCCGACTGGTGCGCGGTGATCGCGATCTTCTTCCTGGCGCTGTTGTGGTGGCGCCTTGGCATCCCCTCCCAGATCTATTTCGACGAGGTCCATTACATCAACGCCGCGCGCCACCAGAATCAGGGGCTGCGCTTCAATCCCGAGCACCCGGTGCTGGGCAAGACAATCATCGCCGCAGCGATCCGCTGGCTGGGTGACACGCCGCTGAACTGGCGGATTCCCTCGGCCATATCCGGCGCGATCGGGCTTTATGCGCTGGGCCGGCTGGTCTGGCTCGTCACCGGACGGCGACTGGTGACGCTGGTCGCGATGTTCCTGGTGGCGACCAATTTCGTCTGGTTCGTGATGAGCCGGATCGCCATGCTCGACATGTTCATGGCGATGTTCGGCATGGTCGGCCTGTGGCTGGCGGCGAGCGCGGTCCGCTTACCGCAACAGGCACGCTGGCGGCTGGCGCTGGCGGGCGTGGCGATGGGCCTGTCACTCGGGGCCAAGTGGTCGGTCGCGCCGCTGCTGATCGTGCCGGGGCTGATCTTCCTCGGCTGGAAGCTGCGCGATTGCGGCCTGCGCGGGCTCTATCTGCGCGCGGGCGGCGCGGTGCCGGGGATCAGCCTGATCGAGGCCGGGCTCTGGCTCGGCCTTGTGCCACTGGTGGTCTATTGGCTGACCTTCTGGCCGGCATTCCACTGGGCCAAGGATCCGGTCAATCCGTGGGATCCAGTCGGCTGGCATGTCTACATGCTGCAATTGCAGGACAGCGTGACCAAGCCGCACCCCTATCGCTCGTGGTGGTACCAGTGGGTCGGCAACTGGCGGGCGATCTGGTTCCTCTACCAGCCGGTCGATGGCGCGCAGCGCGGCATCCTGCTGGTCGGCAATCCCTTCACCATGCTGGCCGGCCTTGCGGCATTCGCCTGGTGCCTCTGGGCCGGTTGGCGCGGCCGGGCCGAAGCCTGGGTCTTCGCCGGGCTCTATGCCGTCCAGATTGCCTTCTGGGCGCTCTCATCCAAGCCGGTGCAGTTCTATTATCATTACCTGCTGCCCGGAACCTTCCTGATGGTCTGCCTGGCCCTGGCGCTGGAAGCGCTGTGGCAGCGGACCGACCGCTGGCGCTGGCTGGCCGCGGCTGCGCTGGTGATCAGCCTGGGCATGTTCATCCACTTCTACCCGATCCTCTCTGCCGCCAAGCTGTGCTGCGGGCGGCCGAGCTTTGAAGAGTGGATGTGGCTGCGAAGCTGGCGCTGAGCCGCAGAACGCGCCAAATGCGAATCGAACAGGGAGATTCGCAAGATGACTGACGCCGCTTCGCCGCTTACCTTCACGCGCGGTCCGGCCATGGCCAACCGGATGATGCTGGCCCCGCTGACCAACCTGCAGAGCCAGGTCGACGGTGTACTCTCGGACGACGAGATCAAGTGGCTAACCATGCGCGCCAAGGGCGGCTTGGGCCTGGTAATGACGGCAGCGGCCCACGTCCAGCGCCAAGGCCAGGGCTTTCCCGGCCAGCTGGGCGTGTGGTGCGACGATCATATTCCTCGCCTGACCGAGCTGGCCAGCGCGATCAAGGCCAATGGCAGCCTCTCGGCCGTCCAACTGCACCATGCCGGGATCCGTTCCCCCCGCGAAGTGATCGGCGAAGACCCGCAAGGGCCCTTCGCCGATGCCGAAACCGGATCACGGGCGCTGACCACGGCGGAAGTCGAACAGCTCCGCGACGATTTCATCGCCGCCGCCGTCCGCGCCGAGAAGGCCGGGTTTGACGGGGTCGAGATCCACGGCGCCCACGGCTACATCCTCGCCCAATTCCTCGATGCCGAGAACAACCAGCGCGATGACGGCTACGGCGGCAGCTTCGAGCACCGCAAGCGGATCATCTTCGAGGTGATCGATGGCATCCGCGCCGCGACCCGGGCCGATTTCCAGGTCGGTCTGCGCCTCTCGCCCGAACGCTTCGGCATCCGCACCGCCGAGGCGCTGCAACTGGCCGAGGAAGTCATGGCCGGCGGCCAGCTCGACTACCTCGACATGTCGCTGTGGGATTGCTTCAAGGAGCCGCAGGATCCGGACTATGCCGGCCAGCCGCTGATCAAGCTGTTCACCGCCCTGCCGCGCGGAAACACCCGCTTGGGCGTCGCGGGGAAGATCATGGACGCCGCCAGGGTCCAGGCCTGCCTCGATGCCGGGGCGGACTTCGTGCTGGTCGGACGCGGGGCGATCCTGCACCACGATTTTGCGAAGCGCGTGATCGCCGATCCGGCCTTTGCCGCAACGCCTACACCGGTGACGCGGGCGCACCTGCAGACGGAAGGCCTGGGGCCCGCCTTCGTCGATTACATGGCGTCTTGGAAAGGCTTTGTAGAGGGCTGAAAACCCTCAGTACTTGCCCCAGACGAACTTGTTGGACAACGCGAAGTTCCAGACCGAACCGAGGACGATCCCGACCACCACGGCGATCACGTCGTGGAAGCCCATCGTCTTGAGCACGGCGGCCGAGCCGACATTGGTGAGCAGGCCCAGCGAGCAGGTCAGCGCAAACTGCGCCCAGCCGCGCAGCAGCGGGCCAAACCCGCGCAGCCGCTTGTCGGCATAGGTCAGCTCGTTGTTCAGGACGAAGTTGAAGGTCATCGCGACCAGCGCGGCGACCGTGTTGGCGACATTAAAGGTCGTGCTTTCGTCCCAGTTGCCATAGACGAAACGCTCGCCGAAGACGAGGTGCAGCATCACCCACAATGCGCCGAGCTGGACGAAGACGCCCAGCGCGCCGACCGTGCCGAATAGGGCAAAGCGGGTCGGGATGATCCGGCCAAGCCACTTGTCATAAAGCCCGATCAGGAATTCGAAGACCACGGTGCGGTCCAGCTTGCTCTCGCCTTCGGCGCGGGCGGCGAAATTCATCGGAAGTTCCTTGATGCGCAGCGGCTCTTCGACCGTGGCGAGAATATCGAGCAGGATCTTGAAGCCCACGCCCGAGAGACGGTGGGCATCGGCGCGCAGTGTTGCGCTGCGCAGCATGAAGTAACCGCTCATCGGGTCGGTCAGTTCAACCCCGGTGACCTTGTTGGCAATGCGATTGGCGAGGTTCGAGGCCTTGACCCGGTCGGGCCGGCCCCATTCCTCGGTGCTCGATCCTTCGGCAAAGCGACTGGCATAGGCGAGGTCATAGTCCCCGCTCTCGATCGCGGCGAGCATCTGCGGCAGCAGGGCCGGATCGTGCTGGTGATCGGCGTCCATCACCGCGACGACCGGGGCGGCGGTAGCGCACATGCCCTCAATCGCGGCCGAAGACAGGCCGCGCCGGCCGATCCGCTGGATCACGTGGACGCGCGGGTCTTCCTGCGCCAGCGCGCGCGCCTCGTCCGCCGTGCCATCCGGGCTGTTGTCATCGACGACGATGACTTCCCAGGTGATCCCGGCCAGTGCCTGGTCGAGGCGGTCAACCATCGAGCGCAGGTTCTTGCGCTCGTTATAGGTGGGAAGGACGACGCCGAGGCGCAGGGTCATGTCACAGCCGCTCCAGCACCGCGTCGCCAATGGCAGCGGTGCCGTGATTGCCGCCCAGGTCACCGCCGCGAATGCCATCGGCGAGCGCCTTGGCCACGGCCGCTTCAATCCGTGCGGCCTGCGCTTCCAGGCCCAGCGAGTGCCGCAGCAGCATGGCGGCCGAGAGGATCGTGGCCATCGGGTTGGCCAGGCCCTTGCCAGCAATGTCCGGTGCCGAACCGTGGATCGGCTCGTAGAGGCCCATCTTGCCGTCCGACAGGCTGGCCGAAGCCAGCAGGCCGATCGAACCCACGCACATCGAGGCCTGGTCCGACAGGATATCGCCGAACAGGTTGCCGGTGACGACCACGTCGAACTGGCCCGGATTGCGGACCAGCTGCATTGCGGCATTATCGACGTACATGTGGCTTAGCTCGACCTCGGGGTAGTCCTTGCCCACCTCGATCATCACGTCGCGCCAGACCTGCGAGGTTTCGAGGACATTGGCCTTGTCGACCGAGCAGAGCTTCTTGCCCCGGCCCATCGCGGCGCGGAACCCGACATGGGCGATGCGGCGCACTTCATCCTCGGCATAGGACATCATGTCCCAGCCCTGGCGGCGGCCATCGGGGAGCGTGCGGATGCCCTTCTCGCCGAAATAGACATCGCCGTTGAGCTCACGCACGATCAGCAGATCGATCTTGCTGGCAACTTCCGGGCGCAGTGCCGATGCGTCTTCCAGTCCGGCAAAGACCTTGGCCGGGCGCAGGTTAGCGAAGAGGCCAAGCTCCTTGCGCAGGCCGAGAATCGCCTGCTCGGGGCGCAGATGGCGCTCGAGGTTGTCACAATCGGGATCGCCCACCGCGCCGAACAGGATCGCATCGCAGGACCGGGCGATCTCCAGCGTTTCGGCCGGCAGAGGGTGGCCGTGGCGCTTGTAGGCAATCCCGCCGACATCGCCTTCGAACAACACGAGCCCGGGCAGATCGAGCGCTTCAAGTACGCGCACGGCTTCGCGCGTCACTTCAGGACCGATTCCATCACCGGCGAAAACTGCGATCTTCATGGGATTCCCAACCTATTCAATCCGGCCAAGCCGCTCCCGCAGCATGGCGCGCGCCGCCATAACATCGCTTCTCCGATCGGCAAGCGGATAGCGCGCCACCAGCGGGCCAAGCTTGTCAAAGGCCGCCAGCTGGGCATTCCAGTCCGGATCGGCGGGGCGCTCAACCGCGCCATAGCCCAGTTCGCGCAGCAGCAGCGCCTCGAAAGCGGTCATGCCGGGCAGCCAGCCGCGCGCCGAGGGGGCATGGCAGACCGCATCGAGCAGCGCGGTGAGCGCCTGGTGCAGCGCCGGAAAGGGCTGCCGTTCGGGCAGCGCCGAGGCGGTCAGCGTGGTCGCCCAGGTGATCGCGGCAGCTGGGAGCGGTTCGGTCAGCCAGGGGCCGCGGCTGGCGACGAGCTCAACCCGCGCGGACGGCAGCTGGCTGCCGGGCCGGGCGCGCAGCTCGGCCTCGACCAGATTGCCGGGCAGCAGCACCGGGCGCAGGTTCCGCCCACGCCCACCCGCGACATAGCTCGCGACGAGGCCATGGTCCTCGCTCAACAGGCGCAGGATCACGCCCGTCTCGCCGTGGGTACGGGCAGCGCAGACTATTGCGGGGGTGCGCAGGTCCATGGCGCGGCCTTAGCGCGCCCAGGCCCGCTGCGGGAAGGCTACTTCTTTGCCTTGGCCGCGAGCGCAGCCTCAAGGGCGGCGACGCGTTCGGCCAGCGCTTCGTTCTCTTCGCGGGCCTTGGCGGCCATGTCCTTGACCGCGTCGAATTCCTCGCGGCTGACAAAGTCGAGCCCGCCCATCGCTTCGCGGAAGCGCTCACGCGCGTTCTCACGGGCCTCGCGGCCTGCACCGGCAACGGTTCCGGCCGCACTGTTGAGCAGCTTGGCGAGATCGGCGAACAGGGGATTCTGGCTCTGCATGCGGGCTAGATGGTCCTGCGCGCGTGGCGGTTCAAGCCCTATTCGAACTCAACCGTCGAGACCGCGCCCGAAACTTCCTGCCCATCGGCATTCGGATTGGCTTCCAGGAACTGCCAGTTGAGCACGGCGGCAAACAGCACCCAGGCGAGGTATGGCACCAGCAGCATGCCCGCCAGCGGCCGGACCCGCCAGAACAGCACGACAGTGGCCAGCACGGCCACATCAATCGCCACCAGCAGGTATAAGGCGGCAGTGATCTGGTGGGCGCCGAAGAACAACGGCGACCACGCAAGGTTCATCGCAAGCTGCACCACGAAGACCGCAATTGCCGCCGTGCGCCCCGGCGCGCCGCGCGCCGTAACCACCAGCGCCAGGGCAAAGCCCATCAGCACATAGAGGATCGACCAGACGATCCCGAAAGTGGCCGGAGGCGGGAACAGGGATGGCTTGACCAGCGAGGCGAACCACGGCGTGCCCGCACCGCCGCCCGCCGTCCCGCTGAAGAAGCCCAGCAGGACAATTCCGGGCACCAGAAACAGCGACCAGCGGATGAAGCTGGCGCGCAGTTGCGCAGGCGAGGCAAGAGCCGACATCCATTCCCTCCGATTCGCCCAAAGGGCGGAGAACCAATTGGATATGGCGGCGTCCGCCAGACTAGGCAATCGCCCTTAACCGTGATCCGCGCGGCGGGCGGCGATCAGGAATTCGACATTGCCTTCAGGGCCGGTGATCGGGCTTTCGACTATCCCCTGAACCTGCCAACCGAGCCCTTCGATCCAGGCCCGCACCTCGTCACAGACCCGCACACGGAGCGCCGGATCGCGAACCACCCCACCCTTGCCGACCTCGGTTCGGCCGACTTCGAACTGCGGCTTGATCAGGGCGACCAGCTGACATGCGGGCGCTGCCAGTTTCAGCGGCACTTCCAATACCTTGGACAGCGCAATGAAACTGGCGTCGCAAACCACCCAGTTGCAGGGACGGTCGATTTCGGCGGAGGTAAGGATGCGCGCGCTGGTCTGTTCCAGCACGGTCACCCGCGGATCCTGCCGCAGTTTCCACGCGAGCTGGTTGGTGCCGGAATCGACCGCGAAGACGTGCTCCGCCCCTTTCTGCAACAAGACATCGGTAAAGCCGCCGGTTGAGCTGCCGATGTCCATCGCTGTCGCGCCCGCCGGATCGAGAGCGAAGTGCTCGATCGCATGGGCCAGCTTGATTCCGCCGCGCGAAACCCACGGATGGTCGCGCCCGCGCACTTCCAGTGGAGCGTCGGCGGGCAGGCTGTGCCCGGGCTTGGCCAGCTTGGTTTCGCCCGAGAAAACCACGCCTGCAAGCACCAGCGCCTGAGCGCGGGAACGGCTTTCGGCCAGGCCGCGCTCGACCAGTAGCTGGTCCACCCGTTGTTTCGCCGCCTTGCTCATCGTCGCGGCTCCTTCCATAGAAGGGGCGTGAAGGCAATTGCCCCCCTCCTTGTCCTGGCGGCGCTGCTGGGTTCTTGCGCCGCGCCGCAGAAGCCCGCGCCGCAACCGTCAGCCCCGGTCGCCAGCGCGCCGTCGCCGGCTCCTGCACCTGCCCCGCTGCCGCCCTCGCCAGCGGACTGGCGCGATGCGTCGCAGACGCCCGGTAGCTGGCGCTGGAACGCGGGCGATCCTGACTCTGCCTCTGTCGCCAGTTTCGGTGTGAGCCGGACGGACCCGGTCGTAATGTTGATCTGCGATCGCCTGAACAAGCGGGTCCGGCTCCACCGGGCGACCGATCCGTTCCGCCCCGCACCGGCTACGCCGCTGCAAGTGGTCACCACCAGCATGCGCCGCCCAATGCTCAGCGATCCGGCCTTGAGCACTGGCGGCTGGCTGGTCGTTTCGCTGCCGGTGAACGATCCGCTGCTCGATGCGATCGCCTTTTCGCGCGGGCGCTTTGCGTTGGAAACGGCGGAGCGGGAAACGCTTTACCTCCCCAGCTCGCCCGAACTGAGCCGGGTGATCGAGGATTGCCGCTGATTTCGAGGCTGTGGAAAACCGGCGCGAAGCAGACCGGAAACCCCGGATTCTGACATCGAAAAAAATCTATTCAAGTCTTGTTGTGCAGCGCGGAATGATTCACATTCCGTCCCAAGGCCCATCGGGCTTCGCCGATGGCCCCGACCAACCCTGCGGGGTTCGGTCCTTGGCTCAACAGCGCGAAAGGAGGTGACCGATGTCTCATGGTTCAGCAGGGAGGTCGGTAACCCGCAAAACGGAGCATTATCGCTGAGGTCGATGTAAGCGATAGAGGCTTCGTGAGCGGCGCTTCCGGCCGCTGACCATGCGAAGGGCCACCCGGTTACGCCGTGTGGCCCTTCTCATTTTTGCCCTGCGGGGCTTGGGGGCGGTTGTCGGGATACCGGCGCCGCCCTTCTCATTTGTGGTCATCGCTCTTGGCCTCTCGACCGAATCTGCCTAGACCAGCAAACAGTTGCAGCCCTCGCACGATAATTACCTTTTTCTTGTCTTTGAGGTAACTTTCGTTCAGAGGCGCTGCTTCACAGTCAGAAGGACTTCAACCCGATGCTCGCCGCCACCACTTTCGCCCATGTGCCCCACCCCGCCCCGACGGCGGACGCGGTACGCGCCGGGCTGGTGGCCGATCCGGGTTTCGGCAAGATCTTCTCCGATCACATGGTGACGATCGACTGGACCGAGGGCCAGGGCTGGCATTCGGCCACGCTTGGGCCCCGCCAGCCGATCGCGCTCGATCCTGCCGCATCGGTGCTGCACTATGCTCAGGAAATCTTCGAAGGCCTGAAGGCCTATCGCCTGGCGGACGGCACGATGGCGCTGTTCCGGCCCGAAGCGAATGCCCGCCGCTTCAACGCTTCGGCCCAGCGGCTGGCCATGCCGGAATTGCCGGAAGACCTGTTCATCGAGGCGATCCGCCAGCTGGTGGCGGTCGATGCCGACTGGTTCCCCTCAGTCGAGGGCGGCTCGCTCTACCTGCGCCCTTTCATGATCGCGACCGAGGCCTTTCTGGGCGTGCGTCCGGCCAAGGAATACAAGTTCATCGTCATCGCCAGCCCGGCCGGCAATTACTTCAAGTCGGGCGCCCCGGCCGTGTCGATCTGGGTCTCGGACTATACCCGCGCTGCGCCCGGGGGCACCGGCGCAGCCAAGTGCGGCGGCAACTACGCCGCGAGCCTGGTTCCAACCGCCGAGGCCTTTGCCAAGGGCCATGACCAGGTGCTGTTCCTTGACGCTGCCGAGCACAAGTGGATCGAGGAACTGGGCGGCATGAACCTGTTCTTCGTGATGGCCGATGGCCGGATCGTCACCCCGCCGCTGACCGGCACGATCCTCCCCGGCGTGACCCGTGACAGCCTGCTGCAGCTCGCCGCCGAGGAAGGCCTCAAGGTCTCGGAAGAACCCTACAGCCTTGACCAGTGGCAGGCCGATGCCGCCTCTGGCGCGCTGCTTGAGGCCTTTGCTTGCGGAACTGCTGCGGTGGTCACCTCGGTCGGCAAGGTGGCTGGACGCGACCGCGAATTCACGATCGGCAGCGGCGGTCCGGGGCAACTGACGCAGAAGCTGCGCAGCCGCCTGGTTTCGATCCAGCGCGGCGAAGCGCCGGACCCGCATGGCTGGGTGCTGAAGCTCTAGGCCCTTTTCAGGTCTGCCCATCTGCGGCACCTTGCGCAGATGCCGCACTCGTTTGATCGCCGCCACTTCATCGGCAGCACCGCCGCCGCCTTTGCCGCTCTGGCCACGTCAGCCTGCCATGCCCGCGCCAGCAAGCCGTCGGGCGGCTATGGCCCATTGATCGCCGATCCGGCGGGCCTGCTCGATCTGCCGGCCGGCTTTTCCTATCGCGTGCTTTCCGCGCTGGGCGAGGCCATGGACGATGGCGGCCGCGTGCCCGATGCGGCTGACGGGATGGGCTGTTTCGCCCTGCCCGGCGGCAAGCTGGCGCTGATCCGCAATCACGAATTGCGCCCCGGCAAGGATAGTGGCGGTGCCAGCGGGCTGGCCTATGATCGCGACAGCAGCGGCACCATCCTGCCAGGTGGCACCACGACGCTGATCGTCGATCAGGCGAGCCTGAAGGTCGAGCGGCAGTTCCGCTCGCTCTCTGGCACGATCCGCAATTGCGCGGGCGGGATCACCCCGTGGGGCAGCTGGCTGACCTGCGAGGAAGATGTCACCCGCGCCGGGTCAGGCGTTGGCCAGGATCACGGCTGGGTGTTCGAGGTTCCCGCCAACGCGACTGGCCCGGTGGCCCCGGTCCCGCTGAAAGCGCTCGGCCGCTTCAATCACGAAGCCGCCTGCGTCGATCCACGCAGCGGCATTGTCTATCTGACCGAGGATCGCGACGACAGCCTGCTCTATCGCTTCGTGCCAAAGTCGCGCGGCAAGCTGGCTGAAGGTGGGCAGTTGCAGGCCCTGGTGGTGGATGATCCAAAGCGCTCGGCCGATACCCGCAATTGGAACTCGGCCGATTGGCCGACTGGCAAGACGGCGCGCGTTCGCTGGATCGATCTCGACAATCCCGAAAGCCCCGCCGACGATCTGCGCCTGCGCGGGGCGGCGCGTGGCGCGGCGATCTTTGCCCGCGGCGAAGGGATCCACATGGGCGCGGGCGAGCTGTTCTTCGCCTGCACTTCGGGTGGAGCCGCCAAGCTGGGGCAGATCTTCCGGCTGAAGCTGGGGCGCAGCGGTGAGCGCCTGGAGCTGTTCTTTGAATCGACCGACCCGGCCCAGTTCAATTACGGCGATAACCTGACCGTGGCGCCCGATGGCCAGCTGGTGGTCTGCGAAGATCAGTATACTGCGGCCAGCGACAATCATCTGCGCGGCCTGACCCGGCGCGGCGAGCCTTATCCGATTGCCCGCGTGGCGATCCAGACTGAACCGGCTGGCGCCTGCTTCTCGCCAGACGGAAAGGTCCTATTCGTCAACCTTTACAGGCCGACGAAGACCCTTGCTATCACGGGACCCTGGGCTCACCTTCGCGCTTAGCGTTTCACCTTCTCGATCAGGTCGATCAGCTCGCCGAACTTGGCGCGCTGGGCTTCGGCGTCGCCAGAGGCGATCGCTTCGGACACGCAGCAGGCGGCGTGGTCTTTCAGGATCTCGCTCTCGACCCGTGCCAGGGCCGACTTGATTGCCTGGACCTGGTGCAGGACATCGATGCAATAGCGCTCATCCGCAACCATCTGCGCGACGCCGCGAACCTGGCCTTCGATGCGTTTCAGCCGATTGACGATGGCTTCCGTCTGTTTTCCCATGACCCACCCTTGGAATACCCCTGGGGGGTATATAGATAGCACGGGCCGATCGTCAACCGGAGCCGTATCGTGTCGCTTTCCCGCCGTCGCTTTCTGACTGCCACCGGAGCTGGGCTAGCCCTTGCCCCCCTGCCCGCCTGGGCTCAGGGGCACGGCATGAGCCACGGCGGCCACGGCGGCAGCCACCGCATGCCAAAGGGTCCGCTGATCCCGAATGGCTTCGGTGTGCTGACCGGCAAGGAGATCGACCTGACTGTCGCCGATGGCCTGCGCGAAGTGGCGGGCCGGCGCGGGCTCGGCGTGGCAGTCAACGGCACGGTGCCGGGGCCGCTGCTGCGGTTGAAGGAAGGTGACGAGGTCACGTTGCGGGTCACCAACCGCCTGCACGAGGATACCTCGATCCACTGGCACGGGCTGCTGCTGCCGTTCCAGTTCGATGGCGTGCCCGGCGTCAGCTTTCCGGGCATCAAGCCGGGCGAGACCTTCACCTACAAGTTCCCGCTGCGCCAATCGGGCACCTATTGGTACCACAGCCACTCGGGCCTGCAGGAACAGTCGGGCCACTATGGCCCGCTGATCATCGATCCGGCCGAGCCCGATCCGATCCAGGCCGACCGCGAATTCGTGCTGCTGCTGAGCGAGTTCACCGCGATGCACCCGCACCAGATCTTTGACCGGCTGCGTACCGGCGAAGGCTATTTCAACCGCCAGAAGACCACCTGGACCGACGATTACCCGATGACCGGGGCGGAGCGGCGGATGTGGGCGCAGATGCGGATGCCGGCGACCGACATCGCCGATGTCAGCGCCCCGACCTATACCTACCTCGCCAATGGCCTTCCGGCGCAGACTGGACCGGAATTCCTGTTCCGCCGCGGTGAGCGGGTGCGGCTGCGGCTGATCAATGGATCGGCCATGACCTTCTTCAACGTCCGCATTCCGGGCCTCAAGCTGACGGTCGTGGCGGCCGATGGTCAGGCGGTAAAGCCGGTGACGGTCGAGGAACTGCAGATCGCCGTGGCCGAGACCTATGACCTGCTGGTCGAGCCGGATGGCAATGCCTTTTCGATCGTCTGCGAATCGATGGACCGATCCGGCATGGCGCTGGCGACGCTCACCACCACGCCCGGCCTGCGCGCGCCGGTGCCGCCGCTGCGCCAGCCCCCGCTGCTGACCATGGCCGATATGGGCATGAACCACGGCGATGGCGGACATGGCGGCATGGACCATTCCAAGATGGGCCACGACAACAAGCCCAGCACCAGCATGGACGGCATGCCGATGCGCGACATCAGCTTGCTGCCGCCCGATGTGAAGATCGGCCCGGGGATCGACATGGTCTCGATGGCACCAGAGGACAAGCAGGGCGATCCGGGCATCGGTCTGCGCGATGTCGGCCACCGGGTGCTGACCTACCGCGACCTTGCGGCTCTGATCCCGAACAAGGACATTCGCGAGCCGGGCCGGCTGCTTGAACTGCACCTCACCGGCAACATGGAACGCTACATGTGGTCGTTCGACGGGCGGATGTTCAACGCCGTCAGCGACGTGCCAATCCGCTTTGCCTGGAACGAACGGGTCCGGGTCAAGCTGGTCAACAACACCATGATGGCCCACCCGATCCACCTGCACGGGATGTTCTTCGAGCTGGTCAACGGCCAGTCGCCGGCAAATCAGCCGCGCAAGAACGTGGTCACCGTCCAGCCGGGCGCGAGCGCGCAGTTTGACCTGACCGCTAACGAGTCGGGCGACTGGGCCTTCCACTGCCACCTGCTCTATCACATGCACGGCGGGATGATGCAGATCGTGACCGTCATGGGTCCGGAGGGCGCGAAGTGAGCCGGCTTGCCTTCCTGACCGCGCTGGCCGCGCTGCCGCTGGCTACGCCTGCCCTGGCGCAGAGCCATGAAGGCCACGATCCGCACGCAGGCGACCAGATGCCGCAGCCCGTTGGGGACCCACAGCCCGAGCCGGTCGATCCCTCGCCCGGCCCGACCATGGAACTGCCGCCGCCCGAAGAGGCCGGTTCCGGTCCGCCGCGCGCCGCCGATGCGATCTGGGGGGCCGAGGCCATGGCGCCATCGCGTGCCGCCTTGAAGCGGGAGCATGGCAGCACCGTTACCACCTGGCTTCAGGCCGACCGGTTCGAATATCAGGCGCGGCAAGGCCACGATGGCCTGTTGTGGGATGTTCAGGGCTACTACGGTAACCCCACCAGCAAGCTCTGGCTGAAAAGCGAGGGCGAAGCCGCGCTGGGCGAAGGCGTTGAGGACGCCGAGGTTCAGGCCCTGTGGTCCAAGGCCGTTGCGCCGTACTGGGATCTGCAAGTCGGCGTCCGGCAGGATCTGGCGGGTGAGACCGATACCCATCCGCGGTCGGGATCCAGGGCCTGGCGCCCTACCTGTTCGAGATCGATGCCGCGCTGTTCCTCTCGCAGCGCGGGGACCTGACCGCCCGGATCGAGGCGGAAGTGGACCAGCGGATTACGCAGAAGCTGATCCTGCAGCCGCGGGTCGAAGTCAGTCTGGCCGCGCAGGACAATCCGGCCCGCAAGCAGGGTGCCGGGATCGACAAGATCGAGGCCGGCCTGCGGCTGCGCTATGAGATCGTGCCTGAATTCGCCCCCTACATCGGGATCGAGCAGGGCTGGAAACTGGGCGACAGCGCCCGTTTTGCCCGCCTGGCGGGTGAGGACCCGAGCGTGACCAGCGTGGTCATCGGTGTCCGGTTCTGGTTTTGATGAGGAGTATCCAAATGTCGTTTCGCCTCCCCACCCTGCTTGCCGCTGCCGCGCTGACCCTGTCAGCCCCAGCGCTCGCTCACGTCAAGATCGCCAGCGCCAGCCCGGCCGAAGGCAGCACGGCCGCTGCCCCCAAGACGGTGGTGCTGAACTTCTCCGACACGCTGCTCCCCGCCAAGACCGGGGTCGAACTGGTGATGACCGCCATGCCCGGCCATGCCAACCACGGGATTATGCCGATCAAGAACTTCGTCCCAGTCTGGTCGAACGGCAACAAGACGCTGACGCTCAACCTGCGCCAGCCGCTGCGCACCGGCACCTATGAGGCGCGGTGGCAGTCGACTGGCGCCGATGGTCACAAGATGGCCGGCAAGCTCACCTTCAAGGTCAAGTAGCAGCCAAGATCACTTAACCGGGCGGGCGCAGAGCACTTCGGCAATCTGCACGGCGTTGAGTGCAGCACCCTTGCGCAGGTTGTCGCCCACCACGAACAGCGCGAGGCCGTGTTCGACCGAGCGATCGGGGCGGACACGGCCGACCAGCACCGGATCGATGCCAGTGGCAGCAAGCGAATCCGGGGCGGCGGTCACCATTACGCCGGGTGCCGCTTCAAGCAGTTCCAGCGCGCGGGCGGCCGAGATCGGGCGCTCGAACTCGGCGTTGACCGAGATGCCGTGGCCGGTGAAGACCGGCACGCGCACGCAGGTACCCGAAACCGGCAGGCCCGGAATGTTCAGGATCTTGCGGCTTTCGTCGCGCAGCTTTAGCTCTTCCTCGGTGTAATCGTCCTCGCCCAGCACGTAGTTCAGCGGCGCGATGTTGTGGGCAATCGGTGCGGCCCACTTTTCGGCCTCGGGGAGGAAATCGGCCTGGCCATTGCGCGCCAGTTCCGCCGCGCGGTCACCAACGTGGGCCAACTGCTTCGCGAGGATCTCGATCCCGGCAACCCCGGCGCCCGAGACCGCCTGATAA
>VFQM010001542.1_pt1 | contig 19831 bp, 16 predicted proteins | sample 3512391 | NCBI WGS metagenome assembly VFQM01 (sample SAMN10412369, study PRJNA504923) | tailings metagenome | isolation source: Replicate 1 from Balatoc abandoned mine | place: Philippines | reverse complement strand
CGCGCTTCCTTCACACGGAAGAGGTCATCAGTTCGAGTCTGGTATCGCCCACCACTCCCCCCCTCTCCGGCGTCTTCCGTCGCGCCGCAGTCGCCTACTTCCAGCGCCTCGCGGTGCGCAGGATGTAACCGAGGATGACCAGCTCGACGCCGATTGTGACGGCGTAGTAGACCGCGTAGTCCCACGTCGCGCCGGCCGCGTTGAACACCATGATCGGGATGTACAGCCCGGCGACGGCGGGGTTCACCGCGCGGTTCGCGCGAACCGGCAGCGTGGCCGACAGCATGATCATGAGGGTCGGGATCGCGATGATCACGAAGAAGATCGTCATGAGCATCCCGCTGATCTCGAACGCGAAGATGACGCCATCGCGGATGCTGTCGATCTCACCCGGCTGGTACAGGTGGTAGTAGTCGATGTAGAGCACCAGGAACATGAGGCTGGTCCAGGCGGCGGCGAGCCGCAGCTGCGGCGGCACGGCGGGGGCGGACGCGGCGGTCGCGGCCCGCAGGTCGGCCGGGGTCGTTCGGGTGGTCATCTTCGTGTCCTCTCGCAGGGTTCACGGGCGTCGAGCAGAGGCCCGTAGTGAAGCGTTCGTACACCGTACGACGCGCGTCGAACTCTGCCTCGTACGGTGTACGATTGTCAAGTGGCACAGCCGGACGATCTCGAGAGCACGACCCAGCCCGCCGCTCCCGCGGCAGAGACCGGCCTGAGCCGCGCGCAAGTGGTCGCGGAGGCGATCCGCCTCGCCGACGCCGACGGCGTGGAGGGGCTGAGCATGCGCAAGCTCGCCACCTCGCTCGGGGCGGGCGCCATGTCGCTCTACCACTACGTCGCCAACAAGAGCGAGCTGCTCGACGCCATGGCCGACGTCGTCTTCGCGGAGATCGACGCGCCCGAGGGCGACGACTGGCGCGCCGCGATGCGGCGACGATCGATCTCGGCGCGCGCCGTGCTCGCCCGCCACCCGTGGGCCGTCGGCGTGCTCGAGTCGCGGGTCTCCCCCGGGCCGGAGACCCTGCGCCACCGGGAGGCGGTCATGGCGGGCCTGCGCCGCGCGGGCTTCACGCCGGTCATGGCGACGCACGCTAACTGGCTGCTCGACAGCTACGTCTACGGCTTCGCACTGCAGGAGGCGAGCCTGCCGTTCACGAGCGCCGACGACCTGGCGGACATGACCGAGGCGGTGTACCTGCCGCAGCTGCCGCAGGATCGCTTCCCATACCTCCATGAGTCGGCCGCGGCCCTCATGGAGGCGGGCTTCGACCCCGCCGAGCAGTTCGTCTTCGGCCTCGAGCTCATCCTCGAGGCACTCGAGCCGCTGCGGAGCGAGACCGCGACCGGCTGAACGCCACAGCGACCGCCATCGCCGCTCTCGCGAGCGACCAGCAGAGCAGTCCGCCGATCGCCGAGAGGGCCCCGATGGCGAGCACCGCGGCGAGCTCGGCACCCGCGAGCAGCAGCGTGCCGGTCGCAGCGAGCCCGAACCCGTCGGCGAGCAGCGCCGTCACGACGCCCCCGGCCGCAGTGGCGCCGAGCACCCCAACCGTCCACGACCGCCGCGGTGCCGACCCCGGTGCCTCCCGAGCGCCCGCGCCGCTCAGCACCGAGCCGATCGCACCGCCGAGCACCGCGGCCGCGACGAGCGCGGGTGGGGCGAGGAACGGCGCGCCGATGCCGACCGCCGCCCAACCGGCCCACGCGCCCGCCACGGCGCCGGAGGGCGTCACGCGGGCCCACCCGATGCGCTCGACCAGCAGCCACAGCGTCGTCGCGAGCGCGATGCCGAGAACGCCGTTGAGCAGCAGCCGCGGCGTGGCGGCGTCCACCACGCGCTCCACGCCGACGAACCAGGCCGAGGCGGCGACGAGCACGAGGGCCGCGGCGAGCACGGCTCTCAGCCACCCCACGCCGCGCGTGTCGACGCCAGCCGCGCCGACGAGGGCGGGTGCGGGCAGCAGATGCACCACGAGTAGCGCGCCGCCCAGCGCCACGTGCGTCGCGAGCGCGCCCGCGAAGTCCACCGCCCCGAGGGTCGCCTGCACGAGCGTCGGGAACTCCCCGATGACGGCGGCGACGACCGGCTGATAGACGAGGGCCGTCCACGCGCCGGCGAGCACGACGCCACCGAGCGGCCCGAGCCGGCGGGCGGCGAGACTCGCCAGCGTCGCGGTGACGGCGGCTGCGATCGCGGCGTCGAGGATGCGCGCCGGCGGATCCGTGAGCGGGCCGGCCAGGGCATCCCCCAGCAACGACGCCGCGGCGCCGGCCACGCCGCCCGCGACGGCGACGGCCGCCTGTCGGCGCTCGACGCGACCCAGTCCGAGCAGCACCCCGACCGGGGCGAGCAGCACCAGCAGCGCGCACGCCAGCTGCAGCGCGGGGTCACTGAGGGTCACGGGGGCCTCCTGGACGGGGTGCGCACGACGACGGGGCGCCACCCGGTCGAAGGGTAGCGCCCCGCGTGCGCCGTACGGCGCCGGTCGAGCGGTCAGGCGATCAGCGCGTCGCCTCGAGCACGTAGCCCTCCTCGCCGTGCACGATCGGGTCGATGCCGGCGAGCTCGTCCTCCTCCTTGACGCGGAAGCCCATGGTCTTCTCGATCGCGAGTCCGATGACGAACGCGAGGGTGAACGAGTAGATCATGACCGCGAGGGCAGCGATGGCCTGCACGATGAGCTGCGTGAACTCGCCGCTGTAGATGAGGCCGGTGCCGTTGGCGAAGAAGCCCAGGTACAGGGTTCCGACGAGGCCGCCGACGAGGTGGATGCCCACGACGTCGAGCGAGTCGTCGAAGCCGAGGCGGAACTTCAGGTCGACCGCGAGGGCGCAGACCGCGCCCGAGACGAGGCCGAGGACGATCGCCCAGCCCGGCGTGAGCGAGGCGCCCGCGGGGGTGATGGCGACGAGACCCGCGACGGCGCCCGAGGCGGCACCCACCGAGGTCGGCTTGCCGTCCTTGATCTTCTCCACGACGAGCCAGGCGAGCAGGGCTGCGGCCGGCGCGGCGATCGTGTTGATGAAGACGAGAGCGGCGACGCCGTCGGCAGCGAGCTCCGAGCCGGCGTTGAAGCCGAACCAGCCGAACCACAGAAGGCCGGCACCGAGCAACACGAACGGCGGGTTGTGGGGCACGTGGGCGCCCTTGGCGAAGCCGATGCGCTTTCCGAGGACGAGCGCGAGGGCGAGAGCGGCGGCGCCCGCGTTGATGTGCACGGCCGTGCCGCCGGCGAAGTCGATGGCGCCGACGCCGAAGGTCTCCTGCAGGCCGTACGTGATCCACCCGCCGTCGACGAACGAGCCGTCCTCGCCGAGGGTGAAGTTGAACACCCAGCTGGCGACCGGGAAGTAGACGACGGTGGCCCAGATGCCCGCGAACACCATCCACGCGCCGAACTTCGCACGGTCGGCGATCGCGCCCGAGATCAGGGCGACGGTGATGATCGCGAAGGTCGCCTGGAAGGCGGCGAACGCCAGCGGCGGGAAGGCCGCGCCCTCGGGCACCTCGAGCAGGCTCGTGAGTCCGATCGCGCCCGTGTCGATGCCGATGAGCCCGTCGATGCCGACGTTGTTGGCGAACGTGATCGCGTAGCCGTACAGCACCCAGAGGACGCCGATGAGTCCGATCGCACCGAAGCTCAGCATCATCATGCTGATGACGCTCTTCGCCTTGACGAGGCCGCCGTAGAAGAAGGCGAGACCGGGAGTCATCAGCAGGACGAGCGCGGCGGCGATCAGGATGAAGGTGGTGTTGCCCTGATCCATGGGGAACCTCTCTTGCCGTGATGAAGGAGGCGCCCGACTCGAGGGCCGGTCGTAGGGTCTCCGGCCCCCCGGCGAGGACCGGGCGCTCTCGAAGTGTCGACGCGCGAGGTTTCACGAACGGTGTCGCCCTGTTTCGGCGCTGTTACACGGCACGGCGGCGCGTAAACATCGCGTTACGCGCCGCCCCGAGCTCCCCCGGTCAGCGCACAGCGTTCGCCGGGTCGTCGAACGCGTCCGGCACGCCGTCGCCGTCCGAGTCGCGCGCGTCCTCCGCGCGGCGCTGACGGTAGTGGCGGTTGCGAGCGACGAGCAGCGCGCTCGCCGAGAGCGCCGCCAGCAGCGACCCGAGCAGGATGCCCACTTTGGCCACGTCGTCGAGCGGGTCGCCCTGCCCGAAGCTGAGCTCGCTGATGAGCAGCGACACGGTGAAGCCCATGCCGGAGAGCATCGCGAGCCCGAGGATGTCGATCCACTGCACGCCGCGCGGCAGGCTCACACCGGGCAGGCGGGTGACGAGCCACGCCGCTCCGGTGATGCCGATCGTCTTCCCGAGCACGAGCCCCGCGACGATCCCCAACGCGAGCGGCGACGTGACCGCTTCGACGAGGCCGTCGAGACCCCCCACCGCGACGCCCGAGGAGAAGAACGCGAACACGGGCACGGCGAAGCCCGCCGAGATCGGCCGCAGCCCGTGCTCGAACTTCTCGGCGAGCCCCTCGTGACCCCCGAGGCCGTCCTCCTCGCCGCCCCGGGCGAGCACCGGCACGGTGAAGGCGAGCAGCACGCCGGCGACGGTCGCGTGGACCCCCGAGGAGTACATGAAGAACCAGACGACGAGGCCGATCGGGGTGAGGATCACCAGGGCGGCGGTCGAGCGCAGCCGGAAGAGCTCCTGGTAGCGCTGGGCGATGAGGCCGAAGACCGCGAGCCCGATCGCGGCGCCGAGCAGCATGAGCGGCTGCAGGTCGTCGGTGTAGACGAACGCGATGACGGTGATGCCGATCAGGTCGTCGACGACGGCGAGGGTTAGCAGGAACGTGCGCATCGCGATCGGCAGCGAGGTGCCGACGACGGCGAGCACCGCGAGGGCGAAGGCGATGTCGGTCGCGAGCGGGATCGCCCAGCCGCGCAGCACCTCCGGCCCCTGCGTGAGGTTGACAAGGGTGAAGATCACGGCGGGCAGCGCGGCGCCGCCGAAGGCGGCCGCGACCGGCACGAGCGCGCGCCGCGGGTCGCGCAGCTCACCGGCGACGAACTCGCGCTTGAGCTCGAGCCCGGCGAGGAAGAAGAAGATCGCGAGCAGTCCGTCGGCGGCGAGGTGCCCCACCGAGATCCGGAACTCGGCGTCGCCGAAGCCCACGCTGACGTACGTGTCGCGCAGTGCGAAGTAGCCGTCGGCGGCGGCGGAGTTCGCGAGCGTGACCGCGATGACCGTGGCGATGAGCAGGAGGACGCCGCCCACCGTCTCCTTGCGGAGGATCTGCTCGATCCACAGGCTCTCGCGATAGCGCTGGGCGCCGGACTGCATGGGCGTCATGGTGTCTCCGTCGGGGTCGTCGGTGCGGCTCACCGCGCTCGCGTCGCGAGGGCGGGCCGACCAGACTTCCCGGCGCTCCGTCCGCCATCCTATCGAGCGGGCCCCTCGGCGATCAGGATGCTGTGGTCAGCGCGATCATGCGCGACGCGGCGCGCAGGTACTTCTTGCGGTACCCGCCCGCGAGCATGTCGTCGGTGAAGACCTGATCGAGCGGGATGCCCGTGGCGAGGATCCGCACCTGCGCGTCGTAGAGGCGGTCGACGAGCGCGACCAGGCGCAGCGCATCCGTCTGATTGCGCAGCGGCGCGACGTCGGTGAACGCGACGGCGTCGAGGCCGTCGATGAGACCGATGTACCGGCTCGGATGCACGGTGGCCAGGTGCGCGAGCACCGCGACGAACGGGTCGACCGTGACCGTGCCGCGCTCGGCGGCCACGCGCTCGGCCAGCTCGTCGCCCGACAGCACGACCGCGTGGCCCTCGATGTCGCGCTTGCGGTAATCGTCGCCGTCGATGCGGTGGATGTCGAAGCGGTCGGCGAGGGCGTTGATCTCGCGCAGGAAGTCCTGGGCGGCGAAGCGGCCCTCGCCGAGGGCGTGCGGCGGCGTGTTCGAGGTCGCCGCGATGCGCGAGCCGCTCTGCACGAGCTCGCCCAGCAGGCGCGACATGACCATCGTGTCGCCCGGATCATCGAGCTCGAACTCGTCGATCGCGATGAGGCTCGCGCCGCGGAAGTGCTGCACCGCCTGCTGGTAGCCGAGCGCGCCCACGAGCGCCGTGTACTCGATGAAGGTGCCGAAGTACTTGCGGCCGCCGACCCGGTGCCACAGCGCCGCGAGCAGGTGGGTCTTGCCGACGCCGAATCCGCCGTCGAGGTAGATGCCGGGCTTCTCCACGACGGTCGGCGCCTTCCGCGCGAACAGGCCGCGCAACCCGGTGGGCGCCTCGTCGGGAGCGCCGTCGGCGAAGCGCCGGATCGCCTCGACCGCCTCCGCCTGCGAGGGGTGCGCGGAGTCGGGCACGTAGTTCTCCAGGCTCGCGGCCGAGAACTGCGGCGGAGGCGTCAGGTGCCCCAGCAGCTCGCTCGCCGACAGCAGCGGCTGGCGGTCGGTCAGCCGCAGCGCGGTCGACGCGGGATTCGACGCAGGATTCACGCTAAGGTCGCCCCTCGGTCGCGGAGGTCGCACTCGCCGCCCGGGTCGGTGGCGAGCCCCAGGAGCCGCGCACCCGGAGTGCGTAGAGTCGGGCGCGCGCGGTCTGTCAAGAATACCGGCGGCCGCTCGTGCGTTACGCCTTGAGCGCTCGTCGCACTCCCTGATCCGCCCGCCGTGAGAGGTCGCCCCGATGCCCGTCGCCCCCGATCCGTTCGAGAAGTTCCAGTCGTACGCCCACCCCGAGCGGCTCGTGTCGACCGCCTGGCTCGAGGAGCACCTCGACGACCCGGGGCTCGTCGTCGTCGAGTCCGACGAGGACGTGCTGCTCTACGAGACGGGGCACATCCCCGGCGCGGTCAAGATCGACTGGCACACCGACCTCAACGACCCCATCGTGCGCGACTACATCGACGGCGCCGCGTTCGCCGAGCTCATGGGCCGCAACGGCATCGCCCGCGACACCACGATCATCCTCTACGGCGACCGCTCGAACTGGTGGGCGGCCTACGCGCTGTGGGTCTTCACGCTCTTCGGCCATGACGACGTGCGCCTGCTCGATGGCGGCCGTGACCGCTGGGTCGCGGAGGGCCGGGCGATGACGACCGAGCGGCCTGCGCGCGAGCGCGTCGACTACCCGGTCGTCGAGCGCGACGATGCGAGCATCCGAGCCTTCAAGGAGGACGTGCTGGCGCACCTCGGCAAGCCGCTCATCGACGTGCGCTCACCGGAGGAGTACAGCGGTGAGCGCACCCACATGCCGGCCTATCCCGAGGAGGGCGCCCTGCGCGGCGGGCACATCCCGACCGCGCGCAGCGTGCCGTGGGCTCGCGCCGCCAACGAGGACGGCACCTTCCGCACCGCCGACGAGCTCGCCGCGATCTACCGCGACGAGGCCGGCATCGGCGACGCCGACGAGGTCGTCGCCTACTGCCGCATCGGCGAGCGGTCGAGTCACACCTGGTTCGTGCTGCGCCACCTGCTGGGCGTGCCGAACGTGCGCAACTACGACGGCTCGTGGACGGAGTGGGGCAGTGCCGTGCGCGTGCCGATCGTCACGGGCGCCGAGCCCGGCACCGCTCCCGGAACGGGAGCCCGATGACCGAGCCGGCCCTGCCCGCCGCACTGGCCGAGATCCGCGACGAGTTCCTCGAGCTCGGCGAGTCGGACAGGCTGCAGCTGCTGCTGGAGTTCTCGAACGAGCTGCCCGAGCTGCCCGAGCGCTACCGCGACCACCCCGAGCTGCTCGAGCGCGTCGAGGAGTGCCAGTCGCCCGTGTTCATCGTCGTCGAGGTCGAGAGCGGCGTCGTGCGGGTGCACGCCACCGCCCCGCCCGAGGCACCCACGACGCGCGGCTTCGCCTCGATCCTCGCCCAGGGGCTCAGCGGCCTCGGCATCGACGAGGTGCTCGCGACGCCCGGCGATGTGGCGTTCGAGCTCGGCCTCACCCGCGTCGTGAGCCCGCTGCGGCTGAGCGGCATGACCGGCATGCTGGGGCGCATCAAGCGACAGGTGCGCGAGGCCGCGGCGTGATCCTGCGGCGCGTGACGCCCGGGCCCGCTGACGAGCTCGACACCGAGCACGACGGCGCCCGCGCGAGGCTGCTCGACTGGTACGCGCCGGGCGAGGGCGAGAGCATCCGCCTCAATCTGGTGACGACGCTGGATGGCCGCATCACCGGCGACGACGGCACCTCGGAGTCGCTGACGGCCGGCGCCGACCGCATGATCCTCGGCGTGATCCGCGAGCACGCGGACGTCGTGCTCGTCGGTGCCGAGAGCGTTCGCGCCGAGGGGTACCGGCTACCGAAGCGGGCGCAGCTCGCCGTGGTCTCGGGCTCCGGCGACCTGACCGGCCACGGCCTCGAGCCGCGCGAGGGCGCGGCCCCCGTGCTCGTGCTCGCGCCGATGGCGGCAGCGGATGCCGTGTCGCGCTCCCTCGGCGCCGTGCCGCATGAGCACGTGGCGGTCTCCGATCGCGGCGGATCCCTCGCCGCCCCCGACCTGCTCGCGGCGCTCCGCGCGCGCGACGTGGCCCGTGTGGTGTGCGAGGGCGGGCCCTCGCTGGCCGCGCTGCTGCTCGCCGCGGGGCTCGTGGACGAGCTCTGCCTCACCACGGTGCCGCGGCTCGGCGGCTCGGGGCTGCGACTGCTGCCGGATGCCGGCCCCGCGCTCAGTCGGTGGGCGCCGCGGCAGCTGCTGACCGACGACGAGGGCGTGCTGTACGCGCGGTGGGCTCGTCGAGCTGACGCAGCCACCGGGAGATGACGCCCTCCCACCGCTCGGAGTCGAGATTCCACAGTCGGGTGTGCCCGGCGAGGGCGAAGCGCTCGAGCGTGACGAGGTCGGGTCGGGCAGCGGCGAGAGCGAGCGAGGCGTCGATCGGCACGTAGCCGTCGTCATCGCTGTGCAGGATGAGCGCCGGCACCCGCAGTTCGTCGGCGCGCGCGACGAGGTCGAGGCTCGCCAGGTCGATGGCGTCCTCGCGGCCGAGCAAGGGGGCCGCAGCGGGCGCCCCGAGGAGGGCGAGCGCGGCCTCCCCGACGGGGCGCGGCACGTGCGCGAGGCCGGCGTGGAACCGCAGCACGGTCACCCAGTCGATGACGGGCGACTCGAGCACGACGCCCACCACGCGGGAGGCGAGCGGCGATCGCACGAGGAACTGCAGCGTGATCGCCCCGCCCATCGACCACCCCATCACGACGATGCGGCGCGCGCCCTCCTCGTGCGCTCGCGCGACGGCGGCCTCGAGGTCGCGCCACTCGGCGGCGCCGAGCGCGTACCGGCCGTCCGCGCTCGGCGGGGCATCCCCGTCGTTGCGATAGCTCATGAGCAGGCTCGCCCACCCGAGCTCGCGGGCGAGCGGCACCGCGCGCAGCCCCTCGGCGCGCGTGGCGCCGCGGCCGTGCACGTGGATGATCCAGTCCTCCCCGCGGCCGCTGCCGTCGTTCCCGCCCGGCACGAACCACGCGGGCGCGTCGCCGACGGGGGTGCGGATGCTGAGCTCGCGCTCAACCGCGCCCACGTCGCGCGGCCCGGCGTAGAACGCGCCGCCGATGCGCGCGGTGCCCGCTCGCCTCAGGTCGCCGTGCTGCACCGACTCCACGACGCGCGTCACCGAACGCTCGTCCTCCCGCAGGATGCGCCCGAGGCGGGCGTGCCCGCGGTCGCCGTCGAACCACAGCCCGTAGCGGCCGGGCAGCACGGTGTCGGCCGTGCGCGACAACGTGACCGCGCCGCGCTCGACGCCGTGCACCACGATGTCCTCTCGCCGTTCGCGCACGGGCGTGACGACGCGACGCGCCATGGTGACCGCCGTCGCGATCGAGGCGGCGACCGCGACGATCACGGCCGTGCCGACGAGGGCAGCGGCGAGCATCGCGGTGCCGCGCACCGGGGCGAGGGCGCGCCTCCCCCGCCGCGACGAGGCGGATGCTCCCCCCAGGTCGGCGAGTCTCACTCGTGCACCGTAGCAACTGCTCGTAGGGTGCACTCGTGCCCGCCTCGCCCGCTCCGACGCCGCAGCAGGTCTTCGACGCCCTCATCACCACGGTCGACGCCGCGGTGCTGCGACCTGAGCTGGAGGTGCGCGCCATCCCGGCGCCGAGCGGGCTCGCCCCCTTCTCGCACGCGCTCGCCGCTGATGTGAACCCCGCGCGCCACGCCGATGACTCCGACCTCGGCACCGGGCGCCTCATCGTGCTCTTCGACCCCTCGGCACCGGAGGGCTGGAACGGCTCGGTGCGCATCGTCTGCTTCGCGCAGGCTCCCCTCGAGGTCGACATCGGGCTGGATCCCTTCGTCGCCGACGTGACGTGGGCGTGGCTCGTCGACGCCCTCGAGACCCGCGGCGCCCGGTACACGGCGGCGAGCGGCACCGCGACGAAGGTGCTCTCGACCGGCTACGGCGAGCTCGCGGCGCAGGGCAGCGGCGCGCAGCTGGAGCTCCGCGCCTCCTGGACCCCGCTCGACGACGACCTCTCGGCGCACATCGAGGGCTGGTCGGAGCTGCTGTGCATGATCGCCGGCTACCCGCCGACGCCCGAGGGCGTCGCCGTGCTGCCGACCCGCCGGAGCCCGCGTGGCTGACCTGACAGCGCACCCCGGTGAGGAGGCCGAGCCCCTGCCCACCGCGGTGCCCGCCACGACGCCGACGGTCATCGACGATCGTGAGCAGTACGCGCGCGCCGTCGCCGCGCTCGCCGCGGGCGAGGGCCCCGTCGCGGTCGACGCCGAGCGCGCGAGCGGGTTCCGCTACTCCCAGCGCGCCTACCTGATCCAGGTCTTCCGGCGCGGGGCCGGCACCTTCCTGTTCGATCCGCCCGCTCTCGGCGACTTCAGCGAGCTGCAGGCCGCCATCGGCAGCGAGGAGTGGGTGCTGCACGCCGCGAGCCAAGATCTGGCCTGCCTGCGCGAGGTCGGCCTCGACCCCGTCACGATCTTCGACACCGAGCTCGGCGCCCGACTGGCAGGGCTCCCCCGCGTCGGCCTCGGCGCGGTCGTCGAAGCCACCCTCGGCCTGCACCTGGCGAAGGAGCACTCGGCCGCCGACTGGTCAACTCGCCCGCTGCCCGCGGCCTGGCTCACCTACGCGGCACTCGACGTCGAGCTGCTGGTCGACGTGCGCGACGCGATCGCCGCCCTGCTGGAGCAGTCCGGCAAGCTCGAGCTGGCTCGGCAGGAGTTCGCCGCGGTGCTCGCGCGCGAGACCCCCGAACCGCGCCTCGACCCCTGGCGCCGACTCTCCGGGCTGCACGCCGTGCGCGGCCAGCGCGCGCTCGCGGTCGCCCGTGAGCTCTGGCTCGCGCGCGACGCCTACGCCCGCGAGGTCGACAGCGCGCCCGGGCGACTGCTGCCCGACTCGTCGATTGTCGTCGCGGCGCGCGCCATGCCCGCGAGCAAGCGTGAGCTGGCGGGCCTGCAGGGCTTCCACGGTCGGGCGAGCCGTTCGCAGATCGACCGCTGGTGGGCGGCGATCGAGGCGGGGCGCACGACGGAGGAGCTGCCGGTGCTGCGATCGTCGGAGGAGAGCATCCCCCCGCCGCGCTCGTGGGGCGACCGCAACCCCGAGGCCGACCGCCGCCTGCGCGCCGCGAAGCCGGCCGTGCAGTCGGTGGCCGACGAGCTCGGCATCCCGCTGGCGAACGTGCTCACGCCCGACCATCTGCGCCGACTGGCGTGGCACCCACCGGCCGAGAGCACCCCCGAGGCGATCGCGGATGCTCTCCGCGCGCTCGGCGCCCGCCCCTGGCAGATTGACGCAACAGCACAGACGATCGCCCTCGCCTTTGTCGAGGCGAGCCAAGCCCCCGCCGAAGGCGGCGAGAGCGCTTCGTAGGAAGGCGCAGTGCATCCGGGCCGCGTGGCGGGCCGCTCCTAGGTTGGAAGGGTTGACCACCGACAAGGGAGGCACTGTGGCCGATCGAGCCGATGTCGTCTTCGTCGACGGAGTACGCACTCCGTTCGGGCGAGCAGGCGAAAAAGGGATGTACTGGGGCACTCGGGCCGACGATCTCATCGTCAAGGCGATGATCGGGCTCCTCGAGCGCAACCCGAACCTGCCGAAGGAGCGCGTCGATGACGTCGCGATCGCGGCGACGACGCAGGAGGGCGATCAGGGGCTCACCCTCGGCCGCACCGCGGCGATCCTCGCCGGGCTTCCGATGTCGGTGCCCGGCTACGCGATCGACCGGATGTGCGCCGGTGCGATGACGGCCGTCGCGACGACCGCGGGCGGCATCGCCTTCGGCGCCTACGACGTCGCGATCGCCGGCGGCGTCGAGCACATGGGCCGTCACCCGATGGGCGGCAACGCCGACCCGAACCCGCGCTTCCTCGCCGAGAAGCTCGTCAGCGGCGACGCCCTCAACATGGGCATGACCGCCGAGCGCCTGCACGACCGCTTCCCCGCGCTCACCAAGGAGCGCGCCGACCGCTTCGGCATGCGCAGCCAGCAGAAGGTCGCCGCGGCCTACGCCGCCGGGCACATCCAGCCCGACCTCGTGCCGGTGGCGCTGCGCAGTGAGCAGGGATACGGCCTCGCCACCATGGACGAGGGCATGCGCCCCGAGACCACGATGGAGGGTCTCGCGGGCCTCAAGACCCCGTTCCGGCCGCACGGTCGGGTCACGGCGGGCAACGCTTCGCCGCTCACCGACGGCGCCACCGTGAGCCTGCTCGCGAGCGCCGACGCCGCGAAGGAGCTCGGCCTGGGCGTGAAGATGCGCCTGGTGAGCTTCGCGTTCGCCGGGGTCGAGCCCGAGGTCATGGGCATCGGGCCCATCCCCTCGACCGAGAAGGCGCTGAAGAAGGCCGGCCTGTCGATCGACGACATCGGGCTGTTCGAGCTCAACGAGGCCTTCGCGGTGCAGGTGCTGAGCCTGCTCGACCACTTCGGCATCGACGACGACGACCCCCGCGTGAACCCGTGGGGCGGTGCGATCGCCATCGGCCACCCGCTCGCCAGCTCCGGCGTGCGCCTCATGATCCAGCTCGCTCGGCAGTTCGAGCAGCACCCCGAGGTGCAGTACGGCCTCACGGCGATGTGCGTGGGCCTCGGCCAGGGCGGGTCGATGATCTGGGAGAACCCGCACTACCGCGGCGGACGGAAGGGCAAGTAGATGACGAGCGCCATCGCGCAGTACTCGGTCGAGCAGTTCGAGCCGCTGCTCGCCCTCAGTGAGGACGAGGTCGTCACGCACTCCTACGTGCGCGACGTCGCCCTCCCGAGCGGCGGCACGCTCGCCCTCGTGACGATCGACAACGGTCGCGACCACACCCGCCCGAGCACGCTCGGCCCGAAGGGACTGCTGGAGTTCGCCGCGGTCATGGACGAGCAGGCCGCTCGCGCGCAGCGCGGCGAGATCGCGGCCGTGGCCGTGACGGGCAAGCCGTTCATCCTCGCCGCCGGGGCCGACCTGTCGAAGGTCGAGAGCATCCCCGACCGCGCGAGCGGCAAGCTCATGGCGCAGCTCGGGCACTACGCGCTCGGCAAGCTCGGTGAGCTGGGCGTGCCGTCGTTCGTCTTCATCAACGGCCTCGCCCTCGGTGGCGGCGTCGAGGTGGCCCTCAACGCCGACTACCGCACGATCGACCGCAATGCTGCCGCCATCGCGCTGCCCGAGGTCTTCCTCGGCATCATCCCCGGCTGGGGCGGCGCATGGCTGCTGCCGAACCTCATCGGCATCGAGAACGCCCTCAAGGTCGTCGTCGAGAACCCGCTCAAGAACAACCGCACGCTCACGGCGACGCAGGCGTTCGAGCTCGGCATGGCCGACGCGATCTTCGACTCGGCGACCTTCCTCGAGAGCTCGATCCGCTGGGCCGACGACGTCATCGCGGGGCGCACCAAGGTCAAGCGGCCGAACCAGCCCGGCAAGATCGAGCGGGCCGTGAAGTGGGATGCGGCGATCGGCATCGCGCGGAGCATGCTCGAGAAGCGCATCGGCACGATCGCGCGCTCGCCCTACGTCGCGCTCGACCTGCTCAAGGCGGCCAAGAGCAGCGACAAGGCGACGGGCTTCGCCGCCGAGGACGAGGCGCTCGCCGACCTCATCTCGGGCGACCAGTTCCGGGCCTCGATCTACGCCTTCAACCTCGTGCAGAAGCGGGCGAAGAAGCCGGCCGGCGCGCCCGACAAGAGCCTCGCGAAGCGCGTCACCCGCATCGGTGTGCTCGGTGCGGGGCTCATGGCGAGCCAGTTCGCGCTGCTGTTCGTGCGCCGCCTGCAGGTTCCGGTGATCATCACCGACCTCGATCAGGAGCGCGTGGACAAGGGCATCGCGTACATCCACGGCGAGATCTCCGCGCTCGAGCAGAAGGGCCGCCTGCACGCCGACGACGCCAACCGGCTGCGCGCCCTCGTCACGGGCACGACCGACAAGGCCGACTTCGCCGGCTGCGACTGGGTCATCGAGGCGGTCTTCGAGGAGCTGTCGATCAAGCAGCAGGTGTTCGCCGAGATCGAGCAGCACGTCTCGCCCGAGGCCGTGCTCGCGACGAACACCTCCTCGCTGTCGGTCGAGCAGATCGGCGCGAAGCTGCAGCACCCCGAGCGCGTGGTCGGCTTCCACTTCTTCAACCCGGTCGCGGTGATGCCGCTCATCGAGGTGGTGCGCACGCCGACGACCGACGAGGCGACCCTCGCGACGGCGATGGTCACGGCGGCGGGGCTCAAGAAGAACGCCGTGATCACGGCTGACTCCCCCGGGTTCGTGGTCAACCGCATCCTGGCGAAGCTGCTCGGCGAGGCGATGCACGCCGTCGAGACGGGGACGCCGTTCGAGGACGTCGTCGAGGCGCAGCGCCACTTCGGTCTGCCGATGGACCCGTTCGTGCTGCTCGACCTCGTGGGCCTCAAGGTGGGGGCCCACGTGCTCGACACGCACCACGCGGCGTTCCCGGAGCGGTTCTTCCCCTCCCCCGCGCTGCACGAGCTCGCCGAGGCCGGCGTGCTGCTGGAGAAGGACGCCAAGGGCAATCCGAAGGGCATCGACAAGAAGGCGGTCGCAATCGTCGCGAAGCACCGCCCTGCGGGCTCGCAGCCGAGCACGGTCGCCGAGCTGACCCGGCGCCTGGAGGACGGCCTCGCCGACGAGATCCACCGCATGCTGCAGGAGGGCGTCGTCAGCGCCCCGGAGGACATCGACCTGTGCATGATCCTCGGTGCCGGCTGGCCGTTCCAGATGGGCGGCGTGACGCCGTTCCTCGATCGGGTGGGGGCGTCGGAGCGCGTCTTCGGTGACACCTTCCACCATCCGCCCATCCGCGGCTCGCACTAGCGCGCTCGGCCACGGCCCCGGCATCCGCGTGGATGTCCGGGGCCGTCGTCGTCCGCGTCGCCTCCTCGACGTCGCGGTGTCGGTGCTGGCTCCTACCCTGTCGGGATGAGCAGCATGCAGTACTACGTCGCCCAGAGCCTCGACGGCTACATCGCCGATGACCGCGACGGTCTCGACTGGCTCCTCTCCTTCGGGTTCGAGGCGTTCCAGGCCTCCTACGACCGCTTCCTCGCAGGCGTCGGCGCGATCGTCATGGGTGCCGCGACCCTGCGTTTCCTGATCGCCTCGGGCGAGCCCTGGCCGTACCCGAGTCTCCCCACATGGGTACTGACGCACCGCCCGCTCCCCGTCATCGAGGGCGCCGACCTCCGGCCGGTCGCGGACGATCCGGCGCGCGTCGCGGCCGAGGCTCGCGCCGCGGCGGGCGACCGAGCGGTGTGGGTTGTCGGCGGCGGCGCGACGGCCGCGCAGTTCGCCGATCTCGGCGAGCTCGACGAGCTGCTCGTCACGGTCATGCCCGTCACCCTGGGGCGCGGCGCGAGGCTGCTGCCGACGACGGGCGGGCCGCTCGCGTGGCGCCTCGAGGGTTCGACCGTCGTCGAGAACGGCGCTGTCGAGCTGCGCTACTCGCGCGCCACCGACTAGTCCCGCTCGCCGCGCAGCTCTCCCGACGAGGCGCTGTCGCTCGCGCGCTCGAGCACGGCGTCCTCGGGCAGGGGCCGCGCGACCGGGATGCGCGTGCCGAGCACCTGCGCGACGAGGTCGCGGGCGATCGCCTGCGGCGTGAGCCCGACCGCCTCGAGGATCTCGTCGCGGCTGGCGTGGTCGAGGAACTCGTCGGGCAGCCCGAGCTCGTCGACGGCCGTGTCGACGCCCGCCGCGCGCAGCTCCTGCCGGATGCGCGTGCCGATGCCGCCGACGCGGATGCCGTCCTCGATCGACACCACGATGCGGTGCTCGCGCGCGAGGTCGATGATGCTGCCGGCCACCGGCACGACCCAGCGGGGGTCGATGACGGTCGCGCCGATCCCCTGCGCCGCCAGCCGCTCGGCCACCTCGAGACCGATCTTCGCCATCGGCCCGACGGTGACGATGAGCACGTCCTTGTGCGGTGCCTCCCGCAGCACGTCGACGCCGTCGTCGGTGCGCCGCACGGCGTCGAACTCGGTGCCGACCGGCCCCTTCGAAAAGCGCAGCACGGTGGGGGCGTCCTGCACGGCGACCGCCTCCGCGAGCTCCTCCCGCAGGCGGGTCGCATCGCGCGGCGCAGCCAGCCGGATGTTCGGCACGACCTGCAGGATCGCGAGATCCCAGATGCCGTGGTGGCTCGGACCGTCGGGACCGGTCACGCCCGCGCGGTCGAGCACGAAGGTCACTCCGGCCTTGTGCAGCGCGACGTCCATGAGCACCTGGTCGAAGGCCCGGTTGATGAAGGTCGCGTAGACCGCGACGACCGGGTGCAGGCCGCCGAAGGCGAGACCCGCGGCCGAGGCGACGGCGTGCTGCTCGGCGATGCCGACGTCGAGCACGCGACCGGGGTGCTTCTCCGCCAGCTTGTGCAGCCCCGTCGGCCGCAGCATGGCGGCCGTGATGCCCACGATGCGCTCGTCCCGATCGGCGAGCGTCACGAGCTCCTCGGCGAACACGCTCGTCCACGAGGGCCGCGTGGCGACCTCCATCGACTCGCCCGTCTCGGGGTCGATCTGCCCGACGGCGTGGAACTGGTCGGCGACATCCGCCAGGGCGGGCTCGTAGCCCTTGCCCTTCTGCGTGATCGCGTGCACGATGACCGGTGCGCCGTACTCCTTCGCCTGCCGCAGCGCGCGCTCCATCGCCCGGATGTCGTGGCCGTCGACCGGCCCGACGTACTTGATGTCGAGGTTCGAGTAGAGCGCCTCGTTATTGGTGAAGCGCGAGAGGAAGCCGTGCAGCCCACCGCGCACGCCGCGGTAGAAGGCGCGACCGGGGGCGCCGAAGTGCGCGAAGAAGCTCTCGCTCGAGCGGCGGAAGCGTCGGTAGCCGCGGCGCGTGCGCACGTCGGAGAGGAAGCGCGCCATGCCGCCGATCGTCGGGGCGTAGGAGCGCCCGTTGTCGTTGACGACGATCACGAGGTTGCGCGAGTTGTCGTCGCTGATGTTGTTGAGCGCCTCCCAGGTCATGCCGCCGGTGAGCGCTCCATCGCCGACGACGGCGACGACGTGACGGTCGCTCTGGCCGGTCATCTCGAAGGCGCGCGAGATGCCGTCGGCCCAGCTCAGCGAGCTCGACGCGTGCGAGCTCTCGACGATGTCGTGCTCCGACTCCGAGCGCTGCGGGTACCCGGCGAGCCCGCCCTTCTGGCGCAGGCGCGAGAAGTCCTGGCGGCCCGTGAGCAGCTTGTGCACGTACGACTGGTGACCCGTGTCCCAGACGACGGCGTCTCGAGGCGAGTCGAAGACCCGGTGGATGGCGATCGTGGTCTCGACCACGCCGAGGTTCGGCCCAAGGTGGCCCCCCGACTTGGACACCTCGGCGACGAGGAACCGGCGGATCTCGTCGGCGAGCTCGACGAGCTCGGACTCGCTCAGTCGATCGAGATCGCGCGGGCCGTGGATCGTCTCGAGCAGTGCCATCCCAGCACTCTACGCGAGCGGCACCCGGTGCGGCCTGGTGCCGTGCCGCCCGCTGACTGAGCGTTCGCCGAACCTTGTTCGAACGTCAGCCAACCGCCAGCAAGGCCCGTGGCGGACGCGAAACGGGCCCGGCTCCCCGAGGGGAGACCGGGCCCGAGACGGCCTGCGCGATGCCTAGACGAGGCTGCGCAGCACGTACTGCAGGATGCCGCCGTTGCGGTAGTAGTCGGCCTCACCGGGGGTGTCGATGCGTACCACAGCGTCGAACTCGACCGTCTGCTTGCCGGCGGGCGAGTGCTCGCTGGGCTCAGCGGTCACGCGCACCGTCTTCGGCGTGCGACCCTCGTTGAGCTCGGTGATGCCCGAGATCGTCACGACCTCGGTGCCATCCAGCCCCAGGCTCTCGGCCGACTGCCCGGCCGGGAACTGCAGCGGCACGACGCCCATGCCGATGAGGTTCGAGCGGTGGATGCGCTCGAAGCTCTCCGCGATCACCGCGCGCACTCCCAGCAGGCTCGTGCCCTTGGCCGCCCAGTCGCGGCTCGAGCCCGAGCCGTACTCCTTGCCGGCGAAGATCACGAGCGGGATGCCCGCCTCCTGGTAGCGCTGGCTCGCGTCGTAGATGAACGACTGCGGGCCCTCGGCCTGCGTGAAGTCGCGCGTGAAGCCGCCCTCGACGCCGTCGAGCAGCTGGTTCTTCAGGCGGATGTTCGCGAAGGTGCCGCGGATCATCACCTCGTGGTTGCCGCGACGCGAGCCGTAGGAGTTGAAGTCCTTCCGGTCGACGCCGTGCTTGGTGAGGTACTGGCCCGCGGGCGAGTCCGCCTTGATCGAGCCGGCCGGGCTGATGTGGTCGGTCGTGACCGAGTCGCCGAGCTTCGCGAGCACGCGAGCACCCGCGATGTCGGTGACTGGCGAGGTCTCGAGGGTCATGCCGTCGAAGTACGGGGGCTTCCGCACGTAGGTCGACGTGGCGTCCCACTCGAACGTCGCCCCGGCGGGCGTGGGCAGCGAGCGCCAGCGCTCGTCGCCCTCGAAGACCGAGGAGTACTGAGCGTCGAACATGCCGGTGTCGATCGACGAGTCGATCGTGGCCTGCACCTCCGCCGCGTCGGGCCAGATGTCGCGGAGGAAGACCTCGTTGCCCTCGCTGTCGGTGCCCAGGGCATCCTTCTCGAAATCGAAGTTCATCGAGCCGGCCAGGGCGTACGCGATCACGAGCGGCGGGCTCGCGAGGTAGTTCATCTTCACGTCGGGGTTGATGCGGCCCTCGAAGTTGCGGTTGCCCGAGAGCACGGCGGTCACGGCGAGGTCGTTCTGGGCGATCGCGGCCGAGATCTCGTCCGCGAGCGGGCCCGAGTTGCCGATGCAGGTCGTGCAGCCGTAGCCGACGGTGTAGAAGCCGAGCGCCTCGAGGTCATCGGTGAGGCCGGCCTTTTCGTAGTAGTCGGTGACGACCTTCGAGCCGGGCGCGAGCGTGGTCTTGACCCAGGGCTTGGCCTTCAGCCCCTTCTTCACGGCGTTCCGCGCGAGCAGGCCGGCGGCGAGCATGACCGAGGGGTTGGAGGTGTTCGTGCAGGAGGTGATCGCCGCGATCGTGACCGCGCCGTGGTCGATCGTGAACTCGGTGCCGTCGACCGTGACGTCGATCGGCGCGGAGGCCGTCGACGGCGCGTGCGAGCGGTGGCGGTGCGAGAGGGCGTGTGCCGACTCCTCGTCCTGCGGGGTGAGGCCGACCGGGTCGGAGGCGGGGAAGGTGGCCTCGACGGCGGCGTCGACCTTGGAGTGGTCGTGGCTCGTGTAGTCGACCAGGGCCTGCTCGAAGGCGCTCTTGGCCGAGGTGAGCTCGATGCGGTCCTGCGGGCGACGGGGGCCGGCGATCGAGGGGACGACGGTGGAGAGGTCGAGCTCCATGTACTCGCTGAAGACCGGCTCGACGCTCGGGTCGTGCCAGAGGCTCTGCAGCTTCGAGTAGGCCTCGACGA
>VFQM010001538.1_pt1 | contig 19908 bp, 15 predicted proteins | sample 3512391 | NCBI WGS metagenome assembly VFQM01 (sample SAMN10412369, study PRJNA504923) | tailings metagenome | isolation source: Replicate 1 from Balatoc abandoned mine | place: Philippines | reverse complement strand
CGGTATAGCCGGTGGCGCCATAGACGATGATGTCGAATTCGCGGGTGCTCATGCTCGGTCTCCTTTGCACGCGGTGATGCGCGAGGGAGCGCCGCAAGTCTAGAGCCGTGGCCCTAGAGTCTGGGCAGCGTCACCCCGCGCTGGCCCATGTATTTGCCCGCGCGGTCCTTGTAGCTGGTCTCGCAGCGCTCGTTGCCCTTGAGGAACAGGAACTGGCACGCGCCCTCGTTGGCGTAGATTTTCGCAGGCAGCGGGGTGGTGTTGCTGAATTCCAGCGTCACGTGGCCTTCCCAGCCCGGCTCCAGCGGGGTGACGTTCACGATGATCCCGCAGCGCGCATAGGTGCTCTTGCCGAGGCAGATCACCAGCACGTCTTCCGGCACGCGGAAATATTCGACCGTGCGGGCGAGCGCGAAGGAATTGGGCGGGATGATGCAGACATCGGTCTCGCGGTCGACGAAGCTCTTGGGATCGAACTGCTTGGGATCGACCACCGAGGAATCGACATTGGTGAAGATCTTGAACTCCGGCGCGACCCGCGCGTCATAGCCGTAGGACGACAGGCCATAGGAGATCACCCCGTCGCGCCGCTGGGCCTCGACAAAGGGTTCGATCATGCCGTGTTCGAGCGCAGCCGCGCGGATCCATTTGTCGGAGAGAATCGCCATGGGCAAGGGATTCCCGATGCGCGGGGTGAGGGCAAGGTGCGGCGCGGGAATATCCCCCTTCGCCTGCCGCCTCCCCCGGGATCAGACACGCGGATGGCGCGTCGGGCCTTGCCTCATGCGAGGTGGAGGACTGCATCGCAGCGCAATTCGGCGACCAGACCCTGCGTGCCGTTCGCCAGCGCGAGCGTGATGCCCATGGCTTCGCAAAGATCGCGTGCGATCGCCAGACCAAGACCTGATCCTGCAGCATCGCGATCGAACCGGGTTCCCACGACGAAGGCCTGATCGATCAAATCCTCGGGAATGCCCGGCCCATCATCGGCAATCCGGGCCACGCAGGATCCGGTCTTGTCACAGACAAACGACAGGGTGACTGCACGGCGTGACCATTTGCCCGCGTTATCTAGCAGGATCGAAAGCACTTCGGTGTAATCGACCGGGTCGAGCGCGAGCACCATTCCTTCACAGCCCGTCACTTCAAGCGAGAACCGCTTGTCCGGGTGCAGCCGCTCCATCGCCCTGAGAATCGGCAGGGCGACATCGGGCAGCACCACGCCCCGGCCCGATGGCTTCTTGCCTGCAGCAGACCGCGCCCGGGCGAGCTGGTATTCGATCTGCTGCTCCATCGCGCTGGCCTGGTCGAGCAGGACCGTGCTGGCGGCGCGACTTTCGTCGTGCCGGGCGAGGCGTTCGGCCTCGTCGGTGATGATCGCGAGCGGGGTGCGCAGGCTGTGGGCGAGGTTGCCCGCCTGCACCCGCGCGCGCGCCAGCATGGCCTCGTTCTGGCGGATATAGGTGTTGAGATCGGCGGCCAGCGGCGCGATTTCGGTGGGATACTGGCCCTCCAGCTCCGCAGCCTCGCCATCGCGCAGCCGGGCAAAGGCCAGCGCCAGCCGGTCAAGCGGCCTGAGGCCGAAGGCGATGATGGCCAGCCCCGTCGCCAGCAGCAGCGCAGCCAGCCCCGCCAGCCAGATCGTCAGATCGCGGGTGAAGCTGCCGATCAGCCGGTCAAGCTCGCTCTGGTCGGTGGCGATGACGAAGTGGATCTCCTCGCCCGCCGGGCCCTTGCGGGTGAAGCCATAGGTGATCGCCGGGCCGCTTGGCCCGCTTTCCAGGCGGTGGAGGATTTCGGGCGAATGGGCGATGCTTTCATCGAGGCTCCCGCGCGTCATCGAGGCCGAGCGCAGCGGTTCGTGCCCCTCGGCGGTGACCTGCCAGTAGAAGCCCGACAGCGGCTCGGCATAGCGTGGATCGGAGAGCGGGCGGTTGAGGACGATCCGGCCGTCCGGCGCGATCTCGGTCAGCCCGCCCAGCTCGCGCACATGGACTTCCAGTTCCTCGTGATAGGACTGCTCGACATGGCGGCTGAAGATGCCCACAGCCGAAAACCAGATCGCGGCTATGCCGAGGGCCACCCACAGACTCACGGCCAGCAGGAACCGCAACCTGAGGCTGCCGGGAACGGGCAGGCGCATCACTTGGCGAACCTGTAGCCCAGCCCGCGCAGGGTGGTGATGCGCTCGCGCCCGATCTTGCGGCGCAGACGTCCGATCAGCACTTCGACGGTGTTCGGCTCGCGTTCGTCGTCCAGCGCATAGAGATCATCGAGGATGTCGGTCTGCGACAGGACCTGCCCGGCACGGCGCAGGAACAGGTGGAGCAGCCGGAACTCCTGCCGGCTGAGCGACAGCGGCGTGCCGGCGAGCGTCGCCGTGCGGGCGAGTGGATCAAGCGCCAGGTCGCCCGCCGCGATGGTGGCGGCGCGGGCACCGTGCTGGCGGCGGAACAATGCGTTGAGGCGCGCCAGCAGTTCCTCGAAACGCACCGGCTTGACCACGAAATCATCCGCGCCCGCATTCAGCCCCTCGACCTTGTCCTGCCAGCTTCCGCGCGCGGTGAGGATCAGGATCGGTGTTTCCACCCGCCGGTCGCGCCAGTGCCGCAGCAGATCGAGCCCGCTGCCGTCGGGCAGGCCGAGATCGAGGATCACGGCGGCCATGCGGTTCACGTCCGGCCAGTCTTCGGCCTCGGTGCGGCTGGTGGCGAGTTCGACCGCGAAATCGGCAGCGCGCAGGCGCTCGCTCAGGCGGCGGCCGAGTTCGGGGTCATCCTCAACAACAAGCAGGCGCATGCGTGCCGGTCCTTTTCCGCGCCGGTTGTGGCCGGTGAAACTGACAACAAGCTGCCAGACTGGCAAGTTCCTGTCAGCTTGGCAGGCCACAGGGGGCGGCATGACCTCGCACCTCGTCGCCCGCCCCGCCGCCTTCGCTGTGCTCCTTGCCGTGTCGGCCTGTTCCTCCCCCCCCTTGGAACAGGACGGTGCCGCCGCGAGCGCGGATGATGCCGCCAAAGGGTTGGCGATCGAGTCCGTGGCTGCCAGGGCGGTCGACAACGTCCCCCTCGGCAGCGTGCCCGGCACCATCAGCCTCCCCCCCGAGGCGCGGGTCGCGGTCACTGCGCCTTTCGCGGGCGCGGTGGTGCGGGTCTATGTGATCGAAGGCCAGGAGGTCGCGCGCGGGGCGCCGCTCGGGCTGGTGCGCGCGGCCGAGCCGGTCGCCATCGGCGGCGATCTTGCCCGCGCCCGCTCGGCCGCCACGCTGGCCGAGGCGCGTGCGAGGCGGCTGGCGCAGCTGGCCGAGGAAGGCATCATTGCCGAGGCGCGCGCCGACGAGGCCAGGGCCGAGCTCGAACAGGCCCGCGCCAGCGTCGCGCAATTTGCGCGGATGGCCGCGCTCGGCGGGGTCGGGCCGGATGGCACCATGACCTTGCGCGCCCCCATCGCTGGGCGCGTAGCGCATGTCGGGGTCGAGACCGGCGGCGGGGTCGACACGGTCAGCGCGCCCTTCGTGGTCGAGGCGGCTGGGGCCTACCAGATCGCGCTGCAATTGCCCGAGCGGCTGGCGCAGGCGGTGCGACCCGGCATGGCGGTGGAGATCGCGCTCGGCGGCGAGGGCGCAGCGCCGGTGCGCGGGCAGATCATCGCGGTCGCTCCCTCGCTCGATCCGGTCACCCGCTCGGTCACGGCGCGGGCCAGCATCGGCGCGGCGCCCGGCGTGATCGCGGGGCGCAATGTCACCGTCACCATACTGGGACAAGGGCGGGGCATCGCCGTGCCCGACCGCGCTGTCACCCGCATCGGCGAGAAGGATCACGTGTTCGTCCGCAAGGGTAATGGCTGGGACAAGCGCGCGGTGACCGTCGCGGCGCGCAGTGGTGGGCGGGCGGTGATTTCCAGCGGCCTCGCGGCCGGCGAGGTGGTGGCCGGCAGCAGCGTTGCCGAACTCAAAGCGATCGACGCGGAATAGGCAGGCAGCGATGCTCAGCAAACTCGTCGAACGCGCGCTTTCCTTGCGCCTTGCCGTGATCGGCCTTGCCGCGCTGCTCGCGGGGCTGGGCGCCTGGTCGTTCCTCAATCTGCCGATCGATGCCTTCCCCGACATCAGCACCACCCAGGTCAAGATCATCCTCAAGGCCCCCGGCATGACCCCGGAAGAGGTCGAAAGCCGGGTCGTCACCCCGATCGAGATGGAGATGCTCGGCATTCCCGACCAGACCGTGCTGCGTTCGGTCGCCAAATACGCGATTGCCGACATCACCATCGACTTCACCGACAGCACCGACATCTACTGGGCGCGCCAGCAGGTGGGCGAGCGGCTCAATGCGGTGATGGCCGATCTGCCGCCGGGGGTCGAGGGCGGGCTCGCGCCGATCTCCACGCCGCTGTCCGAGATGTTCATGTTCACGCTCGAAGGGCCGCAATCGCTCGCTGAAAAGCGGCGGGTGCTCGACTGGACGATCCGGCCTGCGTTGCGCACCGTGCCGGGGGTGGCGGATGTCAACGCGCTCGGCGGCTATGCCGAGACCTTCGAGGTCGCGCCCGACAGTGCCGCGCTGGCTGCGGCCGGCCTCTCCACCGCCGATCTTGCCGCCGCGATCGAAGCCAGCAACCGCAATGACGGGGCAGGCCGGCTGCGAAGCGGCGAGGAAGCGCTGATCGTGCGGGCGACCGGGGCGATCCGCAACCTCGATGATCTTGCCGCGGTGGTGGTGCGCTCGGCGGACGGCGCTGCGGTGCGGGTGGGCGATGTTGCGCAGGTGCGCACCGGCAGCCTCACCCGCTATGGCGCCGTCAGCCAGAACGGCACGGGCGAGGCGGTGCAGGGCCTCGTCATCGGCCTGCGCGGCGCGGATGCGGCCAAGGTGGTGGAAGGCGTCAAGGCGCGGCTCGGGGAAATCCAGCCCAGCCTGCCGCCGGACATGAGCGTGCACGTTTTCTACGACCGCTCGGACCTCATCACCCACTCCGTCGGCACGGTCGAATCCGCGCTGCTCGAAGCGACCGTTCTGGTCGTCATCCTGCTGTTGCTGTTCCTTGGCGACGTGCGCGCCTCGGTGATCGTCGCGCTGGCGCTGCCGATGGCGGTGCTGCTGACCTTCATCTTCATGCGCGCTATCGGCCTTTCCGCCAATCTGATGAGCCTCGGCGGGCTGGCGATCGCGGTCGGAATCCTGGTGGATGGCGCGGTGGTGGTGGTCGAAAACGTGGTCGAACGCCTGTCCGATCCCCGCCACGCCTCCACCAGCAAGCTGCGCAACGTCTTCATCGCCTCGGCCGAGGTCGCCAAGCCGGTCGCCTCGGGGCTGGCCATCATCGCCATCGTGTTCCTGCCGCTGCTCACGCTCGAAGGGCTGGAGGGCAAGCTGTTCTCCCCGGTCGCGCTCACCATCGTGCTGGCGCTCGCCTCGGCGCTGGTACTCTCGTTGACGCTGGTGCCGGTGCTGGCCTTATACCTGCTGAAGGTGAAGGTCGATGAAGCCGGGCATCACCACGAGCCGTGGCTGATGCGGCAGATTTCGCCACGCTATCACGCGCTGCTGGATGGGGCCTTCGCCCACAAGGCCCGGGTGTTCGCGGTGGCGGGCATCGGCCTTGTTCTGGCGGGCGCAGCCTACAGCGTCACCGGCAAGACCTTCCTGCCGGTGATGGACGAAGGCTCGGTGATCGTGCAGCTCAGCAAGCTGCCTTCGATCGCGCTCGATCATTCGGTCGAAGGTGACATGAAGGTGCAGCGCGCGATCCTTGAACAGGTGCCCGAGGTGGAGGCGGTGATCGCCCGGGTCGGCTCGGACGAGCTTGGCCTCGATCCGATGAGCCCCAATGAAACCGACAGCTTCCTCAAGCTGAAACCGCGCGAGGAATGGCGCGTGGCGGACAAGGAATGGCTGGTCGATGAATTGCGCAAGGTGATGGCGCAGTTCCCCGGCATCGAGCCGACCTTTACCCAGCCGATCGAGATGCGCACCTCGGAGATGCTGACGGGTGCGCGCGGTGATCTGGCGATCAAGCTGTTCGGCCCCGATACTGCCGAGCTATCGCGGCTTGCCGGGGCGATCCAGGCCCGGCTCGAAGCGATCGAGGGCACCAGCGAGACGATGACGGTCGCCAATGACCGGGTCGATTACCTGCTGGTCGATATCGACCGGGTGGCTGCGGGCCGGGTCGGGATGCCGGTCTCGGATCTGCAGGACATGATGCGCGCCCAGATCGAAGGGGTGCGCGCCGGCGTCGTGGCCGATGGCGTGCGCCGCGTGCCGATCGTCCTGCGCGGGGAGGGCGGAAGCGGCGCGCTCGACGCGCAGGGATTTGCCGATCTCGTCTATCGCTCGCCCACCGGCCAGCTGGTGCGCGCCAGCGATATCGCCTCGGTGGTACGCTCCGAAGGGCCGGTAAAGCTCGAACACGAGAACGGATCGCGCTTTGCCATGGTGCAGGCCTTCGTCAGCGGGCGCGATATCGTCAGCTATGTCGACGACGCCAAGGCCGATATCGCCGCCAATGTCCCGCTGCCGCAAGGCTACCGGATCGCATGGGGCGGGCAGTTCGAGAACCAGCAACGCGCCTCGGCGCGGCTGCTGGTGGTGCTGCCGGTGGCGATCGCGCTGATCTTCGCGGTGCTCTATCTCAGCCTCGGATCGGTGCGCGCCTCGTTGCTGATCCTCACCAATATTCCCTTTGCGGCCGTGGGCGGCATGATCGCGCTGGCGGTATCCGGGGAGTATCTCTCGGTGCCCGCTTCGGTCGGCTTCATCGCCTTGCTGGGCATCGCGGTGCTCAACGGCCTCGTCATGGTGACCTATTTCCGCCAGCTGCGCGAGACCGGGATGCCGCTGGCGCAGGCGGTGCGGCGCGGGGCGGAACGGCGTCTGCGCCCGGTGCTGATGACCGCGAGCATCGCCGCCTTCGGCCTGGTGCCGCTGCTGTTCGCCACCGGGCCGGGATCCGAGATCCAGAAGCCGCTCGCGATTGTCGTGATCGGCGGGCTGGTGACGGCAACGCTGCTGACGCTGGTGCTGCTGCCGATCCTCTATGAACGTTTCGGCGAGGGCCCGGCCGACCATGTCGACGAACTGCCGGAGGCTGCCGCATGATCCGCCGTCTGATCCTCCCCGCCGCCTTGGCCGCCGCGCTGGCCGTACCGCTTGCCGCCGAGCCGGGGTTGCCGCCGGAAGAGGCCGTGGCATCGGCCCTGCTGGATCACCCCAGCGTCATCGCTGCGCGCGCCCGGCTCGATGCCGCCCGGGCGCGCTCCGATGCCCTGCGCAAAGGGCCTTACGAGTTCACGGTGCAGGGCAGCCACACCCGCCGCAGTGTGCAGGGCGGGAGCGAGTTCCCCGAGTATGACGCGCAGCTCAGCCGCCCGCTCCGCCTGCCGGGCAAGGCCCGGCTTGATCGGGCGATCGGCCAATACGGCACCGAGGTAGCCGAGAATGTCGCCGAGGATGCCCGGCACGAGGCCGCGCTGCTGCTTGCCGCCCACTGGTTCGACTGGCTGGCAGCCTCGGCACAGGCCCGGGTCGACAAGGCGGCGGTCGCCAATTACGAGGCCGGGCTGGCGGCGGTCGAGCGGCGCCGGAGCTTGCGCGATGCCGCGCAGCTCGAGGTCGATCAGGCGCAGGCTGCGCTGGCCGAGGCGCAGCGCAGGCTGGAGCAGTCTTCGGGACTGGCGGCGCTTGCGCGCACCCGGCTCGCAACCCATTTCCCCGCCCTGCCGCTGCCGGTCGATGCGCCCGAGGTGCCGCTGCCGGAAATGGCCGATGCGCGCCTGTCGCAACTCGGTGATCTGGTGATCGTCAACAGCCATCTGATCGCCGCCGCCGAGGCCGAGAGCGCGCGCATGGCAGTCGTGGCCGACCGCGCGCAGGCGGACCGCTTTGCCGACCCGACCGTCGGCCTCCGGCTGTTCTCCGAATTTGGCGGGATCGAGCGCGGCGCGGGCGTAACGGTCAGCCTGCCTCTTGGGGGAGGACACCGCAAGGCGCTGGCCAGTGAAGCCAGCGCGGGGGCCTCCGCTGCGCAGGCCGACGAACAGCTCGCCCGCTTCGAAGTCAGCGAGACGGCGCTTTCGGACGTTACCGAGGCGCGCTTCCGTACCCTGACCTGGCAGCGGTCGCGCGACAGCGTGGCGGCCCAGATGGCGGCGCTCGAAAAGCTGCGCCGCGGGCACCAGCTCGGGGAGGTCGATCTGTCCGATCTCCTGCTCGGTGAACGCATGGTCCACGACGCCTTCCGCATCGAAGCCGAAGCCCGCGCCGAGGCCATGCGCGCCATCACCCGCCTGAGGATCGACGCGCATGATCTGTGGCTGGCGGATTGACCGGAGAATGCGGGCCCGAAGGCCTGAAAGGTCAACCAGCCCGCTCCGCGATCACCCCCGGTAGCGCTCGCGTGCCGTCTATTTGCACTTCAGCCGGATCACTTCCCATGCCAGCCGGGTCGGGCGCCCCCCTGCGCGGCGCACTTCATCGTCGATGCATTGCTGGACGAAGGAGCGGTTGTCGCCCAGCGCCCCGCTGCGCGCGGTGCGATCAAGTTCGAGCACGTCCTGCAGTTCCTGCGGAGAAAGGTCGCTGGTGAACCGGCGACCCTGCCGCAGCGCTTCGAGATTGGCGATGGCGCGGGCCAGCCGATCTTGCCCCGGCGCGACCGGGATGATCGGGCTGCCGGTCGGCGGGGGCGCGGGCGCGGGCGCCGGGCTGGCGCGCACGACCGGACCCCCGGCCGTCTGCGCCGCGCCGGGCGTGCCTGCGATGATCGCTCCGGCCATTGCCACGCCGATTATCGCACGCTTCATCATCCGGCTCCCGTTCGATCCTGCGGCAATGCGCCCCGCTGCCTGAACCCGCGCTTACCCCGCCGCCAGCAGGCTGGCATTGCCGCCGGCTGCGGTGGTGTCGATCGTCATCACCCGCTCGGTCGCGAAGCGCGCGAGGTAGTGCGGGCCGCCGGCCTTGGGGCCAGTGCCCGACAGGCCCTCTCCGCCGAAAGGCTGGCTTTCCACCACCGCGCCGATCTGGTTGCGGTTGACGTAGAAATTGCCGACCCGGGCGCGGGATTGCACGAAGCGCCGCGTTTCGGCGATGCGGCTGTGGAGGCCGAGGGTGAGGCCGAAGCCCGTGGCGTTGATATCGTCCACCACCTGCGCCAGCTCGCCAGCACGGAAGCGCGCGATGTGGAGCACCGGGCCGAAATGCTCGTCGTCGAGCGCGCGGATCGAGGGAACCTCGATGATCGTCGGCGCGACGAAGCAGGCGTTCTTGTTGGCGCTATCCGGCAACCCAAGGCGGGAGACGGGGTAGCCCTTCCTCTCGCAATCGGCGATGTGCGCTTCGAGCCGCGCGCGCGCCGCCTCGTCGATCACCGGGCCGACGTCGGTCGCAAGATCGGCCGGATCGCCGATGCCCAGCGCCGCGAACCCGCCGCGGATCATCTCCAGTATGGTGTCCGCGACATCTTCCTGCAGGTAGAGTACGCGCAAGGCCGAACAGCGCTGGCCCGCGCTCTGAAAGGCGCTGGCGATCACGTCGCGCACCACCTGTTCGGGCAGGGCCGAGGAATCGACGATCATCGCGTTCTGTCCGCCGGTCTCGGCGATCAGCGTGGCGATCGGGCCGTCGCGGCTGGCAAGCGCGCGGTTGATGGCGCGCGCGGTGGCGGTCGATCCGGTGAAGGCGACGCCCGCAAGGCGCGGATCGGCGGTCAGGCCTGCGCCCACTTCGGCGCCGCCGGGGACGAGCAGGAGCGCTTGCGGCGGGATGCCCGCCTCATGGCACAGGCGGATCGCGAGCGCGGCGATCAGCGGGGTCTGCGGGGCAGGCTTGGCGAGCACCGTATTGCCCGCCGCAAGGGCTGCGGCGGCCATGCCGATGAAAATCGCCAGCGGGAAGTTCCACGGCGCAATCGTCACGAACACCCCGCGCCCGTGGAGGCTGAGCGTGTTCTCCTCCCCCGTCGGCCCCGGCAGGGCCACGGGCGCCGTGAACTGGCGGCGTGCCTCGGCCGCGTAGTAGCGCAGGAAGTCGACCGCCTCGCGCAGTTCGAGCACGCTATCGAGCAGCGTCTTGCCCGCCTCGCGCTGACATAGGCTGAGGAATTCCGCGGTGTGCGCCTCGAACAGGCGGGCGGCTTCCTCCAGCAGCAGCGCGCGCGCCTCGCCGCCCAATGCATCCCAGCCGGGCTGGATCGCGGCGGCCTCGACAAAGGCCTGCGCGATTTCGGCGGAGGTCACGGCGCGCACCGTGCCGACCGTGTGGCTGCGATCCTGCGGCGAGGTGATAGTCGTCACCGGCCCGGGATCGGCGAGCGCGACAGTCGGCTCGGCGGTCCATGTCGCCAGCGCCAGCGCATCCAGCCGCGCCAGCAGCGGCTCGCGCACCAGCGGGTCGCTGAGATCGACCCCGGCGCTGTTCTCCCGCGCGCCGAAGATCGCAGGCGGCAGCGGGATCGCGGGATTGCGACGGGGGCTGAGGGCGGCAAGCTCCGCCACCGGATCGCCGACCAGTTCCTCGGCGGGAATGTCGGCATCGCCCATGCGGTTGACGAAGCTGGTGTTGGCCCCGTTCTCCAGCAGGCGGCGCACCAGATAGGCGAGCAGTTCCTTGTGCCCGCCGACCGGCGCGTAGATGCGCACCGGCGTGCGCTGGTTGCCTTCAAGCGCGTGGAGCGCGTCGTAGACCTCCTCGCCCATGCCGTGCAGGCGTTGGAATTCAAAGGGTTTCCCGGCAGCGAGATGCTTGATCGCGCCGATGGTATAGGCGTTGTGCGTGGCAAAGGCGGGGCGGATCACGTCGCTGTGCTCGAACAGCCGCGCGGCGCAGGCGAGATAGCTGACGTCGGTCGCGACCTTGCGGGTGAAGACGGGGTAATCGCTAAAGCCGCCGACCTGTGCGAGCTTCACCTCGCTGTCCCAATAGGCGCCCTTCACCAGCCGCACGAACAGCTTGCGGCCATGCCGTCTCGCCACCTTGCCCGCCCAGTCGCACACCCACAGCCCGCGCTTCTGGTAGGCCTGGATCGCGAGGCCGAAGCCTTCCCAGCGGCTCCCGTCCGAGCGGCGGAACAGATCGTCATCGGCGACCAGTTCCTCGATGATGTCAAGGCTGAGTTCGAGCCGCTCGGCCTCTTCCGCGTCGATGGTGAAGTGAATGTCGGCATCGCGCGCGCGCGCCGCGAGAGCGCGGATCACCGGCACCATCGCCGCCTTGGCCTCGCCTGCATGGAAGAAATTGTACTTCGGATGCAGCGCGGAGAGCTTCACCGAAATGCCCGGTGAACCCGCCACCCCTGCGCCCGCCTCGCGCGCCAGCCGGGCCAGCGCGCTTTCATAGGCGAGCCGGTATTTCTCGGCATCGGCAAATGTCATCGCCGCCTCGCCCAGCATGTCGAAGCTGTGCGTGATCCCCCGCGCGCGTTCGGGTGCGGCGCGCTTCAGCGCCTCGTCGATGGTGCGACCGAACACGAATTGCCCGCCCAGGATCTTCATCGCTTGGCCCGTGGCGGTGCGGATCACCGGCTCGCCCAGCCGGTTGATCGCGCGCTTGAGCACGCTTCCCATGCCGCGCTGGCGCTCGTCCGGCGGATCGAGCACTTCGCCGGTCAGCATCAGCGAGAAAGTTGCGGCATTGACGAAGGTCGAGGCGCTTTCGCCCAGATGCTCGCCCCATTCGATGCTGCCGATCTTGTCCTTGATCAGCGCATCGGCGGTGGCCGCATCGGGCACGCGCAGCAGCGCTTCGGCAAGGCACATCAGCGCGATGCCTTCTTCCGTGTCGAGCCCGTATTGCTGGAGGAAGGCGTCGATCCCGCTCGCCTTCTTGCCGCGCGCGCCCTCGATCAGGTCGATCGCGAGGCGGGCCGCTGCCTCATGCACCCGCGCGGCGGGCGCGGCCTGTTCCAGCCGCTCGGCGATGCAGGCTTCCTCCTCCTGCCGGTAGGCGCGGCGCAGGTCGGTTCGGTCGATGGCGATAGGGGCGGCGGCGTCAGCCATATCTGGTTTCACCTGAAACGATTCGGGGCAATGAGCGGCCCTCTGGACCCCATCAGGCTGCGCTTCAAGTTCGGTGTTTGCAACGGCCTTCGCGCCAGTGCCTTGATTGGCGGGCAGGGGCCGGTTAGCCTGCGCGAACCACGGGGGATCGACGCGATGCGCATGTTCTGCTTTCACTGCCGCGACGGCGAAGACGGCGGCCGCCTGCGCGCCATCCACCGTCCGGCGCACCTTGCCTTCGTCCATGCCAATGCCGATCATTTCGTGATCGTCGGACCATTGAAACGCGCCGACGGGCTGATCATCGGCTCGCTCCTGATCGTCAAGGCGGCAGACGAGGCGGCGGCGCGCGCGATCCTTGCCGACGATCCCTATCTCACCGGCGGGGTATGGCAGTCGATCCGGGTCGACGAGTTCACACCCCTGCTAGGCGACTGGGCCTAGCGCGTTTTCCGCCGGTTCGGTCCCGCCCCGCCGGCCTTGGACAAGACCAGCGGAGCGAGCCGGGGCGCGGCAGACGTTGCTCTAGCGGCAGCGGCGGTGGGTGCGGATATCCACCACGCTCGACACCCGGTCATTCGCCACCGCCATCTGGAGGCATTCGCGCGAGCGGGCGCTGTACCAGATCGAATAGGATGTCCGGCCCGCGTCGTAGCTGTCGACGATGCGGAAGTCGCGATCGCGCAGCGCGTTCTGGGCCCGCTCCGGCCGCATGCCGGTGAGATAGCCGTACTGGCCCGAACCGCCCGAGCCACCCCAGTTGCCGCCCGAGCCGCCGGACCCGCCCCAGCCGCCGCCGGGGTAATTGCCGGTCACCCGCAGATAGCGGTCGCGCGCCCAGCCCTCGGTCCGTCCGTTCATCGTCCGGACCTGACACCAGCTTTCGCCGTTGTAGTTGTCGCAGCCGTAATTGCGCAGGAACGTGCCCTCGCGCACTTCGTCGCGCACGCGCGAATTCTTGTCCGGATTGCGGAAGATCCGCAGGCTGCCCGACTGGGTGTTGTGGACCTGCACTTCCTGCCAGTCCTGATTGTACTGGTCGCGGTGCTTGTCCTTGTCCTTGCTCGACAGCAGGATCGCGCCGATCGCGACTGCACCGATCGCGGCGGCGGCGATGGCCGCGTCATTGCCCCCCGATTTCTTGCCGCAGTCCTCGGCCCGGGTGTCGTTGATCCGTGCGACCCGGCCGTTGCTTACCTCGACCGCCACGCAGTCCTTGCCGTCCCGGTGCCACCAGTAGGTGGTGCTGATGGTGTTGTTCTTGTTGCCGGAGATGTATTCGAAGCCGCGCTGCGACAGCTGGGTTTCGGCACTGGCGCCCGACACCCCGACAAGATCGCGCAGCGATTCCGCCTTCTTGGCGGGAATCGGCGCGATCGCCATGGCGGTGACGGCGAGCGAGGCCGTCGCATATCCGAGAAAACGGTTTTTCATGGTTGTCACTTCCCTCCCTTGCCGATGCTGTCCGGGCATCGACCCCGTCCGGACTTTAGCACCGATTGGGTGGCCGGCGAACCGCTTTTGCGTCAGGGTTTTCGCGGTCCCGAAGGGCGACAAGCAAAAAGCCCGGAGCCGTGAGGCTCCGGGCTAGCTGGTCGCCTTCGCAGGGGAAGCCGAAGGGCGACGCGGGGAAGCTTAACGCAGCAGCGAGAGCACGTTCTGCTGCGACTGGTTGGCCTGCGCCAGCATCGCCGTGCTCGCCTGACCGAGGATCTGCGCCTTGGCGAGCGCGGTGGTTTCGGCGGAGTAGTCGGTGTCCTCGATCCGCGAACGCGCATCGGTCAGGTTGGTCGAGACGTTGGTGAGGTTGCTCACCGCCGACTGCAGACGGTTCTGCACCGCACCCAGATCGGCCCGCGCGGTGGTGACGGCACCGATCGCGGTATCGTACTGGGCCAGCGTGGCCGCAGCCACAGCCGCACCGCCCGTGACCACCGCAGCCAGCGCTCCGCCCGCCACATCCAGTTCGGGCAGGGTGATGTCGATCGTGTCGTTCGCCGTCGCGCCGGCCTGGATGGTGATGGTGTTGGTCGCGGTCGAGAACAGGTTGATGCCGTTGAACTCGGTGTTCTCCACCACTTCGGTGATCTGGGCGGCGAGCGCATCCTGTTCGGCTTCGATATTGGCGATGTCGTCGGCCGAGTAGGTCTCGTTCGACTTCTGCACCGTCAGCTCGCGCATCCGCTGGAGCATGTTGGTCACCTCGTCGAGCGCGCCTTCGGCGGTCTGGGCCAGCGAAATACCGTCATTGGCGTTGCGCACGCCCTGCTGCATCCCGCGGATCTGCGAGGTCATCGAAGCGGCAATCGCCAGACCGGCGGCATCGTCCTTGGCCGAGTTGATGCGCTTGCCGGTGGACAGGCGCTCCATCGCGGTGCCGAGCATGTTGCCGGCCGAAACGCTGGCATTGGTGGCGCGCAGGGCCGAGATATTGGTGTTGATCACGTTCATTGTCGAAACTCCCGAATGGTCAGGCAGGACGAATACGCCCGTCGCTGCTGGCCCTTAGAGCGACCATTGGCCGGGATGTTTAAGCGGGTCGTTTTTCGTCGCCCGACCCCGCCGCGCTTTCCGCCCCCGGCAAAGCGCCGCCGCCCGCCGTGCCGCCCTTCACGCGCGCGCCGCGTCGCCGCCGCCCGCGGTGGCCTGCGCGGTGACTAGGTGAAGCTACGGGGGCTTAAATTTGCAACATCTTGGACGTCCGCGCGGCAATGGATTGCCACCAGGAAACACCACCCGGACCACAAGCAGGGGCCAGCATGAACATTCCAGCGTCGAGCACGGCGACCCTTGCGGCCGCCCCGCAGAAGAATGCCGCGAGCAGCGCGCATGACGGGCTGATCGGCATCACCGTGCCGTTGATGGGCGTGGCCTGGCAGCGCGAGCGGATCGTGCTGGGCGAGGCAATCCCCCCGGCGCTGGCGAACGGGCTGGCGGGCAAGGGGATGACCGCGATCGCACTGACCCACGCCGCCGCACCCGCGCTGGCGCTCGCTGCCCCGGGGCGCATCACGCTGGCCTATGATCCCGCCGCGCCCCAGGCCGCGCGCCCCGCGCTGCTCGCCGCCGCAGCGCATGGCGGCTGGCCGATCGCGGGCGACGCCCAGTCGCTGGCGCTGCTGACCCTGGCCGAACGCATCTCTGCCAGCGAGATTCCTGTCCTGCTCGAAGGCCCGACCGGCACCGGCAAGGAAGTGCTTGCGCGCTTCGTTCACCGCCTCTCGCCGCGCTGTGACGGCCCCTTCGTTGCGGTCAATTGCGCGGCCATGCCCGAGGCGATGCTCGAAGCGCTGCTGTTCGGCCATCGCAAGGGCGCCTTCACCGGCGCGGCCGAGGCGGGCGAGGGGCTGTTCCGTGCCGCCGACAAGGGGACGCTGCTGCTCGACGAGATCGGCGAACTGCCGCTGGCCTTGCAGGCCAAGCTGCTGCGCGCGCTGCAGGAGGGCGAGGTGCTGCCGCTGGGCGCGACCCGTCCGCTCAAGGTCGATGTGCGGATCATCGCCGCCACCAACCGCGATCTCGCCGCCGAGGCCGCCGCCGGCCGCTTCCGCGAGGACCTGCTCTACCGCCTCAATGTCTTCCCCCTGCGCATCCACGCGCTGCGTGACCGGCCTGGCGACATTGCCGCGCTCGCCTTCGGGATGCTGCTGCGCCATGCGGCAGCACCGGGCCGTCCCGGCTGGATCGATCCTGCGGCGCTGGCGCTGCTCGAACGTCACGCCTGGCCGGGCAATGTCCGCGAGCTGGAGAATGTCATCCGCCGCGCGATCCTGCTGTGCGGCGAGGGCGAAGTGATCGCGCCCGAACAGATCGTGTTCGACACTGCGGTCCGCAGCGTGGCCGAACCCTCTGTCCACGCCCGGCCCGCACCGGCGCGCACGCTGTCGGATGTCGCCTTTGCCTCGGAGGCGCAGGCGATCCTCGCCGCGCTTGCCAGCCATGACGGCAACCGCAGCGCCACCGCGCGCAGCCTCGGCATCTCCGAGCGCACGCTCCGTTACCGCCTCGCCTCGATGCGCGCTAGCGGGCTGGTTGCAGGAGCCCGGGCATGAGCGTGATCCGCCCCGGTTTCGGGCCTGCCGACGTGATGGCGCTGCGCCAACAGGTGCTCGCCCGCAGCGCCGCGCTGCAGGACGTTCGCGCCGCGAGCGATGCCCCGCCCGCTGCCGGCCCCGCGCCCTCGCCCGCCGCAGGCTTTGCCGACACGCTCGGCAATGCGCTGAAGCAGGTCAACGCGGTGCAGCAGCGCTCGAGCGACATGCAGGTCGCCTATGAGCGCGGGGCAGTGACCGACATCGCCGAAGTGATGCTGGCCCGGCAGGAAGCGGGCGTCGCCTTCGAGGCGACCCTGCAGGTGCGCAACAAGCTGCTCACCGCCTACCAGGACATCATGCGGATGGGGGGCTGAGTAGATGGCCGAAGCAAGCCTTCCAGTCGCCGCAGACGCCGCGGCCACCCTTCCCGCCGCGCCCCCGCAGGCGAGCTGGCGCACCCTGCTGCCCGAGCCCGTCGCCGGGTTGATCGGCCAGCCCGCCCTCTCGCGCGCGCTGCCGATGCTTGCGGGCGTGGGCGCGGTCGCGGCAGCGGGGGCCTTGTGGATGACGCTCGCCTCCGGGCCTGACCGTGTGCTCTACACCAGCCTCACCGATGCCGAACGCGCCAAGGTGGTCGAAACGCTCGAAGCGGGCGGGATCGCCTATGCCATCGACAACCAGACCGGCGCGCTCTCGGTGGCCGAGGACGATGTCTACCGTGCCAAAATGCTGGTCGCGAGCAATGCCGGGATCGCCGCGCCCGAAGGGGCCGAAGCGATGCTCGACGCGATGCCGCTCGGCACCTCGCGCACCTTGGAAGGCGAGCGCCTGCGCCTCGCCCGCGAGCGCGAACTGATGCTGACGATCCGCGAGATCGACGGGATCGAAAGCGTGCGCGTCCACCTTGCCACGCCCGAACGGTCCGTGTTCGTGCGGGAGAACAATCCGCCCAGCGCCTCGGTGATGGTGCGGCTGGTGGGCGGGCGCAGCCTGTCGCAATCGCAGGTCGAGGCGATCGTCAATCTCGTCGCGGCCTCGGTGCCGGGGATGAGCGCCGATGCGGTGCGGGTGGTCGACCAGAACGGGCGGCTGCTGTCCTCCCCGCGCGAGGACAATCTCGAACCGCTGCTGCTCCAGCGCGAGCACGAGGCCAAGCTGCGCGAACAGATCGACACACTGCTGCTGCCGCTGCTGGGCGAGGGGAACTATTCGGCGCAGGTGCAGGTCGCGCTCGACCAGAACGAGGTGACCTCGGCGCGCGAGACCTACGAGAAGGAAGGCGTGGTGCGCTCCGAAAGCGAGCGCAATGCCAGCCGCACCGGGGCCGGGCCGGCGGGCGGGGTGCCGGGGGTTCCGGCCAACACCCCGCCGCCGCAGGCCGAGCTGGTCGACGGCCCGCCGCAGCCCGCCCCGCCCGCCACCGCGCAGGCGACCGACACCGAAAGTGCCTCCGAGCGCAGCTATGAACTGGGGCGCGAGGTGGCCGTCACCAGCACCCGTCCGGGCGGGCTGCGGCGGCTTTCGGTCGCGGTCGCAGTGAGCGATGCCGCGCTCAAGCAGGCCGCCCCGATGACCGCCGCCCAGCTCGAAGCGCTGGTCGGCGCGGCAGTGGGTGCGGACACGGCGCGCGGCGATCAGGTCGAGGTGGTGGCGAGCAAGTTCGAGCCAAGCGAGATGGAAGCCCCCGCCTTCTATGAAGAACCGTGGTTCGCGATGCTGGTGCGCTACGGCACGGCCTTGCTGGCGGTGCTGCTGGTGCTGCTCATCGCGGTGCGCCCTCTGTTCGGCAAGCTGAAGGGCAAGGACAAGGACAAGGACAAGAACACGGACGGGGCCGCCGCGCCTGCCGCCGCCGCCGCGCTGCCTGCGCTGGCCGATGCCGAGGCTGACAGCGTGACGGCTGCCGACGTGCTCCCCGCAATGGCCGCCGCCACCGCGCTCGGCGATCTGCCGCGCCAGGTGGAGCTTGCCCGCAGGCTCGCCACCAGCCAGCCCGAACGCGCCGCCGAGGCGCTCCAGCGGATGCTCGCTGCACCCGATGACAGCCAGCCGGAGGCGAGCGCGTCATGAACCTCGATCTCGTCCCCGACGACACCGTCGCCGCCGATGCCGCCAGCGCACGCCTGCTGAGCCGGATCGATCGCGCCGCGGTGTTCCTGATGCTGCTCGGTGACGAGGAGGCCAGCGCGATCCTCGGCCGCCTGTCGCCGCATGAACTCGAACGTCTCGGCGCGGCGATGATGGCGCTGGGCGAGATCGACCAGCCGCGCATGGCCGAGGCGCTGGCCGACTTCGCCAGCGAAGCGGAGCGCGAGCTGCTGCCCCAGCGCGGCCGGACCGACCGAGTGCGCACCATGCTCGACAAGGCTCTGGGCCCCGCCCGCGCAGGCAGCATGATGCAGCGGATCGAGCCCGACGCGCGCCCGCGCTCTGTCGAGATGGCGCGCTGGCTGGTGCCGCCGGTGCTGGTGCGCCTTATCGAGGACGAACACCCGCAGGTGATTGCCGCGCTGCTGCTGCTGATCGAGCCCGAACCCGCCGCCGAAGTGCTCGCCGCCCTGCCGAGCGCGCTTCAGGCGATGGTGGTCGAACGGGTGGCGCGTAGCGGGCCGATCTCGGCTTCCGCGATCGCCACGATCGACACCCTGCTGACCCAGCGCATCACCGCCACCTTTGGCGCGGCGGCGCTGGCACTGGGCGGCCCGCGCGAGGCGGCGAACCTTATCAATCTGGCCGCCGGCGACATGCGCAACGTGGTGCTGCCCGCCATCGCCGAGCGCGACGAACCGCTTGCCGCGCAGATCGAGGAGGAGCTGTTCACCTTCGAGATGCTGTTCGCGCTCGATCCGATGTCGATGGGCAGGCTCCTGCGGGATGTCGACAACGAGAAGCTGGTCGATGCGCTCAAGGGCCTCAAGGAAGACCAGCGTGCGCCCTTCTTCGCCGCCATGTCGAGCCGCGCGGCGGACGGCGTGCGCGACGAGATCGAACTGCGCGGGCGCCTGTCGAAGGCCGAAGTCGCCGCCGCCCAGAAGGCCATCGTCGTCATTGCCCGCGGCCTTGCCGAAGCGGGCGAGATCGTGATCGGAAGCGGCAGTGGCGAATTCGTCTGAGTGGTTTGGCAGGCTGACCGATGCCGGACCGCCGTCGCCCGGCTGGGTGGCGCTGCTCGGCGAGGCGCAGGATTTCCGCGAGGCGTGGCCGGGCATTGCGGCTGCCGAACCGCCGCCCGCGCCGGAGCCAGTTCCCGGACCCGCGCCGGAGCCGGTGGCCGATCCTTCGCCCGATGCCCTCGCGCAGGCCTATGCGGAAGGGCAGGCCGCGGGCCGCGCTGCTGCGCTCGCCGAGGCCGAACACAACGCCGCCCGCCAGCGCGCCTTGCGGCTCGCCTTCCGCAACCTTGACGAAGCCGCCAGCGAGGTGCTCGCCGCCGATCTGGCCGACACCGTGATCGCGCTCTGCGATCGCGTGCTGGAGGGCCATGCCGCCGACCGGACGGCGCTGATGGCCCGCTGCCGTGAGGCCGCAGGCCGGATCGGCGGTGCGCCGGCGGCGCTGCGGCTGCATCTCAACCCCGCCGATGCCGAAAGCCTCGGCCCAGCAGCGCTCGAAGGCTGGGCGGTGATCGCCGACAGCGCGGTGGAAGCGGGCGGACTGCTGCTCGAAGGCCCCGATGGTGCGCTGCGCGACGGGCCTGCCGACTGGCGCCGCGCGATTGCTGCTGCGGTGCGCGGATGATCGACGCGCTCCAGCTCGATCTGGCGCGGATGCGCGCCGCGCGCCCGGAGGCCGGGCCGGTGCGCATGGGCCGTGTGGTCGCCTGCGACGGCGGGCTGATCGAGGTCGCGGGCCTGCCGCTGCCGGTCGGCTCGCTCGGCGTGG
>VFQM010001535.1_pt1 | contig 19936 bp, 16 predicted proteins | sample 3512391 | NCBI WGS metagenome assembly VFQM01 (sample SAMN10412369, study PRJNA504923) | tailings metagenome | isolation source: Replicate 1 from Balatoc abandoned mine | place: Philippines | reverse complement strand
ATGTCGTCGGCAATGCAGATGAAAACCGGCTGGCCGCGATGGGTCGCGCAGGATAACCGGGCCTCGACCGGGTAGCGGCTGCCGTCGCGGCGGCGGCAGTGCGCATTCAGTGCGATGCGGCGCTTCTTCCCGCTTTTCAGCAGGGCAAGCAGGGTGTGGAACGTCTGCCTGTCCTCGGGCGCCAGCACGTCCAGCGGCGTCAGCTTCTGCAAGGACTTGAGCGGATACTGCAGGTTGTGTGCCGCGGACGGGCTGGCCTGGACGATCTGCAGGGTGTCCGCGTCGAATACCATAAGCTCGGTGGCCGATTCCTGCAGGATCGCCTTCAACAGCGCGCCTTCGTCGGTCGCTTGCCTGGGTGAGCCCATATCCCTCCTGATGATCGAAACAATGGCGATCCGGGCTGCCTCGCCCACGCCATTATGGCGAGAATTCCCGGGTTCCCGGCAAGGTTACCGGATGGCGCGGATTTCCGGCAGCCGGGCTTGAAATCCCGCCGGTTTCCCCGCATTGACTAAACTGGTAGTTGGAGGGATTGCGTATGCACACCACCCGCCCTGCCGCCGTTGCGGGAATGTTCTACCCCGACGACCCCATTGAACTCAGGCAAACGCTCGCCGAACTGCTGGCGCATGCCCGCTCGGGCGCGGCGCCGCGAGCGCCCAAGGCCTTGATCGTGCCGCACGCCGGCTACCTGTATTCCGGCGCCGTCGCCGCCAGCGCCTATGCGCGCCTGGGCGATGGGCGCGGGCGTATCCGCCGGGTGGTGCTGCTCGGCCCGGCCCACCGCGTCCAGGTGCGCGGACTGGCGCTGCCGGAGGCGGAGCGCTTTGCCACCCCGCTCGGCGAAATCCGGCTGGATCGCGAGGGCATGCGGCGCCTCGCCGGCCTGCCGCAGGTAAGCGCAAGCGCCGCGGCGCACCGGATGGAGCATTCGCTGGAAGTGCAGCTGCCTTTCCTGCAGCAGGTGCTGGGCGATTTCCTGCTGCTGCCGCTGGCGGTGGGCGCGGCGACCGCGGCCGAGGTGGCGGAGGTGCTGGAGAGGGTGTGGGGCGGCGACGAGACGCTGATCGTGATCAGTTCCGACCTGTCGCATTTTCTGCCCGATGCGGCCGCCCGCAAGGCGGACGGCGAGACCGTGGACGCGATCCTGGCGCTGGATCCGCAGCTCGAACACGAACAGGCCTGCGGGGCCACGCCGATCAACGGCCTGCTGCTGGCGGCCAGGAAGCATGGCCTGCATGCGGTCAAGCTGGACGCGCGCAATTCCAGCGACGCCGCCGGCGATCCCGAGCGGGTGGTCGGCTATGCCGCCTTCGCGTTCGAGCCCGCAGCCGGCACGGACCGGCCGGATGCGGAAAAAGGCTCGGCCTTGCTGAAGCTGGCGCGTTCGGAAATTGCCTCCCGGCTGGGGCGGGCGACGGCGAATCCCGTCAAGGCCGCCTGGCTGCAGGAACCGGGCGCGAGCTTCGTCACCCTGACCCGGCAGGGCGAGCTGCGCGGCTGCATCGGCACCCTGGAAGCGCACCGCCCGCTGGAAATCGACGTGCGCGAGAATGCGGCGGCGGCGGCGTTCCGCGACCCGCGCTTCATGCCGCTGGGCCGCGACGAGTTCGAGGAAATCCGGGTCGAGGTGTCGCTGCTGTCGCCGGCCGAAACGCTGGCGGTGAGCGATGAAGCCTCGGCGCTGGCGGCGTTGCGGCCGCACGTCGACGGCGTGGTGTTGGAGTTCCGGCATTTCAGAAGCACTTTCCTGCCGCAGGTATGGGAACAGTTGCCCGAGCCCGCCGATTTTCTGGCCCAACTCAAGCGCAAGGCCGGGCTGCCCGCGGATTTCTGGTCCGAAAGCGTGCGCCTGGCGCGCTACAGCGTCACGAAGTGGAAGGAGGAGACGCGACGCCATGAGCATTCCTGAATCGCATTACCCCGCGCGCTGGTGGCGCGTGCTGCCGGACGGCCGTATCGAATGCGACCTCTGCCCGCGCTTCTGCAAGCTGCACGAGGGCCAGCGCGGGCTGTGCTTCGTGCGCAAGATGGAAGGCGGCAAGATGGTGCTCACCACCTACGGCCGCTCGTCCGGTTTCTGCGTCGATCCCATCGAGAAGAAGCCGCTCAACCACTTCTATCCCGGCAGCTCGGTGTTCTCCTTCGGCACCGCCGGCTGCAACCTGGCCTGCAAGTTCTGCCAGAACTGGGACATCTCCAAATCGCGCGAGACCGACACGCTGATGGACCGGGCTGCGCCGGACGAGATCGCCGCCGCGGCCGAAAAGAGCGGCTGCAAGAGCGTGGCCTTCACCTACAACGATCCGGTCATCTTCGCCGAGTACGCGATGGACGTGGCCGACGCCTGCCATGCGCGCGGCCTCAAGACCGTGGCGGTCACCGCCGGCTACATCACCGAGGAAGCGCGCCGCGAGTTCTTCGCGAAAATGGACGCGGCCAACGTCGACCTCAAGGCCTTCACCGACGATTTCTACGTCCAGCTGACCGGCGCCCATCTGCAGCCGGTGCTCGACACGCTGACGTACCTGAAGCGCGAGACGGATACGTGGTTCGAGATCACCACGCTCCTGATCCCCGGCCACAACGATTCCGACGCCGAGATCGAGGCGATGAGCCGGTGGATCCTGCGCGAGCTCGGGCCCGACGTGCCGCTGCACTTCTCCGCCTTCCACCCCGACTGGAAGATGCGCGACGTGCCGCCGACGCCGGCCGCCACGCTGACCCGCGCGCGCGACATCGCGCTGAAGGCCGGTCTGCATTACGCCTATACCGGCAACGTGCACGACACCACGGGCGGCACCACGTACTGCCCCGGCTGCCACGCGCCGCTGATCGTGCGCGACTGGTATCGCATCGACGATTACAAACTCACCCCCGACGGCGATTGCCCGCATTGCGGCAGCGCCATCGCCGGCCGTTTCGGCGCGTTCGGCCATCCCTTCGGCAACCGCCGCATCCCGGTCGCCATGCACCGCGAGGACCGCGCATGAGCGCTTCCAGCCTGGTCAGCATCCCGGCCGGCGATGCCGCCGTCGAAGGCATGCTGGAGATTCCTGACGGCGCCACCGGGCTGGTGCTGTTTGCCCACGGCAGCGGCTCGTCGCGCCATTCGCCGCGCAACAACCAGGTGGCCGGCGTGCTGCGGCAGGCCGGCGTCGGCACCCTGTTGATGGATTTGCTGACGCCGCAAGAAGACCGCGATTATTCGCGCCGCTTCGACATCGCGCTGCTGACCCGGCGCCTGCTGGAAGCGGCGCGCTGGGCGGGCGCGCAGCCCGCCACCCGCGAGCTGCCGCTCGGCTTCTTCGGCGCCAGCACCGGCGCCGCCGCCGCGCTCGAAGCCGCCGCCGTTCTGGGCGGTCAGGCCCGCGCCGTGGTTTCGCGCGGCGGCCGTCCCGATCTGGCGAGCCGCGAAGCCCTGCGCACGGCGACAGCGCCGACCCTGCTGCTGGTGGGCGGCCTCGACGACGGCGTGATCGACCTCAACCAGCAGGCCTACGACCAGCTGCAATGCGAAAAGGAACTGGCGATCGTTCCCGGCGCCAGCCACCTGTTCGAGGAAGCCGGCACGCTGGATGAGGTGGCGCGCCAGGCGGCGGGGTGGTTTGCGCGGCATCTGCCGGCGCCGCAACGGCCCGGGTAGGAGGGGCGCCTCGCCGCGAATTTCGCGCCGTCGCATGCCACCGCATCGGGCCGGGGGCGGCCCTCCTACGACAGCAGCGATGCTCGGGGGAGCCGATGGAGTTTCCCCGTAGGAGCGGCGCCTCGCCGCGATTTTCGCGCCGTCGCATGCCACCGCATCGGGCCGGGGGCGGCCCTCCTACGACAGCAGCGATGCTCGGGGGAGCCGATGGAGTTTCCCCGTAGGAGCGGCGCCTCGCCGCGATTTTCGCGCCGTCGCATGCCACCGCATCGGGCCGGGGGCGGCCCTCCTACGACAGCAGCGATGCTCGGGGGAGCCGATGGAGTTTCCCCGTAGGAGCGGCGCCTCGCCGCGATTTTCGCGCCGCCGCATAACCACCGCACCGGGCCGCGGCGGCCCTCCTGCAATTTCGTGCGCGCGCGCTGGCCGCGCGTTGCTGACCATGTAAGAATGAATCGCATGCCCCTGGATCACGCTCAAGCCAGCGCCGTCTTCGTCGCCCGCGGCCTCGCCAAGGTCTACCGCATGGGCGAGGTCGAGGTGCAGGCCCTGCGCGGCATCGACCTCACGCTCTATCGCGGCGAACTGGTGGTGCTGCTCGGCGCCTCGGGCAGCGGCAAGTCGACGCTGCTCAACATCCTCGGCGGGCTCGACGCGCCCTCCGGCGGCGAGGTCTACTACCTCGACCACAAGCTGACCGGCGCATCCGAGGCCGAGCTCACCCGCTTCCGCCGCGAGCACGTCGGCTTCGTGTTCCAGTTCTACAACCTGATCCCCAGCCTCACCGCGCGCGAGAACGTCGCCGCGGTGACCGAGATCGCCACCTCGCCAATGCGCCCCGAAGACGCGCTTGCCCTGGTGGGGCTGGGCAAGCGGCTCGATCACTTCCCCGCGCAGCTTTCCGGCGGCGAGCAGCAGCGGGTGGCGATCGCCCGCGCCGTCGCCAAGAACCCGGCGGTGCTGCTGTGCGACGAGCCGACCGGTGCGCTCGATTCGGCCACCGGGGTGGTGGTGCTGGAGGTGCTGGAAAAGGTGAACCGCGAACTCGGCACGCTGACCGTGCTGATCACCCACAACGCCGGCATCGCCGACATGGCCGACCGCGTGATCCGCCTGTCGGACGGCCGCATTGCCGAGATCCGCGCCAACGCCGCAAGGAAGGCGGCGCGCGAATTGAGCTGGTAACGCCATGCCAACGCCGGATGGACAGCCTCCCGAGCGTCTCTGGCAGCAGCCTCTGGCCGAGCTCCTTGCCGCGCTGAATACGCGGCCTGCAGGCCTGGACGCTGCCGAAGCCGCCGCCCGCCTGGCCCGCAGCGGCCCGAATCTGCTGCGTCCGCGGGCCGAACGGGCCTGGCTGCTGGCGTTTTTCGCCCACTTCCGCAATCCGCTGGTGCTGGTGCTACTGGCGGCGAGCGCCATCGCCGGCTTTCTCGGCGACATGCGCAGCTTCGTCGTCATCGTCGTCATCGTGCTGATGAGCGTGACGCTCGACTTCGTCCAGGAATACCGCGCTGGCCGAGCCGTCGATCGCCTCAAGCGCCAGGTTGCCCTGCGCGCCAGCGTCGTGCGGGACGGGCAGGCGCACGCGGCGGCGGTGGCCGATCTGGTCCCGGGCGACGTGGTGCTGCTGGCGGCCGGCGATCTGGTTCCCGCCGACGGCCGGGTGCTGGAGGCGCGCGACCTGTTCGTCAACCAGGCGCTGCTGACCGGCGAATCCTATCCGGTGGAAAAGCATGCGGCGGATATCGAACCGGGCCGCAGCGCGGGCGGCGACATCGCGGCGGCGACCAATGCCGTTTTCATGGGCACGTCGATCGTCAGCGGCTCCGCCCGGGTCGTGCTGGCGCGCACCGGATCGAATACGGCACTGGGGCAGATCGCCGATACCCTGGCGCGGCGGCCGCCGCGCACCGCCTTCGAACGGGGCACCCGGGACTTCGGCAACCTGATCCTGCGCCTGACCCTGTTGCTGGTGCTGTTCGTGCTGCTGGTGAATGCGCTGTTCCACCGCCCGCTGCTGGAGTCCTTCCTGTTCGCCGTCGCCCTGGCGGTGGGGCTGACGCCGGAACTGCTGCCGATGGTGGTGTCGGTCACCCTGTCGCAGGGCGCCATGCGGCTGGCGCGCAGCCGCGTCATCGTCAAGCGGCTGTCGGCGGTGCAGGATCTGGGCGGCATCGACGTGCTGTGCACCGACAAGACCGGCACCCTCACCGAGGGCCGCATCCGGCTGGAGCGGCACGTCGATGCCGCCGGCAGGAACAGCGGCCGGGTGCTGGAACTGGCCTATCTCAACAGCTATTTCGAAACCGGCATCAGGAGCCCGCTCGACGACGCCATCCTCGCCCACCGCCACGTCGACGTCGGCAGCTGGCGCAAGATCGACGAGGTGCCGTTCGATTTCGAGCGGCGCCGGGTATCGGTGCTGCTGGAGCAGGGCGGCCAGCGCACCCTGGCGGTCAAGGGCTCGCCGGAAGACATCCTGCGCCTGTGCACCGGCTACGAAGCGGACGGCCGGCAGCATCCGCTGGACGCGGCCGCCCGTGCCCGCATCCAGGCCCTGTTCGAATCGCTGAGCCGGGACGGCTTCCGCGTGCTCGGCATCGCTTGGCGCGGCGAGCCGCCGCAGCATGACCATGCCGTCCTCGGCGACGAGGCGGAACTGGTGTTCAGCGGCTTTGCCGCCTTTCTCGATCCGCCCAAGGCCAGCGCCGCGCCGGCCCTGGCCGCGCTGGCGCAGGACGGCATCGCGCTGAAGATCGTCAGCGGCGACAACGAGTTCGTCACCCGCTACATCTGCGCGCAGCTCGGCGTGGCGGTCGGCGGCGTGCTGACCGGCGGCGAGATTGCGCAGCTCGACGATCCGGCGCTGCAGGCGCGGGTGCAGGGCGCCAATCTGTTCTGCCGCATCACGCCGGCGCAGAAGACCCGCGTCCTGGCCGCGCTGCGCGCACGCGGCCACGTGGTCGGGTTTCTCGGCGACGGCATCAACGATGCGCCCGCCCTGCACACGGCGGACGTCGGCATCTCGGTGGACAGCGCGGTGGACGTGGCGAAGGAGGCCGCCGACCTGATCATGCTGGAGCACGACCTGCAGGTGCTGCATGCGGGCGTGCGGGAAGGGCGGCGTACCTTCGGCAACGTCACCAAGTACATCATGATGGGGACCAGCTCCAACTTCGGCAACATGTTCAGCATGGCCGGCGCCACGCTGCTGCTGCCGTTCCTGCCCATGCTGCCGATCCAGATTCTGCTCAACAACTTCCTCTACGACCTGTCCGAAATCGCCATTCCGCTCGACAGCGTCGATGAAGCTGCCCTGGCCAGGCCACGGACGTGGGACATGCATTTCATCCGCAACTTCATGCTCACTCTGGGGCCGGTCAGTTCCGTGTTCGATTTCCTGACTTTCTACGTCATGCTCGGCGTATTCCATGCCGGCGAGGCGCTGTTTCACACCGGCTGGTTCGTCGAGTCGGTGGTGACCCAGGTGCTGGTGATCTTCGTCATCCGCACCCGCGGCAGCCCGTTCGCCAACCGGCCGCATCCGGCGCTGGCCGCGCTGTCCCTGCTGGTGGTTGCGGTGGCGATCGCGCTGCCCTTGACGCCCCTCGGCGCGCATCTGGGATTTGTTGCGCCGCCTGCTGCGTTCTACGCCGTGCTCGCAGGCATCGCGGCCGCCTACCTGTTCGCCGTGTACGCGATGAAGCGCGTGTTTTACCGGAGGTGGGACGCGCGCGCGGCCCGTTGACGCCGTGAAGGCCCTCGACCGCAAGCTGTTCCGCGACCTCTGGCATCTGCGCGGCCAGGTGCTGGCGATCGCCGCGGTGATCATGGGCGGCGTCGCCACCATGGCGATGTCGCTCTCCACCTACGATTCGCTGGTCGTCACGCGCGACCGCTTCTACGCCGAATACCGTTTCGCCGACGTGTTCGAAAGCCTCAAGCGCGCGCCCGAACCGGTGGCCGAGCGGATCGCCGCGATTCCCGGGGTGGAGCGGCTGGAGACGCGGGTGAAGGCCGGAGTGAAGCTGGAGGTAGCGGGGTTTTCCGATCCCGTCACTGGCCAGCTGCTGTCGCTGCCGGACGTCGGCGCGGCGCAGCTCAACCGGCTGCACCTGAAGCGCGGGCGGTCGGTGCAGCCGTGGAGCAGCGACGAGGCGGTGCTGTCCGACACCTTCGCCGACGCCCACGGCCTGCAGCCGGGCGACACCCTCGCCGCCATCATCAACGGCAAGCGCAAGCGGCTCACCGTGGTCGGCGTCGCGGTGTCGCCGGAATACGTCTACCAGATCGCGCCCGGCGCCATGTTCCCCGACTTCAAGCGCTACGGCGTGCTGTGGATGGGGCGCAGCGCGCTCGCCGCCGCCTACGACATGGAAGGCGCATTCAACCAGGTCAGCCTGACGCTGGCGCGCGATGCCCGCGAACAGGACGTGATCGACCGCGTCGATGCCATCCTGGCGGACTACGGCGGCACCGGCGCCTACGGCCGCAAGGATCAGTTTTCCAACCGTTTTCTGCGCGAGGAACTGAAGCAGCTGCGCACCATGGCCGTCGTGTTTCCGGCCATTTTCCTCGGCGTCGCCGCCTTCCTGCTCAACGTTGTGCTGAGCCGGCTGATCGCGCTGCAGCGCGATCAGATCGCCATCCTCAAGGCCTTCGGCTACGGCTATGCGGCTATCGGCGGCCACTTCGTCAAGCTGGTGCTCATGATGGCGGTGCTCGGCGTGGCGGCGGGCGTGGCGCTCGGCGCCTGGTTCGGCCAGGGGCTGTCGCACGTCTACACCGAAACGACGTTCCGCTTTCCCTATCTCGACTACCGGCTCGATGCCGGGGTGATCCTGGTCGCCCTGGGGATCAGCTGCCTGGCGGCGGTCAGCGGCACGCTGCTCTCGGTGGTGCGCGCGGTGCGGCTGCCGCCGGCCGAGGGCATGCGCCCGGAAATGCCGGTGGCCTACCGCACCAGCCTGGTCGAGCGCATCGGCCTTGCGCGCTGGCTCGCCGCGCCGACGCGCATGGTGCTGCGCCACATCGGCCGGTATCCGCTGAAGTCGCTGTTGACCGTGCTCGGTATCGCCTGCGCCTGCGGCCTGATGATGGTGGGCAACTACCAGAGGGGCGCGATCGATTTCATGGTCGACGTGCAGTTCCGCCAGGCCTCGCGCGAGGATCTGGGACTTACGTTCATCGAGCCGACTTCCAGCCGCGCGCTGCACGAACTGGCCGCGCTGCCGGGCGTCGACCAGGTGGAGGGCTATCGCGACGTGCCGGCGATCCTGCGCTTCGGGCAGTACCGCCACCGCGGCGCGATCTTCGGCATCCAGCCGGAGGGCCGGCTGCACCGCTCGCTCGACCGCAGCCTGCAGCCGGTGGCGGTGCCGCCCGGCGGGGTGGTGCTCACCGATCATTTGGCCAACGCGATCCTGCACGTCAAGCCGGGTGACCTGCTGACGGTGGAAGTGCTCGAAGGCAGCCGGCCGGTGCGGCAGGTGCCGGTGCTCGGCATCACCAAACAGTATCTCGGGGTGTCGGCCTACATGCAGCAGGATTCGTTGAATGCCCTGATGCGCGAGGGCGGCGCGGTGTCGGGCGCCTATCTGGCGGTGCGGCCCGGCAGCGAGGCCGAACTCTACGCAAGGCTGCACGAGCGCCCGCGCGTCCTCGGCATGGTCGCCAACCGGGCGGCGATCCAGAGCTTCTACGCCACCATCGGCGAGTTCATCCTGTTCTACAACCTGGTGGCCACCGTGTTGGCCGGCGCCATCGGCTTCGGCGTGGTCTACAACAGCGCGCGCATCGGCCTCTCCGAGCGCGGCCGCGAGCTCGCCAGCCTGCGCGTGCTGGGCTTCACCCGCGGCGAGATCGCCTATATCCTGCTGGGGGAACTGGCGCTGCTGACGCTGGCGGCGATTCCGGCCGGCTTCGTGGTCGGCATCGGCCTGGTCGGTATCCTGGTGGCGGCGTTCCAGAGCGAGCTGTACCGGCTGCCGCTGATCCTCACGCCGGAAAACTACGCCATGGGCGCTTCCGTCGTTATCGCCTCGGCGCTGCTGTCCGGCCTGCTGCTGTGGCATCGCCTCGGCCGGCTCGATCTGGTGGCGGTATTGAAAACTCGCGAATAGACAAGGGCAAACAACCAACATGCGGCTGCGCGCAAAAATCGGAATGCTGGCGGTCGGGCTGCTGGTGGCGGCGGGGCTGGCCTACGGCTTCATGCCGCGCGCGGTGCCGGTCGACGTCGCCGAAGTGAAGCGCGCGCCGCTGGCGGTAACGGTGGAGGAGGAGGGCAAGACGCGGGTGCGCGAGCGTTACACCGTGTCGGCGCCGGTGGCGGGCTACCTCCGCCGCATCGGCTTCGAGGCCGGGGATGCCGTCGCCGCCGGGCAGGTGGTCGCGGTGATCGAGCCGGCGCGTTCGGCGGCGCTCGATCCGCGCGCCCGCGCCCAGGCGCAGGCGCAGGCGAGCGCCGCCCAGGCCGCGCTCGCCGCGGCGCAGGAAAACGCCCGCGCCGCCAGCGCTGCAGCGCAGCTGGCGCAGCAGGAGCGCGCCCGCGTTGAATCGCTGCGGCAATCGAATTTCGTCTCCGCCCAGGCGCTCGACGGCGCGCGCACCGCGGAAACCCGCGCCCGCGCCGCCGAGGCCGCTGCGCAGCACGCGGTGCGGGTGGCGCGCTTCGACCTGGCGACCGCGCGCGCGGCCGTCGCCGGCACCGCCCGCCTGCAGGCCGGCGGCACGGCCGAGCAGGTGCAGGTGCGGTCGCCGGTCGCCGCCCACATATTGAAGCTGCTGCACGAAAGCGAGGGCGCGGTGGCGGCCGGCCAGCCGCTGCTCGAGATCGGCGACCCCGCCAGCCTGGAAGTCGAGGTCGAGGTGCTGTCCACCCACGCGGTGAAGATCGCGCCCGGCTCGAAAGTCATCCTCGACCGCTGGGGCGGCGAGCGGCCGGTCGAAGGCCGCGTGCGGGTGGTGGAGCCGAGCGGCTTCACCAAGATTTCCGCGCTCGGCGTCGAGGAGCAGCGGGTGCGCGTCATCGTCGATTTCAGTTCGCCGCGCGAGGCGTGGGCGCGGCTCGGCGACGGCTACCGGGTGGAGGCGCGCTTCGTGCTGTGGGAAGGCAGGGACGTGCTGCAGCTGCCGACCAGCGCGTTGTTCAGGCACGGCGAGGGCTGGGCCGCGTTCGTGCTGGACGGCCGCCGCGCGCGCCTGGCGCCGGTCGAGCTCGGCCAGCGCGGCGGGCTCGCCACCCAGGTGGCGGCAGGACTCAAGGCCGGCGACCGGGTGGTGGCGCACCCCGACGAGACGATCAAGGACGGCGTGCGGGTGAAGCCGCGCTGAGGGCGGCGCCGCACCGGCGAATACCAGCAAGGGGCATCAAGGCGCCGCCCCTACAGGGCGGCTATCCCTTGCGGGCGTTGCTGCCAGCCTGTCCCGCCTGCTGGAGAATCTCGATCACCTCTTCGTCGTCGACCTGCGGAAAGTCAGCGTAGAACTGCCCGACCGCCTGAAAGAACGCGGGTGTCTGCAGGCACACCACCTCGTCGGCATACCCCCGGATCTTTTCCAGCGTGTCCGGCGGCGCCACCGGCACTGCGCAGACGAGGCGCGCCGGCTTCTGCGCGCGCAGCGCATGCAGCGCCGAAATCATCGTCGCTCCGGTGGCGAGCCCGTCGTCGACCACGATGACGATGCGCCCGGCCGGGTCGATCGGCGGCCTGAGCGGGGTGTACTGCGCGCGGCGCTTTCTGATGGTGTCGAGCTGCGTCTGCTTTTCCTGGGCCAGGTAGGCCGGCGTGCCGCCGACGGATTCGGCGTAGTCCGCAATGTAGCTCCAGCCCGATTCGTCGATCGAGCCAATGGCGAATTCCGGATTGAACGGCGCGCGCAGCTTGCGCACCAGCACCACATCGAGTTCGCCGCCCAGCGCCTGGGCCAGCCGCAGTCCCATCGGCACCGCTCCGCGCGGGATGGCGAGGATCAGCGGATGCTGGCCCTTGTAGGCCGCCAGCGCGGCGGCCAGCCGGTCGGCGGCCTGATGACGATTGGCGAAGAGCATGGCACCCCCTTGTCCATTTCCACGCTTTCATATTAGGCGCGGTGGGAGGCTTGGTGGCGGATGGCGGTCTGAGCGGCTGAAGCGGCCAGCCGCATCGGTTACACTCGGTTCAAAAGAGGCGCCCGGCCGCGTTTCCGGCCGTGCAAGCAGCGCGCCCGGCCTGTTGCCCCCATTTTCCGACCGTAAGACGAGCACACCCAAGCATGTCCCCATCCAATCCCAAACCCTGTCCCTTTTGCAAGCTTGACCCCCGCCGCATCCTTGTCGAGGACGAGCTTGTCGTCGCTTACCGGGACGGTTTCCCGGTTTCGCTCGGCCATACCGTCATCATCCCGCGCCGCCATTTCGCCACCCTGTTCGAGGCCAGCGAAGCCGAGCAGGCCGCCTTGCTGAAGGCGATGGCGCAGGCAAAAGACCTGCTGGACAAGCACCACCAGCCGGACGGCTACAACATCGGCATCAACCATGGCCAGGCCGGCGGACAGACCGTGCCGCATCTGCATATCCACCTGATCCCGCGTTACCGCGGCGACAAGGAAGACCCGCGCGGCGGGGTGCGCTGGGTACTGCCGGACAAGGCGAAGTACTGGGCCTGAACAAGACCGGTTTGCGGGCGCACGCCGCCGCGGGGCGGTGTGTAAAACCTTAAAGTCATCGGTGTTTTTGTCGCAATAGGGGAATCAATCTAGCGACTGGACACTGGACGATGGACGTAGCGCTAACGGACAACGGCAGTCGTGCCGCGGCGGCCCGCACCGGCGGGGTGCCGGTGGTGCCGTGGGCGATCATGCTGGCGGTGTTCTGGACGCTGGTAGCCGTGCTGTCCCTGGCGTGGAACATCGTGCAGGTGCGCGAACTGGTGCTCGAACAGGCGCGGGTCGAACTGCGGGCGAATTTTTTCAAGGACCGGGCCTTCCGCAACTGGGCCTCCCGGCATGGCGGCGTGTATGTGCCCGTCACCCCGGAGAACCCGGTCGACCCCTATGGGGCCAATTTTCCGGAGCGCGATGTGCGCACGCCCTCCGGGCGCTTGCTGACGCTCATCAATCCGGCGCTGATGGTGCGCCAGTTCAACGAACTCGCTGCCGAGTCCCATCGTGTGCGCAGCCATCTGAGCGGTCTCAGACCGATCAATCCACAGAACCGGCCCGACCCCTGGGAGACGAAGGCGCTGGCGCAGTTCCAGCAGGGGGTCGAGGAAGTCACGGGAATCGCCGAAATCGATGCAGCCCCCTATCTGCGCCTGATCCGGCCGATGAGGATGGGGGGGAAGTGTCTGGCCTGCCATATCCAGCAGGGATATCGGGAGGGCGACCTGGCCGGCGGCGTCAGTGTGTCGGTGCCGCTCGCTCCGCTCAATGCCGCCGCCGACCGGCGCGTCAGTGCGCTGGCGTCCGGTCATGGCGGGCTCTGGCTGTTTGGCCTGATCGGCATCGGCGCCGCTGCCCGCCAGCTGCGGCGCCGCATCGACGAGAACGGCGCTGTCCACGATGCGCTGGAAGAGCACGAGGGGCGCACGCGCGCAATCCTCGACGCCTCGCTCGACGGCATCGTCGCGATCAATGCCAGAAACGAGATCATCGACTGGAATTTCCAGGCCGAGCAGACGTTCGGTTGGCCGCGCGCCCAGGTGCTGGGCCGCGCTCTTTCGGAAACCATCATCCCGGAGCGCTTCCGCGTCCAGCACGAAGCCGGCCTGCAGCGCAGTCTGGAGAACGATGCGGCAATACTGATCGGCCGCCGCATCGAACTGACCGGCCTGCACCGCGACGGCCACGAGTTTCCCATCGAAGTCTTCATCGCCCGCATCAGTGTCGCCGGGACGCCCTGCTTCAGCGCCTGCGTGCGCGACATCAGCGAGCGCAAGGCGGCGGAGGACAAGATCAACCGGGACTATCACATGCAGCGGGTTCTGGCGGAATTGCTGGAAACCTCGATGCGTCCGGCGCCCTTCGAGCAGCGCCTGCAGTTTGCGCTGGAGCTGATTCTCTCGACGCCCTGGCTGTCCCTGCACGGTACCGGCAGCATCTTTCTGGCCGACGCGGCATCCGGAAAGCTGCGCATGGCCGCTCGACACAAATTGTCCGCGAGCATCGTGCAGGCCTGCGATACCGTCGAGATGGGCCATTGCCTGTGCGGGCGGGCGGCGGCGACCCGGGAATTGCTGTTCGTCGATTGCGTCGACGACCGGCACGAGGTCCATTACTCCGGCATGTCGGAGCACGGGCACTATTGCGCGCCCATCCTGTTCGACGAGAAGCTGCTGGGCGTGCTGAATCTCTATGTGGACGCACACCATCGGCAGACGCCGGCGGAACTGCAGTTCATCACTGCCGCCGCGCATGCCGTCGGCGGCATGATCCAGCGGCACCAGACCGAACAGCAGCTGCGCTACCACGCCTATCACGATGGCCTGACCCGGATGCCGAACCGGACCCTGTTCATGGACCGCCTGGAACAGCGCCTGCGCCACGGCGAGCGGCACCCGGCGCTGCGCTGCGCCGTGCTCTACCTGGATCTCGACCGCTTTAAAACGGTCAACGACAGCCTCGGCCATACGCTGGGGGATCAGCTGCTGCTCGAAGCGGGCGAGCGTATCCGCGCCTGCATGCGGCCCGAGGACACGGTCGCCCGCATGGGCGGCGACGAGTTCACGATTCTGCTCGAAGAGGTGGCGGAACCCGCCGACGCGCTGCGCGTAGCCGACCGGCTGCATGCTGTGCTGCAGCCGCCGATCATGCTCGAAGGCCGCGAGATATTTGTTTCCGCGAGCATCGGCATCGCCGTCGGCGCACAGGACGACCACCACGCCGCCGACCTGCTGCGCGACGCCGACACCGCGATGTACCGCGCCAAATCCATGGGCACGGGGCACACGGTCTTGTTCGACGAACGCATGCATCTGCGCGCCGTGGCGCAACTGACGCTGGAATCGGAGCTGCGGCGGGCAGTGGAACGCGAAGAACTGCGCGTCCATTACCAGCCTATCGTCGACGCAATCCGCGGCGAGGTGCTCGGCTTCGAAGCCCTGGTGCGCTGGCAGCACCCGGAGCGCGGCCTGGTCTTGCCGGCCGAATTCATCCCGCTGGCGGAGGAGACCGGGCTCGTCAACGACATCGGCCATTGGGTGCTGACGGAGGCCTGCCGCCAACTCCAGGCGTGGCACCGGGATTTCCCCCAACGGCCGGACCTGTATATGAGCGTCAATCTGTCCGCCAAACAGTTCCTGCAGCCGAACCTGGTGGAACGGATCGACGCGGCGATCGCCGCAACCGGCGTCGAGCCGCATTGCCTGGCTCTGGAAATTACCGAAAGCGTGCTGGTGCACAATCGCGAAACCGCGCACAAAATCCTGCTCGATCTCAAGGCGCGCGGACTGCATCTTTATGTCGACGATTTCGGCACCGGCTACTCATCGCTGAGTTATTTGCAGAACTTCCCCTTCGATGCGCTGAAAATCGATCGCGCCTTCGTCAATCGCCTGACCCCGGGGATCGAGGACGTGGAGATGGTGTCGACGATCATCGCCATCGCCCGCAACTTCAACATGGGCGTGATCGCCGAAGGCGTGGAGAACGACGGGCAACTCGAACGCGTGATCGCGCTGGGCTGCCGCAAGGTGCAGGGCTATCGTTTCGCGCCGCCGCTCGCGGCGGAGGCTGCCAGTTCGCTGATCCTGACGCGCTATTCCGAGATGAGACGCTAGTGTTGTGTTGGATTCGGCACGGTTCACAGTAACGGTGTCTGGGTCGCCGGCCTGGGCTCGAACCAGGGACCCGCGGATTACAGCTGCCTGGCACCCATGCCTCGAACCATATCGATATACAGCGACTCCACACGCTCCCTTGCCCATGGGGTGCGTCGAAGAAACTTGAGGCTCGACGCGATGCTCGGGTCATGGGTGAAGCAGCGGATTTCAATTTTCCGCCCCAACGCATCCCAGCCATAGAACGAAACCAATTCGCTCAATAACTGTTCAAGCGTGACACCGTGGAGCGGATTGTTGGGCTGAACCTCTTGCATGGTTTTAGACCCTGTCATGCTTCGGTATGGCTCACTGGGCCAGCGCGCGCATCCTGTCCAGCTTCTCGACTACCGCCTGATAGAGGTCCTGGTCGGCATCGGCGTTGCGGTCCGGGTGGTTGGCGCTGCGGATCCTTTTCAGCGCAGCCATATCGTCGGGCAGGTCATGCACCCTGGTCACCCGGTCGCCGTTCTTGGCCATCTCGCGCTGAACCTCGGCCTCTGCGCCTTCGCGTGTGTCGTGCAACCTTCTGCTGCCAAGACGCCAACCATCCTGATTCTTGCGCGGGGATTGATTTTTCGCGCCATCAAACCAGATCCATTTGCCGGTATCAGGATCCAATTCAAAACGAACGGTGGTGATGCCGTAGGTGTAAACGGGCGGCTTGAGGCCCCTGGCGAACATCTTGAACGTGCCGACCGTACTCACGGCAGCCAGGTAATACGTGCCAGCCTCATGGGGGCTGAACGCGCTACTGGGCGTTGGTATGGGCGTTGGCTCAGGCTTGCTCGCGTTGCCCAAAGAATTATCTTTAGCCTGCTTGGCGAGCCATGCAGCCCGGCGTTGTGCGTTGGTCACGGGTGTTGCTCCTCGAATTGGTTGAAACCCACTGGGATCGCCCCTCGCTGAAGGGATCACCCGCTGGATTCCTGGGCAGCCTCAATGGCTGCGCGTATCTAGTCTGACGAGACGCTTTTGCTAGGCCCGGCCTTTCGGCCTGGCGCGGCGGGCGGCACATAGCCCGAAATCCTGCACTGAAAACCATCGACACGTTTGTCGCCATTGAAGTGGGTGACGCTGCACTGGGATATTTCGCCGCGTGCCGTCAAGTCGGCCAGCGACTTGCGTACTTGAACCAGTGCAATCCCGGTTGCCGACGCGATCTCCAGATCAAGTAGCTGCCCATGCTTTTTCAGGTGGCTTAGGATTTGGTCTGTCTGCATCTCGATTCCTTTGACGTGTTGATCGGCGCGCGACCCATGGCGGGCCCCGAGCCAATACAGAAACAGGAAAAAGCAAAAGGCCACCCCGAAGGATGGCCTAAGTGCCTGCTATGTCTGGCTCCCCGACCTGGGCTCGAACCAGGGACCTGCGGATTAACAGGCCCTCCCGAGCCTCTGCTATGCGCATTTATACACGTTTAGACGCATGGTAGGAAGCAGAAAAAACCCGGCCACGCGCCGGGTTCAACGTTGAGCGAAGGCACATCACGCCATCGCCAGAACCTGTTTAATTCCAAGCTCGCCCCGGTCCATCATTTGGGACCAGCGCAACGCTTTGGGGTCATTGTTCAGCAGCCGCAAAAAATACCGCGTCAGCTTCGGCAAATACTCAGGCGGCACAGCCGCGAGGTTTTCCATCAGGAAGCTCGCCAGCGGGCTACGCCCAATCCCAAAATGCAGCCACACATAGCTCGCCCCCAGTGCTTCGGCGAGCATGTGCATATCCCGATTTCGATGCGGTAGGTTATCCCCGGCTAGCCAGGCACGAGCGGTTCGGTTTGTGCGGCCGGCGGCCTGGGCAATGAATTGGATTTTTTCCAGCTCGCTCAGGCTTCTCTGATTCAGTCTCTGCCAGTGGGCGAGTGCCTCGTTTAGCCGAACAGCGAATAACTCCGGGGTTGGAAGGTCTACGGCGGTAGAATTGGCGTCAGCCATGATCGTGTTCTCCTGTAACGCGATTGCGGTCAGGGGCTTCCAGGTGTTGACGCACTTGGAATGCCCCGCTTATCCAACAGAGTGTCGGATGGCAGAATCCTACGCCGGCCAGCACGAAAAGCAAACCGCGCCCCCCCAGAATCGACGTAGCGCGTCTGAATTCGTGCACTTGATACCTTCACCCATTTCGCAAAAAAAACCCCGCCATAAAGGCGGGGTGGGGACGCTCAAGCAATGCCCGAAGAACCGAAGAAGCAGGCACATCCGGTCGCGTCAGGGCAGGATGCTCAGCCGCGCATTCTTGCCGCCGGTGGGCCGCATGGGTGTGGTACCAGGGTTTCCCCTGGCCGGTGCGCGCTTATGCAGGCCCTCCATCTCAGCGCGCCCCGGTGATACTCAGTGCAGGCCGTGCAGACGCTGCACGGCGAGCTTGATCGGGTCAACGATTTCCGCCAGCACCTTGCCCAGATCGGCGGGCCGCTCTGACTCCTGCAACGCCTCCAACTTGTGCAGCGCGGCCTTGACGGCGGCCTGCACCTCGTTGATGCGGTCGGCGTTGCTCACGTACTCGACATCCCGGCCGCCTACCAGTTTCTTTGTATAGACAGGGCGCGCCAGAAACGCGTGGCGCGCCTTGTCCGCCAGGTCGAGCACGTGAGAAATTGCCCCGGCGATGCGCGGATCGGCAAGCTTGCGCAGCTCGCCGCGCAGTTTCTCGACGGTGAAGCCGGTCGGCGGGCAGAGTGCGTTCAGCTCCCGCTTGGCAGCCTGCAGCTCGGCTTCGAGCTGCGCGACTTTCTCCAGCAGCGCCGGCCGCACCTTCGCCAGCTCGGCGGCGCGGGCCGCTTCCGCCTGCTCGACCTGTTCGAGCTTCACCAACAATTCCGCCCGTTCGGCTTCGCGCGCGGCCTGCGCGTCGTCCTTCAGTTTGCCGAGGATCCCGCCATCGGTCAGCAGTTGCAGTGCTTCGGTTACGTCACTCATGTTCAGGCCCTCAAGGCGGTGGTAACGAAATGGCTTTTCGTCGTCGATGCATTCAGCGGCGTGATAGGCGCGGCCAATGCGGGCATGCCATCCATACGGAACACCAATTTGAAGGCAGTCACGTCCTCGTCGAACCACAAGTGCATGCTGCCGTTCAACTGCGGCGTTTTCATGGCAACAACGTACCAACTCAGGTCCGCCAGGATCAGGTCGCCGGGCGTACCCACCGCGCTGCAGTAATCGCTCAGCACGATGGGCATGCCGGCCAGCGTCTGGGTGGGCGCGTCGAACAGCGTTAGCGTGGTGATGTGTCCGTAGGCGGCGGGGTTCGCGATCCAAATCGAATTCATCGGCGAAAGGCTGCGGGCCAGCATCGCGGCGATGTTCGCGTCAACGATGGTTCCGGCCGTCTGGCCGGATGCCTTAGCCACGGTAATCAGACTCCCGCTGTTCAGGATGCCATGCGGCCGGCCAGCGCCCGGCCCGGCAACAATGGCCTCGTTGACCTTGAGCGTGACGGCCTGCTGCATTGCGAGCGGCAACCAGGCGGCGAGCGCGGCGGAGTCCTGCAACAGCTCATCCGTAACAGGCACCAGGGCCACCAGCTTGCGCAGCTCGAAGTGCGTCAAATTGAGCTTGGGCTTCCGCTGCGGCAGCACCGCGCCTTCCGACTCCCACGCGGCGATAACTCCGCTGCCGGCGATGGTCGCGCTGTCGAGCGGAATGTCGATTGAGCCGCCCTGCGTGACAGGCACTTGCAGGCAGTAGGGCAGCAGCGCGCCGGTCGCGGGCATGAGAATGCTCTCGGCCATATCGACCGGCACGGCATAGCCGCCGTCCTGGCCGGATACGGTCGCGCCGTAGGTGGTGGCGAGTGCCATCGGCGCTGCGCGCCGCACGTCACGGGCAACGGCGACGATGTTCGATTGCTGTGCTGCGGTCATGGGGCCGCCCGGCCGATGGGCGACGCCCATCGCGGGGGTTTGTCGTTGGATTGCTGCCATTTCGTTTCTCCGTGGTGGTTGAGGAGTTTTCATCTTCGGCGCGTCGGTGTGCAATGTCAGCGCCCCGATTTCACAAAATGATGTTGCGCAGTTGGCGCAGGCGCGGCACGTCAGCGCCCGCATCCTCTGCGCATCGGCAGGCCATGAAAAAGGCGTGGCGCAATGGCGTGGCGTCGGCAGGCGGCTCGATCAAGTGCCGCTGCCGTGGCCAGACGGCAGCATAGAATTCGTGCAGTTGCTCGGCGAGCCGGCGCGGGCTTCCGACAATCCTGTGCGCGGCACGGATGGCGGCATCGCGTCTCGCCATTGCCTCGGCGCGGTCCAGACGGCGCGGCAGTTCTTCCAGTACCACGCGCTGTAGTGACGCCTCGACGCCGGCCAGGGCGAGCGCAACGCGCGCCGCGCGTTCGGTTTCAGACAGCATCGGCGCGCCCTTCGTCGTCTTCCAGCACGTCGCCGGCCGCCGGCTGGTCCAAAGCCGCGAGCTTGCCGGCCAGCGCTTCACAAGCCACCCGCGCCATCTCGTTCCGCGCACTGGCAACCTCGGCCATGACGGCATCC
>VFQM010001534.1_pt1 | contig 19942 bp, 18 predicted proteins | sample 3512391 | NCBI WGS metagenome assembly VFQM01 (sample SAMN10412369, study PRJNA504923) | tailings metagenome | isolation source: Replicate 1 from Balatoc abandoned mine | place: Philippines | reverse complement strand
ACCGCGATGGTGCCCAGCACCGCGCCCAGCGCCAGCGCGCCGATGTCGCCCATGAACACCATCGCCGGGTAGGTGTTGAACCACAGGAAGCCCAGGCCCGCGCCGGCGATCGCCGCGCAGACGATGGTGATCTCGCCCGCGCCCGGGATCGCCGGGATGCCCAGGTAGGCCGAGAACACCGCGTTGCCCGAGGCGTAGGCGAAGATGCCCAGCGCGCCGGCCACCAGCACCGTGGGCATGATCGCCAGGCCGTCCAGGCCGTCGGTCAGGTTCACCGCGTTGGAGAAGCCGACGATCCAGAAGTAGGCCACCACCACGAACAGCGCGCCGAGCGGGATCGCCACGTCCTTGAGCAGGGGCAGGAACAGCGTGGTCGCGTTGGGCGTGTCGGCGGTGTAGTAGAGGAAGAGCGCGGCGGCGAGGCCGAACACCGACTGCAGCGCGTACTTGTGCCGCGACTTGAGGCCGTTGGGGTCGCGGCGCACGATCTTGATCCAGTCGTCGAGCCAGCCGATGGCGCCGAAGGCCACCATCACCGCCAGCAGCACCCAGACGTAGCGGTTGCGCAGGTCGGCCCAGAGCAGCGTGGACAGCGTGATGGTGAGAAGGATCAGCGCGCCGCCCATGGTCGGCGTGCCGGCCTTGGAGAAGTGCGACTGCGGGCCGTCGGTCCGGATCGGCTGGCCGCCCTTGAGCCTGGCCAGCCGCGCGATCACCGCCGGGCCCAGCCACAGCGACAGCAGCAGCGCGGTCAGCGCGCCGAGGATGCCGCGGAAGGTGATGTAGCCGAACAGGGGCGGCATCCAGCCCATGTCGTGCAGCCAGCGGGCGAGTTCAAGAAGCATGCGCAGCGTCCCCTTCGCGGTCGGCGGCCAGCAGGGCCGCGACCACCGTGTCCATCGCGCTCGAGCGCGAACCCTTGACCAGGCAGCGGGTGCCCGGCGCGGCGGCGGCCAGCGCCTCGCGCAGCGCGGCCGCGAGCGCGGCCCGGTCGTCGAAATGGCGGGCGCCGTCGCCGAAGGCGCGCGCCGCGTGGGCGCTGAGCGCGCCGGTGGTCCACAGGCGCGCCAGGCCGGCGCGGCGCGCGCGGTCGCCGACCTCGGCGTGCAGCGCGGCTTCGCCCTCGCCCAGCTCTCGCATGTCGCCCAGCACCAGCCAGGCCTCGCCGCCGGCGGCGGCCAGGGCCGAGATCGCGGCGGCCACCGAGCCCGGGTTGGCGTTGTAGCTGTCGTCGATCAGCACGACGCCGTTGCGCAGCACGTGCGGCACCTGCCGGCCGGGCACCGCCGGCGCGCCCTGCAGGCCCTCGACCACGTGCTGCAGGCTCGCTCCCGCGCCGAGGGCCAGGCCGGCGGCGGCGAGCGCGTTCATCACGTTGTGCCGGCCCGGCAGCGGCAGCGCCACGTCGGCGTCGCCGGCCGGGGTGTGCAGGCGGAAGGCCATGCCGGCGGCGGTGGCGCGCAGCCCGGTCGCGCGCAGGTCGGCGTCGTTCTCGAGGCCGAAGCGCAGCACCCGCCGGCGGCCGATGCGCTGCATGAAGTACGGCGCGAAGGCGTCGTCGGCGTTGACCACGGCGACGCCGTCGTCCGGCAGCGCCTCGTAGATCGCGCCCTTGGTCTCGGCGATGCCGAGCAGGCTGCCCATGCGCTCGAGGTGCGCCGGCATGATGTTGTTGACCAGGGCCACGTTGGGCGGCGCGATCGAGGCGAGGTAGGCGATGTCGCCCGGCTGGCCGGCGCCCATCTCGTAGATGGCGAAGCGCGCATCCTCGGGCGCGTCGATGACGGCCAGCGGCAGGCCGATCTGGTTGTTGCGGTTGCCCGGGTTGGCGTAGGCGGCGCCGGCGCGCGCGAGGATGGCCGCGACCAGGGTCTTCACCGAGGTCTTGCCGTTGCTGCCGGTCAGCGCGACCACCACCGCCGGGCGGCCCTGCTGCAGGCCGGCGGCCAGTTCGCCCAGCGCCTCCTCGGTGTCGGCGCACAGCACCTGCGGCAGCGCGACGTCCACGGGTCGATGCACCAGCAGCGCCGCGGCGCCACGCTCGGCGGCCTGCGCCGCGTGGTCGTGGCCGTCGTGGCGTTCGCCGCGCAGGGCGACGAACAGCCCGCCCGGCGCGACCGTGCGGCTGTCGATCGACACGGAGCTGACCGTGGCCGCGGCACCGAGATGGCGGCCTTCGACCCAGGCGGCGACCTGCGACAGCGCGACCGGCCTCATCGGCGGGCCTCCAGGGCGGCGCGCGCCACCTGCATGTCGTCGAAGGGATGCTTCACGCCGGCGATTTCCTGGTAGGGCTCGTGGCCCTTGCCGGCGATGAGCACGACGTCGCCCTCCACCGCCGCGCCGATCGCCTCGTGGATGGCGCGGGCGCGGTCGCGCTGCACGCGCACGCGCTCGCGGCGCACGAAGCCCGCGAGGATGCCGGCGACGATGGCGTCGCCGTCCTCGCCGCGCGGGTTGTCGTCGGTGACCACCACCACGTCGGCGCCGGCCTCGGCGATCGCGGCCATCTGCGGGCGCTTGCCGGCATCGCGCTCGCCGCCGCAGCCGAACACGCAGGTCAGGCGGCCGGGCGTGTGCTCGCGCAGGCTGGCCAGCGCCTGCTGCAGCGCGTCGGGCGTGTGTGCATAGTCCACGACGACCAGCGGCTGGCCCGCGGCGCCGCCGGCGCGGCCCATGCGGCCGCCGACCGGGGACAGCCGGCCGAGCATCGCGGCCACCTTCGCAAGCGGCCAGTCCAGCGCACGCAGCACGCCGGCGACGGCCAGCAGGTTGTCGACGTTGAAGCGGCCCAGCAGCGGCGACGCGACCGGGAAGGCCTCGCCCGCCTCGGCCAGCACGAAGCGCAGGCCCTCGGGGCGCAGCGACACCGCGCGCGCCTGCAGGTTGGCGCCGGCGGCGCCGCGCGAGCTGAGCGCGAAGCGGCGCGCGCCCACCGGCGCCCGGGCCAGCAGGCCGGGGCCGAAGGGATCGTCGAGGTTGATGACCACGGCCTGCAGGGTCGGCCAGTCGAACAGCTTCGCCTTCGCCTCGCCGTAGGCCTGCATGGTGCCGTGGAAGTCGAGGTGGTCGCGGGTGAGGTTGGTGAACACCGCCACCCGGAAGGCCACCGCGTCCACGCGGCCCTGCGCCAGCGCGTGCGAGGACACCTCCATCGCCACGTGGCCCGCGCCCTCGTCGCGCATCTGCGCGAGCAGGCGATGCACCGCGATCACGTCCGGCGTGGTGCGTTCGCCAGGCACGATGCGGCCATGCAGGCCGGCGCCCAGGGTGCCGATGCTGCCGGCCACGGCGCCATCGAGCGCCAGCGCCTGGGTGATCAGCTGCACCGTGGAGGTCTTGCCATTGGTGCCGGTGACGCCGGTCACCGACAGCGCGCGCGAGGGCGCGCCGAAGAACCGGTCGGCCAGTTCGCCCTGGCGGGCGCGCAGGCCGGGCACGGCGATGGCGTTCGCCGGCAGCGGCAGGTCCGCGGGCGCGGGGGCTTCGAACAGCACCGCGCCGGCGCCGGCGGGCGCATGCCGCAGGCCATGCGTGCGCTCGCCGGCGAGCGCGACGAAGGCGCCGCCGGCGGGCAGCTCGCGGCTGTCGGCCGACAGCCCCGTCACCACCGGGTCGAAGCCCGGCGGCAGCGGCGGCTGGCCGGCGAGCAGCTGGCTGAGCGGCAGGGCGCGGCTCATCGCAGCGCCTCCGCGGTCGGTTCGGCAGTCGGTGCGGCAGTAGGTGCGGCGAGCGTGCCCGGCGCGGGCGCCACGGCGACCTGCGGCCCGGCCTTGCGCGCGGCCTGCGCCGCCATCCACTGCTCGATCGCGTCCGGCGGCACGTCCATCAGGCGCAGGGCGCCTTCCATCACGCGATGGAAGACCGGCGCGGCGACCACGGCGCCACCGGCGTCCGCCTGGTAGACGTCGTGCACCACCACGACGGTGGCGAAGCGCGGCGCGCTGGCCGGCACCAGCCCGGCGAACACGGCCGAGCGGCGCTCGGTGGAGTAGCCGCCGCCCTCGGCCTTGCGCGCCGTGCCGGTCTTGCCGGCGACGCGATAGCCGAGCACGGCCGCGCGGCTGCCGGTGCCGTCGCGGCTGACCACGGTTTCCATCATCGCCATCAGCTCGCGGGCGATGCGCGGGTCGATGACCTGCTCGCTGGGCGTGTCGGTGCCCTTGACGAAGGTGGTCTCGCGGATCCGGCCGCCGTTGCCGATCGCGGCATAGGCACGCGCCAGCTGCAGGGCGGTGACCGTCAGGCCGTAGCCGTAGGAGATGGTGGCGGTCTCGGTCGGCCCCCACTTCTGCACGTCCTTCAGGCTGCCCGCGGACTCGCCCGGGAACCCGCTGCCGGTCGTCTGTCCGAGGCCGAAGCGGTGGTAGACGTCGTACAGGTGCGGGCGTTCGAGCTGCCAGGCGATGCGCGTGGCGCCGACGTTCGAACTCTTGGCCAGCACGCCGGCCATCGACAGCGTGCCGTAGTTGCGGAAGTCGCGGGCGGTGTAGCCACCCGGCAGCGGCTGGTAGCCCGGCGCGGTCTCGATCATGGACGCCGGGGTGAACTTGCCGCTTTCCAGCGCCGCGGCGAGGGTCAGCGACTTCATCACCGAGCCCGGCTCCATCTGGTCGGTGACGGCGCGGTTGCGGCGCACGTCGCCGCGGCTGCCGCCGCGGGCGTTGGGGTTGTAGCTGGGCAGGTTGACCATGGCGAGGATCTCGCCGGTCGGCACGTCCAGCACCACCACCGAACCGTGGCTGGCGCCCCACTCGGACAGCGTGGTCTTGAGCTCGCGGTAGGCCAGGTACTGCAGGCGGCGGTCGATGCTCAGCACCAGGTCCTTGCCCGGCTCGGCGGCGCGCACCAGGTCCACGTATTCGACGACGCGGCCCTTGCGGTCGCGGATCACGCGCTGCGTGCCGACCGTGCCCGTCAGCCAGTCGTTGAAGGCCAGCTCCAGGCCCTCCTGGCCGACGTCGTCGATGTTGGTGAAGCCCAGCACGTGCGCCATCACCTCGCCGTGCGGGTAGAAGCGGCGGTACTCGCGCTCGAGGCTGATGCCCGGGATGTTGAGCGCGATCACCCGCTCGGCGGCGTCCGGGCTCATGTGCCGGCGCAGGAAGGTGGCCTCGAGGCCGAGGCGCTCGGTCAGGCGCTGCTCGAGCACGGCCGGCGGGATGTCGAGCGCACGCGCGAGCTCGGGCAGGCGGTCGGGGTGTTCGAGCACCTCGCGCGGCACGGCCTTGATCGTCTCGACCGGCGAGGAGATCGCCAGCGGCTCGCCGTTGCGGTCGGTGATCATGCCGCGCGAGGCCGGGATGTCCATCTCGCGCAGGTGCCGGGCGTCGCCCTGCTGCTGGTAGAAATCCTGCTCGACCAGCTGCAGCTGGGCCGCGCGCGCCACCAGCGCCAGGCAGACCAGGCCCAGCACCGCCAGGACGAAGACCAGGCGGTGGCGCGGACTGTAGGGACGGGCGCGGACCTTCATGGCTGCAGCACCACCACGTCGTCGTCGTCCGGGAAGGCCATGCCCAGTCGCGTGGCCGAGACCTGCTCGACGTGGTTGGCCTCGGACCAGGTGGCCTGCTCGAGCTGGAGGCGGCCGAACTCGATGTTCAGCTCGTCGCGCTGCTGCTCGAGCGAGCTGAGCATGATGTAGGCCTGCCGGTGCTGGTGCCGGGTCCAGGTGACCGCGATCGCACTGGCCACGACGGCCAGCACCAGGACGGCGAGCAGGGGCGCGCGCGCGGCCATCACAGCTTCTCCGCCACGCGCAGCACGGCGCTGCGCGAACGCGGGTTGGCGGCCACTTCCGCGGCGTCGGCGCGCAGCGCGCCGGAGACGTCGCGCAGCACCGGCGTGAAGTCCTGCACCACCGGCATGCGGCGGTTGCCGGCCGGGGCCTTGGCATGGCGGGCGATGAACTGCTTGACGATGCGGTCTTCCAGCGAGTGGAAGCTGATGACCGCCAGGCGGCCGCCCGGGCGCAGCGCCGACAGGGCCGCGTCGAGCCCGCGCCCGAGGTCCTCGAGCTCGCGGTTGATGAAGATGCGGATGGCCTGGAAGCTGCGCGTGGCCGGGTGGATCTTGCCGTCGCCGCGCGGCACGACCGAGGCGATCAGCTCGGCGAGCTGGCCGGTGCGCTCGATCGGCGCCTCGCCGCGGCGCGCGACGATGGCGCGGGCGATGCGGCGGCTCATGCGCTCCTCGCCCAGGGTCCAGAGCACGTCGGCGATCTCGCGCTCGTCGGCGCGCGCCAGCCACTGCGCGGCGCTTTCGCCCGAGGTCGGGTCCATGCGCATGTCCAGCGGGCCGTCCTTGCCGAAGCTGAAGCCGCGCGCGGCGACGTCGAGCTGCGGCGAGGACACGCCGAGGTCGAGCAGCACGCCGTCGAGGCCGGCGGCGGCCTCGTCCCATTCGCCGAGCGAGGCGAAGCTGGCGTGGCGGACGGCGACGCGCGCATCGGCGGCCGCGAGCTCGCGGGCGATGGCGATCGCTTCCGGGTCCTTGTCCATCACCAACAGCCGTCCCTCCGGGCCCAGCCGGTCGAGCACGCCGCGCGCATGTCCCCCACGTCCGAACGTGCCATCCAGATACCTGCCATCCCTGCGCACCCGCAGCCCATCCATGCACTGCGCCCACATCACCGGGAGATGGCTGGGCGGCGCGGCGTCGCGCGGCCCGGCCACGCCCGTCACAGCCTCAGCTCGAGCATGTCCTCGCTGATCTCGTCTTCCCCGATGGTCTGACGGATCTGCGCGAGGTGCGCCTGCTCGCTCCAAAGTTCGAACTTGCCGCCCATGCCCAGCAGCACGGCCTTCTTCTCGATGCCCGCGGCGTTGCGGTGGCTGGCGGGCAGCAGCACGCGGCCGCTGCCGTCGGGCTCGACCACCGTCGCGGCGCCGACCAGCTTGAGCTGCAGGTTGCGGTGCACGCGCTTGGCGTTGGGCAGGGCGTTGACCTGGTCGCGGACCTTTTCCCAGGCCGCTTCCGGGTACAGCCACAGGCAACCGGCTTCGTAGGGGTTGTAGGTGACGACCAGGCGGTTGGCGCAGGCGCGCGCGACCAGGTCCCGGTAGGCGGTGGGAATCGCCAGACGGCCCTTGTCGTCGATCGTGATTGCGGTTTCGCCCTGGAACATCGCCTCGGATCAGCCCTTATCCACCAAAACCCACGAAAACCCCAGATTTCCCTCTGAAGCCCACGTTAGTCCTGGCCCGGGGGGCTGTCAAGGAAGTTTTCGGGTCAATTTCGCTAGGTGGATCAAGACCTTGCGGCAATGTTGAGAGTCTTGTTTAAGAACCGTTCGGTAACTGTTGTTTCACGTGGATTTGATCCCAAGCCGTGAAACAGGCCACGGATTGGCGGCCGGGGGCCCGGGTCCGGCGCACGGCCGGCCGCCGCGGTGCGGAACGCGGGGGACTGCGCGGATCAAGGGGGAGCAGAGGGTCGCTTGCGACCCCCTGGCCGGGTGACTCGCCGCCCGCATGCCGGCGGGCGCGGACCGGGGCGGGGAGGAAGGGGCGGAGCCGGCCGCTAAGCCGGGTTCTGTCGTGGACAGTCATTCCTCTGGGACCGGCGTCACCGCCGGCCTCAAGCAGCCAACCCGGGTGCGGCACGAGCCATGCCATCGCACCCCTATTTGGCCTTGCTCCGGGTGGGGTTTGCCGTGCCCCGCGGCGTTGTCCCCGCGGGCGGTGGGCTCTTACCCCACCGTTTCACCCTTGCCACGCGCCCTCGCGGGCCGTTCGGCGGTTTGCTTTCTGTTGCACTTTCCGTCGGCTCACGCCGCCCAGGCGTTACCTGGCACCCTGCTCTGTGGAGCCCGGACTTTCCTCGGCGCATTGCTGCGACGCGACTGTCTTGGCCGGCTCCGCCGGGGCGCATTCTCGCACATCGCCGGGACTGCGTTTTTTCTGACGCGGATCGACGCGGATAAACGCGGATAAGACAACATCGATTCAGGGAGTGCTTACACGCACCGTGAGTCCCTCGTCCGGTGCCGCCGACAACGGCCGCCCGGCGCCAAACTCGGAAGATCTTGTCCTATCCGCGTTTATCCGCGTCGATCCGCGTCGAGAAACGCCTTTCAGGAACCCTCATTGCCGCCGTAGAGGGATTTGCGGGGGGCGCCGCTGAGGTCGGCGGCGAGTCTGGCGGCGACCGACGGCTTCAGGTGTTCGCTGAGCTTGGCGTAGATGCGCTGGCCTTCGCGCAGGCGCGCGTCGGCGTCGTCCTCGCAGCCGCGCACGACGAGCACGAACTCGCCCTTGCGCTGGTTGTCGTCGGCGGCGACCCGCCCGGCGAGCTCGCCGAGCGTGTCGCCCAGGACCGTTTCGAACAGCTTGGTGAGTTCGCGCGCGAGCACGGCCTCGCGCCCTGCTCCGAAGACGGCGACGAAATCGCGCAGGCTCTCCTCGATGCGGTGTGCGCTTTCGTAGAAGACCAGCGTCCGTATTTCCCCCACCAGCGCCTCCAGGCGCTCGCGGCGGGCGCCGGATTTCGCCGGCAGGAAACCCTCGAAGCAGAAGCGGTCGCTGGGCAGGCCGGCCACGGACAGCGCGGCGATCGCGGCGCAGGCGCCGGGCACCGGGCTGACGCGAAGGCCGGCCGCGCGCACCTCGCGAACCAGGCGGTAGCCCGGGTCGCTGACCAGGGGCGTGCCCGCGTCGGACACCAGCGCCAGCGTGTCGCCGGCGCGCAGGCGCTCGACCAGCTTCCAGGCGACCTCGCCCTCGTTGTGCTCGTGCAGGGCCAGCAGCGGGCGCTCGATGCCCAGCGCGCCCAGCAGCTGGCGCGTATGCCGCGTGTCCTCGGCGCAGACGGCGTCCACCGCCGCCAGGACCTCGCGCGCCCGGCCCCCGATGTCGCCGAGGTTGCCGATCGGCGTCGCCACCACGTACAGCGTGCCCGCCTGCGTCACCGCCATGGCCCGCGCCCTCCTTGTGCACCGGCTATCATCTTAGCCGCATCGAATCCGGGACCCCGACCATGCGCTTCGCCTTCCTGCTGCTGGCCCTCGCCCTCGCCTCCGGCTGCGCCAGCCCCACCGTGCGCACCGAACCCGCGGGCGGGGTCGAAACCCCGACGCCCGCGCGCCAGCTGGCGGACGAGGGACGGCATGCCGACGCCGCCCGCGCCTATGCCGCGATGGCGCAGGCGACGCGCGGCCGCGAGCGCGATGGCCTGTGGCTGCGCGCCGCCGACCAGCACGCGTTGGCGAACGAGGACGGCGCGCTGCGCGCCGCGCTGGCGCAGTCCAACCGCCGGCGGCTCGAGGGCGGCGACCTGGTGCTGCACGACCTGCTGTCGGCGCGCCTGCTCGCCGCCGACGGCAACGGCGCCGGGGCGCTCGCCCTGCTCGGCCAGCGCCGCGACGCGGTGCCGGCCCACCTCGCGCCGCGCTGGCATGCCCAGCGCGCCGCGCTGCTGCAGTCGCTCGGCCGTGGCTTCGAAGCGGCCGGCGAGCTGGCCTGGCTGGCGACCACCCAGTCCGGCCGCGCCCGCGCCGAGAGCGTGCGATCGATCGACCGCCTGATCGGCGCCGAAACCGACGCGGCGCTGGCCGCGAACGCCGCCGCGCTGCCGGCCGGCCATCCGCTCTACGCCTACGCCGGCCGCGCCCTGGTGCAGCGCGGCCTGCCGCTGCCGCGGCCCTTCGACCGCAGCGAAGCCGCACCCGGCGTGGCCTCATTCCCGCCGGCCGCCGTCGACGGCTACCGTCCGCCCGAGCGCTTGGCCGTGCTGCTGCCGCTCAGCGGCCCGCTCGCCGCCGCCGGCCAGAGCGTGCGCGACGGCCTGCTGGCCGGGTACTACGCCGAGGGCCGTCGCCGCCCGCAGCTCCGCTTCTACGACACCGGCGGCGACGACGCCGGCACGACCCGCGCGGCCGGCCAGGCGCTCGCCGACGGCGCGCAGATGCTGGTCGGACCGCTGACCCGCGGCGGCGTGGACGCGCTGTTCGCGATGCCGGCCCTGGACGTGCCCGTGCTCGCGCTCAACCGCGGCCAGCTGCCGCCGCCGCCGGGCAGCGCCGCGTTCGCGCTGTCGCCCGAGGAGGAAGGCGTGGCCGCGGCCGATCGCCTGCTGGCGCGCGGCTTCCGCCGGGTGCTGGTGGTGACCCAGGCCGACGACAGCGCCCAGCGCGCGCTGGCCGCCTTCCGCGAACGCCTGGCCGCGCGCGGCGGCAGCATCACCCGCGAAGTCAGCGTCGCCGAGTCCGAGCCCGACTACGTGCCGGCGCTGCAGGCGGCGGTGGCTGCCGGCGGCCGCCCGGACGCGCTGTTCCTGACGCTCAAGGCCGCGCAGGCGCGGCTGCTGTCGAGCCAGCTCGACACCGCCGGCCTGGCCGGCCTGGCGCGCGTGGCGACCTCGCTGGTGCTGTCCGGCGGCAACCTGCGCATGGACGTCGAGCTCGACGGCATCGAATACCCCGAGCTGCCCTGGCTGATCGGCCTGCGTGCCGACCTGCCCGAGCCCGAGGCCCTGGGCCGTGGCCTGCCCAGTGCCCAGGGCGGTGGCGCGCGCCTGTTCGGCTTCGGCATGGACGCCTGGCGCCTGGCCGCCTACCTCGACGCCCTGCAGCGCGACCCGGCCGTGCAGGTGCGCGGCGCCACCGGCGAGCTGCAGCTCGATGCACTCGGCGTCGTGCAGCGCACGCCGGCCTGGGCGGTGTTCAGCGGCGGCCGCGCACGGCCGGCCCTCGACGGCGCCCTGTTGCCGGACGCCGTGACGCCCTGAGCGGCCGGCGCGCGGTCCGGACAGCCCACCGCGCGCCGTCCGCGTCCCGCGAACGCCCGATGCCCCCGCGCCCCGACCGCCAGGCCCTGGGCGCGGCCGCCGAAGACGCCGCCCTCGCCCACCTGCGCGCCGCCGGCCTGCGGCTGCTCGAGCGCAATGCCCGCTTCAGGGTCGGCGAACTCGACCTGGTGATGCGCGAGGGCGACACGATCGTGTTCGTCGAAGTGCGCCTTCGACGCCACGCCGGCTTCGGCGACGGCTTCGACTCGGTGGACCACCGCAAGCGCCTCAAGCTCGCCCGCGCCGCGCAGCTGTGGCTGCTTCGCCATCCCGCGCTCGCCGATGCCCCCTGCCGCTTCGATGTCGTCTCGATCGGGGCCGGCGTCCCGGACTGGTGCCGGGACGCCTTTTCGCCGGGCGATGCCTGAGCCGCCGTAGAATCCGGCCATGCCCGCCACCCTGCCCGCCCCGCTGCGCGAGACCCTGGCCGAGCTGTTGGGCCCGGGCGGCCTGCTCACCGACCCGGCCGAGCGCCTGGCCTACGGCTACGACAATTCCCGCCGCCAGGGCCTGCCGCTCGCCGTCGCCCTGCCGACGGGCGCGGCCCAGGTGCAGGGCCTGGTGCGCGCCTGCCGCGCCCATCGCCTGCCGATCGTCGCGCGCGGCCGCGGCACCAACACCACCGGCGCCAGCGTGCCGGGCGAAGACGCGCTGGTGGTGTCGTTCGAACGCATGGACCGCGTGCTCGACATCCGCCCGGGCGACCGCGTGGCGGTGGTGCAGCCGGGCCTGCTCAACGGCGACCTGCAGCAGGCGCTGGCGCCGCACGGCCTGTTCTGGCCGCCGGATCCGACCAGCGCCGCGTTCAGCACCGTCGGCGGCAACCTGGCCTGCAACGCCGGTGGCCCACGCGCGGTGAAGTACGGCGCCAGCCGCGACAACCTGCTGGCGCTCAAGGCCGTCACCGGCGCGGGCGAACTGGTGACGCTCGGCGCGGCGACCACGAAAGGCGCCAGCGGCTTCGACCTGGCCCGCCTGCTGGTCGGTTCGGAAGGCACGCTGGCCCTGATCGTCGAGGCCACGCTGCGGCTGGTGCCGGCGCCGCGCGCCCGGCGCGCGCTGCGGGCGCTCTACGCCGATGCCGACGCCGCGGCCGCCGCGGTGGCGCGCCTGATGGCGCAGCCGGTGACGCCTTCCATGCTCGAGTTCATGGACGGCGACTGCGTACGCCTGGCGCGCGAGGTCGGCGGCGCCGACCTGCCCCCCGCCGGCGCCCTGCTGATGATCGAGGCCGATGGCGAACCCGGCGTGCTCGATGCCGCGGAAGCCGCGCTGCGCGCGGCGGCGGACGGCCCGGGATGCCTGGAGGTGGTCGCCGCCGACGAGGCCGGGCGCGAATCGCTGTGGGCCGCGCGCAAGGCGCTGTCGCCGGCACTGCGCACGCTGGCGCCGGGCAAGATCAACGAGGACGTCGTGGTGCCGGTCTCGCGCCTGCCCGGCCTGGTCGCGGCGGTGCGCGCGGCGTCGGTGGCGCATGCGCTGCCGGTGCTGGCCTTCGGCCACGCCGGCAACGGCAACCTGCACGTCAACATCCTCTACGACCCGGCCGATGCGGCGCAGTCGGCGCGCGCCGCGGCCGCGCTCGACGACGTCTTCGACGCGGTGATCGCGCTCGGCGGCCAGGTCTCGGGCGAACACGGCATCGGCCTGGCCAAGCGCGAACTCCTGGCGCGCGCGCTGGCGCCGGAAACGCTGGCGCTGATGCGCGCGATCAAGGCGCAGTTCGACCCCGACGGCCTGCTCAACCCGGGCAAGGTGCTGGCGCCGGACGCGGCGGCCGGACGCGCCGGCCCGGCCACGGCCCCGCCGGGCACCGGCCCCGGGCCGGGCTGAGCACGATGCCGCGCGCCGCCTCGCCGCTCGAGACGCTGCTGGCCGAGATCCGCGCCTGCCGCCTGTGCGAAGCGAGCCTGCCGCTGGGCCCGCGCCCGGTGCTGCGCGCCGGCGCCAGCGCCACCCTGCTGGTCGCCGGCCAGGCGCCGGGCACCCTGGTGCACGGCAGCGGCGTGCCCTGGGACGACGCCAGCGGCGTGCGCCTGCGCGGCTGGCTGGGCCTGGACAAGGCCGCGTTCTACGACGAGGCGCGCGTGGCGATCGTGCCCATGGGTTTCTGCTATCCCGGCCGCGGCGCCGGCGGCGACCTGCCGCCGCGGCCCGAGTGCCGCGCCACCTGGCATCCGCGCCTGCTGCCGATGCTGCCCGCGGTGCGGCTGGTGCTGGCCATCGGCAGCCACGCCCAGGCCTGGCACCTGGGCGCGGCGCGCAAGGCTACGCTCACCGACACCGTGCGCGCCTGGCGCGAGTACGCGCCGCGCGTGTTCCCGCTGCCGCACCCCAGCCCGCGCAACATCGGCTGGTTCCAGCACAACCCCTGGTTCGAGGCCGAGGTGCTGCCGGCGCTGCGTGCTCAGGTCGCGGCCGTGCTGGCCGGCGACGGCGGGCGCTGATCGGCCGGGCCCGCGGCCGGCGGGCTGGCCGCTCCCGCGCCCGGGGCATCGTGCGCCAGGGCGGGCGGTGGCCGCAGCCAGGCTTCGGCGACGATGCGGCCGTTTTCCATCGTCAGCACGCGGTCGGCGCTGGCCAGGGTCTCGGGCCGGTGCGCGACCAGGATCCGGGTCATCGGCAGCGCGCGCACGGCGGCGCTGACGCGGCGTTCGGCGGCGAGGTCGAGGTGCGAGGTTGCTTCGTCGAGCAGCAGGAAGCGCGGCCGCCGGTACAGCGCCCGCGCCAGCAGCACGCGCTGGCGCTGGCCACCCGAGAGCGTGCCGCCCATGTCGCCGACCAGGGTCTGGTAGCCCATGGGCAAGCGCGCGATCTCCTCGTGCACCCAGGCCAGCCGCGCTGCCTCCTCGATGCGTCCGGGATCGGGCTCGGCCTCGCCCAGCGCGATGTTCTCGGCCAGGGTGCCGGCGAACAGGTGGTCGTCCTGCAGCACCGTGCCGACCGCGCCCGGCCAGGCCAGCAGGCCGGCGGCGGGCAGCGGTTCGCCGCCGAGCAGCATCCTGCCTTCTTCAGGCTGCAGCAGACCGGCCACCAGCTTGAGCAGCGTGGTCTTGCCGCAGCCCGAAGGCCCGGTGAGGGCCAGGCATTCGCCCGGGTGCACGCGCAGCGACAGCCCGCGCAGCACCCAGGGTTCGCCCTCGGCGTGGCGGAAGCCCAGGCCCTCGAGCCGCAGTCCGCCGGCCGGTGGTGGCCGGTGCACGGGTTCGTCCGGCGCCGGCGGGCTGAGCACCACGTCGGCCAGGCGCTCGCCATGCAGGCGCAACATGCGGAATTCCATGACCCGGTCGACCAGGGCGAGGGTGCGCGCCGCGAACTGGTCCTTGTAGGCGAGATAGGCCATCAGCATGCCCAGGGTGAAGCCGCCTTCGAGCACGCGGCCGGCGCCGAGCGCGATCACCGCCAGGCGCTCGGCGCCGAACAGCAGCTGGGCGCCCGCGGACAGGCCCAGGCCGAAGCCGCCGACGCGCAGGTCCGCCGCGACTTGCGCGGCCAGCCGCTGCGAATAGCCGACGGCGCGCGCGCCCTGCGTGCCCGTGGCCTTGAGGCTGGCGATGCCGCGCAGGGATTCGAGCAGGTGGCCCTGCTGCTGCGCCGCCGCCACCAGCTGGCCTTCGGCCGCGCCCCGCTGGCCACCGTGCAGGGCCAGGCGCAGGGCAAGGTAGGCCAGCACCGCGCCGGTGCTGACCAGGGCCAGCGCGGGCGCGTACCAGAGCATCATCGCCAGCGTCGCCATCGCCATCGCGCCGTCGATGACCGCCTCGACCGCGCCCGCCGCCAGCGTGCGCTGGATGGCCTGCACCGACCCCAGGCGCGACACGACGTCGCCGAGCTGGCGGCGCTCGAACCAGGCCAGCGGCAGGCGCAGCAGGTGCGCGAACACGCTGCCGAGCCACTGCATCGACAGGCGCGCGCCCAGGTGCAGCAGGGCCCAGCCACGCAGCAGCGAGGTGGCGACCTGCAGCCCCAGCAGCAGGGCGAAACCGGTGACCAGCACCGAGAGCAGGTCGCGGTCAGCCGCCGGCAGCACCTGGTCCACCACCCACTGCAGGAGGAAAGGCGCCAGCAGCGCGAAGCCCTGCAGCATCGCCGACACCGCCAGCAGCACCGCCAGCGCGCCGCGCCAGCCGCGCAGCGGGCCGATGACCTGGCGCAGGCCGATCGCCGGCGGCGGCGCCCGCGGCGTGAAATCCTGGGTCGGCAGCAGTTCCAGCGCGACGCCGGTGAAATGCCGGCCCAGCTCGGCCGGCGACAGCCGGCGTTCGCCGAAGGCCGGGTCGAGCACGCGCGCCTTGCCGCGCCGCCAGCCGGCCAGCACGACGAAATGGTTGAGGTCCCAGTGCAGCACGCAGGGCAGCGGCAGCCGCGCCAGCTCATCGGGCTCGAGCCGCAGCGGGCGTGGCGCCAGGCCCATGCGCCGGGCGATGTCGGCCAGCTGCACCAGGCTGGCGCCGCGCGCCGACAGCCCGAAGCGCTGGCGCAGCCCGGCCAGGTCGCAACCGTGGCCGTGGTGCGCGGCGACCATCGCCAGGCAAGCCAGGCCGCACTCCGCCGCCTGCGCCTGCAGCACCGTCCTCATGCAGCGCGCGCCCGCCAGCCGGCCACGCCGCCCCAGGCCATCAGCGGCAGGTAGGCGAGCAGGGCGACGGTGATGGCGATGTCGCCGAAGTTGAGCATCCACACGCGCGTGCCGCGGGCCAGTCCCACGTAGTCGGTGACCTTGGCGCTGAGCAGCGATTCGCCGGCATTCAGGGCCAGCACGCCGGCGACCACGGCCAGGCAGGCGCGCGCCCAGCGGAAGCCCGGCTCGTCCGGCCCCAGCCAGTGCGCGGCCAGCCGCGTCATCGCGTAGTAGAACGCGAGCAGGCCGGCCGCCATCGCGAAACCCTGCATCGTCGTCAGGCCGATGCCGAGCACGCCGTTGCGGTGGTGCACGTTGGCCAGCACCAGCGGGCCGTAGAGCCGGCCATCGCCGGGCGCGAGCCAGGCGGCGGCCAGCAGGCGCGGCAGCGCGTCGGCCAGTCCGACCAGCAGTCCAAGGGCTTCGGGAAACTTGGGATTCATGGGTCCTCCGGGAAAAGTGCGCCGGCCTCCCGGGTCGGCCGGCGCGGGTCACGGCGTGGCTGCGGATCAGCCGCCGCCTTCGCCACCATCACCACCGCAGCTGACTTCGATCTTGATGCCCTCGTCGGAGATCTCCAGCGAGCCGTCGCAGTCGTTGTAGACCGCGTAGGCCAGCAGCGCGATGCCACCGACCACGGCCAGGCCGACGATGACCGCGCCGGCGATCAGCACCGGGTTGCCGCCTTCGACCTGTTCCATTTCCACCAGGCTCAGTTCACGCATGGTCTTGCTCCCGTTGGCCCGCGGAAGTGCGGGCGTGGCCACGGGACCATGCCGACCCGTGTCAGCCGCAAGCGCGGCCGGCGGCGCTCCGCACGGCCGGGGCGGCCACGCCGCGGTGCGGCACGAGCGCGCGAAACCCCCGCCCCGCGCGGCCTGCGGCGCGGGGCGCGGAAACCTCGCGCCACGCGATGCGTTGCCCTCGCAGCGGAACCGGCGCGAATGCCGACCCACGGCCGGGTGGCGGGCGCAGGCGCGACTCATGCGTCTTCCCGCGTCGTGCGCGCGTGCAGGGCCCGCAAGGGCGCGAGCAGCCACGCGGCGAGCGAGCGGCGCTCGCCCAGGACCTCGGCCTCGACCACCAGGCCCGGGCTCAGCGGCCGCGACTCCCCGCCGGCCTCCACCGCCTGCCGCGCCAGCGCCACGACCACGCGGTATTCCGGCTCGCCCGCGCCGTCGCGCTGCACGGCGCTGCGGCCGATGCGCAGCACCTGGCCGGGGTGGTGGCCGAAGGCCTGGTAGGGATAGGCGGCCAGGCGCAGCCGCACCTCGTCGCCGACCGCGAGCCGGCCGATCGCCGAGCCCGGCACCTGCAGGTGCGCCTGCAGCCGGCTGCCGGCCGGCACCAGGGCCAGCAGCGGGTCGCCGGCGCGCACGTTCGCCCCGGGTTCGACGAAACGATGCGCGACGGTGCCCGCCACCGGCGCGAGCACGCGGGCGGCGTGGCGGGCATGCAGCTCGCGCCGCTCCTGCGCCAGCGCCGCCAGCTCGCGGCGCGCCTGCGCCTCGAGGCGGGCCAGTTCGCCGGGGATCTCGCCGAGCTGCTGGCCCAGCTCCAGCGCCTGCCGCGCCAGCGTCGCCTGCTGGCGCTCGAGCGCGCGCAGGCCGGCCTCCAGCGCGCGCAACTCGGCGGCCTGCTGCGCCACCTGGGAGTCGCTGACGAAGCGCTTTTCGAGCAGCACCTGCAGCCGCGCCAGCGCCTGCGCCGACAGCGCGCGCTGTTCGACCCGGGCCGCGTGTTCGGCGGCCATGCGCCCGCGCTCCTCGTCGAACTGCAGCCGCTGCGCCTGCAGCGATCCGCGCCGCAGGCCCAGCAGCCCGCGCTGCGCCGCCAGTCCCTCCAGCACCGCCAACCGTCGCTCGGCCAGCGCCGATTCCGCGGCGGCCAGGCCGTCGCGGGCCAGGTCGCTCGCGGCCGGCGAAGCCAGCCGCACCAGCACGACCCCGGCCGCGACGGGTTCGCCCTCCTCCGCCTCCACGCCGTCGATCACGCCGGCGGCGGGCGCCAGCAGGGTCACCAGGCCGCGGTCGGGCACCAGCACGCCGGCCACGCGCGTGCGCCGCGAATAGTCCGCCGTCGCGGCGAAACCCAGCGCCAGCGCCAGGGCCGCGAGCAGCAGGGCCAGCAGGACGCGCAGCAGCGGCGGCGTGTCGAGCACCACCGGCCCCAGCCAGCGCTGGCGGCGCGCTTCGATCACCTCGGCTCGGAACAGCGGCTGCGACATGCGTGACCTCCTGGCCACGAAGTCTTGCCGCGGGGGCGCCGGCGCAAGGCCGGCATTCGACGCCGGTCAGCGTAGGAAAAACGCCAGCGCCTGTACGACGGCCAGGGCGTACAGGCCGGCCAGGGCGTCGTCGGCCATCGCGCCGAAACCGCCGTCCAGGGCCTCGTCGGCCCAGCCGACCGGCCAGGGCTTGGCGATGTCGAAAACACGGAAGGCGACGAAAGCCACCCCCATCCAGATCCAGCCGGCGGGCGCGGCCGCCAGCGCGATCCACATGCCGACGTATTCGTCCCACACCACCAGGCTCGGGTCCTGGATGCCGGTGCGGCGGATCGTCCATTCCGAGGCCCAGACGCCCAGCGCGAAGGTCGCGGCGAGCACGCCGAGGTACAGCGGCAGCGGCAGGTCGCGCAGCAGGAACCACCAGGGCAGCAGCGCGGCCAGCGAGCCGACCGTGCCGGGCGCCTTCGGCGAGAAGCCGGCGCCGAAGCCGGCGGCGATCCAGCCCAGCGGGTGCTTCATCAGCGAACGGCGGGTGCCTACCGGCAGGACGGGCATCAGGCGGCTCCGGTGAAGTGTTCGTAGCCGCTTGCGGGCGGCGCGAAGGCCTCGCCCTCGGGCGTGCGCAGCTCGATGCCATGGCCGGCGTGCAGCTGGCCGACCACGGTCGCGGCGACGCCCGCGGCGGCCAGCGCCTGCTCGATGGCGAGCGCGGCCTGCGGCGGCGCGGTGAAGCACAGTTCGTAGTCGTCGCCGCCGGCCAGCTGCAGCTCCCAGCGCCGGCGTTCGTCGAAATGCTCGGCCAGGGTGCGCGTGGCCGGCAGGCGGCCGAGGTCGAGCCGGGCACCGCAGCCGCTGGCCGCGAGCACGTGGCCGAGGTCGGCGAGCAGGCCGTCGCTGACGTCGATGCAGGCCGTCGCGAGGCCGCGCAGCGCGAGGCCGGCGGCGAGGCGCGGCGTCGGCCGGTCGAGCCGGTGGCGCAGCTTGGCCGAGGCCGGGCCGCGCGCGCGCCACTGCGCCAGCGCGCCGGCCGCGTCGCCGAGCGAGCCGGTGACCCAGACCTCGTCGCCGGCGCGGGCGCCGTCGCGGCGCAGGGCCTGGCCGGCGGGCACGTGGCCGAAGGCGGTGATCGTCAGCGACAGCGGGCCGCGGGTGGTGTCGCCACCCACGAGCGCGACGCCGTGTTCGTCGGCGAGTTCGAAAAAACCGTCGGCGAAGGCGTCGAGCCAGGCCGGGTCGGCCATCGGAAGCGTCATCGCCAGCGTGCACCAGGCGGGCGTGGCGCCCATCGCGGCGAGGTCGCTGAGGTTCACCGCCAGGGCCTTCCAGCCGAGGTCGGCCGGCGCGGTGTCGTCGGGGAAATGCACGCCGGCGACCAGGGTGTCGCTGGTGACGACGAGCTCATGGCCGGGCGGGACCCGGAGCAGCGCGGCGTCGTCGCCGATGCCGAGCGCGACGTCGGCCCGCGGCCGCACGCGCTGGCGCAGGCGGGCGATCAGGTCGAACTCGCCCGGCATGGCGGGCTCAGGGCCGGCGCGCGGCCTGCGCCTCGGCGCTGCGCCAGGCGGCGGCCGCGTGGTCGAGCACGCCGTTGACGTAGGTGTGGCCGTGCTCGCTGCCGAAGCGCTTGGTGGTCTCGATCGCTTCGTTGATCACGACGCGGTAGGGCACGTCCGGACGGTGGCGCAGCTCGTAGGCGGCGATGCGCAGCACGGCGCGCTCGATCGGGTCGACCTGGGCGATCTCGCGGTCGAGGAAGGCCGACAGCGCGGCGTCGAGTTCGTCCAGGTGGCGGCCGACGCCCTGCACCAGGTCCTCGAAATAGGCCAGGTCGGCCACTTCCATGTCCTGCTCGTGGCGGAACTGGTCGATGACCTTGCCGATCGGCGTGTCGGACAGCTGCCAGGCGTACACGGCCTGCAGGGCGCGGCGGCGGGCGCGGCTGCGCGCGTGCGGGTCGATGCCGTCGGGGCGGGTGTGCTTCATGCCAGTCGTCCGATCAGGTTGGCCATCTCGATCACCACCAGGGCGGCTTCTTCGCCCTTGTTGCCGTGGCTGCCGCCGGCGCGGGCCTCGGCGTCGGCGTAGCTGTCCACGGCCAGCACGCCGTTGGCCACCGGCACGCCGGTGTCCAGGGCGACGCGCATCAGGCCGCGGGCGCACTCGTCGGCGACCTGTTCGAAGTGGCGGGTGTCGCCGCGCACCACGCAGCCCAGGGCGACGACGCCGGCGTAGCTGACCCGGTCGAGCGCGTGCGCGGCCGCCACCGGCAGCTCCCAGGCGCCGGGCACGCGGATCACGTCCACCGC
>VFQM010001532.1_pt1 | contig 19961 bp, 22 predicted proteins | sample 3512391 | NCBI WGS metagenome assembly VFQM01 (sample SAMN10412369, study PRJNA504923) | tailings metagenome | isolation source: Replicate 1 from Balatoc abandoned mine | place: Philippines | reverse complement strand
CTGCGCTTCAACCGCGAGAGCGTCGCCTGGCTGGCGGCGCACCCGGACGACGCGACGACGCTGCGCGACTACCTCGCGCGCAACCGCTACTCGGCGCCCTTCGCCGACGGGTACCTGCTGCCGAGGGCGGCGGCGATCTGGTCCTGCCCGGCGGCCTCCATGCTCGACTACCCGCTCGCCACCTTCGTCCGCTTCTGCAGCAACCACGGTCTGCTGCAGGTCTTTGACCGGCCGCTGTGGCGCACCGTCAAGGGCGGCGGGCGCGAGTACGTGCGCCGGCTGGTCGCCGACATCGAGGCGCGCGGCCGTGTCCGCTGCGCGACGCCGGTGCGCGCCGTCGAGCGCTGCGCCAACGGCGTCGTCCTCGACCTCGGCGACGGCATCGACTTCTACGACCAGGTCGTGCTCGCCTGCCACAGCGACCAGGCGCTGGCGCTGCTCGGCGACGCCGCCACGGCCGACGAGCGCCGCCTGCTCGGCGCCATCCGCTACCAGCCGAACCGCGCCGTGCTGCACACCGACGCCGCGCTGCTGCCGCGCGACCGCGCGCTGTGGTCGGCGTGGAACTACGGCGCCGGCGGCAGCGACGATGATGGCCACCGGCCAGTCTCCGTCTCCTACCTGATCAACCGCCTGCAGCCCCTACCCTTCGCGACGCCAGTGGTGGTCACGCTGAACCCGCGCCGCGAGCCGGCAGACAGCAAGGTCATCGCCGAGTTCGACTACGCCCACCCGCTCTTCGACGGGCCGGCGATCGCCGCGCAGGGCGAGCTGCAACGCATCCAGGGCGTCGACCGGCTGTGGTTCTGCGGCGCCTGGGGTGGCTACGGCTTCCACGAGGACGGCCTGCGCGCCGGCCTCGGCGTCGCCGCCGCGCTCGGCTGCCCGGCGCCGTGGCAGGCCGGCGTCGAAACCAGCACGCTGGGCGAGGCGGTGACATCGTGAGCGCCTTCCGCATCGGCTTCGGCGAGGTCATGCACCGGCGGCTGCGGCCGGCGGTGCATGCCTTCCGCTACCCGGTGTTCTACGTCCGCCTGCGTTTGAGCGCCCCTGGCGGCCTGGGCGTGGTGGCACAACCGCTGTTCGGCATCAACCGCTTCAACCTGCTCGCCGTGCACGAGGCCGACCACGGCCCGCGCGACGGCTCGCCGCTGCTGCCGTGGATCCGCGCGCTGCTCGCCGGCGAGGGCATCGCCGCCGACGGCGAGATCTGGCTGCAGACCTTCCCGCGCGTGCTCGGCTACGTCTTCAACCCGGTCAGTTTCTGGTTCTGCCACGACCGCGACGGCGGTCTGCGCGCCGTGCTCGCCGAGGTGAACAACACCTTCGGCGAACATCACAACTACCTGCTGGCGCCGGCTGACGGCGGCGTCATCGACCGGCGCACGACGCTGGTTTCGCGCAAGGTCTTCCACGTCTCGCCGTTCATGGCGGTGCGCGGCCATTACCGTTTCCGCTTCAACCCGGCGAGCGCCGACGGCGGCCGCGAGTCGGTCAGCATCGTCCACGCCGACGACGACGGCGACCTGCTGCACACGGCGATCTCCGGCGCCACGCAGCCGGCCTCGACCGCGGCGCTGCTGCGCGCCTTCTTCGCCTACCCGTGGCAGAGCGCCGGCGTCATCGCCCGCATCCACTGGCAGGCACTGCGCCTGTGGATCAAGCGCGTTCCCTTCCATACCAAACCGCAACCCCCGCTTGAGGAGACCTCGCGATGAATTCCCTCGACACGACGCTGCGCGCGCCGCGTGCAGCCAGCTTCGGCGACACGCCGCCGCGTTCGGCCGCCACCATCTTCCGCCTGCTCGAAGCGCTGCGCGGAGGCTCGCTCGACCTGCGCCTGCCCGGCGGCGACAACCTGGCCTTCGGCCAGGGCGTGCCGGTGGCGGCGATGGCGGTGCACGACCCGGCGCTGTTCGACGCCGTGCTCGCCCGCGGCGACATCGGGCTGGCCGAGTCCTACATCGACGGCGGCTGGGACAGCCCGGACCTGGCACGCCTGCTGACGCTCTTCGCCGACAACCGGCAGACGCTGGCGCGTGCCGTCTACGGCAGCCTGCCGCGCCTCATCGCGGCCCGCCTGCGCCATCTGCTGAATGCCAACACGCGGCGTGGCTCGCGACGCAACATCATGGCCCACTACGACCTCGGCAACGATTTCTACGCGCACTGGCTCGATCCGACGATGAGCTACTCGGCAGGGATCTGGGGAGAGGAAACGACCTCGCCGGAAGCGGCGCAGCAGGCCAAGTACCGGCGCATCCTCCGCCGCCTCGGCGTGCGGCCGGGCCAGCGCATCCTCGAGATCGGCTGCGGCTGGGGCGGCTTCGCCGAACTGGCGGCGACCGAGGCCGGCGCCACCGTGCACGGCGTCACGCTGTCGCCGGCGCAGCTCGAGTGGGCGCAGGCGCGGCTGCGCGCGGCTGGCGTCGACGACCGGGTGACGCTGGAACTGCGCGACTACCGCGACCTCGACGGCCAGTACGACCACATCGTCTCGATCGAGATGTTCGAGGCGGTCGGCGAGCGCTGGTGGCCGGCCTACTTCGACACCGTCGCCCGCCTGCTGAAGCCGGGCGGCCGGGCGGTGATCCAGACCATCACCATCCGCGACGACCTGTTCGCGCGCTATCGCCGCGGCACCGACTTCATCCAGCAGCAGATCTTCCCGGGCGGCATGCTGCCGTCGCCGGCAGTCTTCGCGCGCCAGGCCGCGCGCGCCGGGCTCGCCGTGCGCGACGACTTCGCCTTCGGTGACGGCTACGCGCGCACGCTCGCCGGCTGGCTCGCCGCCTTCGACCGCGCCTGGCCGGAGATCGCCCGCCTCGGCTTCGACGAGCGTTTCCGCCGCCTGTGGCGTTTCTACCTCGCCTACTGCGAGGCCGGCTTCCGCAGCGGCTGCACCGACGTCCGCCAGTTCGAGCTGGCGCACGCGCGCTGACATCGGATACAAATCGGAGATACGGCAATGCGACGCTGGCTCATCCTCCTCGCGCTCGTCGCCGGCCCGGTGGCGGCGCTGCCCGACGCGGTGCGCGCCGAGCCGCCGGCCGGCAACGTCTGGCGGCAGTGGGGCAGCGGCGAGATGCGCTGGTTCGGCCTCGCCCTCTACCGGGCGACGCTGTGGGTCGCCGGCGAGCCGGCGGCGGCCGTATCCGGCGAACCGGTGGCCGCCGTCTCCGGCGGGGTGCCGCTGGCGCTGGCGCTCGAATACCGCCGCGACATTCCCGGCGAACGCATCGTCGCCGCCAGCGTGGACGAGATGCGCAAGCTCGGCGCCGGCGACGCCGAGCTGGAACGCTGGGCCGCCGAGATGCGCCGCCTCTTCCCCGATGTGAAGAAGGGCGACGTGCTCACCGGCGTCTTCGCGCCGGGCCGCGGCGCCCGTTTCTTCTTCCACCAGCGCGAGCTCGGCGAGGTGCGCGACGCCGAATTCGCGCGCCGCTTCTTCGCCATCTGGCTCGACCCGCGCACCAGCGCGCCCGAGGTGCGTGCGGCGCTGCTGCGCGCCGCCGCCGCCGAGGCGACGCGATGAGCGCCGGCCTGCGGACCTTGCCGGTCGCGCTGCCGGCGGCGGCAACGGCGCCGCGCGCGGCCGGGCGCTGGCTGGCCTACGGCGTGCTCGGCCTGCCGCTGGCGATGGCGGCGCTGCCGCTCTACGTGCATGTGCCGCGCCTCTACGCCGAGGCCGGCGTCGACCTGGCGCTGCTCGGCGCGCTGCTGCTCGCCGCCCGCCTCGCCGACGCCGGCATCGATCCGCTGCTCGGCCGCTGGAGCGACCGCGCGGCGAGCCGGCGACGGCTGATCCTGCTGGCGCTGCCCTTCCTCGCCTTCGGCATGCTGGCGCTGCTGCACCCGCCGGCGATCGGCGCCGCGCCCTGGCTGCTGGCCTCGCTGCTCGCCACCTGCTTCGGCTTCAGCCTGGCCAGCATCGCCTACCAGGCCTGGGGCGCCGAGCTCGGCCGCGACAGCGGCGAACGCACGCTGCTCACCGCCGGCCGCGAGGGCTTCGGCCTCGCCGGCGTCATCCTCGCGTCGCTGCTGCCGCTGCTGCTCGCCGCCGACGCGGCGACCGGGCTGTCGCGGCTGGCCTGGCTGTTCCTGCCGCTGCTCGCGCTGGCGGCGCTGCTGACGCTGGCGCGCACGCCGGAGCCGGTCGCCCGCTTCAGTCCTGCCGGCACGCCCGGTCTGCGCCGGGCGCTGGCCGACCCGCGCTTCGTCCGCCTGCTCGCCGTCTTCGTCGCCAACGGCATCGCCGCCGCGCTGCCGGCGACGCTGGTGCTCTTCTTCGTCGCCGACGTGCTCCGTGCGGAGGCGTGGAGCGGCGCCTTCCTCGCCCTCTACTTCGCCGCCGGCATCGCCGGCCTGCCGCTGTGGGTGGCGCTGGCCCGGCGCCTCGGCCGCGTGCGTGCCTGGCTGCTGGCGATGGCGCTCGCCGTCGTCGCCTTCGCCGGCGCGGCGACGCTCGGCGAGGGCGCGGTGTGGGCCTTCGCCGCCGTCTGCCTGCTCACCGGCCTCGCCCTCGGCGCCGACCTCGCGCTGCCGCCGGCGCTGCTCGCCGACATCGCCGAGAGCCGGCAGGCGACGGCCGGTGCCGGCGCCTACTTCGGCTGGTGGAACCTCGTCGCCAAGCTCAACCTCGCGCTCGCCGCCGGGCTGGCGCTGCCGCTGCTCGCCGCGCTCGGCTACCGGCCGGGCGGCGGCGAGGGGCTGGCGGCGCTGACCCTGGTCTACGCGCTGCTGCCGCTCTTCTTCAAGCTGCTGGCCGCCGCCCTGGCGTGGCGCTGGCGCGACCGACTGGAGGTTTCCGCATGAATGCACTCAACTTCACACTGCGCAAGCGCGGCGTGGCGCTGCTCGCCGCCGTCGGCATCGGCCTCGCCGGCTGCGCCGGCCCCGACGTCGCGCACTACCGCGCCGAGCGGCCGGAGCTCGACCTGCGCCGCTACTTCGACGGCAAGATCGACGCCTGGGGCATGTTCCAGGACCGCTCGGGAACGGTCGTCAAGCGCTTCACGGTGGTCATCGACGCCTCCTGGCAGGGCGAGGTCGGCACCCTCGACGAGCGCTTCAGCTGGTCCGACGGGACCACCTCGCGCCGGGTGTGGACGATCACCCGCCAGCCCGACGGCCGCTATGCCGGGCGCGCCGAGGACGTCGTCGGCGAGGCGCGCGGCGAGGCCGCCGGCAACGCGCTGCGCTGGCGCTACGTGCTGGCGCTGCCGGTGGACGGCAAGGTTTACAACGTCGACTTCGACGACTGGATGTTCCTCGTCGACGAGAAGGTGATGCTCAACCGCTCGTTCATGAGCAAGTGGGGCTTCCGCCTCGGCGAGGTGACGCTGTCGTTCGCGCGGCGCGCGCCATGAACCGGCCGGTGCGCGACTGGCGCGGCCGGCGGGTGTGGATCGTCGGCGCCTCGACCGGCATCGGCGCCGCGCTGGCAGAGGCGCTGCTCGCCGCCGGTGCGCGCGTCGCCGTCTCCGCGCGCAGCGCCGGCCGGCTGCAGCAGCGCTTCGGCGAGGCGCCGCAGGCCGTGCTGCTGCCGCTCGACGTGACCGACGCCGGGGCGCTCGAACGGACGGCGGCGACGCTGGTCGAAACTTGGGGCGGCATCGATTCGGCGATCTACGTCGCCGGCGACTACGTGCCGATGCGCGCCTGGGCGATCGACCTCGCGGCGGCGCGGCGGATGATCGACGTGAACCTCGTCGGCGCCTTCGCCTTCGCTGCTGCGGTCGTGCCGCGGCTGCTGGCGCAGGCGGGCGAGATGAAAGGACAGCGGGAAGGGCTGGGCGGTGAGGCAGGCAGGGGCGACATTGCCTTCGTCGCCAGTGTCGCCGGCTACCGCGGGCTGCCGAAGGCGCTGGCCTACGGGCCGACCAAGGCGGCGCTGATCAATTTCGCCGAGTCGCTGGCGCTCGACCTGCAGCCGAGCGGTGTCGGCGTGCGCCTGATCAACCCGGGCTTCGTGGCGACGCCGCTGACCGCGCAGAACGATTTCGCGATGCCGGCGCTGCAGACGCCGGCGGCGGCCGCGGCGGCGATCGTCGCCGGCTACCGCAGCGCCGCCTTCGAGATCGATTTCCCGAAGCGCTTCACCCGCTTCATGAAGCTGCTGGCGCTGCTGCCGGCGCGGCTCTACCTGCCGCTGGTGCGGCGCTTCGCCGACTGAAAAGGAGTTTGCGATGACCCCCGAGCTCGACCGACTGGTCACCTTCTACGAGACGCTGACGGCGGCCGACGTCGCCCGCTTCCCCGAGTTCTACGCCGACGACGCGTACTTCAAGGACCCGTTCAACGAAGTGCGCGGCGTTGCCGCGGTGCAGGACATCTTCGCGCACATGTTCCGCCAGGTGCGCGAGCCGCGTTTCGTCGTCGGCGAACGCATCGTCGCCGACAAGGGCACGATGCTGGTCTGGGAGTTTCACTACCGGATGGGTCTGTTCGGCAGGCCGCAGGCGCAGGTGATGCGTGGCGTCACCCACCTGCGCTTCGCCGCCGACGGGCGGGTGGCCTACCACCGCGACTACTGGGATGCCGCCGAGGAGCTGTACATGAAGCTGCCGGCGATCGGCTGCCTGATGCGCGGACTCAGGCGGGCGATCGCCGCCTGAGCGATATGCCACGCACATCGCAAAGAAGTACTCCTGGGGTGCGCCTGAGCGGAGCGCAAATGCGCCGCGAAGAAGTGCCCTCGGGCTATGTCCGAGCCGGAGGGTGGGGAGGGCTTACTGCACCGGTGCCGGTTGCTGGGTGCTGCCGCTGTCGGGCGGCGGCACGTCGAGCGACCTGGCCTTGTCGGCGGTGATGATCTCCATCACGTTGACGACCTTCCGGACGCCGGCGGTGGTGCGCGCGATCTCGATCGCGGCATCGGCTTCGGCCTGCGTGACGAGGCCGAGGAGGTGGACGACCCGGGCTTCGGTAACGACCTTGACCAAGTTGGCGCGGAATTTGCCGCCGTCGACGAAGCGCCCCTTGACCTTGGAGGTGATGAAGGCATCGTTGCTGCGGTTCTGGAAGGTCGCCGGCGGTGCGATCTGGAGTTCGTTCCAGACGTCCTGGACGCCCGAGGTGCCGCGCACCAGGCGTTCGATTTCCGACTTCGTCTGTTCGTCCGGCACTTCGCCGGTGAGGAGGACCTTGCGATTGAAGGCCGTCTGGTTGACGTGCACCTTCTCGCCATACTTGTTCATCAGGTTGCCGAGGATCTTCCATTCGATGCCTTCGTCCTCGGTCTGCGCACCGAAAGTGCGGCGATCGACGACGGCGAGCGCACCGACCGTGGCGCCGGTGGCGACGGCAGCGACGCAGCCGGAAAGGGTCGGGGCGACGAGGGCGGCAAGCAGGACGGCGATGGCGGTTCGTTTCATTCCTCTACTCCCAGCAGCAGACAATCGATGCCATCGCAGAGGCAATGGATGGCGAGAAGGTGGGTTTCCTGGATGCGGGCCGTGCGCTCGGCCGGCACGCAGATGTGGATGTCGCCCTCGCGCAGCAGCTGGGCGATCTGGCCGCCGCCCTTGCCGGTCAGCGCGACGACGGAGAGGTCGTTGTCGTGCGCGGCCTTGATCGCCTCGATGACGTTGCCGGAATTGCCCGAGGTCGAGATTGCCAGCAGCACGTCGCCGGGGCGGCCAAGGGCACGAACCTGCTTGGCGTACACGACGTTGTAGCTGTAGTCGTTGGCGATGGCCGTCAGGATCGAGCTGTCGGTGGTCAGGGCAATGGCGGCCAGTTCCTGCCGCTCGGCCTCGAAGCGGCCGACCAGTTCGGCGGCGAAATGCTGGGCGTCCGCCGCCGAGCCGCCGTTGCCGCAGGCGAGGATCTTGCCGTCGTTTACGAGGCAGGCGACCATGGTCTGCACGGCATCGGAAATGGGGGCGGCGAGAAGCTCCATCGCGTCGAGCTTGGTCTGGGCGCTGTCCTGGAAGTGCTGGCTGATGCGTTCGATGAGGTCCATGCGGGCAGGGGGCTGAGTCTGTTGTCGGTAGAAAAAATGCGGGAAAAGTGCGGCCGATTCTATCAGAGGCGGAGATACACCTCGAATTCGACCCTTTGCCACGGATTGCGGTGCTTCCTGAGTCGCGCCACGCGTGCCTCGACCTGCTCCCCACGATCCATCGCGGCAGCCAGTGCCCGGTTCTCCGCCCGCGGCACGTAGCCGATCTGCCGGCCGTTCCATTCGACGCGAATGGCGTAAGCATCGTGCCGGTTGTCGGGTTCGCGCGTCAGTAACAGTTTGTCACCGGCCCGGATCTCGCCCCATACCGAAGACAGCGCGTAATACTGGCTGCCGGCGAGCGGCGAACTCTGGACGAGGACATGGACCTGCTCTTCGGGCCAGGCGTGGCCGCGGAAGAGCAGGGCGGCTAGCAGCAGGCTAGCAGTCGTCAGCCGAGAAGGCATTGCGCATCCATTCGATGCCGCTGCCGTCGAGGGCGTCGAGCAGCACGCAGTCGAAGCGGCAGGGGATGTCGGCTGACCCCGGGCGCACATTGCGGGCCAGGTAATGCTGTGCGGCCAGCAGCAGCCGGCGGCGCTTGGCGGCGGTGATGCTGGCGGCGGCGCCGCCGAAATCGCTGCGGCGACGCAGGCGGACTTCGACGAAGACCAGCGTTCCCCGGTCGCGACAGACGAGGTCGATCTCGCCGCCGCGGACGCGGAAATTGCGCTCGCTGACGGTCAGTCCGTGGCGCTCCAGATGGGCGGCGGCGAGTGCCTCGGCGCGGCCGCCGTCCGTGGTATCGTTGGGCTTGCCCAAAGCAATCGTTCCCATGACAAAAGAATCATCTGCATTGTATGTGGTCGCCACGCCGCTCGGAAACCTCGGCGACCTGACGACTCGGGCGGCCGAGGTGCTGCGCACCGTTCCCTGGGTGGCGGCCGAGGATACCCGCCACTCGGCGCCGCTGCTGCGCCATCTCGGCTCGTCGGCGAGAATGCTGCCCGCCCATGAGCACAACGAGGAAGCGGCGGCCCGCCAGGTGATCGACCGGCTGGCGGCCGGCGAGTCGGTGGCGCTAATTTCGGATGCCGGCACGCCGGCCATTTCCGACCCCGGAGCCCGGCTCGTCGCGCGCGTACGCGAGGCGGGCTACAAGATCGTTCCCTTGCCCGGACCCTGTGCCGCGGTCGCCGCCCTGTCTGCATCCGGCATCGCTGCGGCCCACTGGCTGTTCCATGGCTTCCTGCCGACGAAGGCGAAGCAGCGCGAGGAAAGCTTGCGCCAGCTGGCGTCGCTGCCCTTGGCGCTGGTTTTCTACGAGGCGCCGCACCGCATCCTCGAGACCGTCGCCGCGCTCGCCGCCACGTTCGGTCCGCAGCGCCGCCTCGTCGTTGCCCGTGAGTTGACCAAGCTTTTCGAGACGATCCACGTCTGTCCTCTCGGCGAGGCGCTGGCCTGGCTGGAGGCAGATGCCAACCAGCAGAAGGGCGAGTTCGTGCTGATCGTCGATGCGCCGGAATCCGTTGCCGGCGACGAGGCCGAGGCCGAGCGCGTGCTGGCGCTGCTGCTCGACGAGGGCTTGCCGGTGAAGCAGGCGGCGAAGCTGGCGCATGCCATCACAGGCGCGGCGAAGAATGCCCTCTATGAGCGGGCGCTGGCGCTAAAGGGCGACAAATAAGGGCGACAAATGGCCTAAAATTGCCGAATTGCCCGAAACAATCCAATCATGAATCCGACCCGTCTTACGCTGACCCGCCCCGACGACTGGCACCTGCACCTGCGCGATGGTGATGCGCTGGCCGCCGTGCTGCCGCATACCGCACGCCAGTTCGCGCGCGCCATCGTCATGCCCAACCTGAAGCCGCCGGTGACCACGGTTGCCCAGGCTGCCGCCTACCGCGAGCGCATCCTCGCTGCCGCTTCTGCGTGCGCTTCGGCGGGGATGACCTTCGAACCGTTGATGACGCTGTACCTGACCGACAACACGCCGGCCGAGGAAATCCGTGCTGCCGTCGCTGCCGGCTTCGTCAAGGCAGTGAAGCTCTATCCGGCCGGTGCGACGACGAACTCGGACGCCGGCGTCACCGATCTCGCGCGCTGCACTGCCGCGCTCACCGAAATGGAGAAGCTCGGCCTGCCGCTGCTGGTGCATGGCGAAGTGACCGATCCCGCGGTGGATCTGTTCGACCGCGAGGCGGCATTCATCGAGCAGGTGCTGTCGCCGCTGCTGCAGCGGCATCCGGGCCTGCGCGTGGTGATGGAGCACATCACCACGAAGGATGCCGCCGACTTCGTGGCGGCCGCCGGCGCCAACGTCGCGGCGACGATCACTGCCCACCACCTGCTCTACAACCGCAATGCCATCTTCCAGGGCGGCGTGCGCCCGCACTGGTATTGCCTGCCGGTGCTGAAGCGCGAGACGCACCGCCAGGCGCTGGTTGCGGCGGCGACTTCCGGCAACCCGAAGTTCTTCCTCGGCACCGATTCGGCGCCGCACGCGCGTGGTGCCAAGGAGGCGGCCTGCGGCTGCGCCGGCTGCTACACGGCGTATGCCGCGATGGAGCTGTACGCCGAGGCCTTCGAGGCGGCTGGTGCGCTCGATCGGCTGGAGGGCTTCGCCAGCCATTTCGGCCCCGATTTCTACCGCCTGCCGCGCAATGCCGGCACGATCACGCTGGAGAAGCGCCCACAGCCGGTGCCGGCGAGCTATCCGTATGTCGACGGCGATACGCTGGTGCCGCTGCGCGCCGGCGAAACGCTGGCGTGGACGATCGTGAACTGACTGGCCGACCAAGAGATGTGTCGAGGAGCTGACCGATGAAACGCCTAGCCCTGCTTTCCCTGCTGCTTCCTGCCCTTGCCGGCTGCGTCAATGACGGCATCGCGATGGTCATCGACGGCCCCGATCATGCGATTTCCCTGATGCGGGCACAGCATCGCTTCTGGGAGAAGAAGGTCGATCTCGAAATCGTCGTCGCCCGGCTGCCGGCCTGCCAGCGCCTGCACAAGCTGGCCCCGGTGCCGCTCAGCAGCGATTTCCAGCTCAGCGTCTATCAGGCGGGGCCGGGCACCTACCTGCTCGAACAGGGGCGCAACCTCTACCTGACGGAAACCCAGACCTGCGCCGGTTTCCAGAAGCTCGATGCGCCGCCGGCCGAGGGCAAGGGCGATCTGCTCGGCGTCTTCCGCGAGGAAAAGGGCAAGCTCGTCTTCGCCGCCGCGCAGCCGGCCAAGTGATTTGGCAGTCCAGTCTCCGGCAGGGTCCCTGCCGGCCGCTCCCTTCCCGAATCCGCTCTTCTTTCCGCTGACGCCGTTGCTGGCGCGCCGGCCGGCCGGGCATCCGCCGGCTCCCGATCCGGCGTTGCTGGCGACGCTGGCGCGGGAGCTGCCGGTGACGACGGCCTCGGGTCTGCCTGTCCGCTTCGTTCCTCCGCAGGAGGATGGCCTCGGCTACGAGGCGCGCATCGCCCTGCGTGGCGAAGTCGAGACGCGGCCCGACAACTGGCATGACTGGTTCAATGCGCTGGTCTGGCTGACCTTTCCCCGGGCCAAGGCCGCCCTCTCCGCCCGCCATGCCGATGCGCTTCTGCTGCAGGCCGGGCAGGGGAGCGAGGTGCACGAGGTGCGCGGCGAGAAGCGTGGCCAGATGCGCGATGCGATGACCCACTTCGACGAATGCGGCGCTGTCGTCGTTGCCGAGGATCCTTCCCTGCTGACACTGCTGGCCGACTTCCGCTGGCGGGAACTGTTCGTCGGTCGGCGGATTGAGGTGGTGAACGGTCTGCGCGTCTTCGTCTTCGGGCACGCGACCTACGAGGCGCTGCTCGCACCGTTTCGCGGGCTGACGGCAAAGTGCGTGCTGCGCCCGGTGGCGCCCGGCTGGCTGGACAGGGCGCTGGCCGTGCAGCTGGCCGAGATCGACGGCTGGCTGGCCGAGGATTTCGCTGCCGGCAGGCATGGCGATCCACGCGCCCTGCAGCCGCTACCCCTGCTCGGCGTTCCCGGGGTGACGCCGGATAGCGAAAATCCGGCCTACTACGACGATGCCTGGCAGTTCCGCCCGGGGCGCACGCGTATAATCCGTCCTGAAGCTGGCTAGGCAACCGCCGGGTGCGCATGTCTCGTACATTCGTGCCGGGAGGAAAGTCCGGGCTCCATAGAGCAGGATGCCGGTTAACGACCGGACGCCGTGAGGCGATGGAAAGTGCAACAGAGAACAGACCGCCGATGGCCCAGCTTGCTGGGATCAGGCAAGGGTGAAACGGCGAGGTAAGAGCTCACCGCGGACGTGGTAACACGGACGGCACGGCAAACCCCATCCGGAGCAAGACCAAATAGGGAAGCATGGGCGTGGCTCGCGCTGCTTCCGGGTAGGTTGCTTGAGCGGCGTGGCAACACGTCGCCTAGAGGAATGGTTGCCCACGACAGAACCCGGCTTATCGGCCAGCTTCACCTCACATGAAAAAACGGCGGCAGGCATCGTGCCTGGCCGCCGTTTTTTCGTCGACGGACGGTGTTCAGACCCTACTGCATCAGACCCTCGGTCTTCAGCGCCTTCTGCACGCCCGGACGGGCCGCGATCCGTTCCTGATAGGCGCCCAGCACGGGCCAGGGGGAAAGGTCGAGCTTCACCCACTTCGACCAGTTGAGCACGGTGAACAGATAGGCGTCGGCGACGCTGAACTGCTCGCCCAGCAGGTAAGGCTGTCGTTCGAGAACCTCGGCGACCTGGGCGAGGCGGGTAGCGAGCCCGGCACGGACCGTCGCCTGCCACTCCGCCGGTGCGTCGCGGAACAGCGGTGAAAAGCCCTTGTGCAGTTCGGTGGATATGAAATTCAGCCATTCCTGCAGTCGCACCCGGGCCAGCGTGCCGGCGGCCGGGGCCAACCCGGCGGCGGGGGCGAGGTCGGCCAGATACTGGACGATGGCCGGCCCTTCGGTCAGGACCTCGCCGTTGTCGAGGACCAGCGTCGGCACGTAAGACTTTGGATTGATGCGCGAAAAGTCCTCGCCAAGCTCCGTCTTCTTGGTCTTCAGGTCTACCTTGACCAGTTCGTGCGCCAGGCCGGCCTCGCAAAGCACGATGTGCGGCGAGAGGGAGCAGGCGCCAGGACTGTAGTAGAGCTTCATGTGAATCTCCTGTTGGGGTGGGAACTCTCCTGACCACCTCATGCCATCCGGGTTCCCCGGAAAAACGCCCCACTTCTAACAAAGCACTTTAAGTAGCCTTTCACGACGGTTGTTTTTTAAGGGAAATTTTTTTCAAAATTATCTGCGAAAACGCATCTAAGTCCTTGTCCCCATTGAAAAAAACCGCAAAAACCCCTTGACCGGGTGTACTTCGATGTCTTAAAGTGGGAAAAAGTGGTACGAAGTGGGTTGCAGGGGAAAACGGGGCGAGCCCCGGGAGAGGAAAAAAGGCAGGGAGACATGTTTTTCGGCGCGGCAGCACTCACTCTCGACGCGAAAGGGCGGCTGGCCATTCCGGCACGCCACCGGGAAGCGCTCGTCGCCGCTGCCAATGGCACCCTGGTCCTCACTGCCCATCCCCATCGCTGCCTCCTGCTCTACCCCAATCCCGCCTGGGAGCCGATCCGCGACAAGGTGCTGGCGGCGCCCAGCCTTGACCCCCGTTCGGCAGCGATCAAGCGGCTGCTGGTGGGTTTTGCCCGCGATGAACAACTGGACTCGGCCGGCCGTCTGCTGATTGCCCCCGAGTTGCGCCAGTTCGCCCAGTTCGAGAAGCAGGTGTGGCTGGTCGGGCAGGGTTCCCATTTCGAAATCTGGTCGGATGCCGGCTGGCAGAAGCAGCAGGAGGCGATCTTCGCCCTCGGCGATCAGCTGCTGCCGCCCGGCCTTGAGGATCTGGCCTTGTGAGCGCTCCCGCGCAGCACCTGACGGTTCTGCTGCGGGAGGCGGTCGAGGCGCTGGCAATCAAGCCTGCCGGCGTCTACGTGGACGCCACCTTCGGGCGCGGCGGCCATAGCCGGGAAATCCTCGGCCGGCTCGGCCCGCAAGGGCGCCTGCTGGCGCTGGACCGGGATCCGCGGGCGATTGCGGCAGCTGCTGCGATCGACGATGCAAGGTTGCAGGTCGTGCACCGTTCGTTCGGCGAAGTCGCCGAGGCGGTGGGCGAAGCAGGATTCGGCAAGGTGGACGGGGTGCTCATGGATATCGGGGTGTCCTCGCCGCAGCTGGATGAGGGGGAGCGGGGGTTCAGCTTCCGTTTCGATGCGCCACTCGACATGCGGATGGATACGACGCAGGGCGAGACGGCCGCGGAATGGCTGGCGAGAGCCGACGAAAGAGAAATTACTCAGGTGGTGAGGGACTATGGCGAAGAACGGTTTGCTTTCCAGATTGCAAAGAAGATTGTGGCTGCTCGGAACGAGCGGCCTGTTGCAACCACAGGGCAGCTCGCCGCGCTTGTACGCGAGGCCGTGCGGACCCGCGAGCCCGGCCAGGACCCGGCGACGCGCACCTTTCAGGCTTTACGGATTCATATCAATCAAGAGCTCGCACAGCTTGCGCTAGCCCTGCCGCAGGCGCTTGCCATGCTCAATCCGGGAGGGCGGCTGGTGGTGATCAGCTTTCACTCGCTCGAAGACCGAATCGTCAAGCACTTCATGCGTGACGAGGCGGCACCGGATTCCTCCCTTCCCAGGAACCTGCCACTGAAGGCATCCCAGTTGCCGCAACCCCGTCTGAAAGTGATCGGCAAGCCGGTAAAGGCCTCTGCCGAGGAAGTCGCGATCAATCCGCGTGCCCGCAGTGCGGTGATGCGCGTGGCGGAGAAGTGCTGATGCTGCGCACCAACATGGTTCTCCTCTTCTTCGTCGTCTTCTGCGCGCTGGGTGTCGTCACCTCGCAGCACAAGGCGCGCAAGCTCTTCCAGGGGCTGGAGGCGGAGCAGGAGCGGGCGAAGCAACTCGATGTCGAATTCGGCCAGCTGCAACTCGAGCTGTCGACCTGGGCGACGCATCCGCGGATCGAGAAGATTGCCCGCGAGCGACTGAAGATGCGCGTGCCGGAAGCCTCCCGTCTGCTCGTGGCGGCACCCAGGGAGCTGCGGCCATGATTCGCGGCAAGGGGGCGCGCACTCACCGCTTCGCCGAAAGCCCGGTACTGCAGCTGGCGCTGCCGGCCTGGCGTTCGCGTCTCCTCGCGCTGGTCCTGCTCGCCGCGTTCGCGACGCTGCTCGGGCGAGCCTTCTACCTGCAGGTCCTGAACAACGATTTCCTGCAGGAAAAGGGCGAGTCCCGCTACCGCCGCGATATCGAGATATCCGCGTCGCGCGGCAAGGTGACCGACCGCAATGGCGACGTACTGGCGATCTCGACGCCGATGAAGTCGATCTGGGCGATTCCCTCGGATGCCCGCTTGAGTGCCGACCAGTCGCGCGAGCTGGCCAAGGCGCTTGACCTCGATGCCAAGGAACTGGCGCGCAAGCTGGCCAGCGACAAGGGCTTCGTCTATCTGCAGCGGCAGGTGGCTCCGGACGTCGCCGACCGCATTGCGGCGATGAAACTGCCGGGCATCTACCAGAACAAGGAATATCGTCGCTACTACCCGACCGGCGACATGACGGCCCATATCGTCGGTTTCACCGGTGTCGACGACAAGGGGCTGGAGGGCGTCGAACTTGCCTTCGAGAAAAGCCTGATCGGTCATCCCGGCAGCCGCAGCGTCATCCGCGACCGGCGTGGCCAGATCGTCGAGGATGTCGGCTCGATCAAGCCGCCGCAGGACGGCAAGGAAATCCATCTGGCGCTCGATTCGAAAGTTCAGTACCTCGCCTACAGCCATCTCAAACAGGCGGTTGCCGAGCACAAGGCCAAGGCCGGCGGAGCCGTCGTCATCGATGCCAAAAGCGGCGAGGTCCTGGCGCTGGCCAACTGGCCGACCTACAACCCGAACAACCGGCAGCACCTCTCCGGCGCCCAGCTGCGCAATCGCGCGGTCACCGACACCTTCGAGCCGGGCTCGACGCTGAAGCCGTTCACCGCAGCGCTGGCGCTGGAAATGAGCAAGTTCCGCTTCGATACCGTGGTCAATACCGCGCCGGGCCGGCTGACCATCGGCAGCGCGACCATTTCCGATGCGCATCCGCACGGTTTGCTGACGGTGGCCCAGATCATCCAGAAGTCGTCGAACGTCGGCGTCGCCAAGATCGCGGCCAACTTCACGCCGCAGGAAATGTGGGAAATGTTCGACGCCGTCGGCTTCGGCCAGGTGCCGCGTCTCGGTTTCCCCGGCGAGGTGCCGGGGCGGCTGCGTGCATGGAAGACCTGGCGGCCGATCGAGCAGGCAACGATGTCCTACGGCCACGGCATTTCCGTCTCCCTGATGCAGCTGGCACGTGCTTACACTGTCTTTGCCCGTGATGGCGAGCTGCTGCCGCTGTCGCTGACACGCATCGACGATGGCCCGGTGACCGGCGTTCCGGTGTTCTCGCCGCAGACGGCGCGCGAGGTGCGGGCGATGCTGGAAATGGCCGCCGGCCCCGGTGGCACGGCGCCGAAGGCGCAGATTCCCGGCTACCGCATCGCCGGCAAGACCGGTACCGCGCACAAGCTCGAAGGCGGCCTCTATGCCAACAAGTACGTCTCGTCGTTTGTCGGTTTCGCCCCGGTTTCCGATCCGCGGGTGATCGTCGCCGTCATGATCGATGAGCCGTCCGCCGGCAAGCACTATGGCGGCGATGTCGCCGCCCCCGTTTTCTCCGCGATCACCGGTGGCGTGCTGCGGACCCTGGGCGTGCCGCCGGACGCACACATGACGGTGGCGCAGGCGCCGGCACCGAAGGAAAAACTGTGATGGCTGCCGCCGACATCCTCCGGCAACTGGCCGCCCTCGGCATCGAGCCCCGTCGCGTCACCGACGACTCGCGTCTGGTGCAGCCGGGGGATCTCTTCCTGGCCTTCCCGGGCGACGCAGTCGATGGCCGTCGCTACATCGACGATGCGCTGGCGCGCGGCGCCGCCGCTGTCGTCTTCGAAGCCGAAGGGGCGTCGGCGATGTCGCTGCCGGTGCCGCACCTGGCCGTCTCCGGTCTGCGTGCGCTGGCCGGCCCGCTGGCCCATGCCGTGTTCGACGAGCCGAGCCGGCGCCTGTCGCTGATCGCGGTGACCGGAACCAACGGCAAGACCAGCTGCACGCAATGGATCGCCCGTGCCTACCCGCGGCGCTGCGCGATCATCGGCACGCTTGGCGCCGGTTTCCCCGGCGAGCTCGACGAAACCGGCTTCACCACGCCGCAGGCTACGACGCTGGCGCGCTGTCTGGCCGGCTTTGCCGATGCCGGCGCCGAAGCCTGCGCGCTGGAAGCCAGTTCGATCGGCATCGCCGAGGGGCGGATGAACGGCGCACAGGTGGATGTCGCCGCCTTCACCAACCTGACGCGCGACCACCTCGACTATCACGGCACGATGGCCGAGTACGCCGCGGCCAAGGAGACGCTGTTCCGCTGGCCGGGCCTGCGCGCTGCCGTGCTCAATCTCGACGACGATTTCGGCCGCCATCTGGCGAGCGTCACGCCGGCCCGCCTCAAGATCGGCTACACGCTGGCGGCGGCGACGGCATCGGTCGACCTGCTGATCGCAGCCGAGGACATCCGCCACGAACCCGCCGGCATGGCCTTCACGCTGCGTACGCCGCAGGGCGCTGTCGAGATCCGCAGCCGCCTCGTCGGCCGCTACAACGTTGCCAATCTTCTCGCAGTCGCCGGCGTGCTGTTCGCCGCCGGGCTGCCGCTGGCCGAACTGCCCGGCCGCCTGTCGGCACTCGACGCCCCGCCGGGACGCATGCAGCGCCTCGGTGGCGATGGCCAGCCGCTGGTCGTCGTCGACTACGCCCATTCGCCGGATGCGCTCGCCAATGCGCTTGCCGCGCTGCGCGAGGAAGCCCGTGCCCGCGGCGGACATCTCGTCTGCGTCTTCGGTTGCGGTGGCGATCGCGATCATGGCAAGCGCCCCTTGATGGGCCAGGTGGCGATGGCCGCCGCCGATCATGTGCTGATCACCAGCGACAATCCGCGCGGCGAGTCGCCGACGCTGATCATCGATGAAATTCTTGCCGGCGCCCCGGGCGCCGAAGTCATCGTCGATCGCCGGCAGGCGATCGCGGCCGCCGTTGGCGGTGCCGCTGCTGCCGATGTCGTGCTGCTGGCCGGCAAGGGCCACGAGGCCTATCAGGAAGTGGCCGGCACCTTCCATCCGTTTTCCGATCTGCGCGAGGCCGAACTGGCGCTGGCGGCACGAAAGGAGGCCGCGTGAGCACGATGATGAAGCTCTCCGCCGCTGCGGCCGCGCTCGACGGGCGCCTGCTTGGCGTCGACGGCGAATTCGATGCGGTTTCCACCGACAGCCGGGCGATCCATTCCGGTGACCTGTTCGTCGCCTTGCGCGGCGAGCGTTTCGATGGCCACGAGTTCGTCGGCGCAGTCGCTGCCGAAGGTGCGGTCGGCGCCATGGTTGCCGTCGATGCCGTCGGCACCCTCGGCGAGATCGACATGCCGCTGCTGGTCGTCGAGGACACCCGTCTGGGGCTCGGCCGGCTGGCGGCGCACTGGCGTTCCTGCTTCTCGCTGCCGCTGATCGCAGTCACCGGTTCCAACGGCAAGACGACGACCAAGGAGATGATCGCCAGTATTCTGGGGATCGCCTACGGCAACGATGTCCTCGCCACCCAGGGCAACTTCAACAACGACATCGGACTGCCGCTGACCCTGCTCAAGCTGCGTGCAAACCACCGGGCTGCCATCATCGAGATGGGCATGAACCATCCGGGAGAAATCGGCTACCTGACGAACATCGCCCGGCCGAGCGTGGCACTGGTGACCAATGCGCAGCGTGCGCACCTGCAGGGTATGGGCTCGCTCGACGCGATCGCGCTGGAAAAAGGCACGATCTTCGACGGGCTGGGCGACGAGGGTGTCGCAGTCATCAACGCCGACGACCCGCATGCGTCGATCTGGCGCCAGCGCAATGCGGGTCGCCGTATCGTCAGCTTCGGTCTGGATACGGTGGCGACGGTTCATGGCCGGGTGCGGGTGCATGGGCTGGAAACCGAGCTGCATTTCATCACCCCCGATGGCGAAGGCGCGGTCGATCTGGCGCAGCCGGGCCTGCACAACGCGCGCAACGCCCTGGCTGCCGTTGCCGCCACCTTTGCTGCCGGTATCCCGGTCGCGCAGATCGAGCGGGGCCTGGCAGCGTTCAAGGGCGTCAAGGGGCGCCTGCAGCGCCGTGCCGGGCTGAACGGTGCGGTGATCCTCGACGATACCTACAACGCCAACCCGGATTCGGTGCGCGCCGGCATCGACGTGCTGGCCTCGACCATCGGGCGCAAGGTGCTGGTCCTCGGCGACATGGGCGAGATCGGCGATGCCGCTGCCCAGTACCACGACGAGATCGGCGGCTACGCGAAGAGCGCCGGGGTCGATGCACTGTTTGCACTGGGCGAGGCCTCGGCGGTCGCTGCCCGCAATTTCGGCGACGGCGCCCATCACTACAAGAAAATTGAAGAACTGATCGAAGCGCTGCGTTCCGAGCTTTCGGCAAACACCACCGTGCTCGTCAAGGGATCGCGTTTCATGCGCATGGAGCGGGTGGCGGACGCCATCGCAACGACCGTGCTGCCGACGGAGAACAAACCATGCTCTTGATGCTTGCCCAATGGCTCGGCCAGGATGTCCGCGCCTTCAACGTCTTCGGTTACATCACGCTGCGCACCGTGCTGGCGGCGATGACGGCGCTGATCATCTCGTTCATCGCCGGGCCGCGCGTCATCCGCTGGCTGGCCGCGAAGAAGATCGGCCAGGCCGTGCGCACCGACGGCCCGCAGACGCACCTCGCCAAATCCGGGACGCCGACCATGGGCGGCGTGCTGATCCTGATCGCCATCGCCATCACCACGCTGCTCTGGGCCGATCTCAGCAACCGCTATGTCTGGGTCGTGCTGATCGTCACCGTCGGCTTCGGCGCCATCGGCTGGTACGACGACTGGAAGA